>JACZCU010072639.1_pt1 | contig 11714 bp, 10 predicted proteins | sample 8641851 | NCBI WGS metagenome assembly JACZCU01 (sample SAMN15324605, study PRJNA640507) | soil metagenome | isolation source: monocropping sugarcane control | place: China: Luxin town, Laibin City, Guangxi Province | collected 2019-07-25 | depth 10cm m | reverse complement strand
GTGCCGCTTAACAATTCATCCAGAAGAAACAGTACCGGACCGCCTTGTTGCACGAGGGCGACGATCTGCCGGATACGAAGAATTTCAGCGAGAAAGCGCGAGCGATTGTCTTGGAGAGAATCCGCGGTCCGAATGGAAGCTCCCAGGCGGACGGGGGCAATGCGAAGGCGCGCGGCCGCTACCGGTGCGCCGGCCCAGGCAAGCGCGCAGTTCAGCCCGATGGAGCGCAGCAGAGTGCTCTTGCCGGACATATTCGAGCCGCTCACAAGAAACAGACGCGCTCCCGCGTTCAATGCTACATCGTTTGGGACGCATTTCCGGTGCGGCAACAATGGATGGCGCATTTCTTCGGCCTCAAATAGCGCGGATGCATTTGAGGTGAGTTCGGGAAAGCTCCATTCGGGACGTTCGAAAGCGATGGCGGCGAAAGACGAGAGCGCTTCAAACTCACCCACCGCGCGAATCCACGCGCCAATTCCTTTTCCGGTCTTTTGACGCCACGCTTCGATGCGCATGGCCATCTGGAGCCGCCACAGTACAACCGGGTCTATTACGCGGAGGAGCAGGTGGTCGCCCGAATCGAGCAGTTCGACCCAACGTTTCAGGTGATGAACGTACTGTGAGACCGGCAGGAAACCGAGCAGTTGACGAAGTAGGGGAGACTGGAATTCTTCGCGTTCGAGCCGCTCGAGGAGCAGCACGAGGATGTTCAGATCCTGGGCCGGCGTATCGATCGCTCCGGTGACTGCGGCGACCTGCAGGCGGGTGCCAAAGCGGATGGCGAAATCGATGGCGAGTACCGCCAGAAAAGGCCAGAGTGGAATCCAGCCGCTCAAAAACGCGGCGAGTGTGGCAATGCCGGCGATCACGAGTCCGGGCGCGATCCATTCGAGGAACGCGGGAAATTTTACCGGCGCGGCTGCGGCCCATTTCGCCAGTGAATCGGCGTCAACACTGGCGCGCACGTCCTCGCCGAGGAGCCGGATGGCCTCGCGCAAATCGAGCCGGTCCCGGAGTTCCTTCACGGCTTCCTGCCGTTGTAGCGCGGTGTCGCGGGGAGCGGGCGCCAAAAGCCAGGATGCCAGGGCGCTCTCGCCCGCGGCTGTGCGGGCGGTCGAGAGCATCTCGAATAGCGAGCCATTTCCGAAAAGATCGAGGTCCTCGCTATAGACGTGCTGCGGTTGCCGGAATCGCTCTCCCAATTCATTTCCCGCGCCGGCCCACTCGTCTTTGAGGCGCGCCAAGCCGTGAGTATAGAAGCGAATGGCACGTTCGGCGAGGGTTCGCTCGCAGATTACGCGCTGATGCCAAACGACGAGAACGAGAAATACGCAGAGTGGAACGAGCAGCCACCAGGAGCTGAACAGATCGCGGCTGAGTATTAGCAAAATCATACCCGCCGCCGTGAGACCGACTGCCAGGCGGGCATTGCCGATTTGCCGGAATCGCTGCTGGGCCAGATGTTCTTTAGCGGACCAACGCTCGCGCCGCGAGGAATATTCGCCTTGGGGATCCATCAACCCTCAGGCACACCGGCTTTTTTGAACATTGCGAGCGAGGCCGCGAGGCCGCGCTTCGCCGCTTCTTCGGGAGGTACGTCTTTCAGACGGCCGAACACTTCGACGCTCAAGGCATCGGTATAGCCGATCTTCTGCAAGGCTTGCAGAAAGCCCACTAGATTGATGACTCCTTCGCCGGGTAGTAGCCGCTGATTGTCCCGGATTTGCTCGGGCGGCAAGTTGGGCGCATCGTTGAAATGCACGTGAACGATCGCGTCGCGGCCGGCGGCGATGATGTCTTGGGTGGTTGCGCCGGCGTGATGCCAGTGCCAGACATCGAGCAGTAAGCCGACATTCGGCCCGCATTCTTTGGCGAATTCGAGCATCTCGTTCATGTGCCAGATGAACTCGTGCGGAAACGCTTTGCGAAGGTGTAGCGGCCCAAGGAATTCGAGGCCCAGCCGAACGTTCGAGCCGGCCAGAATACGCGCGCATTCGCTGAAGCGCGCCTTGTAGGTTTTGCGCAGCTCGTCCTTCGGAATAGGACTCGAAGACATGATGTACGTCACCATGCGCGGGCAGCCGATTGCGGCGGCGAAAGGAGCGGCGGCGTTCAGCTTCGGAAGAGGCGCTTCAAATGCGGCATCATCTTTGCGAAACTCGACCGGGAAGTCCAGCACCGCGGGCTTAACCTTTAATTGCGCCAGCAAGTCTCGCGTGGCGGAAGCGCCGGCTTCCATTGCCGGAGTGAGCGCCACATCTGTACCAGGGAATCCGACCTTGGCCGCGAGCCGGGCGAAGTCGGGCCATTTTACGCGGCCCGAGATCAGCACGCTGTTCAGCGATAGGAACATGTGCCTTTCGGCGGCGCTGAGTTCCAATGCAGGCGCGAGCGCCAGTAGCCGCAGAAGGTCCCGGCGTGTCGATTGCGTGGTCATTGTTCTATTCTGCACTTGCGGCGTTTTGGGCAGCCATACCGGCTCTGAAGCAAAGACATTAGTGGGCCAACGGGTGTATGCTGCAAGCTATGAGACCTGTCCGCCCTTTAAGTGAATTATCGCGGCGCGATCTATTGACGGCCGGGACCGGCGCCGTGGCCGCATTGGGCCTTCCGCTGCGAGCCGCCGTGAAAGCGCCCGCAAGCCGCGTGGCGATTGTCCGCTGCCGGAATTATGGCGACTTCAGCACGCAGCTTTCCTCCGCGTTCAACAAGATCGGAGGCATCGAGAAGCTGGTGAAAGGCAAGACCGTCGCGCTCAAGTTGAATTTGACGGGTAATCCGGCCAGATTTCCTCTGACGCCTGATCTTCCTTACCGCACAGATGCGGGTACTGTGGCGAACACGGTGCATCTGTTGGCCGTGGCCGGTGCAAAACGCGTGCGCATCATCGAAAGCTTTTTCCCGGCGAGCCAGGATCTTGGGCTCTGGGCGCGTTACGGGCTCGACGTGAACGCCATCAACAACCTCGGCACGAAGGTGGAATGGGAGAACGTTCAAAACCTCGGCAATTACAAAAAATACGTTCGTTTGAAGGTGCCGTGGGGCGGCTATGTTTATCCCGCCTACCATATCAATCAAGCCTATACGGAATGCGATGTGTATGCTTCGCTTTCGAAACTCAAGAACCATTGGATCGCGGGCGTAACCATGTCGATGAAAAACAATTTCGGCAACACGCCTTGTTCCTTGTATGGCGGCGATTGCGGTTCAAGTGGCAACGAGCATCCGACCAAGGAACGCGGCGACGTGCTGCATGCCGGCAGGACCAAAGCACCCTCGGGTGTGGATGCCGAGTTGCACCCGGATTCACCGCGCGACCCGGGCTACCGCGTGCCACGCATCCTGGTGGACCAGGTGGGCATCCGGCCTATCAATCTGGCGATTGTGGACGGCGTGGAAACCGTGCGCGGCGGGGAAGGTCCGTGGCTGAAGGGCGGTGTCGAGCGCATGACGCCAGGCGTCATCCTGGTAGGAACGAATCCCGTTTGTACGGATGCGGTGGGCATGGCGGTGATGAGTTATAGCACGCAGGGCGATCGCGGTTCGGCGCCATTTGTGCGCGGCGATAACTCGCTGAAGCTGGCGGAAGCGGCGGGAATCGGCACGGCGGATCTGAATCGAATCGAAGTCGTTGGGCTTTCGATTAAAGAAGCGCGGATTGATTTCGGTCCGGGTCCGGTGGGCAAAACGCTGAAGGAACTTAGAGCCTGAATCGTTACGGCGCGGGTGTGTGAAAAAATTAGGTACAGACAGCCGCGCCTGCATTGAGGGATTTTATTTATCAGTAGCTTACGGAACAGCGCTTCAGTCAGTCCCTAATTTTTTCATAGTCCCGGGCGCTGGCGGTCTAACGCAACGGCTTGATCGCCACTTGTTTGAGGAAGACGACATCTTTATCGCTGTGGTTCTGGAGCCCGATATAGCCGTAATTCGGCCGGATGCCGCGTTCGGGTTCAAACGATAGTTTCTTGGGAGGGACGGGCTCGCCCTCAGTGTAGTCGGTCACTTCTACGCCGTTCACTTTGACGATAGTTCTTGGGCCATCGAGTGTGATCTCCATGGTGTTCCACTCGGGCCCAGGCAGCCCGGGCCGCGCTTTCGGTTTAGTGAGCGAGTAGAGAGTCCCGGTTACGTGGTATTCGTCCTCGCCACCGGCTTCCGGATTGTTATCGATCTGCACCTCGTAGCCGTAGTTCACCGGCATCCAGACTTCGGTGGGGATCACCGGAATGCGTATGAACACCCCGGAATTATCGTTTTTATCGCGCATCCTGTAAACCACGCGAATCACGCAGTCGCCTAATTTGCTGCCAGGCCAATAGAGCAATCCCATGCCACCGTGCGTCTGGATCAAGCCGTCTTCCACGGTCATCTTGCCTGGCCCCACGTGCTTCCAGTTGTCGAGGTTTTTACCGTTGAACAACTCTTTCCACTCATGCGAGCGCGCCGGGAGCAAAGCGGCACTCAGCAAGAAAACAATCCCAAAACGACGCATACAGGAAGACTACAACAATTGGCTCAGTTAGCGCGGCCGTGGAAGAACGCATCTTCATGATGCACGATCGAGGGCGGATCACCGAGCACGACCGCGATAGTATCGAAGCGCACCCGGTTCCATTCGATGTCGGCGCGCGTGACGTAACTGCGCGCGGCGCGTGCGATGTGCTCCTGCTTTTGGAGATCGATGGCGCGATCCGGATGGGAGGCTTCGGTGGAGGTGCGCGTCTTGACTTCCACGAAGACCAGCAAATCGCCGCGGCGTGCCACGATATCCACTTCCGAGTCGGCGCCGGGCCGGTAATTGCGGGCGACGATAGTAAAGCCCACCTGACGCAGATAGCGATGCGCCAGATCTTCGCCGCGCTTGCCGAGCGCCGCTTCGGCCGTCAGAGTGCCGCTCTGACGAAGCTGCCGCGCCCTGTCGCTGAGTTTCCAGAGGAGCTGGCCTGGCCGGAGGCTCCAGTTTTGAGCGCCTCTAGCTGCCATTCGATAACCTTTCCTCGGACCACGTAGCAGAGGTAGAACTCCCACTGTCGCCGGAACCAGCGTGAGTGGTTGACCAGAAACTCAAATCCGAGATATCTCCACAGAGCAAGTAGGCGCACGCGGGTAGAAATCTCACGGAAGCGGTACTCGGAGTAATACCCAAAGCCGCCGTGATCCTCGCCGAAGTGGCGCAGTGAAAAGCTGTTCAGGTGCCAGCGATGGGTGGGATCGCAGAAGGAGCTGAAATCGGTGTAATGCGGGGTGACAATGATCAGCCTGCCGCCCGGAGCGAGCAAGCGATGGAAGTCCTCCATGGTGCGCAGAACGCTGGCGACATGTTCGATCACGTGGGTGGCGCGAATTTCGATAAACGAGCCGTCGGCGAAGGGCAGGGGAGGCTGGTCGAGATCCGCGATTACGTCGGCGCGGCTTGCCGGGTGGGCGTCTACGCCGATCGAGCCGGGAAATTTGTTGATGCCGCAGCCGGCGTCTAATATGCGGCTGCGTTTCGTTAGCTCTCGATCGACCCCAGACACTTGTTTAGTGTAGCGATACCGGACGAAGCGCCCGGGATGATTCATTGGTAAGCTTTGTGGCATGTAAAACTGGTGCTAGTGAAGGTCCGCGACATTCTTCGTCTGATTGAAGCGGACGGGGTGGCGGATAGTCGCTCAAAAGGGCAGCCACCGGCAGTTCAAACACGCCGTAAAGAAAGGCCGCGTAACGGTGCCGGGCATCCTAATGATGATCTGCACCCGGCGCTGGAAAAGAGCATCCGCCAGCAGGCGCAGTTACAGAAGGAGAAGTAAACCGATGCAATACAACTACACGGTCATCGTTGAGAAATCTGAAAACAACTATGGAGCGTGGGCGCCCGATCTCCCCGGCTGCGTAAGTACCGGCGCTACTGTTGAAGAAACGCTCGCCAATATGCGCGAAGCTATTGAGCTGCATCTGGAAGGCATGCGCGCAGATGGCGATCCGATCCCGGAGCCAAGCGCGACAGCCGCAATCGTTCAGGTAGCCGCATGACTAACTGCGGTTTCCAGCTCCAGGAGACACTCGTCCAACGTATCCATGGCGAAGGCCGCCTGCTCGCGGGTGATCACCAGTGGCGGGCAGAGGCGGATGCTGCTGCGTCCGGCGCCTAGTATCAGCAGGCCGTGCTCGAAGGCCATCATCTCCAGACGGTCGCGCAGTTCCGGGGCAGGAGTCTTTGCTTCTTGATCCAGAACCAATTCTAGTCCGATCATGAGGCCGCGGCCGCGTACGTCGCCGACAATGTGAAACTTTTGCGGCCAGGTCTTCATGCGTTCGAGCATATAGGCGCCGATTCGAGCGGCATTTTCGACCAGCTCTTCTTCGAGAAGCTCGATGGTGGTGAGCGCGGCGGCGATGGAGACCGGGTTGCCGCCGAAAGTCGAGGCGTGCGCGCCTGGGGGCCAAGTCATTACATCCGCACGCGCGACGGTCGCTGCCAGGGGCAGACCGCTTGCGATTCCCTTGGCTAGTGTGACGATATCGGGTGAGACCTCAAAATGCTCGGAGGCAAACATTTTTCCGGTGCGGCCCATCCCGCTTTGCACTTCGTCATGGATGAGAAGGATTCCGTAACGGTCGGCGATGCGGCGCAACTCCTGGTGAAACTTGGCGGGCGGCACAATATAACCGCCCTCGCCCTGGATAGGCTCGACCACAATGCCGGCGACCTCATCCGGCGGCAGAACCGTCTTGAATAATTGATCTTCCAGAACGGCTAGGCATTCGACATTGCAGGTTTCGGGCTGCTTGCCATAGGGACAGCGATAGCAATTGGCATAGGGATTATGGTGAACCGGGAGAGGAGGATGGAAGCCGCGGCGCTGCGTCACTTTACTTGCGGTGAGCGACAGCGCGCCCATGGTGCGCCCGTGAAAACTGCCCAGAAATGCGATGAACTTGTCGCGGCCTGTGTGGAAACGTGCGAGCTTAATGGCGGCCTCAATGGCTTCCGTGCCCGAATTGCCAAAATATACGCGGCGCGTCATATTACCGGGAGTGAGCCGCGCCAGCTTTTCCGCAAGCGAGACCATGCTCTCGTAGTAAAAATCCGTTCCCGACATGTGCAGGAACTTTGCCGCCTGCTTTTGGATCGCGCTGACCACGCGCGGATGGGAATGGCCCGTCGCTACCACGGCAATGCCCGCGGCAAAGTCGAGAAACTGATTGCCGTCCACGTCTTCCACCATGGCGCCTTCGCCGCGTTCGATGACCAGCGGATATTGGCGTGTATAGGACGGGGAAATCACAGCGCTATCGCGCGCGATGATTGCCGCAGCCTTGGGGCCGGGCAGCGCGGTAACGAGATGGGGTAATAGCGGATTGGGACCAATCTGCGTCAGCATGGAAAACACCTCAAAAACAAAACAGGGAAACGGGCGAGCGAGGGCCGCGAGTGGGCGAGGTTAGTCCGAGCCAAACAGAGAGGGACGCGTGCTGGCGGGAATCGCCATACCTTCATCTTAACGAAAAAGTGGCGGTTTCGGGCCGTTAGTCTCGTTTATTACTTGCCGGATTGCCGTTGCAGTTCGTTACGAAATGCCTGCTCGCGCTCGGCGACATAGCTCTTGTAGCCTTCCGGATCGATAAACGGATTCGGACCGCCCGCTTTCAAGCGTGCGAACTTGGCTTCCATACCGTAATAGTTCCCATGCGCACCCAGGAATATATCGCAGGGCAGGGCCTTTAAAGTACGAAACGTCCGTTCGTAATCTTGCGCGATGTTCGGATACAGCGCGTTGTGTACGAGCTTGTAACCGGAGTTGACGTTGGGGCTGCCGACTATGACGATTTCATATGTTTTGCCTCCGTCGCGCACTCTCATGGTCCAGGCCGTGCAGCCTTTGGTGTGGCCGGGAGTCAAATGTGCCACCAGAACCGTGCCGCCTATCTTGACTTGATCCAGGTCGTGCAGGACGCGATCGACCTTGGCCGGCTCGTAAAGCGACCTGGGCGAATTCCTATATTGGAAATTCCCTTTACCACCGGCTTCGATTTCGGGAACATCGGCGTCCATGACCATATATTTCGCGCCGGTTAATTCCTTCACGGCCGCGCTGCCGGCGCAGTGGTCCCAATGGGCATGGCTGATCAACAGAATTTTGGTGTCGTTGAAATGAAAGCCGAGTTTCTCGATGCTGGCGCGAATCTGAGGAACGGAAGCTTCGAGATTGCTATTGATGAGAATGTTTCCTTCCGGCGTCGTGAACAGGTAGGACGCGAGCCCTTTGCTTCCTATGTAGTAAACGTTGCCGATGATGTGATGCGGCGGAAACGGCTCGGTCCAGGCGGGATCGGTCTGGGCGAGCAGGCCGGCGGAAAGTGTCAATCCGAGAATTGAAAAGCAGCAAAGCGGGGAGGTGTGCATGCTACGCATTATGCACCTTATCCAAAAAATCAAAACCATGTTGTAAAATTCGTTGACCGTTGCTTGCCAGAAAAACAGATTCATCGCCATAGCTTCGCATTAGGGCTCTGGTTCGCGATTGCCCTTGCCTTTCACGCCGCTCTTGCGGCGCAGTTTATTCATCGTCTCCTGCTCCATTCTCAGGGTGTGCATGCCGACGCTGTCGATTGGATCTCCACATTCGTCCTCCTGGTCGTTACGCCGCTGCTCTGTCTCTCACTTGGCTTTTACACCGCTTATCAACGGCCCTGGGACCGGCGGGCATGGCTGCTCCTCCTGCTTCTGATCAGTTACGCCCTGTTTGTCCTCGGCACAGACACGGTGGACTCCGTAATGTCCTGGCCGCCTGTAATTCGCAGCCCTGCGCTGATCTATCGCACCTTTTGGTTCTACAGCTGGCCGGTATGGATGATTCTGTTCGCGGTCTATTTTCCGGAGCGGGCCGGCGTGGATCGCCGCTGGCCTTGGATGAAATGGGTGGTGCTTACGCCCGTAAGTGCGCTTTGCGCCAGCTACATGATCATCCGGGTCATGCGAAACGAAGGCGTGCCGCGGTCGCGCATCTTTCAGGTAATCGAGCCCGCGATGAGCGGGCTCATGCAGGATCTGATCTGGTTCACCGTGGCGGTCTGCTTATGCCTCTGGGTCGCCCGGCCATCCGAAGTACGCGGCTCCGATGCACGCCGGCGCTTACGCATTCTGTTCTTTGGCTTGGCCATCAGCTTTGTGCCGATTTTCCTCGCGGATCTGATCGGAATACAAATCCTTGGTCTCCAATGGTCGGACTTCCCGAGGTGGATCTTGCTGTTGGCGACTCTGCCGCTCGCCCTATTTCCGGTTACGTTAACTCATGTCACGGTAGTCGAGCGCGCGTTGGATGTCGGCGTCCTCATACGCCAAAGCCTGCAATATGCCTTGGCACGTCGCGGCGTGCTGGCCATGCGGATCGTTGTTTCTACGGGCGTCGTGTTACTCGTTGCCATGCTCTCCGGAGGGTTGCATTTAGGTCTGCGGATAGTGCTCACGGCCGCCGGAATTTGGTTAGTGCTGCTGGTGGGTGTAGGATCGGAACGCGCGGCGCGCTGGATTGACCGGCGCTTCTTCCGCGAAGCGTACAACGTAGAACAAGTGCTGCAACATCTGGCCGAGCAGGTCACGTCCATTGTGGAACTGAAGCCGCTGCTGAATACCGTAACCAACCGGCTGGCGGAGGCTTTGCACATCACCAAGCTGACCGTCTTTCTGGGAGATAAGAATCTCTATCGCCCCGCTGCTGTTCTCGGGTTCCCGGAAGTTCCGGACTATGTATTCACCGGAGATGCCGATACGGTCCGGCAACTCCGCATGGCGCGAAAGCCGCTTCCGGTCTATCTCGACGATCCCGGTTCCTGGGCCCAGCAGATACAGGATTCCGAATCCCAAGCACTCCGCGAGATCGAGACGCAATTGCTCGTGCCGATTACGCGGCGCAGTGAGATGCTCGGCTTTCTCGCGTTCGGGCCCAAAATTTCCGAAGCGCCCTATTCGCCCACCGATCTGCAATTGCGGCAATCGGTCACATCACAGACCGGCTTCGCGGTCGAAAACAGCCGTCTCTCTTCGGCGATCGCAGTCGAAACGGCCGAGCGTGAGGTCTTGAATCGGGAACCGGCGATTGCGCGGGAAGTGCAGCAGCGCTTATTCCCGCAAGAGCGCCCTTCGATTCCCGGCGTCGAGTTAGTGGGCATGTGCCGTCCAGCGCGCGAGGTCGGCGGCGATTATTACGACTTCTTTGCGCTCGCCGGCGATGTATTAGGACTGGCCATCGGCGACGTTTCCGGCAAAGGTGTGCCGGCGTCCTTGTTGATGGCGAGTCTGCAAGCGTCGCTTCGCGGCCAGACTCTCGCAGCGGCCGCAAACATCAACCATCTGGTAGCGAATGTCAATTCGCTGGTTCATGCGGCATCGTCCGTAAATCGCTATGCTACGTTTTTCTATGCGCAGTACAGCCCGTCCCAGCGCCTGCTGACTTACGTCAACGCCGGCCATAATCCGCCTGTTTTACTGCGCAATCATTCCGTTATCGTGCGGCTCGAAGCAGGCGGGCCGCCGGTAGGGCTGCTGCCCAGAGCCCGTTATGAGGGCGCGTCGATCGAGATCGAAGCAGGGGATCTGCTTCTCCTATTCAGCGACGGCATCAGTGAAGCGATGAATGAACAGGACGAAGAATGGGGCGAAGAAAACATGCTGTGCGCGCTCAAAACCTGCTCGTCGATGGAACCGGCTGGAATCGTCAAAGCGCTCTTCGAAGCCGCCGATGCATTCACCGGTCTCGCTCCACAGCACGACGACATGACGCTCGTAGTAGCCCGGTTCAGCACGTAAGCCAGTAGGACGACATTGGAGCGCCCGCGCCGTCACTTACCTGTGGCTGCCCAGCGAATGCCTTGTGCCAGGAGCCTGCGGAATTCCGGGCAGGCGAGGTTGGGATTAGGCTCGTTCTTCCACGTGTGGCCGAGCATCGTTACGTAAACGCGACCGTTGCCGTAATTTCTTACCCAGTCCATTGGCTCGTTTTTTCCAGACACCGGCGAATGCGCATAGGTGAGGATGGTGAGGCCTTGCGCGGGGCCGTGCTGGCCGTGCGTCAACTGCTCCATGGGCTGAAGCCAGTGGTCCGGTAAGCCGCGGGTAATGGGATGGTGGCGATTGAGCACATGAACCAAGAAATCGCCACGTGCGGGATGCCCCGGCTTGAGTCCGGCCCCTCTCGGGATGGTTACGACTGTGCCTTCCTCCGAGATCGCGAGGCCGGTGCCGAAATCGGGGTCGCGCCAGCCTAGGCCGATCATGTTGTTATAGGCAGCCCAGTGCAGAAATGCGTTGTTGGCAGCGTGGTAAACGACGAGACCTCCTCCGGCGGTGACATAAGCCTCGAGCGCTTTCTCGACGCGCTTCGGCCACTCGATTCCCTTATCTGTGTGGCCGCCGTTGAAATTATTGACGACCACTTGGTACTTCGCAAAATCCGGGTTCCATTGGCCGAATTTCTCCGGAGTAACAGTGGAGACATCGACGCTGAAGCAGCCCGCTTCGTCGAGGATGGACCGGATGCCGGCCGTTCCGGCGGCCCAATCGTGGTTGTTAACGCCATCGATGATCAGAACGCGGATCTGCGCATGAGTGAGCGCGGCCATCCAGATCAGGCAGTTGGTAAGAGCGATCGGCCGCGAGAGACGCATAGCAGTTCATCTTAGCCCAACCTTCGCAGTTGAGCCGAGTTTGGCACCCAATTGGGGCGGAT
>JACZCU010074398.1_pt1 | contig 11718 bp, 13 predicted proteins | sample 8641851 | NCBI WGS metagenome assembly JACZCU01 (sample SAMN15324605, study PRJNA640507) | soil metagenome | isolation source: monocropping sugarcane control | place: China: Luxin town, Laibin City, Guangxi Province | collected 2019-07-25 | depth 10cm m | reverse complement strand
GAATTTGAGGCCGGTCGGTACAACCCAGTGCTTCCGTTCATCGAGTTCCCCATTGAAGCGAACGCGCCGGCTCCCGGGGCGCAGCACGCGACGATTGACCAAGCCAGGGAGGCCGCCGCCGAGGATGGGACGCGCTCGATTCTGGATATCGATGGCGTAGCCGACAGCCCGGACTTCGGCATCGCAGCGCCGCTGGATAGCTCTGCCCTTGAGGATCTTTACGGCACGACAGAGCCGACCCACAAGATGGTCGAGAAGAAGCTGGAGATCTTCGAGCAAATCGAGCGCGGACAGGCGGTGTACGTCATCGTGTATCGGAAGGGCAAGCCAGATGAGCTGTTTTTCGCGGGATATTCGTACGACTAGCGAGCGCGGAAAACCGTGAAAAGCTAACTGAAGAATCCTGGAACTTCGCGCCACACTCGGGCGCGCGGGTTCGGACGGGGGCCACATCGACGGAGGGAGCGTGACTCGGCATTGGATCAATTTTTGCCTGATGTGCCTTCAGGCGGTCTTCTTCACCTGCTTTCTGATTGGCGCGCTCGCTGCATTCAGGATCAACTATTGGCTATATCTCGTTCTCGCGTATGGTTGGGTGAACGTGCGGAAACTTAACCTGCACTTCACGTCGTACCGTCCGCCGGTCATTTCCAACGGCGACAAAGTGAGTCAGCTAGGCGACTTTGGAATATTCGTCGCCTCATTGATTCTCGCCTTCGCTATCTTCGGCATGCTGATAAGTTTCATCGAACGGCTGACTCGCCGGCTCGGCAGAGAAATCGACATCATTAAAACAATGGACGTGCTCGCGAAGGAAGATTACGGCAGCCTCGTATTCGGCATCATCGCAATGGCCATAGCCGTCGCCACGGCTTTCGTCACGGTTTATGCCTCATTCCTGTATGCTCTCAGCAACTGCGTGATCTTCGTCGTCGTCACCAGCATCGTGCTTCGGGTCGTGCTGAGAAATGTGGGCGCCTGTCCGTTACCACCTGCGAAGCGGAGTCCAGAACAAAAAAGTTGAGGGCCGGATCCGGAAGCGTACCGGGTCCAATTGGTGAAGACCTTAACTACAGCATCAACTGAAACTGCGCCCGCACGACCACTTCACCGTGGTTGGCATTGTACAGCACATCGTTCCCTAGATCGTTGTTCGGCGTGCCGTTGGGAAGGTAGGACATGTCGCAGGTGATCTTCGCGGCCTGGCCGTGGAGATAGCAGTTGGCGCCGATGGTGAACTCATTCACCGAAGTGTTCTGAGCTGTTTTGAATTCTTTGCCGTCGAAGTGGACATAGTCGTAGCGGGCGAAGCCTTCCCAATGGCGGTTGAAAAGATAGCTGGCCTGCAGACGAACGCTGGGGTCGTACGTGTCGCCGCCGGTGCCGGCTTTGTTGCCTGCGGTGTAGCGCCCAAGATATGACGCGTAGAGCCCCAATGCGCCGGGGTTGTATTGGACGTCCACCACATGCCGAACGGCATCGGTGTGGCCGGCTTCGGTCCAGTCGGCCCCGGCGCCGATCACCAGCACATCGCCGCTGTTTCCCCATGACGTGAAATGTTCGTAATCCTTCCACTTGCCAAAGAGCTTATATTCTCCGCGCGCCGCCAGGCCAAAGTTGGCGGCATTCGTGGGAAATTGCTGGAACGTCGAGTTGTTGGCGTTGAAGCCGCTGGTGAATGCGGCTTCGCCCCGCACGGCGCCGCCATCGTCGTAACGAAGATCGATGCCCTTGCTGAAGGCTTCGCCGCCGGCCAGCGTGTCATCGACGAAGGTGCGGTCGCTCGCCAACTGCAGCGCATCGCTGATCAATTGCTCGTGGTCGAGCGGGTCTTTGAATTGCCCGCCTCCGATGACCCAAGGCGTATCGTGAAACCGATACTGCACCCACGCCATCAGCAGCGAAAGATTCCCGGATGTGAGCTCGCTGGATTGCCAGAAAATCCGATAGGTCAGGTCCGGGGTAAAAGCGTTGCCATCAATTCCGAATTGCAACCGGCGGACTTCAAAGCCGCTTTGGGTATCGGCATCGCCATTGGGCTTGGCTTCCTGTCGAATCGAAGCAGCATAGCGGGCCTGAAACAGCACGAAGGGGCTGAGCAGGAACTTTCCATCGTCGCTGCGAATAAAAAAGCCGCGATCCTCATTCCACCCGGCCGACATCGCGCTCATATCCATGAACCGGCTCTGCCGATCCGCGTCCTGCAGCACCGCCTGCGCCGCCGATGGCTCGCTCTGGACAGCGGGAGCTGTCGCGGTCGTTGCTTCGCGCTGTTTTGCCTGCCGAAGCGATTGCACCTGGGCCTGAAGCTCCCTGACCTGCGCCTGTAGGGCCTTGAGATCCGCCGATTCCCCCGGCTCCGCCCGGCAAACGCCTGTTAGCGTTGCCAAAGCGAGGATTACCCGTGCATAAACTCGAAGACGCCGCGCCCTCTGATATTCACCTGCCAGATTCGCTCCTTGGTAAAGCCGAGATGGGCGTTATATACAGCATTGCATAACGATTCCACAAGGGGAGTCCACGAGAGCTCGAGGATAGAAACGAAAACGAGCGCGGGCATCATCGAATCCGGAAGATCAAAAGACTGGCGGCCAGCGACGCTCCAGTGATCGCGCCTGCGATCATCGTCGGCTTACACACTCCCAATCGCCACAGCAGAACAACGGTTACCGCCGCGCCAGCCATTTGGGCGTTGCCCAGGATGATGCGAAATATTGCGCGCCGTTTCTCTTGCTTCGGCATCATCGCTATCGGGGCTTGATCGCGTAAATCTTCACGCTTGCTGCGTACTCATTGACGTCGTAACGCGCCAGCACAGCAGTTAGACCGTCATGAACACCAGCGGATGTGCGCTCGGCTTCTCCGCCGCAGCAGGTTGGGCCGCAACACGGCTCATCCGCGATCGGAAGCTCTGTCTTCTGCATCGGCGGCGAGCAGCAGGCCGATTGCCCATCCAGTTTGGCATAAGCATTCAGATCAGCACCGGAGTCCACAATGTGAACCGCATCGAAGCCTGCCGAACGAAGGCCCCGCTCGAACTCTTCGATCGTAATCGCGCCGGCGATGCATCCCACGTATGCCGCTACGTCGCGCGCCAGGTCGGGAGGAAGCTCCCGCTTCAATGCGATGTCGCTCACCGCGACTCTCCCGCCCGGCTTGAGCACGCGGAACATTTCTCGAAAGACGGCGTTCTTGTCGGGAGCGAGGTTGATCACGCAATTTGAGATGATGCAGTCGGCGGTGTTGTCGGGAAGTGGCAGCTTGTCGATTGTCGCCTCGTGGAACTCCACGTTCTTCAGCTTCGCCTCTGCCGCGTTTTTCCTCGCCCGCAAGATCATTTCGGGCGTCATGTCGATGCCGATGGCCTTGCCAGTGGAACCGACTTTTTTGGCGGCAAGGAACACATCAAGACCACCGCCGGAGCCAAGGTCCACCACGACTTCACCCGGCCGCAGCGAAGCAGTGGCTGTTGGGTTCCCACACGACAGCCCCATGTTCGCATCGGCGGGAATCGAAGAAAGCTCCTCGGCAGAATAGCCAAAGGCCTCCGCAATTTTTCGCGCGCCCTCATCTCGGCTTGAAAGCGTGCTCCTGGCTACTTCACCGTATTTATCTTTGACGACTTTCCGAATATCCGCGTTCATACGCTCACCTCTTCTGAGCTTCTTAGTTCTGAACTGTTCGAAGGGATTTCTTTTCGCGTCGCGAGCCAGCAGGGGACGGCGATCGCTGCTCCGATCAAAGGGCCAGCCAGATACACCCAAAGCGAAACGACATGCCCCGATACAATCGCCGGCGCGATCGAGCGGGCCGGGTTCATTGATGCTCCGCAAATTGGACCCGCGAACATTGCTTCCAATCCCACCGTGCCGCCGATGGCGATGCCCGCCATCAGGCCTTGCTCTTTGGAACCGGTCGCGACGCAGAGAATCACGATCATCAGTAGAGCTGTGAGAATGATTTCGAGAATGAAGGATTGCATCTCGCTGCCGGCCGGAAGCGTCGACCCTAAAGATGCAACATTGCCGAAGAGAAAACGGAGGATCCCGCTGGCTACAAATGCGCCGATAAGCTGCGATGCGATGTAAGGCGCAACGCATCGGCCCGGAAACCGTCGGGCGAGAAAAAACCCTGTCGTCACCGCGGGATTTAAGTGCGCGCCGGATGTTTCACCGAAAGCGTAAATCATTGCCATCACGACAAGTCCGAAGGTGATGGCAATTCCCGGTCCCGTCACCGATCCGCCCGATACTTTATTGATGACGATCGCGCCTGTCCCCGCGAACACGAGGGCGAAGGTGCCGATGCCTTCTGCGATGTACTTTCTCATTGCCATTTCAGGCTTTCGATGAAACAGGCAAGTAGCTTTCGATGTTCTCGATGAAATGCCGAATTTCATCCCGCACGCGCTGATAATGACCCAGCGCCTCCTCTTCGCTCTTCGCGTCCTTTGCCAGGCGCGGCGGATCGTCGAACCCAACATGGATGATCTTGGTCCTGCCGGGAAAGAGCGGGCAAGTTTCGTTCGCGTGATCGCAGACGGTGACGACGTAATCAAATTGCACGCCCTTGAGCTCATCGGCATGTTTTGAATGGTGGCCGGAGATATCAACGCCGGCTTCCCTCATGACGTTCACTGCCAGCTTGTTCATGCCGTGCGGCTCAATGCCGGCGGAATAGGCTTCGATGCTGCCGCTCTTCAAATGCTCAGCCCATCCCTCCGCCATCTGGCTTCGGCAGGAGTTGCCGGTGCAGAGAAACAGAACCTTCAGCTTCTCGCTCATCGCCCAATCTCCATTCGCCTATGCGAATACATATCTCGAAAAAAATTCAGTCGCAGCATTTCCCTGTGTCGCAGCAGGCCTTTCCCAGCGCCTTCATGTCCCTGGCAAGCTCCGGCACGTCTGCCGTGAAACAGCATTCGAGGCACTCCAGCAGCTTGCGATGAAAATCGTTCCTCGCATCCGCGAGTTTGTAATACATCCAAAGGCCCTCCTTGCGCGCGGTCACCAGCCGTGCCTTGCGGAGATAAGCCAGATGCCTCGAAACTGTCGGCTGCGGCGATCCAATCACGCGCACCAGATCGCACACGCACAACTCGCCGGGCCGCAGCAGATTGAGAATGCGCAGCCGCGTGCGATCGGAAAAGGCTCGGAACATTCGATCGACTGAGATTGCGGGGGGAGCTTTAACCATATTCGCCTATGCGAATATATGTCTCCAACCTCAACGGGTCAAGATCGGTAGTGATCGCGCCGCGCTGCAGGTTCCCGAGACAATGGAGATCTGCAGCGACCCCGTTTCTGGCAGCGGGAGTCGGGACGGCACGTGTAAGCCAAAAGGACTTCACGTCGCGGCAATCGCGCGGACAATCAGGTGCCCGCGCTCGTCCACGGTCGTTGGCAGCACGGGCAGGTCGCGCCTGGCGGGTCCTTCGGTCACGTACCCTGATGGATCGAAGGTCGAGCCGTGGCATTTGCAATAGAATGAATGGTCGGACTCCGCGCGCAACCTGCATTTGCGGTGGGTGCAGATCGACGACAAAGCGAACAGTTCCTTGCCGTGGCGGATGATGAAAAATCCTTGACGGACGAAATGGTCGTACACCCCATCGGCAGCGAAGCTCGCCACCGGCCCGGCATCGATTGACGCAGCGTGCAAGACAACCGGCGCGTTCTCTATCGGGTGCGATGAACAACCCGCGCAGGCTGCCGCAGCCGCGGAACAGGTGAGGATTACAAACTCGCGACGGTTTACGTTTGTGGCATCGCCGCTCATGTCGTCGCTCCCAATTCAAAACTCGAAAACAAGACTGGTGTAGATTCCCCAGCGAAGCTCATCCCGCCCACCCTTGTCCAGCGGGAAGACATATCCAAGCCCCAGCCGCGGCTGCACCGCCTCAATCGACCGGAGGTTGAAGCGAAGGGCCGCGGTTCCCAGCAGGCTGTTGCTTCCCGCGTCGCTCGTATCCAACAGCGTATCGCCTTGGATCTCGAACACGGGCACAACTTGTTCAACGTCGGGAAGCGGGAGCTGCTTGTGCGGAATCGACCAACCAAAGACCAGCCCAAATTCAAAGGTCTCGGTTTCGCCATCCGGTTTCGATCCAAATAAAGTTGAATAACCTACGACGGTCTGCATCGTGAAGTGGTCGCCGATCCGCAGGTCATTGAAAAGCTTGGGCACCAGCTCGGCGTTTTTGCTCACCGGCGAATTGGTGGGAATGCCGACTTCCAGCCCCACGCCGAAAGTTGAATCGATGAATTCGTCCTCAGAGATGTACTGGAAGATGGGGTTTCGAGCACCGATCGAGACATTGTCAAAGCCCTGGTTTGTTGTGCGCACGCTACGACCGGGAGCGCGCTCAAAGGAGCGCTGCGTGTCATAGCGATATGGAACCTCCACCTCGACCGTCATCATCCCAAAGCCATGCTCAAACTCGCCCCGGTAGAGATTGCCGGTCTGTCCGCTGCTCTCCTGGTGAAACCAGTCGAGGCGGACTTCATTGACTTCCAAGTCTGAGTCATCGATGAGGAACGGCTCGGGGAACAAGCCCTTGCCATACATGCTGCGGCTGTCGAATAGTCCAAACGGGCCGTAGCGCGATGCTGAACGCACACTCGAATCCGCGTTTGCAGCCGGGGCCGATCTGCTGAAAACCACGAACAACATGAAAACAATGCCGAGCAAACGTCTGTACATGAGATTGAGTCTCAGTATTAACTACGCCTTTGTCAAGTATTGCTGCGGCTTCAGCGAACGAATGTGCTAGTCCGCGCCTTCGACCGATTCATCGCCGAATGCAGTTCGTGAAGAGGCAACGCAGGTAATCAAGTCGATGGGGCGCCGAACGGGCACCGGCCCGAGCGTGACCCGCCGAGGGGTCCTTACAAATTCCTGAGGGCCGCGGGTAAACGGCGCGACAGGCGCCGGCCATATTTATGGAGGGAGCGTGACTCGGCATCGGACCGGTTTTTGCCTCATGTGCGTTCAAGCCACTTTCTTCGCCTCCTTCATGATTGGGATCGCGGCCGCGTTCAGGATCAACTATTGGCTATACCTCGTCCTGACGTATGGCTGGATGAACGTGCGGAATCTCAACCTGCACTTCACATCGTACCGCCCCATGACGATTTCCAACGGTTGTCGCATTTGACATCTGTCGCAAATCTTGGAAGCATAAGTCGCGCTTGCGTCGATTCGCTGCCATCTTCATGGTGCTGTTTTATTTCGCGCTGGGGTCGGGCGCGATCGAGCGATGGCACAACGCGCAACACGCGGCTGAAGACGCAAGACTCGCCGCCTTGGCGGGCCATTCCACAAGTCATCAAGGCCCCGCGCCGATTCACGATGAAAGCAACTGCGCCTTTCACTGCCAGCTTCATCTGGCCGGGATGGCGGTCAGTTGGTCGCCGACGCTGGTCTGCGTCAGCACATTTCGAACATTCGTTCAGGCAAGCCCGCAAGTCATTCCGCAACAGCGACGCCAAGTCCTGATTCTCGCGCGCGGCCCTCCCGCCGTGTGATCTCCTTTCCATCGTGATGAATTGCCGAAATTGCGCCGCGCGCGATGCGCGCAGCATTTTTGGCCCCTTCAATTCTTCTCTCGGAGATCTCACACATGAAACGCATTTTGCCCCTGGTGGGGGCCTTCGTTTTGATGGCGGGCGCCATCACGCATGCGCAGGATGCGCAAACGCCCGCAACGCAACCCTCTCGACTCGATCGGCTGGAACAGCGCGTGAATCAGATGGAATCGGACTTGAAGTCAAAGGATGCCGAAATCGAGCAACTCAAGAGCCAGCTTGCGACACGGCCTGCCGCCACGGAAGCTCAGCCGCCGGTCAGTCAGCCGCCGACTACCCAAAGCTCAACCGACTCGGCTCTGAGTGACATCGACAAGACGACGCAAGACATCATGAAGGACATTTCGTCAAAGGAAAGCGCGCCGCCCACGCTGCGATTCCCCGCCAATTTCAACCCCAATTTTGCGGTGATTGGTGACTTTGCCGGCAATGTCTCCAGCGATCATTCTGACCCGGCCCGGAATCGTTTTGATCTGCGAGAAATCGAGCTGGATCTGCGTGCCGCGGTCGATCCGCGGGCCGATGCGGTGGTCATTTTGCCGATCGATCGCAGTGTGAGCGACGCGCTCTTTTTCAATAGAAATACGCCGCGCGATGTTTCGGTCGATACGTCGATCGACATCGAAGAGGCGTACATCAATCTCCACGATTTTGGCGTGCCGAACCTGACGGCCAAGCTGGGGCGATTCCATATGCATTTTGGGCGATGGAATCTGCTGCACCTTCATGCCTGGCCGACGGTGGATAACGCGTTTGCGGTTCAGAATTTTCTGGGGCCCGAATCGCTCAATGATGCGGGGATCAGCTTCAGCTATCTGGTGCCGCCCGCCCTGGTGGGCGATCAGGCGATCGAGTTGGATGCGGAAGTGGTCAGCGGCATGGGCGATACGGAGGATCCGGTGATCAACAACGGCGCATTTGTCGATGAGCCGGCGATTAATCTGCATGCATTATGGAATCACGATCTGGGACCAAATTGGAATTTCGAGCTGGGCGGCTCTTTTCTGCATGGACATCACAACGACAGCAACCACCAGTACGGAAACCTCTTTGGTACTGATCTGACGGTGATGCGGCGCGACCCGACGGGCCGCTTCAATAATCAATTCTTCCAGACCGAAGTGATGTATGGCAATGTCGATCGCGGCCCGGGCAATCCGCAACATGCCTGGGGCGCGTTTGCCATCGCCCAGCAGCAGCTCAATCGCGACTGGTACGGCGGCGTGCGCCTCGATTGGACGCAAAACTCCCAAAATGAGCATCAGGAAGTGTGGGGCGTTTCGCCCTATCTCACCTGGTACTGGAGCGAATTCCTGATGTTCCGCGTCGAATACCAGCACAAGGGCGGCGATGTGGAGGCGCAGGACAGCCTCTGGTTCCAGTGCGATTTTGTCTTCGGCGCCCATCCGCCTCATCCCTATTGGTCAGTCAAAGGATGAGGGGGAGATTCACATTTGAGTACGAAAAGGAGTTGTATCATGAAATATATTGCAGTTTTGATCGCATCGATCCTCATTCCCTCGGCCGCTTTAGCCAATCTGAAGATCGTCACCACGGCCTCCGATTTTGCCGACATCGCAAAACAAATCGGCGACGGCAAAGTCGATGTTCACTCGGTCATGCGCGGCCCTGAGAACATTCACAACGTCATCCCCAAGCCAACCGAGATGGTCTATCTCAATCAGGCGGATCTTTTTGCCAACAGCGGGCTCGATGCCGAGCCTTGGCTCGATAACCTGTTGGCCGGCGCGCGTAATCCCAAGGTCGAGCGCAATCATCCCGGCTTTGTCGATATGAGCCAGGGCATCACCATCAAGGATGCGCCGACCGGCCACATCGACCGCTCGATGGGCGACGTTCATGCCTACGGCAATCCGCACTACACGCTCAATCCGCAGATCGCGCAACGCATGACCGTCACGCTGGTCAAGGCGATGGCCAAAGCCGACCCGGCCAACGCGCAACTTTACATTACTAATGCCAAGCGCTTCGTCGGAGAAATGGGTGATGTGGCCAAGAAGATTCGCGAGGAATTTAAACCGTACGATGGGTTGAAAGTGGTGACGTTTCACGCGGCCTGGGATTATTTTGCCGATGCCATTCCAATCCAGATCGTCGGCACGATTGAGCCCAAGCCCGGCATCACGCCTTCGCCCGCTCAGGTGCAGCAGACCATCGCCATGATGAAGCGGCAGGGGGTGAAAGTCGTCATCTGCGAAACGTGGGATGATGTGCGCCTCGCACAGTACGTTGCCGACCAGGCGGGGGCGAAAATGGTAATCCTGCCCGATCACGTCAATGGTATCGAAGGTGTCGATACCTACGCCAAACTGTTTCAGTACGACACTCAAAAGCTGATCGAAACCGCCAAGGCGGCGGGAGTGCCAGCCAAATAGTACCTGCGGCACATTTCGCAAAGCGCGCTTCACACGCGGAGCAAATTGCATGGACGACAAACTGATCGAAGTGAGAAACGCCGTATTCGGGTACGGCGGGCGGCCGGTGGTGCAGGTCGAGCAGCTTGAGCTTTTTCGCGGCCAATGTTTGGGGATCTTTGGCCCCAATGGCTCGGGAAAAACCACGCTGGTCCGCGGCATCACCGGTCTGCTGTCTCCCATGGCAGGGCAGGTGAATCATGATACCGTCGCGTCCTCAGGCGACTTGCGAATCGGCTATTTGCCGCAGCATCGCAATCTCGAATTGCACTGGCCGATGACCGCATTGGACGCGGCATCCCTCGCGATCTCCGCCCGTCGAATTTTCGGATGGATCGGCAGCCGGTCCAAAGATGTGCTGGCTATGATGGATCGGCTGCAAATCAGCCAATTCGCGAATCGCCCGTTCGCGGCTCTCAGTGGAGGTCAGCAGCAGCGCGTGCTGCTGTCGGGCGCGCTGGCGGGCGATCCAACCGTCCTCGTCCTCGATGAGCCGACCGAAGGTCTCGATGTGCGCTCGACGCAGGAGCTGTTGGATCTGCTGCGGCAATTCATCGCCGAGGGATTGGCCACGATGATCATCAGTCACGAAGCGGACGATCTTGTGCAGGTCTCGCGGGAAATCGCATGGCTCCATCCGGCCAGCGATGTCGGCCAGGCCAGCCGGGTCGAAATTGTCACGCCTCAAACGCTGGGCGAAGCGATTCTTAGCGCGGCGCGGAGGGCGGTATGAAGAATCGGCCGCGCTGGAATGTTTTGTTGATGGTGTGCATCGCATTGCTTGCTTGCTGTTTGCCGCTTTCCGCGGCGCAGACGACGCAGCCATCCAATTCCGTCGATCAATCGACGCAGGAAATGCTCAAGGAACTGCAGGGCGTTCCCCAAACTCATCCCGCGGAGAATCCGACCGGGTCCACCGTGCCATCTACGTCTAGGACCGATGCCGTTGCACCGCAAACCGGTATCGATTGGTGGCATCTGATCCGTTATGACTTTCCCCTCATGCTGATCACCGCGGCGGCGGTGGGCGTGGCGGGGGCGCTGCTGGGACTCTTCGTACTATTACGCCGCGAAGCACTTGTCGCATTGGCCATCCCGCAAGTCGTCGCAATCGGCGCGGCACTCGGAATGCGCCTCGAGTGGAACAACAAGCTTCTCCCCGCGCTGGGCGTCGCACTGATCGCGCTGATTTACTTCGCCCGTTCCAAACGATGGAACGCCGGCAACTGGATCGTGCCTTCGTTTTATGTGGCAGGCTTGTGTCTTTCATTCCTGCTAATTGCCAACCGTGGCCAGGATGTTGAAGACCTCCAGCGCATGTTCACCGGCGTCGATGTCGCCGTCGATCCAAAGACCGCGGCCATCGCCGTCCCCATATTGCTCGTAGTCGGCTTGATCTGCGCCCTGCTCTGGCGGCGATGGCTGCTGCCCGCCCAGGCTCCCGCCGCCGCCGAGCTGGCGGGCCTCCGGCCGACGCGCTGGGATTCGCTGTTCCTCCTGCTTCTGACGATCGTCATTCTCCTGGGAACCAATGCACTCGGCGTCGTGATGGTCCTGGCGATGCTCTTTCTCCCCGCGGCCACGATCCTCCCCTGGACTCGCCGACTCCCCGCCGCCATGCTCGGCGGCGTCATTCTCTCGCTGATTTTTCTCGCCGTCGGTTTTTATTTGTCCAACACTATGAACTGGCCCCTCAG
>JACZCU010095392.1_pt1 | contig 11719 bp, 12 predicted proteins | sample 8641851 | NCBI WGS metagenome assembly JACZCU01 (sample SAMN15324605, study PRJNA640507) | soil metagenome | isolation source: monocropping sugarcane control | place: China: Luxin town, Laibin City, Guangxi Province | collected 2019-07-25 | depth 10cm m | reverse complement strand
TTATAAATCCGCGCGGGTTCGGCTGGGGATACGACTTGAATTTTTACGCGGTTATCCACCCGACCAAATCCCGCCGCGGCCGCAAGTCCGGCTGACCCGCGAGCCTTGAGGATAAGGCGAGCGGAAAGGAAGGGCAATGCGAGGCCATACATCAAAACGCGCAACTTGATTGCGCGTTTTGATGTATGGCTGTAATTAGTCCTGACGTGGTACGCGTGGCAGGATTTGAACCTACGACCTTCGGCTCCGCAAGCCGACGCTCTATCCAGCTGAGCTACACGCGCAAATCGAAGGACAACCTACGGTTTTCCTTCAACGCCCGGTCGGCAAGCCGAATTTGCAAGCAAATCAAGCCGGGCTGCTACCTTTCCCTTTGGGATGGGTAACAGGGGTGATTTTAACAGATTACAGATATAAATGCTAGAGCCGGAGACGGCGTGACAGTCGTTCGATATTATCTAGCTTGCGCTGTTCGTATGGCAAGTGGTTACCAAGGGCCTTAGTGATTTTTTCTTCGTCCTGATTTTTAAAGTAGGCCGATACCGGGGGCATGAACCGTTTTAGGGGTATAAGGTTGATACTAGATAAGTCGCCTTCATTAATTACAGCGAATGACTTGTAGTCGCCATATCGGTAGGTTTTGTCATTGACCTTGAGTCCGGTGCTATTGATTTCATAGTTAGCTGTGCCGGGTTTGTGGCTGGCATACATACCGACGACCACGCCCAGCACCAGGATTATGATGGTCGCCACGACATCGTGTGATGAGCTGAAAAAGACGATTACGCCAAGTGCCGCCGTACTAAGCGCCAGCATGGCGTACCAGCCGGAACCGTGGTGATGTTCTATGAATTCCGTGGCCTGCCACGATACGGTCTTTCTTTGGGGTTCGACAGCCGCTGGATCTCCGGCCTCGTTGTCGGGCGTGTCGACGTTTTCCGGTGAATCATCTGGCTTGTACTGCCAAGGGGTGTTACTGTCTTCGGCCATAATGCTTACTTATAGTTTAGACCAAAGGCTATGTTGTGTCTGTAATAATGGCGGAGAGGGAGGGATTCGAACCCTCGCTGAGACTTTCGCCCCACTATCGATTTAGCAAACCGACCCCTTCAGCCTCTTGGGTACCTCTCCGTATTTTTGGCGGAAGGGGTGGGATTCGAACCCACGAAGCTTTCGCTTGCCGGTTTTCAAGACCGGTACCTTCAACCGCTCGGTCACCCTTCCTTTTAGGGCTGAAAGAACAGAGGTAAGTATATCAAGAACACTTTTTGTAGACTAGAGGCGTTTAGCGAATAGCAGGGCGTCGACACTGGCGGCGCCAGCCTGGCGCAGTACTTTAGCCGCGGCCACGATGGTTCCGCCAGTGGTGAGCACGTCATCGATCAACAGAATCCGGCGGCCTTTAACAGTCGATTGGCGGCGGACCGCGAAACTATCTTGCAACTGTGACAGGCGCTGCTGACGACTAGAACCCAGCTGCCTGGTGTGCCCCAGTCGGCGCAAAGCCTCCCGCCGTTCCAGCTGGAGCTGCCAGGCTATATGTTTGGCCAACAATTCGGTATGTCCAAAACCGCGCTGACGTCTTCTGGATGCCGCCGTCGGCACCGGAACTACGAGATATTCGTTTAGGTTTCCTTTTTGCCGGCGGATAGTTTGGACCATAGCCTTAGCAATCGGACCGGCAGCGGTCCTCTGATGAGCGAATTTGTAGCTGGTCAGCAGCTGCCTGGCCAGGCCGTCGTGGTCAGTAAATATAAAAACTTTGGCGGGTGAACCGGTGTGACGGCAGGATTCGCAGGTACGGCTGCCGGGGATTAACCGGTTGCAGCGCCAGCATCTTTCGCCGAATTCCTTGATGCCGCTTAGGCAGGGACGGCAAATCGCGGCGCCTTCGGCGCCGCAGCCGACCCAGAGTGGCGGCGCCAGCCACCCAATAGCAGTTTCCATAACGCTCATGTTGTAATTGTTCCGTTGTAAATAATCGTAGCAAACTGTTGCGCCGGGGAAAGTGCCTAAGCTATACTAGCAATAACACAAAGAATCAAATCCTAAAATCTGATACTAAAACTTTTGGAGGAAACTATGGCTAGAGGTAGCCAACCACAGGACGACCTATTGATGGGTGATGATATTACCGCCGCTTTTTTGAGCGAGGATGAAGTTCAGACCGTTGACGATACGGCCCCACAGCAGCCAGTAGCTGATGATACCGCCGATGAGTGGGACGAAGGCGAACCGGTAGCTGGCCAGCTGGCGGTGGACGTTTATGAAACTAAAGAAAAACTGTTAGTCAAAGGCCGGGTAGCCGGTGTCAACAAGAGTGATTTGGACGTCAGTATTTCTGATAATACTCTGACTATCCGCGGGACTTTGAGCGCTGGTAACGAAGAAGGCGTAGAAAACTACTTTTTGCAAGAATGTTACTGGGGTGAATTCAGTCGCAGCCTGGTTCTGCCAGTACCGGTCAAAGAAGACGAGATAGAAGCTTTGCTAAAAGACGGCGTGCTGACCATTAGTTTCTCTAAACTCAAACAGGACACCGTTAAGAAAATCGAAATCCTTTAATAGAGCCAAGTAGCTAAAAAACACCCGGGTATGGGTGTTTTTTATTGCGTGAAAAGTGGAATTAACAATGACCGTAGAAGTTATTTAAGCTATAGCATTTTGCAGACTTGCGATGCTCTGAAACGCAGAGTAAAGTCAAAATATATTAATTCGCGGCACGACTGCCACCTATATCAGCCGCGGCAAGGAGGGTCGATGAAGCAATTAGAAATTTAAGCCAACCAGACGGTTGGTTTTTTTGTTTTCGAAATACTATTTAAGCCGAGCTTACAATCGTAAGCGTGAAGGAGTTCACTATGAGTCAAGTCACACACGTTCAAGCGGTCAAGGTTTTACCCTGGGGAGAAGAAGTATTTTTAGAAATCCCTTTACATAAGAAATCAGCCAATAAATTTTACGCTCGTCACGGAAAGACAAGCGAGGGCAGGGAATATATAGAATTCAGCAAGTTCGGCCCAAAACCGAATACCGACAATGAAACATATAGTCAAAAACTGCGGTTGTTCAGCCCCGTCCAATGGGCACAGCTGAAATATTACGCCGAAGGCGAATTGGCTAAATCGGCCGGCTGGGATCTGAAGTCGGCCGAAAAAGAATTCGTCACCGAACTGAGTAGGCCCGAAAGCGAAAATAAATAGACGCTGACTGCCGGCGGGGCGGACTGGCTCCCGCCGGCAGCCTATGCGGACATTTGCAAGCCGATGAATACTATATATAATGCTTATGTAATGAGACAGGCTCTCGCTAAGAAGCTATTTGCAGGGAGCATAGCGGCGTTATTCGCCCTGATTGGTATTTTGCCGGCGGCCACGGCCTATGCCGACACGTTTCCATATTTGAAAGTGACTAGCGGCGACTTGAGCGCCGGCGGTTGGTTTGGCGCCGATTGTAACAAGGCGACCAACCCTAATTTTCAGGACGCTTTTTACACCGGCGGCGGCATTGCCGACAACAGCGCCGGCGGTATTTATACATACGCCAGACTTTCCGGAAACTACCAGGGATCATCTAGTCAATACGCAGCATACGCCCAGGGACTGGTAGATAACGGAAGTGCACCGAACGGCTTTTTTAGCGGATCGGTGAACGGCGTTAGCATAAACAACACGCTATCCTTCGCTAATGTTTATAATCTTGGTTCGCCACCAGCGCCTGGTGGATATTCGTCTGGTATATGGGGCGGCAGTCTGCACGATGTCACCCAATGCATACCGGACTACTATTCGGTTAAGCAGCCGACCTCTACCACCGCGTTAACGGCTCCGCTTAGTGGTAGCCCCGCCAGTGGCGCTTACACCGCCGATGGCACGGGCGCTAATGCTTTCGCGCTTAATACCTCTACCCTGACGATAGCGGCCGGAGCTAATATCAGCATATTTGTTAACGGCAACGTGTATATCGGTGCCAACATCACATATCAGGGTCATAATACTACTAATATCCCAAGACTTGCGATCATCGCTAAAGGCGACATATTCGTCAGCGGCACGGTAACCAATCTAGATGGCTTATACATCGCGCAGCCGGATAGCAGCAAGTTCAACGACGCCACCCACGCGGTGGTGACGGACAACACGCAAGGAGTCTTCTATAGCTGTCATGGGCAGGCGGCGGCTCAAACGATTGACAGCGGCTTTTTGATCGGTAACTGTCAGAGTCCACTGACTGTTAACGGCGCCGTGATAGCCAAAGAAGTCAATCTGCTGCGTATATCAGGTGATATAAGCGGCGCTCCAGCTGAAACGTTCAATTATAGTTCTGACATGTTGCTGGGCGGCCCGTTCTTCCCGGGTTCGTCCTCTGGCGGCAGTACGGTTACAGGTACACCGGAGTTTGCCCGGATAATCAGTTTGCCTCCAGTCTTCTAGCTTCGTAAACAGTTTGGTAAGGGGATAAATAATGTTACTATTTATCCATAAGCTTAATAAACAATATAAACAAGATACAAACTAAGCGCTTATGGTGTTATAATCGGACTAAATCATGAACTTACTGAGTGGGGTAACGGACTTTTTTGGACTGGATATCGGCAGCAGTGCTATTCGCGCTGTTCAGCTGAGGGGCACCGGTGCGACCAAAGCGCTAGAACGTTATGGTTACACCGCGATTCCAGATACATCGACCGTCAGTGACGCCAGTGTCGACCGACAGAAAGTTGCGCAGGTAATCCATGACTTGCTGCAGCAATCCGGTATCACTTCTAAAAACGCCGCGGTCAATCTACCAAGTAACCGAGTATTCACCACTGTCATAGACTGGGATAAGCTGCCGGCGGATGAAATGTCCAAAACGCTTAGATATCAAGCCGACTCAATTATTCCAACACCGGTCGCCGAATCCAAGATGGACTGGGCGGTAATCGGCCCGTCGCCAAAGGACGCCAAAAAGGTAGAATTATTGCTAAGCAGCGTACCCAATAAGTACATAGAAGATAGGATGGCGATGCTGGAAGCCGCCGGGCTTAACGTAATCGCTTTTGAACCGGACGGCATGGCCATAAGCCGGGCTTTGATAGCCGCTGATCTGCAGACGCCGCATATGATTCTAGACATCGGCGGTATGACCACCGACTTATTGATTTCGATGCAGGGGGCGCCACGCCTGGTGCGATCAATCCCGATAGGTACAGCCACCATCATCAAGGCCGCCATGCAGACACTTAATGTCCAGCAGGCCCAGGCCGAACAATTCGTCTTTAAGTTCGGGTTAGGCCGCGACAAACTAGAGGGCCAGGTTTATAACGCCATCATTAGCACAGTTGATAATCTGGTAGGAGAGATCGATAAATCCATCAAATTTTTTGAAAGCCGTTATCTTAATGTCAAGATCGACCGCATTATCGTAACTGGCGGTGCCAGTTCCTTGCCGGAATTCCCGTTATATATAGCTAACAAGTTCGGACTTAACGTAGAGATCGGTAACGCTTGGCGCAACGTCAGCTTCCCGGCCAGCCAGCAGAACGAACTGACGGCCTTATCCAATCACTTCTCGGTGGCAGTCGGACTGGCAGAGAGGACGCAGTAGAATGTCGACTATCCAATTCAACTTGCTGCCCGATGTCAAAGAAACATACATCACGGCCCAAAAGAACCGCAAAACTGTCATAACCATAGCGCTTTTGGTAACGGCAGCCTCAATAGCGATTTTCATACTGGTACTTTTCAGTGTCGATGTGGTGCAAAAGAAGCAGTTATCTGACGCCGACAATCAGGTAAAGGCCGCTACCACCCAGCTGGAAAACGTGCCCAATATAAATAAGATAATTACTATTCAGAATCAGCTGCAAACGCTTTCGACTTTGCACCAGAGTAAGCACGCTGTCAGCCGGATATTTACCTACATGCCGCAACTGACTCCAGCTAGCGCCAATGTAGGAACCTTGAGCCTTGATTTAAGTTCTAATACGCTTCAGATTAACGGGACAGCCGATTCGCAATTTACGGTCAATGCCTATATAGATACCCTTAAGTTCGCGACTTATAAAATGAACGCCAGTGACAGCGTGCATCAGGCTTTCCCAAGCGTAACCCTAACTGGGTTCAGTGTAGCCCAAGGCAAATCTTCATATTCGATATCGGCTACGTTTGATCCGGCCTTATTCTCTAGTCCACTGTCACCAGCACCCACCTTGATAGTCAAGAACCAGGTTACTACCAGGTCGGTTCAGGACGATCCTTCGAACGTATTCAACGGTCAGACCGGAAAGACGAATACAGCCAAATGAAAAAGCTAAACGCTACACCTATAAGCCTGCACGCCCAAGTCGATAAGGCTAAGTCATCTTCGGTAGTCATAGTGGCGGTGGCAGCTGTGATATCGGTCTTCTGCCTAGTAAGTACCAAGGCGCTTTTAAGCCAGGGCACTTATCAAAGACACGTAATCGCCGCCCGCAGCAAAGCCGTAAAACAGCTTAAGGATAATGTGACATCGGCTAATCAGCTGGTCACGCAGTATAATCAAGTATTCGAAAATAGCGGACCGATAAATATCATCGGCGGCAAGAATGACACCAGCCCTAACGCGGTGCCACCGGATGGCGATAACGCCCGTATCGTACTGGATGGTTTACCAAGCAGTTACGATTTCCCAGCGTTAGTTACGAGTATGTCCAAGATACTTAACTCAGACGGTATTGGCAATCCTGGAGTTGGTGGATCCGACCAGTCCACTAGCCTTTCGAGCACGCCAAGCGATTCGCCGACCCCGGTTCTTATTAGTGTCCCTATCAGCGGATCCGCGAGTTACACTAGTCTTATTAAGCTGCTTAATGACTTACAGCGATCGATCAGACCATTTGATATAACCAACATGCAGATATCCGGCGGAGTACAGAACATGACCTTTAGCCTGCAAACCAGTACTTACTTCCAGCCGGCTAAGAAAATCGATGTAACCTCGAAGGTGATAAACAAATGAAGCAGAATCCAGAAAGCACTACTAAACTGATAGTCGTAGCGGCAGTAACGGCCCTAGGCTCGTTTTTCCTGACCTCTATAATCTTTAGCTCGCCCAATAAACACGAACTTAAAGCGCCAACCGTGGATTCGATTAATGCGACTTTCCCAGACATCAAGAACGACCCGGCATACAATACTATCCTGAATAGTAACTCGCTTGACGCGACCCAGCCGGTACAAGTAGGCAATTCTCAGAATAACCAGCCTTTCAATCAATAACTTCGCGGGAGGATAAAAGGGATGAATATCTTATCACCCACCACCCAGCAAAGTGTTGAGGATGAACTCGTTAAAGAGGGGTCATTGACGACGGCTCAGCTAGAACAGATAAAACTAGAGGCCGAACGTAAAAACGAACCGAAGTTCGGGCTGATGCTCAAAGGCGGTTATATAAATGACGAGCAGCTCACTAAAGCTTTGGCTCACGTAAACAACGTGCCTTATGTAAACCTAGGTAAATCTAGGATCGATAACAAGATATTATCGCTGCTGCCGCAAGACGTGGCGGAGCACTATATGGCAGTGCCTTTAGGTGAGATGCAGCAGCGCTTAGTCGTAGCCATGCTGGACGCCGACAATGTTCAGGCGGTCGACTTTCTAAGCAACAAAATTGGCCGGCCGTTAAAAGTTTATGCCGCCAGCGAATCAGGAATCCGACATGTGCTTACACAATATGGACAGGTGTTAGGCAATCAGGGCTTTGGTATACTGACGTCCGAAAAGAAAGAAGACGAGCAAAACGCAAAATCGTCTAAAAACGATAAGAAGGTTCAGACCATTGTCCAAGATTCTCCGGTCAGTAAAGCCCTGTCGCAAATACTGGAATACGCCGCTAAGAATCGGGCCAGTGATGTGCACGTGGAGTCTATGGAAAAGGAACTTAAGATCCGCTGCCGGGTCGACGGCGTGCTGCGGGAAATTATGCGCTTACCAAAAAGCGCCGAACCACCGCTGGTCAGCCGGATCAAGATTTTATCTAATCTAAAGATTGATGAACATCGCATACCGCAGGACGGCCAGTTCAGTATTTCCGTAGATGGCCGGCCGATTGACATGCGCGTAGCTGTCAGCCCGGTAGTCTGGGGCGAGCAGGTAGTTTTGCGTTTGTTGGATAAAACCGGCACCAGTTTGAAGCTGGAAGATATGGGTTATCGTGGTCGGTCTCTAAGGACGATTCGTAAGGGCCTAGCGCAGCCGCACGGCATGATACTGACATCCGGTCCGACCGGGTCTGGTAAGTCTACCAGCATGTACGCCATGATTCAGGAGATAAAAGATGACGCTATCAATATAGTTACCTTGGAAGATCCGGTCGAATACAAGATGGACGGTATCAATCAGATACAGGTGAACGCCGATGTCGGCCTGACATTCGCTACCGGTTTGCGATCCATCCTGCGTCAGGACCCGGACGTGATAATGGTCGGCGAAATCCGCGATAAAGAAACCGCCAACTTGGCGGTCCAGGCGGCACTGACCGGCCACTTGGTATTTTCTACGCTGCATACTAATTCGGCGGCCGGCATCCTGCCGCGCCTGCTGGATATGGGAATAGAACCTTTCTTAATCGCCAGTACTGTCCATACCGTCATCGGTCAGCGGCTAGTTAGAAAGACTGTAGAGGGGGGTGAAACTTACGAATCGAACGCCGCCGAGTCCGCCGCCGTAAAAGAGACTTTAAGCACACTGCTGCCTAAGAAGCCTGAAGAGGTAGCTAAAGTGGCCGAGGATCTGGGTTATAAGAGCTTGCCACTAGGGACGCAAAACGCTTATACTTTGGTCAAGGGTAAAGAAACACCCGAAAATCCTTCAGGGTATCACGGGCGCATGGGATTATACGAAGTGTTCGAAGTTACAGAGCAGATACAGGACCTGATACTTAAACACTCGCCCAGCTCAATCATCCAAAGGGCCGCTATCGACCAGGGAATGGTCACTATGCGACAGGATGGATACCTTAAGGCTTTGTCCGGTGAGACCACTTTGTTAGAAGTAAATAGGGTGGCCGCCGCCGGCGACAGTTAGGGCACCGAAAAGACAAGGGGAAAACGTGCAACCGCAACCACAAACACCGCAACCACAAGCGCAGTCTTCGGCTCCAAAAATAGAACTGCTGCTAGAAGAAGTTATTAAACATCGGGCTTCCGACTTGCACCTGCAGGTTGGTTTGCCGCCTATGCTTAGAGTCGACGGCCGACTGTCGCAGATGCGCGAGACAAGCGTGCTTAATGAAGAATCGGTCGAGAGCCTGATATTTTCGCTATTGGACGAAGATCAAAAACAGATATTGCTGCGCGACAAGGAATTCGACTTTAGCTTTGCCTTTGGCGACCTAGGCCGGTTCCGGGTAAACGCTTTCCACGAGCGCGGCAACATGGCCGCTGCCCTCAGGCTTATCCCCAATGAGATTAAAAGCATCCAGGATCTTGGCTTGCCTCCGGTTTTGAGCAAGTTCACTCAGTATCCGAGGGGCTTAGTTTTAGTGACTGGGCCAACTGGTTCTGGCAAATCCACCACCTTGGCGGCTCTGGTTGACCAAGTCAACAGTCAGCGAGCGGCTCATATAATTACGGTAGAAGACCCGATAGAGTACACCCACAAATCCAATAAATCGCTTATCGCTCAGCGCGAAGTCCACTACGACACCTTTAGTTTCGCTACGGCGCTGCGTTCGGCGCTGCGCGAAGATCCCGATATCGTTCTGATTGGCGAGATGCGAGATCTAGAGACTATATCGGCGGCAATCACTATCGCCGAAACCGGACACTTAGTATTCGCAACGCTGCATACTAACAGCGCCAGCCAAAGTATCGACCGCATGGTTGACGTCTTTCCGCCGCACCAGCAGTCGCAAGTTCGGTCGCAGCTGGGTAATATCCTAATGGCTATCTGTTCGCAGCGCTTAGTACCGGCGTTGGCCGGTGGTCGGGTAGCGGCGGCAGAAATATTGATCGCTACTCCGGCCGTACGCAACATCATCCGCGAAGGTAAAAACTATCAGCTAGAGGCAGTTATCCAGACCGGCGCCGAGTACGGTATGCAGAACATGGACCGCACCTTGGTCAATATGGTTCACGGCGGCATCATCAGTTATGACGAAGCCCGCAACGTAGCAGTAGACATAGAAGAGCTGGACCGGTTGATGAGGAACTGATAAACCGATGCAGACTTACGTTTTTACGGCTCACGATAGCAAAACAGGCCAGAATATAACCGCCGAAATCGAGTCCGATAGTGAGACCAGCGCGGCCAAACTTTTAGTAGAGCGCGGCTTGACTCCGATGGATATCAAGCCAAAGACTAAATCTGGCGCTTTTGGCGGCTTTGGCGGTTTACGCAACCGTGTGCCAACCAAGCAAAGGGTGATTTTCTCGCGCCAGCTTTCCACGCTTATAAATGCTGGCTTACCGCTGGTGCAAAGTTTGCAATCGGTAGCCAGCCAAACCCGCAACCCCACCTTAAAGTCCATAATCAACAATGTCATAGGTGAAGTAGAAGGTGGTGGAACGCTTAGTGACAGCTTAGCTAAATATCCCAGAGTCTTTGATGACGTTTACGTCAGCCTGATAGCGGCTGGCGAAACATCGGGAACTTTGGATAAATCACTGGAAAGACTGGCTAACCAGCAGGAAAAAGACGCCGAAATAATCGCTAAAGTCCGCGGCGCCATGATTTATCCGGCCCTGGTACTTGTAGTGCTGGCTGGCGTCATTATATTTATGCTTACGACCATTTTGCCACAGGTCCAGACCTTATATGCCGGTTTACCGGGAGCCAAACTACCTTTCGTAACGGTAGTGTTGCTTAAGTTCTCGCATTTTCTTATCCATGATTGGTGGATTGCGCTGGCTATACTGATATTCTTCTTTGTCTTTGGCGTCAGGTGGGTCAGAACGGTGGCCGGCAAGAGCGCTTTAGACAGTTTTAAGTTACATGTTCCACCAATTAAAGAACTGTTTATGAAGCTTTATATGGCTCGTTTCGCACGGACGGCCAGCACCCTAGTGGCCAGCGGTATACCGATGATCAAGATGCTCAATACCACGGCCCAGGCTGTAGGTAACGTGCACGTGGCCAGATCTATCAATCGGGCGGCCGACGAAGTCCGGACCGGTAAAGCGTTATCCGATAGTTTGAAAGGCGACCCCAACTTTTTGGATTTAGTGCCTGACATGATAAAGATCGGCGAACAGTCCGGATCGCTGGAGAGCATGATGGCCAAAACCGCTGATTACTACGAGAAGGAGGTAGATAACCAGATTAAATCGATATCGACCATAATCGAGCCGGCCCTAATGGTTGTCGTCGGAGTCATGGCGCTGATAGTCGTAGCCGCCGTGCTGCTGCCGATCTACAGCTTAGCCGGCAAGAACCTGCTCAGCCATTAAACCTGTCGATAACTTCTTGCATTATTGATAATAAGCGGCTAGTATAAAAACCATAAGCAAAGCATAAGCACTATAAAGGGGTAAATTGCTTCATGAAAAACATCATAAAAGATAAAAGGGCTCAGGGTTTCACCATCATCGAGGTGATGATCGTTCTGGCTATCGCCGGACTAATCCTGGCTATCGTTTTCTTCGCGGTACCGCAGTTGCAGCGCAACGCCCGCGATAACCAACGCCAATCGTACACCACAAGGCTTAAGGCCGAGCTGGATACTTTCGCCGCCAATAACCAAGGGGTATATCCGTTCT
>JACZCU010202915.1_pt1 | contig 11731 bp, 10 predicted proteins | sample 8641851 | NCBI WGS metagenome assembly JACZCU01 (sample SAMN15324605, study PRJNA640507) | soil metagenome | isolation source: monocropping sugarcane control | place: China: Luxin town, Laibin City, Guangxi Province | collected 2019-07-25 | depth 10cm m | reverse complement strand
CGCAAGGCGAAGATCACCGTCCGCCAACTGCTCAACCACACGTCCGGCATCTGTCCCGAAGCCACCGGCGCACCCAATGATGGAACATGGGACTACATCCTTGGCCATAGCGGCGATCCCCGCACCGCCAACCTTGCATTCGATCCCGGCACGGCCTGTGGATATTCGACGATCGCATTTGATCATGCGTCGCTGGTTTGCGAGACCGTCACCGGTAAGCCATACGATCAATTCGCCATCGAGGCTCTTTTCAAACCTCTGGGGATCGAGCATTGGTGGTTTCAGTATTACGATGGGTCGCCCAAGTATGGCCGGCATCCTTCGCATGGCTTGGGCATGCCCGCCCGCGATCTGGCGCGCATCTGCTATTGCATGCTCCACGACGGCCGGTGGAACGACAGGCAGGTCGTTCCCAAATGGTTTGTCGAGCAGACCGGCGGCTCTTCGCACAACGTGAAAACGCCGGAATTGCGGTGGAAATTCAACCCGCAGAATTTTGTGCTCGGCTGGGAGCGCCCCTCCCTGCTCACCGGTGAAGGCGGCCGTAGCGGCGCTGGAATTCCCACCGACGCTCGCGCCAAGCCCGGCTCCGGCGGGCAGTACATCGCCTTCGTCCCCAGCCTGGATTTGGTCATTACCCGGCAAACCGGCTCCAGCGGCGAGTGGGCGTTTGAGGAGTATCTGCGACGAGCCTGCGCGGCGAGTGTTTCCTCCCATTGAGAGGCGCGAGCACCTCTTTCGAACCTTGCGCACTTTAAGACGAAAAAAGTCTTCGTTTCCAAAACGTGATGTAAGGCGAATAAATACAAAAACCCCGCACTATGCGGGGTTTAAATTTAGTGGGCGCGGAAGGATTCGAACCTTCGAAGGCAGAGCCATCAGATTTACAGCCCTCATCGGCAAATAGTTTTTTACGGGAAATCCAGCACTTTTTCAGGGGCGCGGTGCGCACAGCGGTGCGCGATAAATAGCTCTTCTGCAAAATCGGCCCCACATTCAGCAGGACTCTTTGAGCGTCAGGTCGAAGTACACGGGTAGGAGAACCTGAAAATGTACGTCCATGCTGAGAAGACGCCCCTAGGGTTTTTGTACACCGTCTATTTCAATGGAGAACGTCTGCGCGCGTGCATCGAAGCAGATTCAGATCGAGGCTGGGCACGCTTCTATGAAATTGAAAAGGTCGTGCAGCATCCCGACGGTCATCGAACGCACAAGTTGAAAATATCCGGCTCCGGCGTGCCAGTAGCCGTTGTCAAATTCGGACAAGTGGAAATCCGCGCGGTCAGCGACCTGCTGCACGTTGTAGACCTGCCGCCGTCAACCTAACGCTCTGGGTGAGGACGCTCACGAATCCGCTTGAATTAGCAATACTCACCGCCCTGATCATTTGGTCCTTCGGAATCGCTGGCAGTGCCACATACAGATGTTCTATGTCAACAACTGAGTCGAGGTCTCCACCTGCCAATTTATTGATCATGGCGAGCACTTTGTCCATGGCTGCTTCGTCAGTCATGCTCGAATGCTACACGAGCACTGGGATTTGTGCAGCTATCTATCAACACGTTCATCCGCTCCCGTTCTCAGAGCGCCACGAGCGCAACCGTCAGCCAAGGAGATTGTCAAGCGCCACTTTCAGACTCTGGTCGAAACCGATAGGTGCCATCGCCCTGCCCTAAGTCACGCAATTCTAAGCGACCGTGATAAAGGAGCGGATTGGTAAAGAAGCAACCAAGAGGCTTCCACGTCTCCAATCCCTGACGCCAAGTTTTCCATTCCCACTTGAAACGACCGTCACGCAGATGTTCGATTACCTCTTGGGTCGAAAAAGGGCCGCTTTGCCGACGGCCGTCATGAATCAGCCAAGGTGAGTGGGCAATGCCGATCATCTTGGCGATGTTTTTTGCACGCAAGACGGCGGTTTCGCGGGCATGGAAGCACGGCGTGCAGAGGACAGTTTCCTCATGCCAGACGTTTGCTTTCATGCGTCGGGTAATCTGCTTTCCACAATCTTGGCAGAGTGGGTCATCCATGCGGCCGTAACATGTTTGTCAGCACGTCGATTGCCACAGTTCGATTTGCAGTTGCTTCAAGTTTATAACAAACCAGACCTTTTTCATCTTCGAGTCGCGAAACAATAGATGACTGGACATGTTTCCCAGTTTTCGGACAATGTTCGGCCTCACGGTGCAGAAAAAAGGAGGCTGCCATGCCACTGGAAACAAACGGCCCGATCTTTACGAAGCTCAAAACGAAACTAGGTAATTGGTCCCCCGAAACGAACGCCTGTGTAGTTGCGACGGTTAGCAAGTTGCTGGCAAACGAAACTACGGACGACCGGCCGGGGATGCTGCTCGGACAGGTGCAGAGCGGCAAGACGCGAGCTTTCGTCGGGTCGATCGCGCTCGCCTTCGACAATGGTTTCGATCTCGCCATCGTGTTGACGAAGGGGACAAAGGCGCTCGCAAAGCAAACGCAGGCCCGTATTCTCGGTGACCTGAAGGATTCATTCGATAACGAACTCGTCCTTGTATACGACATTCGCCTGCTGCCCGATAGCCTTACCGATTGGCAACTGAAGCGCAAGCTAGTGATCGTCTGCAAAAAGGAGGACGACAATCTCGAAGCATTACAAGACACTCTGACCAACATCTACGAGGAATTATCGCAGAAGCGGGTTCTGATAGTTGATGACGAAGCAGATTTCACGAGCGTTGGATATCGCCGCACTCCCAACGGCGTAATCGCGGCAGTGATCCCCAGCCAGATTGATGAACTGCGGCAGGCGCTGCCGAACGCCAGCTACCTACAAGTTACAGCTACCCCTTATTCGTTGTACCTTCAGCCAGAGAACATCGAGATTCCGGTCACGGGCGCGGTTTTCAAGCCGGTGCGCCCGGCGTTCACCGAGGTCGTTCCTGTACACGGGGGATACATCGGTGGCAAATACTACTTCGAAGACAGCCAAACCCTCGGTTCGGTGGCGTCGTTTCTAAGTGTAAATGTGTCGCCCGCAGAGTTGGACGCGCTCAAGCGCGAGGATCGCGCACGGTTTAAGATCGAGGAAGCATTGACAAGCGAGGCTATCGCTGGGCTGCGTCGGGCCGTAATGACGTTTATCATTGGCGGGTGGATTCGGCGGAACCAGCCGTGCGACCCCGGCACGGCCCGACCCCGATATGCGATGGTCGTCCACACGGATGTAAAACGGGACGCGCATGGCTGGCAGGCTCAAATCATCCGCACTCTGATCAGTCTCGCCCGCGAGGCGCTCCAAACAAGCCCGGCGTCGATTCGGCCACTTGTGGAGGAGTCGCATGCGGACCTGAGCAACTCGCTCCCTGTCGGTAATTTGCCCGTCCCAAGCGTGGATGAGGTGATGCAAGCACTCCCCGAAGAGTTGTCCGCTGTAGAGGTCCGCATCGTCAATAAGGATCAGCACATTGAGATGCTGCTTGACGATCAAACCGGCCAACTTCGGTTAGACAACCCATACAACATTTTCATTGGCGGGAACATCCTCGACAGGGGTCTGACCATCGACAACTTGATTTCGTTCTACTATGGCAGGAATCCTCGGAACGCGCAACAAGACACGGTTCTTCAACATTCTCGCATGTACGGCAACCGGCCCCCAGCAGATATGGCCGTCACGCGCTTCTACACAACTCCCGCGAACTATGATCGCATGCGGCGGATTTATGAGTTCGACGCGGCTCTGCGTGAGGCCTTCCTTCAGGGCGGACAAGGCGAAGTCATCATTCTCCGTGCCGACCCAGCACGTACTATCGTGCCGTGTGCTCCGAACAAGCTCTTGTTGTCGAACATCGTGTCGCTTCGCCCCAATCGCCGTCTGATCCCATACGGCTTCTCGACGAATCTGCACACTGCGGGCGCGACAAATCAGATCGACGCGATCTTGGCCCCCTATATGCAGGACACCCACCGCAAGGTGTTCCACATGCCGTTGGCAGACGCAATCCAGATCATTGACCTGCTTGCTCAAGCCCTAACGCCAGAGGAAACCGGGTACTGGGATGCCGATGCCTTCAAGGCCAGTATGAACTACATCGCAAAGGAGAACCCGGACGAAGCGAAGCGGAACGAAGTGGTATGTCTTGTCACGACCAACAGGAACGACCGACGCCGACGCGAAAGCGAGGACCGATGGCAAAATGCGCCGGAGAGTTCAGGCGACGACGCCGCACTGGACACTCTCCGTGGTGACCGCCCCGCACTCATTCTGTATCGGGAAAATGGACGGACTGACCGGGGCTGGATGGAGCAGGCGTTTTACTGGCCGGTGCTTCAGGCCCCCCCAGCAACACGGCCGGTCATCTTCGCCAGCAAGCCGTTGGATTGACCCGCAGTCCTATAAGCTGACAAGTGTCGGAGCAAATGCCATCTCTCCCACTGAGCCCGTGGCCGTGATAAGATCATGGAGTGTCGCGCGCGCTTATCCTCTCCTGTTCCCGATCCAAGAGGTCAGAACCGCATCCGCTTCCAGCGGTCGAGCGATATGATGGCCCTGCTTTTCGCGTGCTGCGTCGGTTTCTACGAGAATCTGGACCTTCCGCACCCGAAATCAGGATCATCTCAGCCGAGTTCGGGTTGATCGGCCTCGATGAACCTATCGCATGGTATGACCGGCCAATGACTCAGCAGCGGGCGGCAGAGCTTCAGCCTGCGGTAGCGGCAGCATTCGAGCCGTTCTGCGAAACCAACGCGTTCGACGCGATGATGGTGTTGGCCTCGGGCGATTACATGTTTGCGATGGCAAAGTGTTGGGCCTTGCTCAAAGAGGATGTGCGGGTGGTTGTTCCCACCGGCAGCATCGGTGGTCGCGTGTCGCAATTGCGGGAGTGGCTCTATGGTCAGCCTCCTGCGGCCGCGATGACGGGGCAGGTGAATGCCACTGTGAGATTCAAAGGTAAAGATGTTGGGGCAACCGCGTCCGAAGTTTTTGCGATAGCTCGCCGAGAGCTTCCACAAGACAGGAAGAATGCATTCAGATTCGAGACGTGGTGCGTTCCCGTTGATGACCGTTTCGTCGCGCCCAAGTGGTTGGTGTCGAGGCTGAGCGGAGTGCCGGTCAGCGCGTTCCGCACGGCCGATGCGATAAGCCTCCTTAGAAAACTTGGCGTCGAGGTAAAACGTGTGCCCCCCCAAACTCACGAGCGAAGCATTGCCAAGGATGCACTCTGATGCTCGTGGTCGCCGGGCTAAGTCTCAGGAATCTTCATCCTCGTGTCTGGGATGAAAAGTCGCCATATTACCTGCCAAATTTGAAGGCCGTGATGCTTTCGTACGGCGAGTTCCATCAAATGGCTGCCCGAAGGAAGCAGGTCATGAAAATTGGTTTGCACGAATACCTTGGCCTATCAAAACGCCCTAAGTCGGTGCGGGTCTACCTTGACAATGGCGCTTTTCACTTCTTGCGGCAGAACGAGGAAACTGAGCGAAAGCACTACCGAGACTTTGTCAAGAAGGCAAAACCTGACTGGTATCCAATCCCATTTGATTCGATTCCCACGCCGCAAATGTGTAACGACGATCAGCGCGCTTGCTTCAAGCGGACAATGGATATCAATCGCTGGTATGAGCATGACGGGTATATTCCGGTCATTCACGCCTCTCGGTTGCTGGCCGAGTACATCCAGTCAGTCAAGGCTAATACGAAACTTTTGAACAAGCGCGGATTAGCGTTGGGCGGCATGGTTCCCAATCTTCTAAGAATGCCCAAGGCAGTATCTCATAGCGATCTTTTAGCGGTCTTGGAACAGGTCAGGAGCGAGTTCCCGCATAAGGAACTTCACGTCTTTGGTATTGGGGGCACCGCCACATTGCACATTGCTCGCCTTTTGGGAATGGATTCAGTTGACTCTAGCGGCTGGCGAAATCGCGCTGCAAGAGGATTGGTTCAGTTGCCCGGTTGCGGCGACAGGATGGTGAAAAACCTTGGGAATTGGCGGGGGCGGTTGCCGAACGAAGAAGAATGGGCGATTCTGCGCCGTTGCCAGTGCCCAGCGTGCGCCCAATTCGGACTGAAGGGTCTAAAATCGAAGGGCTTATTGGGCTTTTGTAACCGAGCCACGCACAACCTGCACATTCTGCTCAGCGAAGCGGAATGGATTGAAAAACGAATTGCGTCCGGCACTTATCCACGAGCTTATGCCCAGCGACTAGATAACACGGTGTATCGTCCACTGATCAAAAAACTTGTAAAGGACATGTTCAGCGCTGATCGAAGCAGGAGTACCTCCAATGGCCGAAGCAGAAATGCCCCTTAGTCAGATCAGTTTGCCGGGATTCCTCGGTTGGCTCGCTGACGCGCCCATGTTTATTGATGCTGATCAAGTCAGCAGGTTTTATGACGCAGTAGTCGCCCCCGAAAGCACGCCCGGCCCGACAACAATTGAATTCAGCAAAGAATCAGCAAAAGGGATTGAAGGCGCACTGAAATTGCAAGCAGGGATTAGCCCCGGACAAATCGTCAAACTTTTGAAGCCGCTCTTCAGTATTGATGTAAGGGGTTCTGGCGAAGGGCGGGGAAAGGCCTCCAGAAAACACGGTGAGAGCCGGGCGATCACGGTCAATCCGATCTCGACGCCTCAGCGCCAGTTGGTTCAATTAGCTTTGCATTACGTCGCATATCAGCCACACCGTCTTGCTTGGGTGCGAAAGCCCAGTGACTCCGATTGGCGAAATCCCAGTCAGATATTAGCGACTCCGCGTAAGCTCGTTTTTTTGGACCTGCCAAGTTATGAAGACGCCCAAAAACTGGGCTTACCAGCAACAAAGCTGATCCCGATGGCCATTGAATTTGCGGACGGCGGCGTGGAATTGATCTATCCAAAATTGAAAACAGATACCAGTGGTGACCCTCCGCATTACCCGGAAAAGGGAACAAGGGAAAAGGATTTAGCCCAGTTACGAAGGGAGTATTGGCAGTGGTACAATGCAAACTTTAGTGCAACCGGATCGATGAAGGTGATCGAAGAAACCGCCTCTGCGGCTGGTAAGCATATTCAATGGATAGATTATCGCGTGCCACTAACTAACGACGGCGAGAGCCTTCACCTTCATATCTCTCCCGGAGGAAAATATGACACCGGTGTATTCGCATACAACTTCATCAAACGAGGTTTCAAGCACGGCGTACGGCTCGTCGGAACACTAAAATCTGAACCAGACATGAACGTTCTTGCGATCTATGAAAAATGACGATCCGTCACTCAGCAGGTTTTTCCTCGATGGTTAAACACCCATCATGACCTACACGTGCGTCGATTAACTGGGGTGCGCGGGAGAGCAGAGGGCGGGCATCGACAGCGCCCATCACCGTCGTGCCACGAGATCGTCCAGTGCCGTCTTCGGATCGACCCGGCACCCAAAACACCACTCGACCCATTCAGCAACGTCCACGCGCCGCCCCGCTGTTTCACACCGCGCCACCCATGACTGAGGCTTGTTGAGCCGCTCAGCCAACTCACGCTGATTCAGGCCCGCCTGTTCACGGAGCGCCAGCAAATGTTGAGGGATCGCTCGGTAGATCATCGCGGTGTTCGGCTTTCTGGGCATTCGCCGCAGATGATCCGCCGCAAAACATTTGAGTCGGGTTTTGCATCATGCTATCCTGAGTCGGTTTATGCATCATCTTAGGGAGGTGCAGGCAATGCCCATCGATATCACATGTGCGTCGTGTGGAACCAAGGCCATCGTGCCAGACAGCGCCGCTGGACGAACTGGCAAGTGCCGCCGTTGCGGCCAGCAGGTCCGCATTCCGATCCCTCAGTTAGTCGGAGACGCTGAGCCAGAAATCGAGCAGATTTCCGAGGCAGAACGGCAGCCCGATGAGGCGGCGCTTTCCCATGGGGCTAAGCGCGCCATTAGCAGCATGATCGTCGCGGGCCTCGCAGTCGTGGTCGTGCTGGTGTATTTCCTGTTCCTGCGCGACCGGTGGGAAAATCAGAACCGTAACCATCTCCTCGCCTTAAAGAGCGATGCGGCATCGCTTGTTCAACAGAATCATCTTCGGGACGCTCGAAAGAAATACGCGGAAGTGCTAGGACTCGTCGCAGGCCACCAGCTTCGAGATACAGAGCTAAAGGCCGCGATGGCGGAAGTGCCGACGGCGCTCACCTCCGTCGATGCGCAGATCGCTGCCGAAGATCATGCTCTCGAAATGAGACGGCAGGCGGATGCGGCAGCGAAGGCAGCGGCCAAGGCCGAACAAGAACGGCAGGCGCAACGGAAACATGAGGAAGCAGCCGCCCAGATGGCGGCACGTCAGAAGGCCGAGCGCGAGAAGCAAGAGGCCGAGCGTCAGCAGCAAGTCCAGAAGCAACAGGAGGAGCAGCGGAAACGCGATATGGCCGAGGCCATACTCAAACGCCGCAAGCCGTTCATGGAAGGTCTCTCCCAGTTCGTTAAGGAGGCGAAAAACCTGCGAAATAGATTCGCCACAGGCGGACTCGATTACGAAACGTTCAAGTCGAAGCTCAACGAACTTGGAGATTCCTACGTGAACTTAGCCGCGCCTCCTGACGGCGATACGACCTGCCGAGACCTTCAAGGGTTTGCAAAGAACGTGCTCGACAGCTACGAAAACGCCCGTAAAGCATGGGCGAGTTCTATCACTAATGATGTGCTTCTCCACTATCAAATGCAGCACTTGGCTGAAAAGATCATAAATGACAGCAGCGAACGCGTAGATTCGTTAATTGATGCTTGGAATAAAGTGAATCCTGATCGGTGAGCACCTTTGATCGGTCGAGCGATACTTCGTCGCGCTACTTCGCATTTTCCACGCGGAGCTTGATCCAAAGAGCTTCCGCCTTCTTGGTGAACTGGTCCGCATGACTGGCGGAATGGCGGGCACGGTTGCGGACAACCAGCGGTGGTTGAACATGCATCCACAGTCGTAGGGCAACGCGAACCTGATGATCCGCAGGTCGATCCATTAACTCGACCGCCATTCGTTCCACGATCTCATCTAACAACAACGGCCTCTCAGCCGACGCAAGCACAGTCGCCAATGTCTCGTACATGCGCCGTGGGCACCGATATGGCTTTGAATTGCTCTTCCGCTCCGTCAGCACTTCTCCCTGCTGCGTCTTCTCCACGAGATAACTGATCTCCCCCGTTCCGCGACGTGATTGGCGAACGACTTCGCCTCGAACTTCCTCTGCCGCCGCTTCAAGCAGTGGCAACAAGCTAGCCGCGAACCGCCCTACCGCAGACCGTGCGCCCGCGTGCTCCTTCACTTTGGCTAGAGCTTTGTTGAGGTGTCCTAAATGCAAGAATTCTCCATCTTATCGCGGCGAGGCCTCCCAGCCGTCATAAACGGACCCGTCGGTATCCATCGAAAAAACGGCATTAGGGCGAAAATCGGTTTCCAATTCACGCCCTTCCCATTCTTCGGCACATTTCGCTCGTTGGGTGAAGAAGTATTTGAAAACTTGTGGACCTTAATGGCTTCTGCCGTCTAAGGTGTGGCCTCAACAGGAGGTCCAATATGAATACAGAGCTAGCCGTCGTCACCCCACCGGTCACTTCCACCCTCGACGCGGAGGTTGATCTTGAAATCCTCAAGACGGTCCCCAAGCAGTTCTCCATCGACTCGGAGAAGGCTGCCAACTGGCTGATCAGGAAAGTTCTAAACGCGAGAAACATATGCATAGCAAGACATTGATCCGTTTTTGCCTTTCGGAAGGTGGTTGAATTTGTGTGGGGCTGGACACGCCATGATTTTACCGCCAGCGCATGAAAAAGCCGCCCGCAGGCGGCTGGAAGGATCAGGACGGGGAACCGATCAGGCAAACACTGGCTCTAGCCTTAGCTCATAGATCGCGCTGATGAGGCAGCAAAGGTTGTGGCAGAACCCGCAGTCCTTGAAAAGTTTTACACGGCGATGCTCATGGAGTAGACTGCATCTAGTCGGCGGTTCCCCGCAGCAGGCGATTTCCCCCCTTTCGCTTTCTGCACCCGCCGACTTTTTATTGCGCCATGGCGGTCGAATGAGCGATGCAAAAGCCTTGCGAATTCTGGTGAATTCATTGCAATTGCCGTAGACGCCCAGCGTGCGGCAACTGGCCACGGGAAACCCGCGTTCCGTGCGGGTTCAAGAGTTGCTAAAACCTCCACATGGCGCGACAGAAACGCTCTGTATGGTCCTTTCTGGATTCTCCGGTGGTTCTGATCATCGCTATTGTTTTCATGATTTTGAGCATCGGCTTTTTCATCTAGGAGTGGCGGCAATGACGGCCCACACTTCCGTTTTTGTTTTGCAGACCGATTGAAGTTACGGTGCCCCATTGCCGATTCTTGTATCGTCGGCGGATTCATTGTGAAGTCTGGTGACTTCGCTTCCACCAAGTGCCCCGCCGACTTTTTTATTGCGCTAGCCGCATTGTCAGATGTTGATATCCGGTAACCACCGAGCCAAGGCCCTCACAGGCTGAGAATGAGTTCCTGCCCTAATCGACGGAGGCAATTCGCCAGTCGCTTCACCTCGTCTCCGGTAATCTGCACTTTTCTGCCTTCAATCGCGGTGTTGTCGCCCGTTTTTGTCAAGTAGTGCTCATCTACGACACCCATACTGTGAGCCAAAAGATGCCGCTTCTGAGCACAGCGATTGATGAAGTCCCAGTCAGCCGCATCTACATTTTGCGCGAAATCTTTGCCGAACAATTGTTGAATGTTGGTGCGTGCCCCGGATGGGTTCTGGAAAGATATTTTCTCGGCTTTGGTCGGATCGGCCGCCTTGGTTGCGTTCACCCGACATGTCTCCCGGCCGAAGCCGTCAAAGGACGAAACCGCGTTCTCCAAAGCGTCGGCGATGAGATGGTCAGAAAGCTCTGGCTGCACTTTGGCTGCGAGGTCTACTTGCTTCTCGGCGATGTCGAGGTTCTTTGTCAGGATTTGCAGGGAATTGTGGCTGCGGCAGTCGGAGCAGAAGGCAAACACCCCGTAAATCATGTACTTGAGCGTGCAGTGATCACAAACGACTTCGGTCTCAAGTTGTTTCTCTCGGTAATGACGAATCGGCGGCAGAGTTCCGCCCTCGAACTTCATGCTGATTCCTATGCCGAAAGGGCCGCGAGTCCTTATGTTAAATTCCATTGCCTTGAGGTCTTTCTGGACGGCCCCCATGACCCGACGAATTGCCACTGATCTTGCGTACTCGATTTGTTCCTTCGTCCAGAATTCGTTCGGAGTTCCGGTGTGGCCGCAGTAGGGGCAGTGACATGGAAGGTTATCGCCTTTTAGGCCTGTTCCGCCTGTGATCTTGAAGTAGCCCTCGCATTTTGGGCACTCGCGGCCGGTATATCCGTCCACATCCGGCGGGATAGACACACTGATTTGATTTCCGAGCGCACGAACGTTGCGACTCATTCTTGCCTCCATGTCCGATGTCATTGTATCGCCCAAGCCGAACGATTTCCGTTGAGCGCGGTGCGCGTAGCGGTGCGCACCACCTGTGCATTAGCGCACCAAATGCACCAATTTTGAGGGTCGGAGCGTTCGCCGGCCGGGCCAACGAGTTGGGGTGGAAAAGCAAAAAACCCGCGAGAATCGCGGGTATTTCTGCTTCAGTGGGCGCGGAAGGATTCGAACCTTCGAAGGCAGAGCCATCAGATTTACAGTCTGACCCGTTTGACCACTTCGGTACACGCCCGAATCAGGGTCGGGAATATTAGCAGTCGAACGGGTGATCCTCAAGGGGCGGCGG
>JACZCU010019282.1_pt1 | contig 11733 bp, 10 predicted proteins | sample 8641851 | NCBI WGS metagenome assembly JACZCU01 (sample SAMN15324605, study PRJNA640507) | soil metagenome | isolation source: monocropping sugarcane control | place: China: Luxin town, Laibin City, Guangxi Province | collected 2019-07-25 | depth 10cm m | reverse complement strand
GTTTTGGTCATGAATTGAGGCGATTTCAGGTAGGTTTCCGGATAAGCTCTAAGTAGCATGCTATTTTATATAAAGGAGCTATTTCCATGGCAGAAACAAGCACTCAAAGTGGTGGACGACCCAGCCTGCCGATGCAAGGCGTGCCCCAGCCTACAAGAGACGAGGTACTCAACCTTCCCCGTGTGCATATTTCCTCTCATCCTGTTATGGCGCATAAGATGACGGCCCTGCGTGATAAAAATACAGCCCCGCCAGAGTTTTATCGCCTGGTGAAAGAAATTGGTGCGCTGCTGGCCTATGAGGCTACGGCTAACCTGGCTCTGGAGGATCAGCCGATCGAAACGCCTATGGGACCAATGATGGGGCGACGACTGGCTGGCGGTATCGGTGTAACACCTATTCTACGAGCAGGTCTGGGCCTGGCCGAGGCATTTCGTGAAGTTATCCCTGATATCCAGGTCTGGCACCTGGGTCTGAGGCGTGATGAAGATACGTTGCAGGCTATGGAGTACTATAACCAACTGCCGCACAAGGTCGATTTACAGGTGGCATATGCTATAGATCCCATGCTGGCAACGGGAGGATCAGCGATTGACGCGATCAATATTCTTAAAAGGCGCGCTATTCCTCGTATCTCCTACGTTTGTATTATCGCTGCACCCTACGGCTTACTCAAGTTAAGCCAGACTCATCCAGACATTGACATTTACGTTGCTGCCCTTGATGAGAGTTTGAACGACAAAGGTTATATTCTGCCTGGTCTGGGTGATGCTGGAGACCGTCAATTTGGCACATTTTAAGTTCGACCTGATGAATGCTGAGAGCTACCATCACTATCAAGAACATAGCGTGGAAAGCCGGTGCATCGCGTTCGCTAACAATGATAAACTCCTGGCGAACACGATACATCGGAACCTACGCGTGAGGTTTTAGAGAATGTCAGGCGCATTTCCAAACGTACCGCAGCCCAACCCTGAGGACGAAAACTCTAGCCAAACGGAATTTACGGAATTTATCGAGGAGACTCCTGAAGGTCAACTTACTGAGGAACAGTTCGCATCTGACCAGCCAGAGATGCTATCAGAAGAGCAGGCAGAAGCGGCACCTCCAACCGCAACAGAGCTGCCCCCGGAAGCACAAGGTGAGACCAATGGGGGTCCATTGGGATGTTGCCTGGGTATTACAGTCGGCATTATGCTCAGTTTATTCCTTGGCGTGATCGGTTTTGGGCATTTGATGGCCAATCTACTCGTTTTCCTTATTCATGCCGATCCAATTACCAATATCCGTATCGCAACGGGCCTTTTTGTAATTATTGGAATAATACTTGGCGGCTTTTTTGGGTGGAAAATTGGCAAGAGGATCTACCGGGAGTATGAACTAAGTCCTCGACAGAAGAAAAAACTTGAGGCACTGGAACGAAAATATAAACCGCGGCCCAAAGAAGCAAGATCATAAAAGGAGAGAATTGTATGTATGTTGTGATTTTTTGTGATATGGAGGGTGTTTCCTGTATCGAGCATTGGGATCAGGTTTCGGGAGGCAAGGCCCTCTATGAGGAAAGCCGTAAGCTCTACACAGATGAGATGAACGCGGCCGTGCGAGGTGCACGGGCCGCGGGAGCGCGTGAGATCGATGTGGTCGATTGTCATGGAGCGGGGGGAGCCTATAGCTTCAAAAGTTTCCTTCCTGATCGCTTAGAGGCCGGAGCACAGTATATTTTCGGTTATCCATGGGCACGCTATACTGAGCCTTTTGAGCAGGGCTGCGACGCGGTGCTATTTGTAGGGGCGCATGCCATGGCGGGTACACCTGATGGAGTGCTCTGCCATACCGTGTCATCAGAGGCATGGTACAATGCCTGGATCAATGACACACTGGTGGGCGAAAGCGGCATCCTGGCGGCTATTGCAGGCTGTTGGGACGTACCGGCGGTCTTTGTCTCAGGTGATGAGGCGACATGTCGCGAGGTTACCGCTCTGCTGGGAGACGAGGTAACAACCGCCCCGGTTAAAAAAGGGTTGGGCCGCTTCTCCTCGCGCAATATGGCCCCCAAAGACGCCTGTTCGCTCATTGAGATGCGTGTTGCCCAGGCACTGAGCCGGGGCGATCGGCCCAAACCCTATAAACCTCAAGGACCAGTAACGTTCAAAGTAGAGCTTGCTACGCCTGATCGCGCCGATGATTTTAAGGGTCGCACAGGCGTACAATTTGAGGGGCCACGCACGGTGACGTCTACTGGCGATAATTTCTGGCAGGCCTGGGATCAATTCTGGTACCGGAACTAGGTATAGCTAAGCGAGCATAAACCAGCTTCATACTGTGACTGTTCCCGCATCACCATCGACCGTGACACGCTGTCCACTGCTCAGCCGCCCGGTTGCCACGCCAGTTCCCAGAACAGCCGGAATATGATACTCGCGGGCGACGATGGAACTGTGACTGAGTGGACCACCCACATCGGTAACTACCCCTGCGGCAAGGGCAAAGAGTGGCGTCCAGGCGGGCGTCGTGATCCTTGCCACCAGGATATCACCCTGTCGCATCTGATCAAACTCGTCAGGATTAGAGATCACTCGCGCCGGGCCAGTGACACGCCCAGGGCTGGCCGCGATTCCTTTCAGCACATCGCCCGCGGGCTGGTCCGTGCGAGCTGGCATCATACTACTGAAGTTTATCCCCAGGAAGCGGGCCCCACCTTTGAGCGGCAAGGCTGCTGGCGGCGTAAGAGCGCGTTCACTCTCCCAGGTTGCACGCCGCTCGGCCACGGCAGCATGATAGTCTACTGGTAGTTGTCCGGCGTCCAGTGCGGTTGTGGCCTCCTGCAATTCATCCAGCGTCAACCAGAACACGTCGTCTGGCGTGTCGATCACGTTGCTGGTGACCAGGCGCCGCCCGATCTCGCGCAGTATGCGGCGCAGTACCGGCCAGCCCCTGCCTGCATCCGCCAGCGCGTCCTCGCGCAAGGGCGCGAAGCGCTGAGCCCACCCTACCAGCCGCCGAAACAGCAGCTGGCGCATTCCGTGCAGTCGCGTGAGCATCATCTGTACTGCTTGCTCGCGTGCCGCCACCGTTGCTTCCTGGCGTGCATGGGGATCGGGTGCCTCTCCACTTATGAAGAATTTGAGGGTTTCTAGCAATGATGCCGGGTCATCAGCAGGCACGGCCTTGGCAAAGTCGAGATCATAGATCGCGTCTCCAAATCTTGCCAGGTGAGCCGCAAAACGTTGTCGGAACTCCGACCACGTCTCTTCGTCTACACCCGCCATCTGCTCTCCCTGATATGCGGCGGCAAATTTGATGCTCGACATGTTCGCCAGCGCAGCGGTCAGTTCCGGCCGTTCACGTACCCATTGTGCCAGGTCGTACAGCGATTTCTCTGCCGAAATCGGCGCACTATCATAGCCCAGGAGAAATGTCAGGGCTGAAGGATCACTGCGACGTTTCATCAGCCGGTTATACGCAATCGTGAAAAACATCTCGCTCATATACGCCGCTGGCAGGATGCCACTCTGTATAGTGAGATAATACTGAGCAGCTTCGGTAGTGATGTCACGTGCCCCATTGAGCAGATATTCGGCTGACGTAGTAGTCAGGTCCGTTGTTTGCCAGCGGGTGACTACCTCTGCATACCTGGAACGGGCCTCTTGCCAGCGCGAGCGCGAGGTGCGCAATATGCGCGGCAATTCGATGATCATGAGGCGTGGCATGGCGAGTGCCATCTTTGCCGTCTGTGCAGGCGTAAAGGTGAGGTTATAGTAGCCATACCCGTTGATAGTGACCAATAGCTCATCAGGAAGCACTATCCTCACACTCTTTGTAAGCGCCGCTGTGGCCCTGTCCCATGCAGGGAGTCCGAGCGTGGCGAACAGGGGGGAAAGCGGATCAGGCAGCAGTTCCAGCACACTTGAACGCATATAGCGTCCTTTAGGGTTGGGCAGTTTCCACTCTGCTGTTCGTGTCCTCTGAGACTCGGCGGCAGGTTCGGGCAAGGCGGTAATCGGGCGGGCCTGCACAATGAAGAAGCGGCCAGCGTGCAGAACCCACTCGATATCCATCGGCTGACCATACAACTCCTCAATCCGCACACCGATGCGCGCCAGTTCGGCCGCTTGCTCAGCCGCAAGCACCGCCGTGGTGCGCTTATCCGCAGGGACTGGTTCTTCGAGCGTGCCTTCGTGCGTACGTACGGTCATCACGTCCTTCTCACTGATTTGTTGTTCCATCACCGCCCTGCTTGCCCTGTCCACCACGACCGTATCAGGCGTGACCTGCCCACCTACAATGGCCTCACCCAGTCCCCATGCCGCGTTGATCATCACCTGGTCGCGTGCCCCGGTCAGTGGATTGGCGGTAAAGAGGATGCCTGCAGCATCGGCGGGCACCAGTTCCTGGACCACCACCGCCAGGCTCACCTCCTGGGGTGCGATACCATGGCGCGCGCGGTAGCCAATCGCCCGCGCGGTCCACAGTGACGCCCAGCAGCGTTTGACCGCCTCCAGCACCATTGCTGCGCCGTGCATATTGAGATACGTCTCCTGCTGACCGGCAAACGACATCTCCGGCAGGTCTTCCGCAGTGGCCGAGGAACGCACCGCAACGGGCAGGTCATCCCCACCCAGTTCAGCATAGGCCTGGCGAATCGCCTCGGCAACATCATCCGGCATCACACCATCCGCAAAGAGCTTTCCTATCTGCTGTGATGCCTCTTCGAGCGTAGCAGGGTGATCGGCAGTGACCGCCGAGACAGCCGCCAGAATCTGCTCTTGCAGCCCCTGCTCCGTCACAAAGCGGCGATAGGCGGCCGTGGTGATGTGAAAACCAGGAGGCACCGGCAGGCCAGCCGCGGCCAGGCGTGCCAATGAAGCACCTTTTCCTCCCACCTGCTCCAGTGTAGCACCAGCATCATCCAGTGCTAAAACGAGTGGGGAATATTGTTTAATGCTCACTTTAAAATCTCCTCTCTTCCAGAAGGAATGGTTATTGATGTGTGCGTGGGCGCCTCCTAACTTCCCAGATGCACCGGTTATGTTATGATTCTAACTCTTGTTGAAATTGTTCCTGTGCAGTTGCTGTGGTACGGTCCAGGTACTGCTGAAAGGCGTGGGAGGCCGTTTGTAAGACATCGGAAGGAACAGTGCGACCAGGCTCAAGGGTGTGGTGCACCGTCTCAGCCATCAGCTCGGCCAGCTCCTCGTCAGAAAGCATGAATCCATCCGGCATCAATGGCGCCACGAGGAAAAATCCTACAAAAATGGCGCTCAACATATACACTTGCTCTCGCAGGCTGAGATCAGTTCGCACCAGTTCCTGTTCGCGCAGCATTTCGAGGTAGGTGGTAAAGCCCATTAGCCGCTCGGCGTAGGCCGCACTGTTGTGCTCGCGGTGTGCCAACTTCCCGAGCACTTCCAGATCGCGCAGAAGGACCGCCTTCATTAACGGGCGTTGCATCAGAGCAAGCGCGGAGTGTTTGAGGATCCCGCGCAACGTGGCACCCGCGGGATCTGCTGCGATGCGCTGTTTGAGATCCGCTGCCAGCTCCAGTTTTTCACGTGTGATGAGCGCTGCAAACAACTCTTCTCGCGTTTTCCAGTGCAGATAAATAGTGCCTTTCGCTACTCCTGCCCGCCTGGAGATATCGTCGAGGGTAGTTTTGTTGTAGCCCCAGCGCAGAATCAGTGCTGCGGCAGCATCCAGAATGCGCTGTGCCCGCTCCTGTCGCCTGGATACTTCCTGCGATCGTGTGCTCGCTCCCTGAATCTGATGTGCCAAAGGTCTTGCTCCTTTGCATACAATAAGATAAATGACTATTTAAGATGATTTGGTCATGTAACTATTTATCAGAAATATACAGCGGATAGCACAAAAAGTCAAGGGTGTGTTATCGATGAACAACTCGTTTGCCTGCGGCGCGGCTTCTGTTAGATATTGTCTTTCCAAAGCTACTAGACGAACTGACTGATACACGAGAACAGTGAGACAGAACGACAGGGAGAACGAGGATTCATGCAACAAGGCCTCATCAGCCTGGAGAACGGTTCTCTTTGGCTCATCGGCCAGCGCTTGCCAGGACCTCTTCCCGCAGCCGTTGCACGTCGTGCATCGGTGGGACGCCAAAGAGACTTTTGTACTCCCGATTGAAGTGGGAGGCGTCGTGGTACCCCACGCGATAGGCCGCACTTGCCGCGTCGAGGTCTTCGCTCAGCATCAGACGACGGGCCTCCTGCAGCCGCAGCTGCTTCTGGAATTGCAAGGGACTCATCCCAGTGACGGCCTTGAAGTGGTGGTGCAACCCCGAGACGCTCATGCCCAGCTCGCGCGCGATCTGCTCGACGCGCAGTGGCTGGTCGAAGTCTTGGCGGAGTCGCTCAACCGCTCTGGCGATGTGGGTGGTGTAGCCCGCCAGGATCGCAATGTGACGGAGCCGACCACCTTGCTCTCCCATCAGGAGTCGGTAGATAATTTCCCGCTTGATCAGCGGCAGGAGAACCGGCGCTTCGGCTCAGACAATCATTTTCGACAATCATTCTACCATCCTGTGCTCCAGAGTGTCTATAATACCTCCAGACAGAGAACATTCTTCTCTGCTTTTGCAGGCATGCTGAACTTTTCTTCAAGGGAAGATCCAGCTGTGAGAGAGCATGAGATCTGCCAGACAGACAACAAGAAGTAAAGAAGAGAACTCATCAGAAGGTGAGGAGAACAGTATGAAAATCAAGCGTTTAGGACGCACGGGCTTAAAGGTTTCGGAAATCTGTCTTGGGACAATGACTTTTGGAAACCAGTGCGATGAACCGACTTCACGCGCCATTATGGACAAAGCGTTCGACTCTGGTGTCACCTTCTTTGATACCGCTGATGCCTATCCACTTGGCGGTCCTCTGGAGAGCCTGGGCCGCACCGAAGAATATATCGGGAGATGGCTCAAGGGGCGACGCGAACAGATCGTGCTGGCGACCAAGTTCTTTCTCCCGACGGGCGCTGGTCCAAATGATCGTGGCGGGTCGCGCAAGCATATCTTCCAGGCGGTTGAGGCCAGCCTGCGTCGTTTGCAGACCGACTATCTCGATCTGTATCAGATGCATTTTCCCGATGGTGAAACGCCGCTCGATGAGACGCTAGGGGCGCTGGATGACCTGGTTCATAGCGGCAAAGTGCGCTATATCGGCTGCTCCAACTATCCCGCCTGGTTGCTAGCCAAAGCGTTGTGGATCAGCGATAAACGAGGACTGGCGCGCTTCGATTCTGTGCAACCGCGCTACAATCTCCTGTTCCGTCACATTGAAGCGGAACTGTTCCCGCTGGCTCTGGATCAGGGCGTCGGCGTGATTTGCTACAATCCGCTGGCAGGCGGGATGCTTACCGGGCGCTATCAGCCCGGACAAGCTCCCCAGGAGGGTTCACGCTTTGCCCTTGAGACTGCCGGGCAACTCTATCGCGCGCGCTACTGGCAGGAGGCGCAGATGCGTGCCGTGAACCAGCTCAAGCATCTGTGTGATGAGCGCCATGTGCCGCTGGCGCAGGTGGCTCTCGCCTGGGTGCTGGCTCAACCGGCAATTACCTCAGCCATCGTGGGCGCGAGCAAAGCTGAGCAACTTGATCAAACGCTCCCCGCCGCTGATCTCACCCTCGATGAGCAACTGCTCGCCGCCTGCGATGATATCTGGTATCAGCTCCCCCGTGAGCGCAACAAAGATATCGCATTCCGCTAGCTCTGTCAGAAGATGCGAATTACTTCCAGAATTGACAGAGAGGAGAGAACAGGAAGAGGAGAAAAACATGAGAGCAACCGTTTATCATGGATCCAGAGATATGCGTATCGACCAGGTCCCCGATCCCATCATTCAGGCACCAACTGATGTGATTGCCCGTATTACGCATGCGGGAATTTGTGGCTCGGATCTGTGGCCCTATCGTGGCATCGATCACCGTGAGCCGGGAGATCGCATGGGACACGAGTGGATAGGGATTGTCGAGGAGGTAGGGGCGGAGGTGCGCACCATCAAAAAAGGAGATCGCGTGATCTCACCTTTCTTGATATCGGATGGCACATGCGAGTTCTGTCGTGGAGGCTTGCCAAGCTCATGCGTGCATGGAGAGCGCTGGGGCAGTCGCAATGATGGCGACCAGGGCGAAGCCGTTCGAGTCCCATACGCCGACGGCACCCTGGTAGCGCTTCCTCCCTCGGTTGAAGGCGACGAGCATCTGCTCAAGGCAATCCTTCCCCTCACCGATGTCATGGCGACAGGCCATCATGCTGCCATCACCGCAAGGGTCAGGGCAGGCAGCACGGTGGCAGTGATTGGCGATGGAGCAGTCGGACTCTGTGGAGTCCTCGCTGCCAAACGTCTGGGGGCCGAACGCATCTTTCTCATCGGTCACCGGGAACAGAGGCTGAAACTGGCGCAAGCATTTGGGGCCACCGATGTCATCACGACGAGAGATGAGCAGGCGGTGCAGGAAGTGCTTGAGCAGACGCATGGTGGGGCCGAAGCGGTCCTGGAGTGTGTCGGCACGCTTGAAGCCATGAACATGGCGATTCACATGACCCGACCGGGCAGATCAGTCAGTCTCGTTGGCTTTACCCATGCCAGCCAGGCTCCTGATCTGACGTACAGATTGTTCCAGAATATTACCATCAGCGGCGGCGTAGCACCTGCGCGCGCCTACCTGCCAGAATTATTGCAGGATGTGATCGCAGGAAAACTTGATCCGTCACCCGTCCTCGACATGACGGTCGATCTTGATGGGGTTCCTGCCGGATACGCAGCGATGGATGCTCGTGAAGCCATCAAAGTGATGGTGCTTCCGTAGAGGCAACGAGCCTGAGAAGGGACGGGTTGCTTCCTGCTTTCCTGGGTCTTAAACCAACCCGCAGTAGCCTCCGTCACGGGTTCAGATGCATTTGGGTGGGCAACGTCTGCGATGAAGCAAAAGCTGGAGGCAACATCGTTTCAGCATCGGCCTCGCGCAGTGTGGTATAGTGACCAGGTACAGACCGTCCGGCCATCAAACACAGCAATGGCAACCATCTCTATGAGAAACGATGCGAGATTCGATACAGATCAGACCAGCACAGCCAGTCGACGCTGAGGTAGCGGCGGTCCTGCTTTACTCAGCGTATACGCATACACACGTCACCTATCCTCTGCGAGAAGAACACGAGAGCGGGTTTATCGAGCGTTTGCAGCACTTCTTCCGCCAGGACGGCAATCGTTTTAGCTATCAAAACATCCAGCTCGCTGAGCAGAGCTCAGAGGTGGTCGGGTTGGTTTTGAGCTTTGGGGGTCGAGATGAGGCACGGCTCAATGCCGCCGTTGGAAGCTGGCTCGAACGGGAGGCCCAGGACGATGAATGGTATGTCGATGCGCTCGCTGTGTTCAGAAATTGGGGTCGCAAGGGGATCGGCGCACGCCTGCTGCAAAGTGCGGAGCGGCAGGCGCGCCAGCACCACTATCCCAAAATCGCTCTGCATGTCGCTCAAGGGAACAAACAGGCATTGGATCTGTATGCGCATCTGCACTATGTTGTCACCCAGCAGACCTTCCTCTATCAACGTCCCTATGTCCGCATGGTAAAACCATTGGAAAACTGGGAACAGGGAAACATGGAACGGAGAGTACGCAGAGGCGTTCACGTCCGTCAGGCAGCGATACGCCGAGAAAGACGAAACGAACAAAGTAGTGAAAGTACTAAGATAAGATTAGCGCTCTGCTATACGAAATACAGATAGGCGAGAGCGGAGGGAGTTGGTTAATTCGACAAGGTGACCAAGCGATTGCTGCATATGCTTCATATGCTGTGTAATCTCACTGGTCATTTGCGAAATTTGCTCAACGGCATCGACAACCAGCCTGGCTCCCTGCGCCTGGTCATCTGTAGCATTGCAGATCCCCTCGACAAGGTTGGCCAGGCGCTCTGTAACAACGCCGATGGCATCTAAAGCAATACCTGTCTGGGTTACCAACTCGGTCTGCTTAACTGCTTCCAGCGTGTTTTGCTCTACGCTTTGAGAAACTGTTGTTGTTTCACGCTGTATTGAATGTATATGTGATGCCACTTTGCGTGCTGCCTCAGCGCTATGTACCGCTAAGGTACGGATTTCTTGAGCAATAAGAGCAAAGTTTTGGCCTTGATCGCCGGCCCGCGCAGCTTCAATGGCGGCATTGAGAGCTACGAGATTCATACGCGTAGTCAGGTCCGTCATGGTCAGGATAGTCTCGTTAATTTCTTGCCCGCTTTCACTCAGGCGTTTCATAATGCGAGCTGATAGTAAAGTGGACTCGCGTACCTGGCTCATACCATCAACCGCACGATCAACCGCGCTCTGTCCCTCAACAGCCACGTCCACGGCTTCAAGTACAACGCGCGATAGTTCCCCGGCACTACTCGACAGTTGATTGACAGTGCTGGCGATTTCATCGATAGTATGTGAGATATGTTGCACCTGGCGCTCTTGTTGGCTGGTATCGCGTACGAGTAGTTCAGAACTATGCTGCACTTCACGGGTATGTTCATCGACCGCCCGCGTTACTTTTTGTACGTTGCCGAGAATATCACTCATTTCCTCAACCATCACATTGACAGCTTCGGCGATCGGTTGTAGTTTTTCATGCGAAGACTGGATACGGACACGCATATCTCCACGGCGGATCTGTTCCAGGTCATTGCGTAAAGAATTGCAGGCATCTTCCAGAGCGCGATGTTCTGCCTCACGTTCCTGGAAAATGCGCGCATTATCAATAGCGATAGCCGCTTGATTAGCGAATAGTTCCGCCACCTCAATGCTTTCTAGCGTCGGTACTTTGCTATCCTCAGGATCATCTAGCGAGAGGAAGCCCAGGAGTTTCTTCTTACGTGGACTAAACAGAGGCACGATCAAAGCATCCTCAGGGTGCCATCCACCAGGTTCATAGTCGTCTACAGTTTTATTTGTGACCGAAACGATATCTGAGAAATCATCTACACAATCATGTGAAATAAAATAGCTCTGACTGATACGGAACTCGGGGCGCATGAGACGTAGAACCTGTTCCACAGGACGGTGCACCTGGCGTAGGACTTGCTCATTTTCCGGGGACATACCCGCAAAGGCAAAGGGAGACAATACATCACTGCCTTCTTCAATAAGGTGTACAACGAGGATGCGAAAGCCTGTACAGACGCTGGTGGAAGCAACTATCTGCTGAAGAACTTCACTTAAGCCCAATTCCGCGCGCAAAATAATGCCCAGGCGAATCAGTTCTTTAATCTGGCGTGTATGTTGTAACGACTCTATATCGGCGGATGTTCCTGGTGATGGTAAGGGTTGGCCGTCCTTGGGGAGCAGTGTACCATGTTCACGCTCCCATTGCGCTTGCTCAACGGGAGAACGAAAACGGACCCGCAAAGGAACATGCAAGCCCTGTTGCCTGCGTTCTGACATTGTTAGTAGCTTTCTCTTTCTTACATACGAACATTAGCTCGGTAGTTGAACCATAAGGAGGATAGCACATTAAATGCATGTACACAAGTATGACAGCATGTCTGGGTGCGGTTCATTTTTGCAAGGAAGAGCTAATGTTTTGACTAAATCAGAGATGCTACCCTCAATGCGATGCATCGAGACCTCGCATTGAACAAGAATTCATGGCTCAAGAAGTGAGATTAACTCAGCTTTGCAAAAAAATGAACCGCACCCAGCATGTCTGGGCGTCCGCCACTTTTTTGCTTTTTTCTCGACTGCTCCTCGCG
>JACZCU010012724.1_pt1 | contig 11742 bp, 12 predicted proteins | sample 8641851 | NCBI WGS metagenome assembly JACZCU01 (sample SAMN15324605, study PRJNA640507) | soil metagenome | isolation source: monocropping sugarcane control | place: China: Luxin town, Laibin City, Guangxi Province | collected 2019-07-25 | depth 10cm m | reverse complement strand
GACCACAGGTCGACCCAGGTAACCCCCATGCCCGACCGTGAAGAAGGCCCTGGCAGGGCTCCCCCATCACGCCCGGACATCTTTTTTTGTGTTGATGGCGCAGCGAAGCCACGCCATCAACACAAAAAAGGGGCGGACTCCGGCCGAAAGAATTTTTTTCTAAAAAATCCAGGATAACTTATGGGGTTCTTTAAAAAAGAGACCGGTCGACGTCCTGGGGGGAAACACGACCGGTAGACCCAGATTTAAGGGGTGTGTGGGGGAAGTCCTGGGCTTCATATACCTCCTACCACAAACTACCTGGGTGGCTCATTGGAACTGCATGGTGTGTTACGCCTCACAAGACACTGAGTCAGCCAGCCTCTTTGTGGCTTCTTGTACACTCTCTGTGAGAGTAAACGCTTCTCTTTCGTGTTTTTGGGGTAAGTTTGTTATCGCGTTTAGGACTGATTGCGTAGCTCATTTTAGAAAGGTTTTTGGTATGAAAAACTCTGATATGATATGATGTGATGTGTATATTATCTATACTATGATAGCAACGACTATTCTATAGAAAGGAGCCTGCTATATGGGATTTCATATGCTAGACCTGGTTTTTATTGCGCTCATTGGCCTGGCAATCTTTGGTCCCAAGGCTCTCCAATCAATGGCCCGAAATGCGGGTAAAAGTGTGAGTCAGGCCAAAGACCTGAAGAATAAAGTCATAGCTGAACTGCCAGTAGAAGAATTCTCCGATCTGGCGCACGAGCTTCCACGCGTGCCAACGAACCCTTATCAAGCCATAGGGATGCTGGTAATGCCAGAGGAAGAGCCAGAAGCAAACGAAGAAAAAAAGTAAAAGCAGCAGAAAAAAGTAGTGGCATACATAATAAGACATGTATGCCACTACTTTTTTCTGCTGCTCCCCCTGATAATACCGTAAGACAGATAGTTAACTCATACTTTGTCTTCGAGTCGCACCCTAGGCGCGCTCGGTGCCGATCAACCGGGCCAGCGCCAGGGCAATCAGGATGATGAGCCCGGTGGCGGCGTCGATCCAGAACGTCTGGATCTGCGAAAGGATCAGGATGTTTTGGACCAGCGCCAGCAAGATGACGCCGGTGAGGGCACCAACCATCCGCCCGCGGCCTCCTTCGAGGGAGATCCCTCCAATGACGGCAGCCGCAAAGACTGAGAAGATGAGGTTGTTACCCTGGCTGGCGGTGACTGCCACTACCTGTCCCGCCGTCATCAGGCCGGCGAGCGCGGCCAGGAGGCTGGCGACGATGAAAACGCCGATGCGGACCCGGTCAACATGGATGCCCGCAGCCCGTGCCGCCTCTGTGTTGCCGCCGATGGCGTAGATAGCGCGTCCGACCCGTTGATACCTCAGGAAGAGCGCCGAGAGCAAGAAAATCGCGCCGGTGACCCAAACGGAGACGGGCACGCCAATGAGGTACTGCGAGCCCAAATAGGTGAATGCGTCGGGCAGGTGGTAGATGGTGCGCCCGCTCACGATTCCCACCTGAATGCCGGTCAGGAGGATCAGCATGGCCAATGTGAAAATGAAGGCATTGAAGCCCAGCTTGATCACCATGAAGCCGTTAAGGGCTCCGACGACAAGTCCGATCAGCAGGACGATCGCGATCCCGAGAAATGGGTTCCAATCGGTGCCCAGGCCCTGGCCGTCCTTCGAGACGATCAGCCAGGCCCCTACCATCGGCGCCAGGCCGTATGTCGCTTGAAGGGATAGATCAAACTTGCCGGTAAGCAGGATCAGGGTCTCGGCCACCACGACGGCGCCTAAGGCAGCGGATTCTTGCGCGACGTTGATGAAGTTATCCGCGGTTAGGAAGGCCGGATTCACAAAGGCGCCGATGACCAGGAGGAGGACGATCACCGGAAGCAGGGCGAGTTCCCGGATCCAGTTGGCCATAATGTGCCGTCCATGGCGCCGCAGTGTCCCGGCGATCGTCTGCTCCGGCTGCTCGACCGGACGCTCTACTGCCGACTTACTCATCACGATTTCTCCTTACTCATTCCGATTCCCCTCGCGCGGAGGCTGGCTCGAGACCCTCGACCGCAGCGATCAGCTCATGCCGGTCCCAGGGCGGCTGACGGTACTCCTTGACCAGTCTACCCTTGACCATGACGAGCAGCCGCGTGCAGATGCGCAGGTCCTCCAGGTCGTCGGAGACCAGCAGCACCGCTGTGCCGCCATCACGCGCCGCGCCGATTACGTTGAGGAGCGACTCCTTGGCGGCTACGTCAACGCCGACGGTCGGCGTAACCGCGACCAGCACCGCCGGATGCCGGGCTAGCGCTCGTCCGACAACGACCTTCTGTTGGTTTCCCCCACTCAGCTGCCCGACCCGCTGGTTGAGTCCACTGGTGACGATACCCAGCTGTTCCACCAGGTCGGCCGCGACTCGGTCGTGGCCGGAGCGCGAAACGATCCCCCAGCTCGATAGACGGTCTAGGATGCATAAAGTCAGGTTCTCGCTCACCCCGAGATAAGGAACGAAGCCGCGTGCATGACGGTCCTCAGGCACATACGTAATGCCTTGTCGGAGGGTTGCATCCACCCTGCCCGCATGGATCGGTTTGCCGTCCAGCCTGATCTCGCCCGATACAGGCTTCACCAGACCGACCACGGCGTCCGCAACGGTCGCAGTACCGGAGCCCTGCAACCCGACCAGACCGACGCACTCGCTCGGGCTCACTGAAAAGCTCACGTCCTGCACCGGGCCCAAGGTTGCCGGGATACGCAGGTGTGAAATTTCGAGCCGCGGCCGAGCCGATGCGATGACTCGGATCGGAGCGGCGATCTCTGTCGCCCGCTGCGGGGCGACCCCGACCATAGCCTCGATCAAGCGGTCCTGCTTAATCTCGCTGACAGGCGTGCTCAGCACGCGCACGCCGTCGCGTAGGACGGTAACTCGGTCGCACACCTCATAGATCTCCTCCAGGTGATGGGAGATGTAGAGGATACCGACCCCGCTCCCTTTGAGTCGGCGGATCCTTTCAAACAGGCGTTCGATGGCTGCCTTCTCCAGCGATGCTGTGGGCTCGTCGAGGATCAGGAAGCGCGCGCCGACTGAAAGGGCGCGGGCAATCTCGACCACCTGGCGCTGCTCAACGGTGAGGTCTCGTGCGAGGCGGTTGACGTCCAGGTCGAAGCCCCAGTCGAGCATGACCTGGTGCGCGCGGGAACGCATGGCACGCCAGTTGACGATACCGTGGTCATTCCCTGTCGCGCGATTGAGGAAGACGTTCTCGGCGACCGTAAGGCTGGGCACCACCATAGGCTTCTGGTAGACGCACGCGACTAAGCGCTGCCAGGTGGCGCGATCCGCCAGGGTCGGTGCAGCCTCGGCCCCGAGCCTAACAACGCCGCGATCTGGCCGGATCAGGCCAGTCAAGATCGCCACCAAGGTGGATTTCCCGGCCCCATTGCGCCCAACCAGCCCGTGGCATTCACCGGCTCCGACATCGAGCGATACGTCGCGAAGCGCCTGGGTTTCGCCAAAGGCTTTCCAGACGCCTTGCGCCACACCAACGGAGAGCCAGGCTGCGGTCGGCCCTCCGTTCACAGGTTCCATCACGTTCCCGACCCTCCGTTCACAGGTTCTATCACGATTCCGAGCGCGATTCTCTCAGGAACAGGACTGCGCGTTGCCTCAAAGGTTCGGGGCGTTGACGTTGTTCTTGCCCACAATGGGCGCCAGCTGCGCGTCCTCAAAGTTACCTTCCCTCCGTTCACGGATTCCGTCACGATCCCGACTTCGAGTTGCCCCAAAGGTTCGGGTCGTTAACGTTGGTTTTGTCCACGACGGGCGCCGGCAGCGCGTCTTCAAGGTTGCCCTGCAGGTTGACGATCGTGCTGTTATGGTCGGTGGTCTGACCAGCTGAGTAGGTCTTCCCCTCGAGTGCCGCCCGCGCATAGAAGACTGCATATTGCGCGTAGGAGTTGGCCGGCTGCGAAATGGTCGCGTCAAGATGACTGGCGCGGATCAGCGCGTGCTCATGCGGCACGCCGTCGTTGCCGACCAGGACGATGTGCGATGGGCTGCCCACCGGGGTGAACTTTCCGGCAGCTTGCTCAGCCGCGAGAATGCCGTCCTCGGGTGCGCCCCACTCAACGTAGATGCCCCTCAGGTCTGGATACGTGCTCAGCGCCGTCTTGGCGTCGTTGACAGCGGTCGGTGTGTCCCATTTCGTTGCGTACTCGACGGTCTGGTAGTTCGGATAGCTCGACTTGATGACCTGGTTGCAGCCATCCGTCCGGTCCTTACCGTTCAGGGAGGCGAGATCCCCCTCCAAGATCGCGATGTGGCCGCTTTTACCAGTTGCATGCGTGGCGATGAACTTGCAGGAGTTCTGGCCATACAGCACATTGTCGGCGCGCACAATCATGAAAACCTTGCCGGAGCTTGGCGCGACGTCCACACTGACCACGGGGACGTGCTTGCTGGCGGCGTAATCGAGCGCGGGCGCGATCGCGGCACTGTCCACCGGGTTGACGATCAGCGCCTGAGCGCCTTCCTGGATCAGCGTGTGGATGTCCGTGATCTGCTTGGCGGCGTCATTGTTGGCGACCAGCGGCCCGATCAGCGTGGCGTTGTACTGAGCCGCGAACTTTTTCTCATACGAGATGTAGTTGGTCCAGAAGTCGGTGTTATTGAAGGTTAGCGAAACACCGAGCTTGAAGTTCGCTCCCGGTGCGAGCGTACTTCCTGACGTCGACGTAGTGCCTGACGTGGTGCCTGGCGTGCTGCCGCACGCCGTCAGGACTATCGCGGCGGCGACGGCGAGCGCACCCAGCACTCGTAGACGACTTGCGAAATTCGATTTCATGGTTTTCTCCTCCCGGGCCTCGGATTCCGAACTCGCGAACTCTATACTTCTCTGAGGGCGTTTCGTAACCCGGTATTCCCGGCCGAATGGTCCTCTCAACTGGCACAGGGGCATCACTATCGCCGCTTGTGATTGCTAATAGCAGACGCTGAAGGTCACCCAAGCGACACGTCTATTACTGGAAAATCCCGAAAGCGGGGGTTACGAAACGCCCTCCTTTCCTTCTAAAAAGATATCTGCCAAAACGCCTTCCTTCGCATGCCGGATATGCCTGGCCAGGCAATCCGCTGCCTCATCAACGTTTCCCGCGAGCAGAGCCAGTAGGACCTGCTCGTGGTCATTCAAGGCGATCTCCATACGCCTGGGGTAAAATGTGTCTTGCATCTGAAACATAGAGAGTTGGCTGCGCAGCATAGAAAGGCTGTGGATCAGGCGCCCATTGCTCGATGCACGCGTGATGAGCATGTGAAAACGGATGTCTACCTGGAGGAAACGTAGCACGGGGTGTGCATCCAGTTCAGCACGAACAGCGTACAAAGCCTCAAGATGCGCCTTAAGATCTTCCTGGCTGAGGCGAGGAGCCGCCAGGCGTACGGCCAGCACCTCGAGGGCTCCGCGCAGATCGTAGATTTCGTGAATATCCTGGGCAGTGAATGTGCGCGTCCAGAAACCGCGCCGGGGATCGGAACGCACCAGCCCTTCATGAACGAGGCGCTCCAGGGCCTGGCGAACCGGTGTGCGGCTCATGCCCAACTGCTCAGCCAGAGTGACATCAGAAAGCCGCTGCTCCTCGCTCCCGCCGACCATGATGACATGCTTCCAGATCTCTTCATAAGCGTAATCCACAACAGTGGGCATGGCGGTGCGCTCCAGTCCCCAGAGCAGATTAAATAATTCCGCGCTCAAACTCTCGTCAAATACCTCTGCCACCCTGCCCTTCTTCCGGTCACGTGTGCCTGTCGAGATAGAAGTCATATCTAGTTACTCCCATCAGTATTCGATACCATGTAACTAGCGTGCGCTTAAAGCGGCTTTTAGCTGACCTTCTTGCCCAGGTGTGTGCTATGGCATTAATCCTGAAGCAAAGTTCTTGATTTTCAGGGCTGTATGCTGTATTCTGTATACAAGATTTAGTATACTCACTCGATCATGAATAGTCAAGAGGTGTTTTCTGATTGATAGTCGTCAAGCAGAAGGAGAAGTGTTGTGGCGCTAACTATTGTCGGTGTCCAGGCATACGATATTCGTTTTCCGACGTCGCGGACCCTCGCTGGGTCAGATGCCATGAATAACGACCCGGATTATTCAGCGGCTTACGTAGTTCTGCAAACCGATCATCCCGCGAGCCTGGAAGGGCATGGCCTGACCTTTACCATCGGGCGTGGGAACGAAGTCTGTGCCGCCGCTATCCGGGCGCTGGCCCCGCTCGTTATCGGACGCACCCTGGAGTCATTCACCTCTGACATGCGCGCCTTCTGGCGGTATATCACCAGCGACAGTCAGTTACGTTGGATCGGGCCAGAGAAGGGAGCCATTCACATGGCCACCGCTGCGGTGGTCAACGCGGTCTGGGACCTCTGGACCAAGGTTGAGGGCAAGCCGCTCTGGAAACTGCTCACCGATATGACGCCGGAGCAGCTTGTCTCCTGCATCGATTTCCGTTATATCACCGATGTCCTGACCCCTGATGAAGCGCTAGACTTGCTACGCCGCCAGGCTTCGACCAAAGCGCAGCGCGAGGCGGAGATGCTACAGCACGGCTTTCCTTCCTATACAACCGGGGCCGGCTGGTTGGGCTATAGCGATGAGCAGGTGCGCCTGCTCTGCCGCGAAGCGCTGGCTAACGGCTGGCGGCACTTCAAACTGAAGGTCGGCCTGAGCCAGGAGGACGATCTACGTCGTGCGCGTATCATGCGCGAAGAGATCGGGCCGGAGGGCACCTTGATGTTCGACGCAAACCAGGTGTGGGAGGTGAACGAGGCCATCTCCGCAATGCGGCACCTGGCGGCATTTGACCCCTTCTGGATTGAAGAACCCACCAGTCCGGATGATATTCTTGGACATGCCGCGATTGCGCGTATGATCGCGCCGATTCGTGTTGCCACCGGTGAGCATGTGCAGAATCGCATTATCTTCAAGCAACTTTTTCAGGCCAGCGCCATTGCCATCTGCCAGATCGATGCCTGCCGCGTCGGCGGGGTAAACGAGGTCCTGGCGATTCTCCTCATGGCTGCCAAGTTCGGCATCCCCGTCTGTCCGCACGCGGGCGGCGTGGGCCTGTGTGAATATGTGCAGCATCTCTCGCTCTTCGACTATATCGCGATTAGCGGCTCACTTGAGAACCGCATGATCGAGTACTCACCCCACTTGCACGAACATTTTGTGCACCCGGTTATCATCAGGGGTGGTCGCTATATGCCCCCAGATGCGCCAGGGTATAGTGTGACGATGTATCCCGCGTCGATTGCCGCCTACTCATACCCTGATGGATCGGCGTGGGCAGATGGTCAGAAAGGCGATAAGTAGCTATGCGCAGGATTGGACAGCTCATAGGATTGAAGTCGGACCAAATCGAAGAGTACGAACGTCTGCATGCCGCCGTTTGGCCCGAAGTGCTGGCGATGATTTCCGTGTGCAACATTCGCAACTACAGCATTTTTCGCCACGGTGAGCTACTCTTTGCCTATTTTGAATATGTTGGCGACGATTATGAGGCCGATATGGCGAAGATGGCTGCGGACCCCAAGACGCGCGAGTGGTGGACCTGGACCGAGCCGATGCAGGCGCCACTGGAGACGCGGGCGCCTGGGGAGTGGTGGGCCATGATGAAGGAAGTATTCCATACAGACTAGCAATGAAAAACACTCTTTATATATAATATAAAGAACCGAAATGCATATAACCAGATGAAAGGCAACCTTTATGCCGCGCTCGGTGCTGGTCAACAATGCCGACTGGACAGCTAAGTGAAGTACAAGGAGCACACCAGTGCAGATTATTCGTTACAAATCTTCCGGTGGCGTAGCCCTTGGAATGGCTCTTAATAGCCAGCTCATCGGTTACTTTCAGCCCAACGCTGAATTACACGATCTCCTTCGTCTACGGGCTGACGAACTACGTATGCAAATCGAGAATAGTTTTCAGCCTGGAGCAGCTAACAATCTACCTACTCTTATTCTCGCCCCGATTGACGGAGAAACTGAAGTCTGGGCCGCCGGTGTGACTTACAAGCAATCTGAGCAGGCACGTATGGAGGAGAGTGGAACGCCAGATATCTACGCGAATGTATATGCTGCGAAGCGACCGGAGTTGTTCTTCAAGGCGACCCCCCGACGGGTCGTTGGTCTCGATGCACCAATTGTTGTGCGTACCGACTCAACATGGGATGTACCAGAGCCAGAGCTTGTTCTGGTTGTCAACGCACACGCCGAGATTATCGGTTATACGATTGGCAACGACGTGAGTTCTCGAAGTATCGAGGGCGAGAATCCCTTGTACCTACCTCAAGCCAAAATCTATGCTGGCTGCTGTGGCCTTGGCCCTGGTATTACTCCTGCATGGGAAGTATCAGACCCATATAACCTCACTATCCATCTCGTTATCGAGCGAAATGGGCAAGTGTATTGGGAGGGCGAAACAAGCACGAGAGAACTTAAGCGCCGCTTCGATGAACTGGTGACATACCTCTTTCTCGAGAACGACTTTCCAGATGGAGTGTTTCTCTACACAGGTACGGCCCTCGTGCCAGAGAGACAATTCACCTTAGAGCCAGGGGATGTGGTTCAGATCGATGTTGACCAGCTTGGCACTCTACGCAATCCAGTCGTACGTGGTAAGGTCAAGTAGTGTGATAAGAAGTGTAACTATGAGCCCCCATAAAGAAAGGAGGAAAGTATGCCTTCTCAGACAGAAGCTTCAGAGCCACTCGCTCTGCGCCTGCTTGGCTCGACGGGTCTGCAGGTGACGCCGATCTGCATTGGCTCAGCGCCCCTGGGGAATATGCCGGAGACCTTCGACTATGAAGTTCCCGAAGAGCGCGCCCTGGGCACTGTCCGTGCTTTCTTCGCGGGTCCCTTCAACTTCCTGGATACTGCCGCCTCCTATGGCGATGGTGAGAGCGAGCGCCGCATTGGAAGCGTGCTCCGCGAGCTTGGTGGGCTTCCGCCCGGCTTTGTACTGGCAACGAAGGCCGATCGCGATATGCAGACCGGCATGTTTACCGGCGCGCAGATGCAGCGCAGCGTTGAGCGCAGCCTGCGCCTACTGGGCCTGGAGCAACTGCAACTCGTCTATCTCCACGACCCTGAGCATATCTCCTTTGAAGAGGCCATGCAGCCGGGTGGTCCCGTCGAGGTACTACAGCAATGTAAAGAAGAGGGCTTGATCGCGCACCTGGGTGTTGCAGGTGGCCCAATCGACATGATGATCCGCTTTGTCGAAACCGGCCTCTTTGAGGCGGCTATTTCGCATAACCGCTTCACACTCCTCAATAGGGAGGCCGAACCGCTCTGGGAGGTATGCACACGCCGGGGAGTTGCAGCCCTGAATGCTGCACCATATGGGAGCGGCATCCTGGCGAAAGGGCCAGGCGCCTATCCACGCTATATGTATAACCAGGCATCGCCCGCTCTGCTTCGACGCACCAGGCAGATGGAAGAAGCCTGTGAGCGCCACAGTCTGCCACTGGCGGCCGCGGCGCTGCAGTTCTCGCTGCGGGACGTGCGCATTGCGTCCACGATTGTTGGCATGACGCGCCCTGAGCGGCTCGCAGAGACGCTAAAGCTGGCGCAACAGCCGATCCCGGATGAACTCTGGGCTGAACTGGATGCCATCTACCGGCCCTGAAGTGGCATGCCTCTCTCCTACCAGATATACTAGATTAGTAGCAGGTATTATGATAGATTTGTAGTAGGTAGCTGAAAAGATTAAAGGCAGGTCAGAACTAAATGGAACAATTGACACAGATGGTCTGTACGGCGTGCCGTGGCGGCGAACCGACTGTGACAGACGCGGAGATGGCCGAGTTTCAGCCCCAGGTGCCGGATTGGCAGGTGATAGAAGTAGATGGTATTAAGCGTTTACAGCGCGTCTTCACCTTCCCAAATTTTGTGGATGCGCTGGCCTTCACCAATAAAATCGGTGAATTAGCGGAAGCGGCGGGCCACCATCCGGCTCTCTTAACCGAGTGGGGTAAAACGACGGTGACCTGGTGGACACATAAGATTCGTGGGCTGCATCGTAACGATTTTATCATGGCGGCAAAGACTGATCGGGCATATCACTAAAAAGATCTCCTACAGAAATGGCGTCCTGGAACTGCCAGAACGCTATTTCTGTAGGAGATCATTGCTTATTTGACTTCTTCGCGTACTTTTCTCACCAGTCGCAGCACGAGCGTTTCGATTTGCTCGCGTATCTGCTCATCCTTGAGATTGCCATCGTTATCGAACTTTTCCCAGGCAGCTATGACATGTACCTCGGGTTTGGTCACCACGGGCGTATCCAGGTATTGAAAGACCTGGCGTAGGTGCAATTGGGCGCGTACTGTGCCATAGCGACCCCCAACCCCCATGATAGCCGTGGGTTTGCCCGTCAGGACAGATTTTCCCTCGGGTCGCGAGGCCCAGTCAATGGCGTTTTTGAGCACGCCCGAGATTGAATAGTTATATTCGGGTGTTACGATAAACAGAGCATCTGCCTGGCGAATCTTTTCTTTAAAGGTGCGTACAGACTGCGGCTCATCGTTCTCGTAATCCTGGTTATAGAGGGGTATTTCATCAAGAGTAATTATTTCCATTTCAGCCCCCTCGGGTACCAGCGATTGGGCAATTTTAAGGGCGGCCCGATTATATGACTGTTTGCGCAAGCTTCCCGCGAAGCCAAGGATATGGATAGTTGATGGCATGGGAACTCCTAATACGTTTTTAAAATAACTCCTATATATTTATAAAGTAATGTGGGCAATGCTGCAAACATAAATCATTGCGCATGCTTACGTATAGTGACCGTCAAGCATGCGCAATGATTTATGTTTGCTAGCTATATAATGAAGTATACCTTATGCAGTCTGGGCTTCGGCAACCTTCTGCACAACTGCAAGATCAATCTCGACCTTGACTTCCTCGCCAACTAATACGCCGCCGGTTTCAAGGGCTACATTCCAGTTCAGACCATAGTCTTTGCGGTTAATTTTGCCTTTTACGGCGAAACCTGCGCGCTGTAGGCCATAGAGATCTTTTACCTGGCCAGAGTATTCTGCGTGAAAGGTTTCCTCTCTGGTAACGCCATGTATAGTCAATTGGCCCGTGACACGATATTCATTATCACCAACGGGTTCGACTTTGTGGCTCTTAAAGGTGATGGTTGGATACTTCTCCGCGTCGAAGAAATCCGCTGAACGCAGGTGAGCATCGCGCTTGGCATCGCGGGTGTTGATGCTGGGCGTATCTACCTGGGCCTCAACCCATGAATTTTCAGGATGCTGTTCGTCCAGCTCGAGCTTGCCGCTCAGAACGTCAAATTGCCCTTTGACCGTGCTAATCATCATATGTTTGACTGAAAACGTCGCTTGTGAGTGTGTGCTATCTACTTCCCAGGCCATTGTGATACTCCTTTGTAATTAAGGCTAATGTATTTAAGCTGATCAAAATAATTTCAGCTATTAAGTTAGTTACTATACTAACTAAAGTTAAGCATAGCATAGTTACTTGTATTTGTCAAGTTACTAATATTTTGTGAGTACAGCTCATTTTTTGTTTTGTGAAAAGCCTGAACTGTTTCAGGACGAGCGCAGTGATATCCCCATCCCTCATAGTGGTCGAGCAGCCGCCACCCTCTCCGGGGGAGAGGTAAGAGGGGGACGATGAAGGCAGCCGCCACCCTGTCTGGGGGACAGGTAATAGGGGG
>JACZCU010030649.1_pt1 | contig 11753 bp, 10 predicted proteins | sample 8641851 | NCBI WGS metagenome assembly JACZCU01 (sample SAMN15324605, study PRJNA640507) | soil metagenome | isolation source: monocropping sugarcane control | place: China: Luxin town, Laibin City, Guangxi Province | collected 2019-07-25 | depth 10cm m | reverse complement strand
TTGCGCGCAAAAAGGTGTAAAACTGTAACATTTTGTAACGCGCGCGCCCCGCCTGTCCTGAGCAACCTGTCACTGAAGACTTGAAACTAGATGTAGCGGAATCCACAGCTGGGGGCGGCTGTGCTACAGGATTTTCTTTACCGCGGCTCGTCCCTTATTATCCGCGCGAGCTTTGGTGTTTTTCCCTTGCCAGGATGTTCGCATGACACAAGCCGTGGCGGCGCGATCGATTGGACAGACCTTCGGCGACCTGCGCCAGCGCGGGCAGATCGGGCTGGTGGCGTTCATCCCGGCGGGGTTTCCGGATGTGGCGACGACCGCGGCGGCCTTGCCGGCCCTGGAGGCGGGCGGCGCGGATGTCATCGAGATCGGGTTTCCTTTCTCCGATCCGATCGCGGATGGGCCGACGATTCAGTCGGCTTTTACCGAGGCGCTGGGGCACGGGCTGAAAGTCGAGCAGATTTTCATGGCCGTGGCTTCGGTGCGGGCCAGGGTTTCGATCCCGCTGGTGGCGATGGTCAGCTACAGCATCGTGTTCCGGTACGGCGTGGAGAAATTCGTCTCATCTGCGAAAGCTGCGGGATTTAACGGGCTGATTCTGCCGGACCTTCCGCCGCCCGAGGCGCAGCGGATTTGCGACCTCGTGCGCGCGGGCGGGCTCGATACGATTCTGCTGGTGGCCCCCACCACTTCCGCCAAACGCCGCGAGGAAATCGCGAAGCTTTGCAGCGGCTTTGTGTATTATCTTTCGGTATCTGGAATTACCGGCGAGCGCGATCAGCTCCCGGCCGATCTGGCGCAGAATGTTCAGCAATTGCGCGGGCTGACTGATCGGCCGGTGTGCGTGGGGTTTGGGATTCACAGGCCGGGGCAGGTGAAGCAGTTGCAGGGCATCGCGGATGGAGTAATCGTGGGCAGCGCGTTTGCCAAACGGATGCAGCCGGGGCAGCAAAGAAGCGGGGCAGCGGAGATCGCGGCGGGATTGCAGCAGTATGCGAAGGAATTGATGAGCGAGGTGCGCGGGTAGTTGACGCAATTGCTGTCCGGCGGAGCATTTATAGGACGTAGTCGTCCGCACTTATTTTAATTGGATCGGGTTAGAAAACCGCTCGGTTTGTCTAACCAGCCGTCGGTTAAAGTGTCCAACGTGATAGAGCGCCAGGCGAGTGACACCTCCGCATCGGACCCCGCTTCGGACCCCACTGAGGGATCGTCGCCGACGGATGGTGTGCTCGTTGCGCAGGTATTGGAGGGAAAGCGAGAGGCGTTTGATGCGCTGATCGCCAAGTATCAGCGCCAGGCGATTGCGGTTGCCTATCGGCTGCTGGGCAACACGCATGATGCGATGGAAGTAACGCAGGATGCGTTCCTCAAAGCATACAGCAGCCTCGGGACATTGCAGAAGCCCGAAGCGTTCGGCGGCTGGTTGATGCGGATCGTTTCCAACCTGTCGCTCAACTTTCGGCGCGGCCGAAAAACGCGGATGCAATTGCCGCTGGACGATTTGCTCGGATCGGGTGAATCGCAAAGCGAATCGGCCGGTGGCAGCGAATGGGCCGCGCGGGACGATGACCCGGCCCATAGCCTTGAGAGCAAAGAACTTGGCCGGAAGCTCAAGGAGGCGTTGGACCAGCTTCCGGAAAAGCAGCGCCTGGCGATTGTGATGTTTACGCTGGAGCAAATGCCGCAGAAGCAGGTCGCCGATGCATTGCAATGCAGCGTGGAAGCGGTGAAGTGGCATGTGTTTCAGGGAAGAAAGAAGTTGAAAGAGCTGCTGAAAGATGTGATGTAAGAAGTGGCGAGAGTTGTTTTGAAAAGAAGTGGAATGACGCAAGAGCAACTGGAATTTTCGATCACCCAATACCTCGACGGCTCGCTGCCGGAGGCCGAGCGTCCTGCGCTGATGGAGCGCCTGGAGAAGGATCCGGAGGCTCGCGAACTGCTGGAAGAGCATCGCCGACTGGACAATGTATTGGGTCGCGCGCAATTGCCGGCGTTTCAACTTGACGCATTTTCGAAGCAGCTTTCGGAGGCGATTGCTCAAGCGCCAGCGCCGGAAGTGGAGCAGCCATCGCTGCGGATGCCATGGGTGGGTGTGCGGAGTTGGATGGCAATTGCCGCATCGGTATTGATTGCATCAGGGCTGGCGATCGCGATTTTGTCACATGGGCGAAGTGGAACCGCATCCAATCCGGCCCATCATGAACTGACGGCAAGTGCCGGTTTTGTCACGGTCACCGGACCGGTTTCCCCAACAGCTTCCAGTTCGGACGATGTGCAAGTTTCGGTCGGCCCGAGCAAAGCCATCGCCGGCGAATCGACTTTGTCCCGCTACAACGCCGATCTGGTGATGCGGCCCGCGCACGTCATGATGGTTGCCAGCGGCGTCAACCCCGATCAAGATATGGATTCGCAGCCGTTCGACATGCAGTAGCACAGGCGAGCAGCCTGTGAACGATCATTTTGGAAAAAGGTTGAGGGCGAACGGCAGCGTTCGCCCTGCTTTGCTTTTGCAATCAGTATTATCTTGAGGCATGGACATGAATCACAGCTTATCTGGCCGACGCCCGCAAAAATCACATGCAGTTTCTCTGTGGCTGATCGGAGCCTGCTTGTTTTTATCTGCGGCATGGGCTCATGCCGAGGGGCAAGATACTTCCGCGTTAATCAACAGCGCGCTCGATAAGCAATTCACTTTTCAAATCGACGGCGTCCTGCCGGATGTTTTCAAGAAGATCGAGAGCCAGACCGATGTGCCGGTGATGACCGCGGGCGGCGTGTACGATCTGCTTCCCTGGGGCGAGCAGACCAACGTCGGCATCACCGTTCATAATAAGACGCTGCGCGAGGCGCTCAATTCGATCTGCCATCGGCTCGGATTGACGTGGGATGTGGGCAGCCAGTCTGTTGTGGTTCGGCCCATGCCGGCGCTGTCGCGCCTGGGTCGGCGGGCGACTGTGGATGAGCTCAATGCGCTCGCGCTGCTGGATGAAAAGCCGATGAATCTGGGGGCCGACAAGTGCACGGTGCAGCAACTGGTTGATGCGGTGGATCAGAAGCTTGCGGATTTGAAATCACCTTTCGCGGTCGAATTTCGGGCCTCGGATGAGATCAAGCCCGAAGCGCCGGTGAATGTGCCGCGGAATGCGACGATGGCGCAGGCATTGGAATGTCTGACGCTCGATCAGCGGACCGATGCCACCTGGTATCCGTGGGGCAAGAGCATCGTGATCCTGCCGAAGGAGCAGGTGATCGTGCAGCAGCTTCAAAAGACCATCAGCAAACGATTCAACAATGTCGAACTGGGGCAGGCGCTCAATGACTTATCGCAGGCATCGGGCGTCGATTTTGATATCGAGCCGGGCGCTCTGACGCGGGTCGCTCCAGAATTTCGGCGCGTCACTCTGATGCTCGACAACGCCAGCGTTCGGCAGGCGCTCGATAACATCCGCGGCATGACTGGGCTCGATTATCAGATCAAGCCGACCGGCGTTTATTTGTGGAACCAGAATCCGAATCCGACGCCGATCGTCGCCAACAGTCCGATCTACGCTACGTTGCAATTGGATAATGGCATGACGCTGTTCCTGCGCGAGAATAATCTGCCGCCCGACATTCGCGAATATGCCGAGCATAAAAAGCAGCGGGAATACAAGCGTCTTCGGGAAATGATGAAGGACGAAGGCTGGAAACCCCCCACGCAACCGACAACCAAGCCGGCGAATGAAGATTTGTAGGTGGGTCGATGCGCGGCAATCGATGCGACGCAACAGTCATGCCGGCGATTCATCCGCAGCGCGCATGTCTGTGCTTTCTTAGCAGCGTATTGATTCGACAAATTATTGCGGGACAATTGAATCCTCTTGCGATCCGAAGAGAAAACAATCTCGGACGATGCAACACGGGGGCCTGCTTCCATCGCCACGACACAATCTGCGCCACCCGATCGGAGCGTCGCATTTGATAATCAGTTGGGTCCAATCCGGTTGATCCGCAGGATCGGCCGAGGCGCGATGGGCGAAGTCTGGCTCGGACGCCACAAGCTTCTGGGGCGCGACGTGGCGGTGAAATTCCTGCTGGACAAAGTCGCGGACGAGAACGACCCGGCTTTCGCGCAATTCATTGCCGGCGCGCAAGCGGCGGCGGCGGTCGTTCATCCGGGCCTCAATCAGATCCATCATGCCGACGTTGCGGGCGGCGTCCCTTACCTCGTGCTGGAGCTGTTGGACGGACGCAACCTGGATGAGGTTCTCGAGCAGGCGCACCCGATCGGTCTTGAGATGGCGCGGGCGATCATCGAAGCGATCTGCGAGGCGGTTGCCGAGCTTCACCACCGCGATCTGGTACATCGGGATCTGAAGCCATCGAATTTCGTCTTGACGACGGATGGAAGAGTGGTGGTAACCGATTATGGACTCGCCCGCGCGCAAGCGGCGACGGCTCTGGGTACCGGCAGCGGATCGGTCGCCGGAACACCGCCGTACATGGCGCCGGAGATGTTCGACGGCATCGTTTCGGCACGGACCGACGTCTATGCGCTGGGAATTTCGGCCTACCAACTGCTATGTGGCAAACTCCCATTTCGCGGGAGCCTCGACGAGATGAGACAGCAGCATCGGACAGCCGCGATCGATGTGCAGCCATTGCGCGAAAGCGGGGTACCGGATGGGGTCATCGATGTCATCGTACGCGCTGCCAGCAAAGATTCGCTCTTTCGTCCCAAATCGGGGAGGCATCTACTGGACGCGTTTCGAGCTGCCTTTGACGCTGCGCAAATTATATGCGCCAGCCGCATTCAATTGGCTGCCCTTCTCAAGAAATGCGATTCGTCTGTTCAACAGGCCCGGGCCAAAATCGCAGCGACGAATGACTCGTTTCCACAAATGCTCGCAACCATCGCAATGCGGCGACGCGAACTTCGCGCGCGACCTGAATCACCTGATCAGGTGACTGACGCGTCGCGTCATCGGGTCGACCCTGCGCAAAATAAGCGCCGCAAAGCGGAGCGTCGCAGACAGAAAATTGTCGCATGGATCGCCAGCATCGTTGGGACGTTGATCAGCTTTGTCATCCTGAACTACCTGGCCCAGCACAGCCGACAGTGGGAGCAGTGGTTCGCCGGCATTTTGAATCGCATCCATGCGTTTGCACCGCCTCAGAGCCAAGGATCGGCATCGGCGCCGGCGCTGCGAAATTGGGCACTGGGAATCATATTGGCCCTGCAGGGAATCATCGTCACCTTCATCGGCTATTCAGTATCATTGTGGCTCTACACGCGGCTGCGCGGGCCGCGCCTGCCTGAACCGGATGGCAAAACAAAATGCGGGTGGTGCCAGCATGAGCTGCGCGGCATCTCGGTGCCCGTTTGTTCCGAATGCGGACACCGCATCGGCCATCGCGGCCCTGATGAAGAGGGAGAGCTGCCGGTGGCTTTGCGGCGCGGCCATGGCATCCGTGTTTTCATTTTTATATACAGCTTGTTCCTGGCATTGAGTTCAGTTTTCGCAGTTTTGGGGGGCGTTGCCTTTTCTCTGTTCGGCCATCATGGCAACGCATTGCTCGGTGGACCCTTCTTTACGTTGATGGTCATATTGCTGGCCCTGAGAGTGACGCTTGGTGCGTATGAGCTCAGCGCACAATTCGATCTGGCCCAATCCGGCCGATCATGGTGTAGAAAGTGCTCTGGAGAGTTACGCGATTTAGTTGAGCCCATCTGCCCGACTTGCGGGGAGCGCATTTAAGCCCCTCGAAAGCGCTCCGCTGTCGCGTCGCGGCTAAACTTGGCTTCGGAAATGCGCTTGCGGTATGCGTCGGGTAGCGGTCCCACCGTGAAACTCCGCGATTCAATATTCCTCCGATTTGATAGTAGATGTTGATAGATGACGACGCAAAGTTCATTGATCTCGCTTCTGGTGTCGATTGGCTTGATGGTCTTTACCAACACCGCCCGCGCCGAAACTCCTTCTCCAATCGCGACGACACAACCCGTGACCGACAGTGCGCCCCACCCGTTTCGATCCGAAAATCCCCCCGGCATCGTGGATCGGCTGGAACAGGTGACCGATGCGGATGCCTGGTCGGCGGGGACGCTGGCGAATGCGAATGTGTTTCCCGAAGGCCCGGCCCGCGTGGAGCTGGGATATCGCGAGTCGGACTTTCCGCGCAGCGGAAGCTGGACGGGGCCGATCAAGAATGCTGTGTTTCCATTGGATGAGTTGATCGCATCGTTCAATGTGACGACGCCACCTGCGACCGGCGCGGTGCTGGAGATGCGCGTGCTGCAGAATGGCATCTGGTCGCCCTGGGCTTACATGCAGTGCTGGGGCAAGACCCTCGCATCGCCCGGACGCGTGACGCAATGGGATGGCGGGCGCGTCAAGGTGGATACGCTGATGCTCGACAAGCCGGCGACGCAATACCAGGCGCGGGTCACGCTGGTGAGCTTCGCGTATGAGAAAGGCGCGCCTAAACCGACAATTCGCAGATTGAGCATTTGTTACAGCGGAATCGTCACTGATGCGCAGCAGCGGGCGCACCTTTTGGGTGAGGCAACTCCTTCAACGCAGCCCTCGGCAGGCAGTTGGATGCGAGACGTTGACGTACCATATCGGGCGCAGGGTGAGGATGCGATTCCCAAGTCGCTGCGAAAGCTGATTTGCTCGCCGACCAGTACGTCGATGGTACTGTCGTTTTATGGTATCGATCGGCCGACGCTGGATAACGCGTCGGCCATCTACGATCCGGTCTATGGCTTGTTTGGCAACTGGGGCCGGGCGATTTCACGTGCCGGAGAAGTCGGGCTCGACGCCTACCTCACACGCTTCCGAAACTGGGACCAGGTCCACGCGATGATCGCCCGCGGCATACCGGTAGTCGCCTCCATCCGCTTTAACAAGGGCGAAGTCAAAGGCTTTTTGTACGAATCCACCCGCGGCCATCTGCTGGTCATCCGCGGGTTCAAAGCCAATGGGGACGTGATCGTCAATGATCCGGCCCGCAAGGAAAAAGGGAATGGCGTCGTCTACGCCGCCGATCAATTCGCCAAGGCCTGGTTCGATCATGGGGGCGTGGGGTATGTCATTCAGAAACCGGAGAATCCCGCTACGGTGGTAAGGAAGAGTGAGACCAAACTTGAGAATTAGATTCGCTGACGGAGCCACTTGTGCCGCCACCGCCCTCTTCATCTCACGCTAAGATTTTCCGTCGTTTTAGCGATAGCGCCGCAATACCCATAGCAATCCCTACCAGCGCTGAAGGCTCCGGTACCTGGGCGCGGTTGTAGTATTCGTCAGTTGAAAGCAAATCGGCGATGACGGTCTGATCGGTAGCGCCGCCGCTCATGTTAGTGACGTAGAAATTCAACTCGCTGGTCAGCGGCAGCCGCCGAAGGAATTGCTGGTAGGCTCCGGTGACAAAGTCGCCTTCATACTCGGTGCCCGAGAGAAGCACTAGGGCAACATCCGATCGCTGGGCGCCTGAGCCGAGGATGTTCTCCCAGCCGGTCAGCTCGCCTGAAGTGGGCGGGCGATTGAGCACATCGGGATAGAGGGCATCGACGAAGCCCATGTTGGTGCCGCCCGAATCGGTAAAGAATTCGGGAGTTCCCAAAATCGACGATTGCATCTGCTCGACGGTCAGACCGCCGGACATGGCCGACTGTAGGTTGGAGAGCTCGGTCGGCAAAGGCGAGCGCTTGAGGTAGTGGCTGAATTGCTGCTCGATCAGCAGATCGAGGTAGGCAGGTTTTTGCTCCACCGCCATGACGAAATTGAAGCGGGTGCCGCCGCCGGTCAGGAAGGAATCCCACGTGGTCAAGTCTGAGGGCGAAGGTGGCGCTTGCAGCAGATCCTGGTAGACCTGGGTGATGTAGTTGCCATTCGCATCGGCTTGCGCGTGCTGCGCCGATCCGAGAATGACAAAGATAAAAGCCGCAATTCCCCCGACTCCGGCCATAGCCACTTTCATCGGTCTCCCTCCGGCCTCCTTGCGCTAAGCAATTTGTTGATATTAGATCAATGCGGCAACGGTGGGTCAATCAAATAGTTTGACTTCGCGCGCGTTGCTTACCCGCGTTAGTCAGGCGTGGCTGTTGCCATTGCGGAGCGTGACAAGCTTTGAGCGGATGTCGGAGATGCGCAGCGTCTTGGTCGCTTCATAGTGCTCGGCAATCCGCTGACGATGAGCCGACAGAAGATCGCGGCGGGTGACGATGCCGACGACTTTCCAGGGCTCGGCACGGGAGATGACCGGAAGCCGGCCGACGTCGTGGCGAACCATGTGATCGACCGCTTCGCGCAGCGAGCAGTCATCGTAAACGACGCTTGGCCGTCGATGCAGCAGCGTGGCGACACGCGTATCCGGCGGCGTCTTGGGGTTCAGCAGATCGCGCCGAGTTAGCACGCCAAGCAGATGCGAATTGGCATCGAGCACAGGGAAGCCCTGGTGGCTGCTTTCGGGCGTTTCGCTGTTGACCCAGCTACGGACTTTCTCCACCGAATCGTCGGCAGCCAGCGTGGTAACCTTCTCGGTCATCACTTCGCGCACGAGCACCATGTCGAGGTAGTCGGCATGGTACTCCAGCGGCACGCGTACGCCTTTACTGGCCATCTTGGCGGTCATGATCGAGTGGCGCATCATGAAGCTGGAGACCAGATAAGCCGCCACGCAACCTGCCAGCGCTGGCAGAATGCAGCTGGGCATTTGCGTGGTCTCAACCGCAAAGACCACGCTGGTCAGCAGTGCGCGACTTGCGCCGGCGAAGATCGCCACCATTCCCACCAGCGCCGCCATGCCGTAGCTGACGTGAGCGGAGGGGAACAGATGATTGGCGGCAATGCCCAGCCCCGCGCCCAGCGCGCCGCCGATGGTGAAGACCGGAGCGAGCGTTCCGCCGGCCGTCCCGCTGCCCAGCGAAATCGTCCACGAAGCGAATTTGAGAATCCCAAGGATGACGACGAAAGTCAGGACGCCGCCCATGGCATGATTGCCATCGAGCTGCAGCAGGTAATCGAGATTGTAATACCCTGATCCGAACGTCTGCGGCAAAAAATATCCAATGACGCCGACCGCGATGGCTCCGAGCGCCGGGTGCCACATCCAGTGAACCGGCAGGTGCTCAAAGAAATGCTCGATCGCGTAAACGGTATGGCTGAGGATCACCGAACCGACGCCAGTGAGCGCGCCGATGATCAGGTAGAGCACCAGGGCGAATTGCGTCGGCGCTTCCATCGCGTGCCCGAAATGGAAGAACGGTTCAGGCCCTTCGATAGCGACATGAAAGGCCGCGGCTGCGACACATGCAAGGCCGACTGGAATCAGCGAGCGTGGACGGAATTCAAAGAGCAGCAGTTCGACAGCCAGCAGGACCGAGGCGATCGGTGCGTTGAAGGCGGCGGCGATGCCCGCCGCGGCACCTGCTGCGAGGAGGATTTTTCTCTCCTGCGCTGTGACGCTGAGGATTTGTCCGATGAGCGAACCCAGCGCGCCGCCGGTGGCGATGATCGGTCCTTCAGCTCCGTATGGAGCGCCGGTGCCGATGGAGATTGCCGCGGAAAAGGGTTTGAGAAACGTCAGCTTCGGTGGAATGCGGCTCTGGTTGACCAGAACCTGTTCCATCGCCTCGGGGATGCCGTGCCCCGCGACTGCGCGCGATCCATAACGAATGAGAAATCCGATGATCAGCGCGCCGATGATCGGCACAAGGATCACCCAGGGTCCATAGGTCCCCTTGACCAAGTGATGATTGATGCTCGAAAGCATCCCGCTGCGCGTGAACTGATGGAAGAACAGGATGTTGGTCAGGATCGCGATGAAGCGGATCAACACCTGCGCCATCAGCGCGGCAAGCACCCCCACGATCACGGACAACACCGACAAATAGAGAACGCGAACGTCGATCGGCGTGCTTTGCTGGGGCACGTCGGCCGCGATCAGCGTAGGTCCAAATGAGGGGGAAACCGGGAGGCCGTCCGTCGTGGAGGCTTTTTCAACTTCGTGATCGTGTACGGCCATTCGAACGTGCCCTTCGTTTCCCGGCAGCAGCCTTCGGGGAATCCTCTTCAAACATCATGGGAGCCTCATCTTGATCGACTCCGAGCTCCTCAACCAGTCGATCCAGCGATTCGGCAAGCTGTTTCAGGTCACGGCCAGAGAACTTTTCGAGCGCTTCAACGATCTGGTCCTGTGCCGCAGTCGGCGCCGCCTTCAGGGAAGCGCGACCCGCCGCAGTAACGGTGACTTCCGCCTGGCGGGCATCTTTCTGCGAACGCGTGCGATCCACGAGCCCGCGCTCGACGAGCCGCTGCACGACCACCGAAACCGAACTTTGGTGCGTATGCGTTCGCTCGGCCAAGTCGTTGACGCTTAGGACGCCGCCCTCGGCCAATTTCTGAAGCACAAACAGCTGCGCCCCAGACAGGCCGACGCGTTTTTCCGCCTCGCGCGACGCCAGACGCAGCACCCGCACGATCTGGCGGATGGAGTCCAGCACACGGCGGACGGTGTTATCTTCTTTTTTCCCGCTCTTCTTTGCCGTTGCTACCATAATGATCCTTTGGCCCCCAAGCGTTTGCGACATACCTTAGCAGAACGTTCTGCGAATTCCAATATGGCTTTCAATGGAAGAAAGTTCGAATTGAAAGACAGTTTTCAACTTTCGGGCCATACCTGCGTCAATTTTACATCGGAACCATTATATTGCGGGCCACGCCTTCTTTAAGCGCCAAGGACGCCAAGAAGCCAAGAGCGCCAAGAAATTCTCTTTTTGACTTTTCTTCTTGGCGTCCTTGGCTCCTTGGCGTTCTTGGCGCAAAAGTGCGCGAGAATCTAGGACTTGCCGATCAGGATGCCGGCGAGAAAAACCAAAGTCCCGCCGAAGACGACCTGCACCGTCGCCGAGAGCCAGGGCGTGTCCATATATTTATGGCGGATGTAGGAAATCGAAGCCAATTCGATCGCGACGACGATCATCGCGACGATGGTGGCGGGCCAGAAGTACGGGATGAGGTACGGCAGCGTGTGACCCAGCCCACCGAGGGTTGTCATGAAGCCACATACCACGCCGCGGATGAGCGGATGGCCCCGGCCCGTTAAGCTCCCATCATCGCTGAGCGCCTCGGCAAAACCCATGCTGATGCCAGCGCCTACCGAGGCGGCAATGCCGACTAGAAATGCCTGATGAGGCTTTTGAGTCGCGAATGCTGCAGCAAAGAGCGGCGCGAGCGTAGACACCGAGCCATCCATCAGCCCGGCCAAGCCCGGTTGCACGACCTGCAGCAGAAACAGTCTGCGACGCGCTTCATCCTCCTGGTGAAGGGCCGGCTCGGTCAGATGTTCTTCGGTGAGCTTCTCCGCGGCCGCGATGTGACCGCGCTCGGCCTCGGCCAAGTCGAGCAGCAGTTTCCGCATGGTCAAATCGCTAGTTCGGGCCGCGGAGCGCTGATAGAACAGCCGCGTCTCGATTTCGAGCGATTCGGCCATGCGACGCATTTGATCGATCCCCAGCGATTTTTGCAGCCAGATCGGACGGCGCTTCACGAAGCCCTTCACATCCTGCTTGCGAATGAGTGGCACATGATCGCCGAACTGCTTGCGATAAAGGTCCATCAGGCAAGCGTGATGCTCAATCTCCTCCTGCTGCATGCCTTTGAAGACCTGCGCGGTGGCGGGATAAGTTTCGCGCAGCGATTCGGCAAAATCGCCGTAGATGCGCCCGTCCTCTTCTTCCAGCGAAATAGCCAGGGCCAGCACTTCGC
>JACZCU010211179.1_pt1 | contig 11756 bp, 8 predicted proteins | sample 8641851 | NCBI WGS metagenome assembly JACZCU01 (sample SAMN15324605, study PRJNA640507) | soil metagenome | isolation source: monocropping sugarcane control | place: China: Luxin town, Laibin City, Guangxi Province | collected 2019-07-25 | depth 10cm m | reverse complement strand
GGGCTCTCAGCCCGCCGGTTGTTGAATGATTCGGCGGGCTGAGAGCCCGCCGCTCCACTTGTGATGCACAATCGCGATTCATGCATCGCGATCTCTTTCCCATCACGAACAACCTCACCTACTTCAATCACGCTGCCGTGGGTCCGCTCTCCGTTCGTGCGTGTGAGGCGATGGAGAAGCACGCGCGCGATCAGCGCGATTTCGGCGCGTTGCATTGGCGCGACTGGTATGCCGAGTACGACCGTGTTCGCGAGGCCGCGGGCAAGATCATCGGCGCGCAGCCGAGTGAAATCGCGATTCTGAAGAACACATCCGAGGGGTTGTCGTTCGTGGCCGAGGGATTGCGGTGGAACGAAGGAGACAACGTCGTCACAACGGCGATGGAGTTCCCGTCGAACTGGACGCCGTGGCTGGCGTTGAAGCGTCGCGGTGTGGAGACGCGCGTCGCAGCGAGCGCGACTGTCGAGCACATCGCACCGCTGATCGATGCGCAGACGCGAGTCGTCTCCGTGTCGTCCGTCGCGTTTCACAACGGATTCACCGCGGATCTCGATGCAATCGGTGCGTTGTGCGCGCAGCACAGCGTTTTGTTTTGCGTCGATGCGATTCAGAGCGCCGGCGTGTTGCCGATCGATGTGCATCGATCGCGTGTGCACTTTCTTGCCGCGGATGGACACAAATGGATGTGCGGCCCCGAGGGAGCGGCGCTGTTCTTTGTGTCGAGAGAGGTGCTGGAGCAGTTGCAGGTCATCGAGCATGGCTGGACGAACGTCGAGCGCAAAGGACGGTTCATCAACTGCGGAACCGAGTTACAACCCGACTCGCGTCGCTTCGAAGCGGGCTCGCTCAACACGAACGGCGTTTATGGATTGCGCGCGGCGTTGGAACTGCTGTTAGAGATCGGCATCGAGAAAATTTCAAGCAGCGCGTTAGGCGTAACGAATCGTCTCGCCGATGGAATCGAGGATGCCGGATGGACCCTCGGTACTCCACGACCGATCGCATCCGCGATCGTCGCCGCAATTCCACCGACCGTAGAAAACGGCGTTGAAAAGTCGCTGCTGTGGTACCACCGCAAACTCGAAGAACAAGGCATCGTTTGCGCGCCGCGCGAAGGAATGCTTCGGTTTTCGCCCCATTTCTACAATGACTCGCACGAAGTCGACCGCGTGGTGAGCGCGTTACGCGCGTTATCATCAACGGCATGACACCGTTGGCGTTGGTTCTCGTTGCGATCGCGCTGTTGCTGGGCGCGATGGTGGGGTGGATGGTTGGGAGCGCGAGAAAAAGCGCGGAGGCGGAGCGTGCGCGCGCCGAACGCGATCTCGCGATCGCGGAGCGGCAGCGCAGTGAATCGCTCGCACAACAGGAGCGTGAGCGCAGCGAAGCCGTCGCGCACAATGAGCGCGAGCGCAGCGAAACGCTGGCGCGTAATGAACGCGAGCGCACAGAGATGTTGTTGCGTAGCGAACGCGAGCGCAGTGAAGCCGCCCGCGCAGAAATGCAGGCGCGCGTCGAAGAAGCGCAGCAGTTACGTGTTGCCGCGGAAACACGAGTGATCGAAGTCGAAGAGCGGCTGACGAATCACAAGCAGACCGAAGAGACGTTCGCCGCGCTTGCACATCGCGCGTTTCGTGCGGTCGCGGAGTCGCTCGTACAAACGAGCAAGACGCAGATCGACGGCTCGCTCGAAACGAAAAAGGCCGAGATCGATGCGCTGCTCAAGCCGATGCGGGAGATGGTCGAGAGCTATCGCGGCGAGTTGCAGCAGAGCGAGAACGCACGCAACGCGATCTACGGCGGGTTGCAGGAGCAGATCAAGAATCTCGTCACGATTCAGGAAGCAGCGCAGCGCGAAGCATCACGACTCGCGACGGCGCTCACGTCGCCAACGGTGCAGGGCTCGTGGGGCGAGATGTCGCTCAAGCGCTGCATCGAGCTCGCGGGAATGAGCGAGTACTGTCGCGATTTCGAAGTGCAGCAGACGTTCATGACCGAGGAAGGACGGCGGTTGCGTCCCGACGTGATCGTGCATCTGCCGAATCAGAAAGTGATCGCGGTCGATGCGAAGGCGCCGCTCACGGAGTACATCAGCGCGTGCAATGAAACGGATGAGTCGCGCAAACGCGCGCTGCTCGAACAGCACGCGAAGAATCTGCGCCGTCACATCGATGCGCTCGCGAAACGCGACTATCAGTCGAGCATCGGCGAGACGCTCGATTTCACGGTGATGTTCATTCCAGGCGAGCATTTCCTCTCCGCGGGGCTCGCAACCGATCTTGGGTTGCTCGAGTACGCGGCCGAGCGACGCATCTTCCTCGCCTCGCCGACTGTTTTGCTGCCGCTGCTGCGCGCGGTGGCCGCGGGTTGGAAAGCGGAGAAGACGGAAGAGAACGCAAAGAAGATGCACGACGCGGCCGTGGAGTTGTTCACGCGCTTCGTGAATGTGATGGATCACCTCACCGCGGTCGGCGAGCAGTTGCGCAGAAGCGTCGAGAGCTACAACCGCGTGATTCGTTCGGTCGATACGCGGTTGTGGCCGAAGGGCGAAGAGCTGCAGCGCATGTCCGGCAGCGGCAAGGAGCTCGGAGAGCTCAAGCAACTCGAAGCCGTACCACTGGAGTCTTCGAAGCTGCGGTTAACGATGCAGCAGGAAGAACCAGGGGTTGTGGTTCCGATGCGAGAGTAAGCGGAACGCCGGCGCTCCACTAAACGGTGCGCTCGCGACGCGATCTCACAACGAACACCGTTCCTGCCACCACCAGAATCACCGAGATCACCTGCGCGACGGTGAAGCCGCCGAAAAAGCGATCGTCCTTCGCGCGAACGATCTCCACCAGGAAGCGCTCGATGCCGAGCATGATCAGGAATAGTCCCCACGCGAGGCCGCGTCCGTGTTGCTTGCGATTCAGCCACATCAGCACGCCGAACATGATCAGCGCGGCGGTCGTTTCGTAGAGCTGCGTCGGGTGGACCTTCAGCACCTGATAGCCCGGGATCGATGGATCGACGTTCACGCCGAAATCGCGCAGCGAATCCGCGGTCGTCGGCGGTGCGCCTTTGGGAAACGCGACGCCGTACCACGCATCCGTCGGACGTCCGTAGTCGTCGCCGACGAGAAAACATCCGATGCGGCCTAACGCGTAGCCAATCGACAACGCGGGCGCGGTTGCATCCGCGGCGGTGAGGTAATCGACCTTGTGGCGCCAGATCAGAAACGAGCACGCGAGGAAGCCGCCGATCAAGCCGCCGTACCAGACGAGACCCGCGCGATCGAACAGCAGGTGCCAGTCCTTGAAGAGAATCGCGTAGTAAACCTTCGCGCCGACGATGCCGCCGATCGCGGCGTACACGACCATCGAGGAGGCGAGCTCCTCGCCGAGGCGATAGTGCTTGAATTGCTTGGCGAGAATCCATCCGGCCGTGACGAACGCGAGGAACATCATCAGCCCGAACGTGGTGAGCTCGAATTGACCGATCTTGATGAGGGTAGGAAACATTTGCGCGGCGGAGCTTAACTCATCGACCGGCCGCAATCGCCGAGCCGACGAACGGAATCACGGTCGAAAAACCGATCGGCGGCGGCGCGATCGCGTTCGTGCTCGCCGTCCCCCACTGCGTCACTCCGTACGGAAGGAGCTCCGCAAAGTCGTACATCACGCCGCGGAACTCGAATGGCCGGCTCCACGTGAGCACCGACGAGAACACATTCGACTGCGCGACATTCGCGATCGCGACACCGGCCACGATTGACGTACGCCGAAACGTCGCGATGCGCTCTCCCGCGCCGAACGATTGCGGATCGTCGTAATTCGCGACCGGCGAATCCTGCAGGTAGATGCTGAACTGACCCACGGGATCGATGCCGATCTTCAGATCGCCGTTGTAGAAATCGGTCGGCGTGAACGGCTCCGCGAGAAACGTGAAATTGCTCGTGAGATCGGCGCCGATGATGGGCAGATGCAGGAAGTAACCGGCGTCGTAAATCGCGCTGCTGTTCGTCGGAACATAAAACCGGCCGCTGACGTACCACACGACCTGTCCCGTCGGCACGCTCATGCCGTGGCCTTCTCCAGCGTCGCTTTCTGATCGCTGATGAAGCGGAACACTTCGACTTTGCCAGCCTGATCGAGATGCTGCGAGACTTCGAACAGTTGCACGGAGAGCAGCGTGTTCAGACCTTCATCGAGCACGGTCTTGCGGCGCTCGAACGGCAGCTCCGAGATGTTCGCGATGAGCATGTTCTCGTCGAAGCGGCCGTACTGATCGAAGAACACGCCGGCCCACAACTCATCGGTCTCGGCGTTCTGCAAAATCGTCATGAAGATCTCGCGCGCCTGATCCTCGCCGACGCGTTTCTCCAGCGCTTCGAAGAGACGGCCGAACATGTCGTTGTACGTCGAGATGACTTTGAGCAACTCGGGTGAATCTTCGACGTCGAGGAAAACCGGGCGAAACGATTTTTCTTCAGGCGCGATCTCGATGAGTCGCGCGGACAGCAATTGAAAGAGGATGCGCGTGACTTCGAACTCGGTGAGATCGCTGCGTCCCGTCAGTTCGCGGACGTTGAGCGTGCCGTCGATGTTCGTGTAGACCGCCATCTCGACATCGGTCATGTCGAGCGCGCCGAAGTCAGGCACGGCGCCGGGGAGTTTCACGAAGATCACATCGAGATTCGGGATCTTCTCGCGGATGCGCGCCGTCTCATCGAGGCGGCGGATGCCTTCCATGATCACGCTCGAGGTGTTGATCTGGAGCATGATCCGTTCTTGCGCGAGGTCTTCCGTCGAGTCGTACAGCGCGAACTCGCCATCTTTCCACGCGAAGAGCGAGTAGATGATTTCGAGGACCTGATTCTTGACACCCCACCACAAGTCTTTCGGAGAGATCGCGCCCATCTGCACGAGCAATTTGCCGTGGCGCAGTTGCGGGGTGACGCGGCGCTTCGATTCGTCGTACTGCTGCTGGGTGATCTTGCCGTTGCGCAGGAGAAATTGTCCGAGGGAGTGTTCGGGGGAGTTCGAGGAAGCGAAGACGATCTCGCCCTCGCGCCAGTGGATCGAACGCTCGAGATTCGTGCGACGCACGACGAGCTTGCCTCCGGCTCGGATCATCGCCAGGAAGCTGAGGACGTCAGGAAGCTGAATCCTCGTGAGATCGCCCTGCAGAACAGGTTTGTCGGACATGCTTGCGGTTGCGGACCGAAGTCGGTCACAACAATGCCATGCGAAACCGGAGAGGGGCAAGGAGTATTGCGGGCGGGCGGCACGGCCGCCTGCGCTGGTTGCTTCGCCGAGGGCACGTACGGCTACTTCGTAGGTATGGTCGTCGCGAAGGCAACGGCGGCACGGCCGCCTGCGCTGACGGTCGTCGAGAAGGCGACGAACGTCGGCACGCGCTACGCGTTTCATCCTCTCGCCCGCGGCACCAGATCTCGCAAAACATCCACGGTGCGATCGAGCTCTTCCCTCGTCGTGAATCGCGACAACGAGAACCGCACCGTCGATTTCGCTTCCTCCGGCGTCAAGCCCATGGCGAGCAACACCGGACTCGGTTCAATGCGCCCCGAAGAACAGGCGGATCCCGTCGAAACCGCGATACCCGCGAGATCGAGTCCGATCACGATCCCTTCCCCATCCGCACCGTGAAACGTCACATTCGACGTATTCGGCAGGCGCGCGACATTGCGGCCGTTGATGGTCACATCGACGAGCGCGGACTCGAAGTGATCGCGCAGCGGAGCAATGTCGATGTGCGGCAATGACGCCGCAACACCGAACGCCACCGCGAGCGGCACGTTCTCCGTCCCCGCTCGGCGCCGTCGCTCCTGCGCGCCGCCGAACAGATGCGCGCTCATGTTCGTACCGCGGCGCACGTACAACGCACCGATGCCCTTCGGCGCGTGGAGCTTGTGCGCGCTCATCGAAAACGTATCGCAGCCGATCGCTTCGACATCGACGCCGATCTTCCCCGCGGCTTGCACACCATCGACGTGAAAATGAATCTTTCGCGCACGCGCTGCCGCACCGATCTCTGCAACCGGCTGCAGCACGCCGGTCTCATTGTTCGCCATCATTACCGTGACGAGTCGCGTGTCATCGCGCATCGCATCGATCACGGCAGACGCATCGACAACACCATCACGCGACGGTGCCACGAACGTCACGTCATGGCCGCGACGCTCGAGCTCGTGCACCGCTTCTGCAACAGACGGATGCTCGATGGCGCTCGTGACAATGTGGAAACGTCCCTCGCGCGGCACGGCTCCAAAAATGGCCGCATTGTTAGACTCGGTTCCGCCGCTGGTGAACACGAGCTCCCGCGCGGTCGCGCCAATCAAACGTGCGACCGACTCGCGTGCGCTTTCGATCGCTCGGCGCGCAGACTGGCCTTCTCGATGAACCGACGATGCATTCCCGTAGACGTCGCGCAGCGAGCTTTCGAGCGCGCGGAGCACGTCCGGGTGAATGGCCGTCGTAGCGTTGTTGTCGAGGTAAATCCGCATCACACTGGCAAAACCATCATGAAAATCGTGGCCGTTCTGTCGTTCGCACTCGCCACCACATTACTCGGACAGACCGCTGCACCGCCAACGGAACCATCCGACGACAAGGTCGAAACGCTGCGGAAGCTGTCGCGCAAAGAGCGCCGCGATCGCATCGCGAAACTGAACGTGCAGCATCAGGATTTCGTCGAGAACGTTATGCCCATCATTTTCGACGCCGAGCTCGACACGTTCCTCGGGCTGCAAACCGACGCCGAGCGCGACGCATTCGTGGCCGAGTTCTGGCGCCGCCGCGATCTGATGCAAGGCGGCCACGGACGCTTCAAGGAAACGTATTACGCGCGACTCGATCAGGCGAAGCAACTCTTCAAGCAACTCAACACCGATCGCGCGAAGATGTTCTTGCTGCACGGACCTCCCGACGCCGTCGTGCGCACCGAATGCGCGCGCGTGCTGCAGCCGGTCGAGATCTGGAAGTACGCCGTCATTCCGAACATCGGTGCCGAGCTGCGATTCGTGTTCTACAAACCTCGCGGCGGCGGCGACTATCGACTCTGGAATCCGTTAGGCGGCACGATCGCGCTCAACGATCTGCTCGCGATGGACAACCCCTCCGACGTCGAGGAAGCGCGGCCGCGGCGCAACATGCAGGTCGGGTCGATGAGCCCATACGCATCGATCAGCCGCATTCAGATGGAGTGCCGCGACGGACAGGAGCTCATGACCGCGGTGACGCAGATGGTGCAGTTGCGCATCGATCTGCTGCGTCTCTTCGAACCGCCGGAGATGAAGCAGCAGGAAGACGCGCAGAAGATTCTGCGCTCGATGGTCATCGCCAATCCGAATGCGCCGAAGCTCGACAGCGAATTCGCGGTGAAGTATCCGGGCAAGAACGGCAGCCGCACGGACGTGCAACTCGCGCTGCTCATTCCGCGCGCGCAACTCAAGGCCGCGGAAGTGAACGGCGTCGAGGTCTACACGATCGATGTCATCGGCGAGATCCTGAAAGAAGAGCAGGTCTGGGAGAAATATCGCTATCGCTTTGATTTCCCCGGCGACACGCAGGGCGACAAGCTGCCGATCGTGATCGATCGATTCCTGCGGCCGAATGAATACGTTTCGCGCATCAAGATCTCGGATGCGAACGGCGGCGCCGAGACGGTCGTCGAAAACGCGCTGACCGTTCCGGAAGTGTTCGAAGCGGAGACGCCGCAAGTCGCGAGCGTCGAACCGAAAGCAGCCGCGGCGGCAGCAGCCGCGACGACACCGACGGCACCGGTGAGCGAGCCGAAGAAACCCGCGCTGCGCATCATCCCGCCCGCGGACGGCGGCATCGTCAGCGGGATTCAAACCGTCGAGACGCTGCTCAGCGGCGACGGGATCAAAGCAGTGGAGTTCTGGCTCGACGGACGCAAGCTCGCGGTGCGTCGTTCCGCGCCGTTCGCACTCGATTACGACTTCGGCATCGTGCCGCACATGCGCCGCATCCGCGCGGTGGCACTCGACGCATCGGAGCAGCCGATCACCGGCGACGACATCTTCGTAAACGCGGGTACCGATCCCTTCTCGATTCGCATCACCTCGCCGCGCATCGCACCGCATCTCATCGGCGATGCGCGCATCGAAATGGACGTGAGCGTACCGGAAGGCGAAGAGCTCGATTCCGTCGAACTTTTTTTCAACGAAATGCGTCTGGCGACGATGTACGACGCACCGTTCGTGCAGACCATCACGGTACCGGACACGAACGGCGGCGTTGGCTACATCCGCGCGGTGGCAAAGCTCAAGGACACGAGCATTCCGCCGATCGAAGACGTGGTGATGATCAACACGCCGTCGTACATGGAAGAGTTGAACGTGCATCTCGTCGAGTTGCCGACGACGGTTCTGATCAACAACAAGCCGGCCGACCATCTCACCGAGAAGTCGTTCAAGGTGATGGACGAGGATAAGCCGGTGGCGATCTCGAAGTTCGAGCACGTGCGCAATCTGCCGCTGTCGATCGGCCTCGCGTTCGACACGTCGGGATCGATGCAGGCGCGTCTCGACGAAGCGCAGAAAGCGGGCGGCGAGTTTTTTCAGAACGTGATGCGCAAGGGTGACAAGGGGTTCCTGATCTCGTTCGACAAGGAACCGCGCATGGTGCAGAAGTGGACGACGAAGGTCGCGGATCTGCACGCCGGTCTCGCGAAGTTGCGCGCGGAGGAAACGACGTCGCTGTACGACGCGGTGGTGCAGGCGCTGTACAACTTTCACGGATTGCGCGGACAGAAGGCGCTGATTCTGATCAGCGACGGGAAGGACACGGCGTCGAAGTTCACGTTCGATCAGGCGATGGAGTACGCGCGGCGCTCGGCAGTGCCGATCTACGCGATCGGCATCGGCATTCGCGGCACGGACAACGACGTGAAGTTCAGGCTGTCGAAGCTGACGTCGGAAACGGGTGGATCGGTTTATTACGTCGAGCAGGTCCGAGATCTGCACAAGGTGTACGACGAGATTCAGACCGAGCTCCGCTCGCAATACATCCTCGGCTTCTATCCCGCTCCCGACATCAAAACCGGCAGTAAGTGGCGCGAAGTCACGGTCACGGCGACGGAGGGCAAGGTCAAGACGGTGAAGGGTTACTTCCCATGAGACTGGCTCTGTCGCTGCTGCTCACGCTCGCGATCGCGGGAAACGCGATCGCGGGTGATGCGCCGAAACCGCTCTCCCGCTCGGAGCGCAAAGAGCTCACCGCGAAGCTCTCCGAAAAGCACCGGCAGTTTCTGATGGATGTCGAGCCGATCATCCAGCCGTCCGAGCGCGATACGTTTCTGCGACTCGATACCGATCCGCAGCGCGATGCCTTCATCGAAGATTTCTGGCGTCGCCGCGACATCGCCGCGGGCACCACGAATCACGCGGCGCGCAACGAGTACATGGCGCGGCTCGAGTTCGTGAAAGAGAATTTCGGCCAGGCATCTTCGGATCGCGGGCGCGTGTATCTCGTGCAAGGTCCGCCCGCGGATCTCATCGAGGTCAAATGCCTGCAGTACTTCCAGCCGATTCAGGTGTGGAAGTACCAGCACATTCAGGGCCTCGGCAGCGATTTCCGTCTGCTCTTCTATCTCCCGTACCTCCAGCGCGAATACAAGTTGTGGGATCCGCTGGGCGGCGATCGCGCATATCGCGAGCTCCTCGCGCAAGGCATCGAATCGAGCGGACGTCTGCCGTCGAACGTGAGCTTCGATTGTCCGAACGGCGAAGAGCTGCAGGCCGCGCTCGCGCAGATGAAGATCGAAGAGCATCGCATTCACGTCGTGTACGACGCGCCGAAAGTCGATGAAGAGCAGGTCGGACGCATTCTCCGCTCGGTCGTGCTCAGCGATCCGAATGCGCCGAAGCTGAACGCCAAGATCGCCATCGCGTATCCATCCGGCGACGGCAGCAAGACGAACGCGCAACTCTCCGTGCTCGTGCCACGCAGCGAATTGAAAACGACGAACGTGAGCGGCACCGCGGTCTACACGATCGAAGTGATCGGCGAGGTGTTGCGCGACGAGCAGATGTGGGAGCGCTATCGCTATCGATTCGATTTCCCCGGCGACATCAAGGACGAGCAATTGCCGATCGTGATCGATCGGATGCTCAAGCCTGCGAAATACAAATCGCGCATCAAGATCGCGGATGCGTCATCGACTGCGCAGACGATTCTCGAAAACGATCTCGATGTGCCGGAAGTCGCGCGTAAGGAAACGGTGGAAGGCGCGACGGTCACGGCGATTCAGGAAGATCTCGAATCGTCGCGCGCGAAGCTGCGCATCCTGCCTCTCGGCGACAACGTGCTGAGCGGACTGCAAACGATTCGCACGATGGCCAGCGGCAGCATCAAGTCCGTCGAGTTCTGGCTCGACGGCAAGAAGATCGCGACGCGGCGCACGCCGCCGTACACGCTCGATCTCGATTTCGGCACGGTGCCGCGCTCGCGAAAAATTCGCGTCGTCGCACTCGACTCGCACGATCAACCGATCACCGGCGACGAGATCGTCGTCAACACCGGCACCGATCCGTTCCGCGTGCGCATCGCATCGCCACGCGTCGCGCCGAAGCTGAGTGGGCCGACGAAGGTCGAAGTCGATGTGAAGGTGCCGGAAGGCAAGGAGCTGAACGCGATCGAGTTGTACTGGAACGAGACGCGCGTCGCGACGATGTATGACCCGCCGTTCGTGCAGACCGTGAACATTCCATCGGCGGATGGCGTCGGCTATCTGCGCGCGGTGGCGACGTTGAAGGACGAGAGCGTCGATCCGGCCGAAGACGTGGTGATGGTGAACACGCCGGATTACATGGAAACCGTCGACGTGCATCTCGTCGAGTTGCCGACGACGGTGATCAGCGACGGCAAGCCGGTGAACGGTCTTACCGAAGCTGCGTTCAAAGTGCTCGATCAGGGGCAGGCGGTGAAGTTGTCGAAGTTCGAGTACGTGAAGGACCTGCCGCTCTCCCTCGGGATGGCAGTCGACACCTCCGGCTCGATGGATGAACGGATGAACACCGCGCGCGATGCCGGCGCCGCGTTCTTCAAGAACGTGCTGCGCAAAGGCGACAAGGCCTTTCTCGTCGGCTTCGATGCGCAGCCGCACATGATTCAGAAGTGGTCGACGGATCTCACCGATTTGTATTCAGGTCTCGCGAAATTGCGCTCGGAGGAATCGACGGCGCTCTACGACGCGATCGTCTACTCGCTCTACAACTTCCTCGGCGTGAAAGGACAGCGCGCGCTCATCGTCGTCACGGACGGCAAGGACACGATCTCGAAATTCACGTTCGACCAAACGCTCGAGTACGCGCAGCGCGCCGCGGTGCCGATCTACGCAATCGGCGTGAGCATTCCGCGCAGCGACATCGACGTCAAAGGAAAGCTCAACAAAATCGCGAGCGAGACCGGTGGCTCGACGTACTACATCGACAACGCCGGCGAGCTCTCGAAGATCTACACGGACATTCAGAACGAGCTCCGCTCGCAATATCTCCTCGGCTTCTACCCGCCTGCGGAGGTGAAAGCGGGAGGTCAGTGGCGCGAGATCACGGTGCAGGTCGCAGAAGGAAAAGCGAAAACGATCCGCGGGTATTACCCGTAAAACGTGGAGCGGGGGGGTCCTTACCCGCCCGAAGGTTGGCCGGCCGGGGGGGCAAGGGGCCCCCCCCCCCCCTTTCCACCCCTTCGGTCCGGCCAACAAACAAGCCGCGTCCCCGCCCCGGGGGGGGG
>JACZCU010236695.1_pt1 | contig 11782 bp, 15 predicted proteins | sample 8641851 | NCBI WGS metagenome assembly JACZCU01 (sample SAMN15324605, study PRJNA640507) | soil metagenome | isolation source: monocropping sugarcane control | place: China: Luxin town, Laibin City, Guangxi Province | collected 2019-07-25 | depth 10cm m | reverse complement strand
TTCGCGTTGGAGATCACAGGTTTCAGAAGGACAGAGGTTGAAGGTGCCCGTGGTAAACACTTTCATCGCATAGATTACTTTGCCACGAATGGTTTCTACTCTTACAATATGATCGTCTTTCGGTTGGATAAATTGCTGCAGCAGCACCAGCTGTTCCGCTGGCATGTGGATCGTTTTTGTGGTGATGGCCTCACGCAAGTGGCTGGGTGTGAAAAACTTTTGAATCCCAGCTCCCGATCCGCCGCAATTTGGTTTGATCAGTACGGGAAATTCAAACTCGCCCAGATATTTTTCTGCTTGCGAGACATCATTGAGCACAATGGAGCGAGGATGAGGGATTCCTAATCGTCGCAGCAAGGAGGCTTGTTGAACTTTGCTTGTTTCCAGCAGCACCGTATGGGAGCCATTGACCACACGAGCCCCCAGTGATTCCAGATAGAGAATATAATTGAGCGTATAGGTCAAAGCGGCCTGATGTCCGCGTTTTGAAGCGCTGGGACTGAGCCGATTAATGTAGAAGGGCAAAACCTCTTTACTCTGTGGATCATACGAAGATGCACTGATATCAATCTTCTGATACGGGATCCCTCTTTCTTCAAATGCCCTGTAGAGAGGTTCCAACCAGTTCGGGTGTTCATCTAATACTGCAATAGGTGGTTTGCGCATATCTCTTTGCTCCTCTTGCATCCAATTCATTCAGGGAGTGGATAAGTATGTGGCTGTTGAGGTTTCGTTTCAATTTCAAAGCAGAAGCGACCTCGAAGGTAACCGTTTGCCATATGGTCGCGAAGGACGGATTACATCCCGTCCTTCGTCGCGTTTAGGCAGACTGTGCGAAACCGCTAGGTCACGGGCAACAATTTACCGCTGCTCACATCATAAATGAAGCCACTGATGTCCACGTTGTCCGGGATGAGAGGCGAAGCTTTGAGGGTCGCGACATCATCGCGGACAGATTGTTCCAAATCTGTAAAAGGCAGGAAGTCAATGGCATCGGCATCCGCCTTGAGCCCCTGCTTCAGCTTCGTGCGTAAGTCTGCATTGCTAAAGGTGAGCATGCCGCAGTCGGTGTGGTGAATGACCACCACCGTAGTGGTGCCAAGCAATTGCTCGGAAATCACTAAGGAGCGTATCGCATCCGCGCTTGCCCGCCCACCCGCATTCCGGATGACATGGGCATCTCCTTCCTGGAGACCGAGAAAACGTGCGGGATCAAGACGCGCGTCCATGCACGTCAACACTGCGACCTGCCGAGCAGGAGGCATCGGCAAATGTCCTTGCTGAAATGTTGCGGCATAAGCCTCATTCGCCTTGAGAAACTCCTGAACAACCGTCACATTCTTCTCCTTTCACAACGGAATCTGTTGTCTTCCTACGTTAAGGCCTGCAATCAGACCTGGAAGTTCTGCTGGCTTGCAGGAGCGATGGCCTTCCTCTTTCATCCCATGAGAGAGGATCAGCCCCCGCGAAGAATAATCTCATAGCTACCTTCTCTGAGAATATCATGTCAAGTGCTCTCTCTCCTAATTGTGATTGAGTTGATCAAAAAAGTCAAGATTTTTCTTGACAAGAGACAAGAAAGCCATATCGCTGATGCGAGAGGTCGGAATTGGAGAACCAACGACGGTACTGTCATCGTCAAAGAAGGAGCAGAGCCTCTGGCCAATACTCACTGTACCTGTGTAGACTGGGACAGTGGAAGCTTTTTCTGCAGGGAATGAGCCTTTTTGCCGTCAACGTATCTAGACTGAGATAGGCAGGTTAACGTTGCCAAACAGAAGATGGCTAGTGGTAGCAATCTGGGAGCGGTTTCGTGCTCTCTTTGAGGTCATCGACACCCACTAGTTTCGTCTCACTCCAGCTGCGTCGATTGTACAAAATGAAGTAGGTTGCCAGCGAGGTACCGTCTACTGCTCCGACCTGCCTGGAAAGGTTACCCCTTCCAGGTAGTATCAGAAATGCGGCCCTTTTCCAACCGCCACTGCTCGTGTTAGTGGGTATAGTAGTCTCCACCTGCTGAGAATTCAATGAAGACGCAGGGTTCGTCACCGACTGTCCAGGCATCATGACCAGGAGGCAACATCATAATATCATTTGGCCCAAACTCATCCTCTGCTCCGTCATTCATCACTACATGGAGACGACCAGACTGGACATAGGCGACGTGGGGAAGCAAGCAACTTTCCGTGCCTACATAGGGCTGAAGATCGTTCGACCACTTAGCCCCCTTGTCGAATGTGACACGGTGGACAGTGACTCCATCGAGCACGACTTCCTCCTTCTTGATTAACCCGTATGTCGCAATATCATCAGAATGATTTAAATTCTTCTTTTGCATGTTTGGTAAGGCCATCTCAGTTCCCCTTTCTTCACGTCCTTGCTAGCGCACTTCTCTCTCAGAGAGAGACAGAAAAATCTGATCATGTGAGCAAACCGCGACGATGGGGATATGGTGGAGAATGGTACGGCATTGTCGATAAAGAATAGGTACCCAGGCTTGTGACTCCCCCTGTGATACGTGCTATCACTTCCAACACAGAGAAGGAACGAGCCAGTCCAGGTCATCTTTAGACGATCCCCCTTTGGATCTTCAATCTTCTCGATCTCCATCTTAACATCTAGTGTTCCCAGGCTTCCAGGTACTCGCTGGACTCTTTGTTCTCAAATAATCACGGAACGCAAACCAGTAAAGCTCTTCTTTCTTTGTTGTCCCTGAATGATATCATACCACAGTTCACCAGCTGAGAAAGTGTAAGAAGCAGTTGTTTACGCTAAACTAAAAGGGGCTCATGGCCACTTTTGGTCTTCCTTCCTAATACGTCTGAACGCGCCAATAGCGCCGACGAGCAAAATCATCTCCTTGCTGGCTGGCAATGCTCATCACCAGTCCCGCAAATTGAAGTTGATTGAGGGCTTCAAGCAGCACCGCAGGCCGCAGTTGACGAGGACGAACATCCTCGCGCTGTCGGAGTATCTCCTGGAGATCTGTCAACGTAAGACCATCTGTCATGCCAGCGTCAGGCAACAAGGAGAGCACCAGATCTGTCAGTTCTTTTTGAGCTTTTTGACGGGCCACTTGCTCTGGCGTCTTGAGATGCTCTTTGAGATGAGGAAGTTCTGACAATTAGATACCTGGCACGATGAAGTGACATCGTGATGTCTCACCATATTCGCATCGTTCTTGAACCGGCGCATCTACGAGCGAAGTCAACAGCGTCTCGGCAAGGCGGCAGACCTCCGGATGCCCCGGTACGGCAGCAGCGAGCGGACAACTATAGCCGTGGATACAGTAATGATCGTCACAGTGCTCAAGTTCTGCCATTCCGCCGAGTTCATTGAGGACCGAAACCGCCGCCTCAAGTCGCTCACACAGGTCCCCTGGGGGAACACCCCACCTGGCAGCTACGCGACGACCGACCTCACGCAGGAGCGTTTCCACCTCGTCGGAGGGCATGAGCTCACTGAGTACTTCCAGTACCTGGTGAAGCACCTGGTCATATGCTTTCGGGAACAGATACTCTGCCTCCGGAGTCAGACCGTAGACATAGGCGGGCTTGCTACTGCCACGTCTGGCACCGCGCTGTTGGACCACCCCATCACGCTCGAGCGTAGCAAGATGGGCGCGAACTGCATTGTCAGTGAGATCGAGCGCCTGGGCCAGCTCTTCCACTGTGTGGCTGGAATGAAGCAGCAACGTGACGATGCGGCCGCGTGTGCTTGCAAAAAACCGTTGGTTCCTGTGCGAGAGTCGCATGTATTTCCTCCAATCCTGTCCTTGAGTATACCAAATAACCTGTTCGTTTGTCAAGAAAATCAAGGAATTACTTGACTTTCTGAAATAGATATGGTATAGAAACAGATAGTGATTACCGGGTTGTGCTGACCTGCTCATTGGCTATGAGCCAAAGACGACGAAAAAGGGGTCAAGCTCATAACCTGTTCAGTCGGAAGGAGAAGACGCTATGTCCGAAACGCCTACACCTGTTTCTGCACCTGAAACTTCACCGGGGCCTCAATCCGCGCCTCAGCCCTTTGCGGAACGGCTGAGTGACCAGTTGCAACAAATCATCCAGGTCGTGATTGGTTCTCACCGGAAACCACCACGACGCCTCAAGAGCCTGCTCAATGGAACCTGGTTTGGTCACCCGCTGCACCCGGCCATCACCGACGTGCCCATCACAGCATGGATGCTCACGGCCATCTTCGACATCATTTGGTTGATCTCTCATACTCCATGGGCTGCCTATGGGGCTTTTGTGACCGTGATCGTGGGTCTGTTGGGAGCACTGGGTGCGATCGTGACCGGCCTCGTGGATTGGAGCGATACCTACGGTGCAGAACGGCGGGTTGGTCTCAATCACGCCCTCTTTAACGCAACAGCGACGATCCTCTACGTCGTCTCCTTTGTCCTGCGGCTCTTGTCGGGTCCGGGTGATGAAGTAGCAGCAGTTATCATTGGTTTCGTGGGGCTCGTGAGTGTTATCTACGCTGCCTACCTGGGTGGTGACATGGTGTTCACCAAAGGCACCGGAGTGAACCATACGGCCTGGGAGGTAGGGAGTGAGGACTATGAAGCAGTGATGACGCTCTCAAGCGTCGAGGAGAACAAGCTGTACCGGGTGACTGCTGCTGGCGTGCCGGTGGCCTTGCTGCGTCAGGGCTCGCAGTTCTACGCCATTTCAGCGACGTGCCCGCATGCTGGCGGGCCGCTGGATGAGGGAACGCTCACCGGTGATATTGTCGAGTGTCCTTGGCACGCCTCGCGCTTCTGCATGCGTGATGGTCGCGTGCTCACCGGACCAGCAACGGTCAACGCACCTCGCTACGACGTACGTGTGCGCAATGGGCAGGTGGAGATCAAGCGCATCAGTGATCATTGAGAGAAGCGATAACTACACAAGGAGAAATGGTGTTGTTTGATCAACGTTTTGATAATGAGAACATTCGTAGCGCAATAGATCTGCATCTCCGCGAGATTTCACGAGAGCAGATGCGGAAGTTTGAGGGCTATATGGCTGAGATCTTCGAGGCATTTGGCTTGAACTTGAACACTCCTGCGACCTACGAAACACCACGTCGTTTTCTTGAGGGGTTGTTTGAGGCGACCGAAGGCTATGACGGCGATCCCAAATTGCTCAAAGTATTTGATACGGAATGTCGTGGTGATCCAGACTGCCGCCTGGGCCAGGTGATTGAGGGGCCGATCCCGTTTTTTGCCCTCTGCGAACATCATGCCTTTCCTTTTCATGGCTATGCCCATATCGGATATATCCCTCACGAGCACATCATTGGCATTTCCAAGCTCACACGCCTCGTCCGGCTGTTTGCCAGGCGTTTCGCCGTGCAAGAGCGGCTGGGAGAGCAGATTGTCAACACCTTCAATGCGATGCTCCAGCCACACGGGGTCGCGGTGTATCTGGAGGCGCATCACCTTTGCACTGAGATGCGGGGCGTTCGCGAAACCAGTCCATTGACGCGCACGACGGTGTGGCGGGGTGAGTACGAGCACAATTCGTCGCTACGGGTCGAATTCTTGCTCGCCTGTGGAGCGGATCTATGAGTATTCTGCTGCTGCTGGAGTCGCGCTCCGAGGTGGAGTAGAGAGAAGAAAGGAAAATTCTATGCGCCTGGAAGGTCAAGTTGTTCTTATCACTGGCGTCAGCCATGCTGGACAGGTTGGGTATGCCCTTGCCGCTGCCTTTGCGCACGAGGGTGCGCACCTCGCGATTAGCGCCCGCACCGCTGAGCGGGTCAACGCACGCGCGCAAGAGTTGCGTGCCCGAGGGGCAAGCGTCATCGCCATTCCTGCCGATCTGACCACGGAAGAGGGGGCAAACACTCTCATCCAGAAGACACTGGCCGCCTATGGAAGAATCGACGTGCTCGTCAACCTGGCGGGGGGCCTCACCACGTATAGCCCCCCCCGACGAACTGACGTTGACCGCGTGGGAGGCGGAGCTGAACAACAACCTGCGCTCTGCTTTCCTGTGTACCCGTGCCGTCTGGCCAATTATGAAGCGCCAGGGGGGTGGCAAGATTCTCAATTTTAGTCGAGCGGGAGGCGTCCACAGCTCCGGCCCGATGATGCTGGCCTACAATTGTGCCAAGGCCGGAATCGATGCGTTGACGTATACCTTTGCCAGGGCGGGCAAGGACTTGGGTATTGCTGTGAATGCCATTGGTCCTGGCCTGATCGTCACGCAATCGAATGTCGAGTCGATGAAGCCAACACCGGAGGAGATACGGGCGAAATGGGTGAGTATGGAACACATCGTCGAGGCGGCGATCTTCCTAGTCTCACCTGTGGGAGACGGGGTGAACGGTGTGGTGCTCCCTGTTCAGGGGAAAGGGATATGAATGATGTCTTTTGATGTTGCGTTCGATCCTGATGAACAGGACGTTCGTGCGGTCATGCACCTGCATCGTCGCTCCATTTCAGAGGAGCAGATGCGCAAGTTCGAAAGCGATGTAGCCGCCATCTTTGAGGCGTTCGGGTTAGATCTGCATACCCCGGCCACGGAGCGGACGCCGCAGCGCTTTCTGCGGGCCATGTTTGATGCGACCGAGGGGTATGAGGGCGATCCCAAATTGCTCACAGTGTTCGAGACCGAGTGTCGCGGTGGACCGGACTGCCGACTGAGCCAGGTGATTGAGGGACCCATCCATTTCTTTGGGCTCTGTGAGCACCACGCGTTGCCCTTTCACGGGCATGCCTACGTGGGCTATATCGCACACGAGCACATCATCGGCATTTCCAAGCTTACCCGACTGGTGCGCCTGTTTGCCAAGCGCTTTACGGTGCAGGAACGCATCGGGCAGCAGATCGCCGATACCCTGGACGCGATGCTCCAGCCGCATGGGGTCGCCGTCTATCTCGAAGCCCATCACCTCTGCACACAGATGCGGGGAGTCCGCGAGATTACGCCACTCACCCGCACCACGTTCTGGCGGGGTGCCTACGACGAGAATGCAGCGCTGCGGGCGGAGTTCTTTGACATGTGTGGAGTGCGCCAATGAACACCCTGACTCCGCTAGAATCACTCTTCGACGTGGAACATGGCAGTGCTCTGCCGCTGCCATCTGACCTCGCCGCCCTCTATGGGCGTCTCGTGTTCCCGCCACATCCAGGCGGCGCACATGTTGTTGGCAACTTCGTCACCACACTCGATGGGGTGGTGACGTTGAACGAACCGGGCCATGCGAGCGGGGGAGACATCAGTGGGTTCAATCGGCACGATCAGATGGTCATGGGCCTGTTGCGAACCATTGCCGACGCCGTGATTGTTGGGGCGGGCACCCTCCGGTCGGTCCCACAGCATCGCTGGACGGCCCAGTACATCTATCCACCGCTCACCGAGGCGTACCAGCAGCTCCGGACCAGTCTGGGCAAGCCAGCACCGCCTCTCAATGTCATCGTGACCGCACATGGGGAGGTGAGCCTGGATCTGCCGGTGTTCCAATCGGGCGAGGTGCCCGTGTTGCTCGTCACGACCACACAGGGCGCAGAGCGCATCCGCACACAGCGCCTCCCACCATCTGTGCAGCTCTCGGCAGTCCACAGCGCAGGTTCGCTCAGCGCCCGGGCCATCCTGGAGGCTGTGAGCCGTGTCCGCCAATGTGACGTGATCCTGGTCGAAGGGGGACCGCAGTTGATGGGGGATTTCTTGACCGAGCAGTACCTGGATGAACTGTTCTTGACACTTGCCCCGCAGATTGCTGGTCGAGACGGGCAAGTCGAGCGGCCCGGGCTCGTCAGCGGAAAGCGTTTTGCGCCGGAGCACCCCCTCTGGGGAACCCTCGTGAGCGTCAAACGTGGCGGGAGCCATCTGTTTCTGCGCTATGCATTCGCAACGAAGGAGACAACCACATGACCAATCCCTTACTTGAACTCAAAGCACTAGGGCAAAGTATCTGGCTCGATGACATTGATCGGGACCACCTGCTTTCGGGGCAGTTTCAACGCCTGATCGACGAGGATAACCTCAGCGGTGCGACAGGCAATCCCACCATTTTTGAGCACTCGATTACGCATGACACCACCTATGACGAGCAGAAGCAACAGTTGATTGCTCTTGGGAAGAGCCCGCAGGAGATCTACGAAGTGCTGGCGATGACCGATGTGCGCATGGTGGCCGACTTGCTGCGCCCCATCTATGAGCGAACGGACGGGCAGGACGGCTTCGTGAGTATCGAAGTGTCCCCTACCTGTCAGATGATACCGCAGGTACCTTGGACGAGGTGCGCCGCTTCTGGCACACGATTGATCGGCCTAATCTGATGGTGAAGATTCCCTCGACCCCAGCAGGCGTCCCCGCCATTCGCCAGGCGCTCGCCGAGGGCATCAACATCAACATCACGCTCATCTTCGCGCTCGAGAACTACCGCCAGGTGGTTGAGGCCTATCTCGGCGCCCTGGAAGAGCGCAGTGCCAAAGACCAGGACATTCGCCGCATCGCTTCGGTGGCCAGCTTCTTTGTCAGCCGTGTGGATGTGCTGGTGGACAAGCTGCTCGCGGACAAGATAAAGGCCACCAGTGACCCGGCTCGGCAGCAGCAACTCACAGCCTTGCAGGGCACCATCGCCATCGCCAATGCGCGCCTGGTCTACCAGGAGTTCAAACGGCTGTTCAGCGGGCCACGCTTTGCGGCCCTCAAGCAGCAGGGGGCGTGTGTCCAACGACCCCTGTGGGCTAGCACGAGCACGAAAAATCCGACCTACCGTGATGTCCTGTATGCCGAGGAACTGATCGGTCCCGACACCGTGGATACGATGACCCTCATCACGATCGAGCGCTTCCGCGAGCATGGCCGGGTGCGCCTCTCCGTCGAGGACCAGCTCCCAGAGGCGAAGGCGGATCTCGCGGCCCTCGCAGCAGCAGGAATCTCCTACGAGCAGGTCACCCGGCACCTGCAGGAGGAAGGCGTACAACGGTTCGCCGACTCTTTCGACAAGCTGTTTCAGTGTATTGACAACAAGCGCAAGGCCGTCGGGGGAAGGTGGGTGGCGCAGGGATGATCGGCACGAGGTATGCGCATCTCGGAGGTGTAGAGTGCGAGCTGGAGACGAAGTCCTCTCCTGGTGAGGACCTGGCTCAACCCATACAACACGGCACATTGTATTCACCTGACCATGGAGGGGTACATAAGGAAATTCTCCATTGCTCGATAATTTTCTGCTATACTTTAACTGAAGCGGGTTCGATGAGAACCTCTTCGTGCATACCAGAGCTGTAATACGCAAGCAAGCATTGGAGGGTATCTCACATGACAACGCCGACGCAACGAACACCTATACAGGTGGTCCCGCATTTCTCGCGACTGCAGGAGTGGATCGCACTGGACGAGGGGTTCTTTCAGAAAGAGGGCCTGGAGCCTGAGATGCTCCAGGAGGTGATGCACGCGGTCTCCAGTCATCTTGGCGATCAGTACGGACAGCGTCCTCAAGATTTGCCGTTTGTGCAGCAGATGGAGGTAGTGAACTCGGCATGCCAATGGGGCACGGCGTGCAATGCTGGAGCAGGCATGGGCAAGCTCGTGCCCGACCTGTACACGGTGGGCCGCTTCGCCCTTTTTACGAAGCCAGGGTCGACAGTGCAGCGACTCGTTGACCTGCGTGACATCCCCGTGGGGATCGGTGAGATGGCGGGCAGCCACTTCACAACGTTGGGTGTGCTTGAGCAGGTGCTTCCCCGAGAACATATTCGCACGGTTCATACAGGTGGACCAGGTCAGCGCCTGCTCGCGCTGTTGCAGGGCGAGATTGAAGCGGCAACTTTGCTCGATCCCGAGATTGCGATCGCCGAGGCAAAAGGATTGCGGGAACTGGCTCGCGGGGAGTTCCTGATTACCTTCTGGGTAGCCCCCACGGTCAACCAGGACGTGCTCAAGGCGTATTTCCGTGCGCTCAAGCGGGCCGATGAAGCCCTCGCTCGGTATCCAGAGCGCTATATGCCCCTGTGGGAGCGCAACGTTCCGCCTGCCTTGAAGGGAGCGTATGACTACTCCACGTTCGGCCTGGGTGAGAAGTTTGTCTTCGAGCCATACACGGAGGAGATGTTCCAGCAGGCCCTACAGTTCGCCGAGAAGTGGCATCTGCACACTCACGTCCAGGATACCCAGTACAGCCACCTGATCGTGCCAGCAGGCATCTAGAGGCGGGGAGAGACAAAGGGATCCTGCACGCAGGACAGGCGGCTCACCAACTGAGAGTGAGAGGCCAGAGAGGAACGTTGGTCAGTCTTGAGAAGGAGAGGAGTTATGTCAACAACCCGTATTGCCGGATTTCGGCTAGGCATCTACGTCTTCAAGGATGCTGAAATTATCGATTTTGCTGCACCGTATGGCGTCCTCTCGGTGGCTCGCCGTTTCGATCCGGAATTGGATGCCTTTTTGATTGCGGACTCCTTGAGACCCGTGCAAGCGCAGGCCGGTTTCACTGTCCTACCCAACTACAGTTTCAGCGATTCCCCTGCGATGGATGCGTTCCTTATCCCCGGGGGCTTTGGTACACGCCAGGAGATGCACAATCGCCGCCTCCATGAGTTTATTCGCTCGCTGCCCCAGACCACTTTGCTCACGAGCGTCTGCACAGGTTCCTGGGTGTATGCCAAAATGGGGCTGCTCGATGGACTTGCCGCGACGAATCGCAAGGAGCCCGATCGCACGGAGGCTTCACCCCCAGGTAAGGTGCCGATTGACCGATTGGCTGAAATTGCCCCCGCCTGTCGAATCAGTCGCGCGCGTGTCGTTGATGCGGGACGTATGATCACCGCCGGTGGCATCACCTCCGGGATGGAGATGGGCTTCTACCTGTTGCACCGGGCAGGATACGATGAAGCCTTTCTCTCAGAAGTTGCTCGCGTCATGGAATACAGCAAAGCGTATGCGCTCTATCGTGAGGACGTCGAACGGGCGGAGCAATCCAGTTCACCTCATTAGCTTGTCGGGCGCAGCTCCACCGCGGGCCCGATGTTCTTCGACTACCCTGGGTACTGGCGATCCGTTCCGTTGCTCTATCGCTGCTGATTACACTTGGCCTGCTTGGCCAAAGGGGCCAAACATCTTGCTGGTCATACCCCGGCATGATTCTCGCTGCATTCGCTTGTGCTGGTGAAAAACCGCCGGTTCCAGCGTGCCAACGATAGCTATCTCCTCTCGCCCCGCTCCAGGTGGACACAATGATCAGTTTATTAGTCAAACAAGTCATTGACATTATAGAATAAGTATGGTATAGAAACAGGTAGCGGTGAAGCAACTGAGGGGCTATCGCGCCGAATAAAGCGGTGTCACATGAACGAGAAGCATTGAAGCAGAGGGAAAACTACTGTTGAAAGTGTTTACAGCTTTCCAAATGCACAAGAAAGAGGCCAATACTTTTCGTTCATGTGACATTACCAGGGCTCTGCCTGGCAGCCCTTAACGAGCCAGAAATTTTTCAATACGAAACTGTAACCGATTCGAGTAATTACTATTGACTTGAAGGAAAGTACAAGGCCACAGGGTACGTTTTTGTCGTTGGAAAGGAAGATAGCCAATGTCTTCAGATGTCGTGCAGAGAGTGGAGAGAACTTGGGCCGAGACCCTGCCCATGAACCAGCCGCTCAGACATGCCATTGAGGTGGTGTGAGAAAGAGCTATGTTTCTCGGCCTTGTACCAAGCACTTCGAGCCGATTTGTTGCGTACCTTGATTGTCATGGTAGGAGTCGTTTCTTGTGCGAATGTTCATTGACAGGTATCTCTTGGAAAAGCGCTTCGTTATGTGGAGTCATTCAGAGAGGAGTCA
>JACZCU010204911.1_pt1 | contig 11799 bp, 9 predicted proteins | sample 8641851 | NCBI WGS metagenome assembly JACZCU01 (sample SAMN15324605, study PRJNA640507) | soil metagenome | isolation source: monocropping sugarcane control | place: China: Luxin town, Laibin City, Guangxi Province | collected 2019-07-25 | depth 10cm m | reverse complement strand
TGTAACCTAAGGGACTAAAACCCCCCCTTTGCTTTCACTTTTTTTCCTCCCCCCTTTTCCTTTCCCCCGGACAAGGTGGGGTTCCCCGGGGCGGGAAGGAGCAGAGCCGTCTTTCCAGTCCCGAGGATTCAAGAGAAGAGAAGGATCTGTATAGTCACTAGAGTGCTAAATAATTACAATTACTTCATAAATTTCCAGGAAACCGAGTGGCTTAGATTCTTGACAACATCAAAAGAAAAGCATAGAATAGCTACAAATATTATTCAATAACCAAAGTTTTTCTTGTGTTCAATCCATATAATTTGCTAAGGTATATTACATTTTATAAGTATTAAGCACACAACTACTACAAAAAATGTAAGATTCAGACGTTTCAATATGTGTAATCTTATTACAAACGTGTTCAGCTTGTATCTCCGTTGTCCTTTATTAGGAGCAGAAGATGAGCGTACAACCACCCCAGGCTATTAAAGCGTTTCTTCAAAAGAAAGACGTGCAGGAGCGTATTCAACAGAGTATGCTTAATGCTCGTTCGAATGCCTCAGTGACCATTAGTCGCGCCGCTGAATTGTTTGGTTTCAGTGAAAGCCAGTTGCGCGAGTGGGAAAAGAAGGGATTGGTCACGACCAAAAGGGAAGCTCGCTCACAAGAAGGCAAAGGCCACCGGCAGTATTCTCCCAATGAACTGGATAAACTCGCTATTATCAAAGAGCTTCTTGAAGAAGGTGACTACGCTCCTGGGGCTATTCCTCCCAATGTCGATGAAATCTGGCAACAAGTTGTACAGGCTCAACAGAACCATATACCTGAGCGTAGAGACGAATACAGTGAGTTAGTGAGTTCGGCTGCAAATAAGCTTTTACCTATTGATAAGCGCGTTGAACAGGCTGAAAAGGAAGTCTTCTGGCGCTACTTTACCTCGCAGGCTCTCAGGCTCTCTCTGATGCTCATCTGCGAGGATATCCCTGATACGATAGCAGGAATTGTACTTCCCTTACAAAAACGCGCCGCTTCTACCATCGTCCGTGAACCACAAGATCTTCTTAAAATAGGGGATGCTTTAATCGGCTGGCTCGGCCTTAATCGCTCCTTCTACACCTTTCTTGACGCTGCTCCTTCTTTTGAGGCACCCAGCGACTTTCGTATTGAACAGTTAGTAGGCATGCAAGAAGGTCTTCCCAAAAAGCGGGCACCACAAGATGAAACCTTGATTGTGGTGCAAAGAAAAGCTAAGGCTCTTAATCTCAGCTTTCTCAGTGTAGAGACGATTCGGCGTTTGCTCGCCCCAATTTACCAACATATGGAGTCTTGGCGACCAGCTTTTGACTATGGCATGCGCGACTGGCTCTACCAGGCTACGGATTTTACTAACAGCGCGAATACCTCTGATGACGTGGTCCTCAATGACATGATGGACATGGTCATCCACCTGGGGGACAAAACAGAAGACAATCGAGATCGCTGGCGCTTTGCTTGCCTGCTCCTTCCAGATGATCCATCGCTTCCTTTGCAGCAGCGTAAGCTGATAGTGCGTTCGCAGAGCCAGCAATCACCTTATAAGATAGGCACACATATCTCTTCAGTATCTCCCGGCTTGAGTCTAAGGGCTTATCAGAGTGGAAATGTAATTTATCAGCCGAATATGTCAGAGCAAGATAGTATTATCGCTTATCGAGAGCAAGAGAAATTCACTCGCTCTGCTATCGCCATCCCAATTGCCGGAGAAGATGGATTATCAATAGCAGTTCTATATATCGCCTCTGGTGAAGTCGATGCTTTTCCAGAAGAAGACCTGCGAGTATTGCGTATAATTTGTCAAATGGTGGAAGAGCTATTGCTGGCTTATAATGTTCGCCAACCAACCCCAGGTGAATTGACAGAATTGATAAACGCGCCAGACATTGTGGACACTTCATTTAAGAAATTTTATTCAGAGAATGACTTCATCCGTGACTTAGAAGCACTTCTCTTAGATGTTCAAAGAAAAGATTTAAACGATTACACATCCGAAGAAGAGGTGTCATTCATTGCAATTGATATAGACAACCACAGTGCTATAGCTACAAAATATGGAGACCGCATCGCAAGAAACTTGAGTAGAGAGGTTGGGTCACGATTATATGGTCATCTGACTACGATTTTCGCAAATCCTATACACCGACGGCTGTATCATATCAATGCTGATAAATACTATCTATTATTAGAAGGTATGCATGTCGAAGAAGCAAGAAATAAAGCCGAGCAGATACGCGTGGCCTTAAAAGGAGAATACCCTATCGATGCACAACGTGTCTCTGTCGGAAGACCAACCCTACCTGAAGGAATGCTAGAGCTTCCTGACGTAACCGTGCGTCTAGGTATACCCGCTTATACTTACCGTAAACTCAAAGAAATTCTAAGCCGATATTCACCCGAGATCGCTTTGTCTGAGGTTCGAACACTAATAACCATTGCCCTCGACGAAGTCCTTAAATTAGGACAGCGTGAAGGAGGTGACATCATAATCAGTTGGGATCATAAACGTTGGTGGTATAGCAAGTGGACACCTTCGCCTACTTAGATCGAAAAAGTTGAGTATATGTGTTTGCGTGTATTAGGTGATCGATGTATTATAAAAGTAAGATTTATAGCCGATCCCGCTGCTCTTGCTAAGATTACACGCTGGCAAAACAGTACTTAATTCCCAATTACGGTATAATGCTTTACTAAGGCTATAAATGTCAATTATCATCCTGCTAAGATCATGACGCAAAAGCTTTCTATCAGTATATTGATTCCTGCTTGGGAGAAGTATAGTCGATGCCAATAAAATTGTTCATCTTGGGACGCCCTGGAAGTGGGAAATCAACTGCTTATCGTTATATCCAGGCATATATGGAGCAGTGGTATCCATGTTGGTCTATCAGTCGCTACCTCGATTACAATTTTTTGTATGCAATGTACCTGCGTGAAAAACGGTTTCCGGATAATAACAGACCACAGCAGTTCCGCAGCACGAAATTTGGCGGATTCGATGTCCTCGATTTCTCTGTACTTGATACCGCTTTGAAAAATTTGGAGAAGCAAGCCTGGCAAAGTTACAGCCCTTTAGAAGATGAGCTTATCGTTATTGAATTTGCTCGCGACGATTATAAAAAAGCCTTAAGACAATTTAGAGCTACTTTTCTAAAGGATGCGTACTTTCTCTTCATTGAAGCTGATCTACCAACTTGCATTCAACGAGTGAAAGACCGCGTTGTCGAACCATCTACAATAGACAATCACTTTGTTTCTGAGGACATACTTACTACATATTACGGTGAGCGAAATATACTGCCCGATTTCAAGAAAGATTTTCGTGTTGCCATTGATAAAAAGAGAGTTAAAATCATCAGTAGCCAGGGTTCTCTGTCAGCTTTCAACACGAAAGTTGAGAAATTCATTCAAGCGATTTTACCTCAAGAAGATCCCCTCATGTTACTTGAGGTCGCTCATAAGGCCCCTGCTCCCAAAGTCGTTACACCTTTGTTAGTACCACGGCGCTAGTATAATGCGTTTCTACCTTGCCATGATTCGTTTCTTCTCGGGGATCTAATCCGGTTCTATCCCTAAATCAGCTTTCACTCCTTCTTACGTTATTACCATTCCAAACTATACCATAATATGTTAAAATGTTCTAACTGATTGTTAGATGGATATATTTTGAAAGTATATAGTATATGGCCGTTAAGCTATTTATCTTGGGTTTACCAGGTAGCGGAAAATCAACCATCTCTCATTATATAGTCAGATATGTGCAAGACAAGCATAGTGATCGGCCAATTAAACGCCTCAGTGATTATGATATTTTATTGAAAATGTTTCGAGCCGACAAAGATCACAAACATTTCAATCCAACAATGTATGATGGCTTTGATGTTATAGATCCTCTTGTCTATGATCGCGCTTTACAGCAGATCAAGCAAGATGCCTCGACTATCATTGAAGCAAAAAATACAGATCTCGTTTTGATCGAATTTGCTCGTAATGACTATAGTCATGCATTTACTCTTTTCAATATTGATTTTTTGCAAGACGCTTTTATCCTTTTCCTTGATGCTCATAAAGATATCTGTAAGCAACGTGTAAGTGATCGCGTTCTTAATCCTCAGACAACAGATGACCATTTTGTACCGGAACATATTTTCGATTCACAGGATGATCAAGCAAACAAACATCTTCTCCTTTCCAGACTAAACAATAACTACAACATAGACAACAAGAGGATAAGAGTTATCGAGAATAATGGCAAAGAGCAGAACATTCGCATAGCGTTAAATCAATTTATTGACTTCATCTTCGATCAGACTACTGATGATGTACTTGCAGTCTATTTGTAACTTCTTCGAGATACCTGCCAAACCATTAACAATATGGTCGCTTAGTAGTTCAGAAATTTGACCTCATGTGATACAGTAGAGAAAAATATCCACTTGCTAATCCGTACACAGCGAAAGCGAGGAAGAGTGTCATCAACACGTATTCCCTTTGAAAAATTGACCGCCATCCATCCAGACCGCCGTATCACCCTGGAAACTGGTCCCACGCCGATCTCTACGCGCTTGATGGACCTCTTTGTACCCCTGGGCTTTGGGCAACGCGCCCTTATCGTGGCACCACCACAGGCAGGCAAGACCACTATCTTGCGACAAATTGCGGCTGCGGTCCAACAAAACTATCCTGATGCCAGCCTTTTTTTGTGCCTGGTGGATGAACGACCTGAAGAGGTTACAGAATGGCGGACGGAGGTCCAGGGGCCCATGGTCAAGATCTATGCATCGAGTTTTGATCAAGCTTCCGCTCGCCATGGACGTATCGTCGAGCAAGCCTTAAACGAGGCCAAACGGCAGGTGGAGCAGGGCAAAGATGTGGTGATGCTCCTTGACTCGCTGACACGCCTGGCCCGCGCTCACAACATGAACAATGAGATGTGGGATAGGCCACGCAATCAACGCGGCGGCTACGGCAGTCGCACCCTCTCTGGTGGCATTGATGCTCGCGCCCTGGAAATCGGCCGCAGAGTCTTTGGTGCAGCCCGTACTCTCGAAGAGGGCGGCAGCCTGACCATCATCGCTAGCTGCCTCGTTGAAACAGGCAGTCGCCTTGACGAGGTTGTCTATGAAGAGTTTAAGGGTACAGGCAACCTGGAGGTGCGTCTCTCACGCGAGCTGGCCGATCGGCGCATCTTCCCGGCCATCGACCTGGCTGCTTCGAGTACCCGCCAGGAGGAACGCCTTCTTTCACCCACAGAATTGCGCATCATGGCCATTTTCAGGCGTAAGCTAGCCGACCTGCCGCGCCGCGAGGTGACCGAACAGGTTATCCGCTTGCTCGAAAAAACCTCTTCAAATACCCAATTAGTAGAAGCCTTCATGAAACAAAGCCAACCATAAGCCTGCTTATACAGAGTAAATAGTATCAGACGGGTGGCGCCCGTCTGATACTATTTACTCTGTATAAGGATTTAAGCTGCTTTTTCCTGGAAGCGGAAGAAGCGCAGCGCGATAATAAAGCAGATCAGACCATACCCCAGCAGCCCCAGGACATCAGGCATTACCTCCGTCAGAGCCTTACCCGCGAGCATCACTCCATTCAATCCCTCTATGGCCCAGGCCGTGATGCCAATCTTGGCAACCTGTTGCATCCAGATAGGCTCAATGGAGAGCGGCCACCAGGCACCACCGATAGCCGAGGTAGTCAGCGTCACCAGCGTGACGATGGGACTGAGTTGGCGGCGCGTCTTGACAATGGAAACCAGCAGAATACCCAATCCTGTCGTGGCAAAGCTGGTACCTATGATCAACACGATCACTGCTGGCCAGGAACCAATCGTTAGATGGAAGATCAGGTAACCGAGCACAAAGAGCACCGTTAATTGTAGGATGGTTAGCAAGAACTGCGCGAGCAGCTTACCACCCAGCAATGCATATTTTTGGATTGGAGCGACCAGCAAACGCCGGAACGTCCCATCTTCTTTCTCCTGTAAAATGGTCGCGGCAGCAGATTGAATACCGAATAGAGCAAACATGAGCGCGTAACCGGGCAAGGCAAAATCAAAGGGATTTATCTTGCCAGCAATCTTTCCCGCGGTCAGGCTCTGTACCTGCGTATTCTGGGTAGCATTTGCACTGGCCTGCCCAACCATGCGTGCAATAGTGGCAGCATCAATCGTACTCTGCGCGCAATGGTTACCGGGCTGATTGCAAACCTTGTTTACCTGCTGCACCGCCGATGAGCCTGCATACTGTGAGATGACAAGCTGGTTTACAACTCCTGTAACGATACTCTGTGTAATCGCTACATCAGGATCATTATTGCTCGGTACAGCATAGAACTGTACAAGATTTTGTGTAGACGCGCCATTACTGGACGCCGCGATTAATGTATCTGTGGTACCTTGTGGAATAACCACGCCAGCGCTCGCATTGCCATCAGCCACCTGCTGCTTAACCTGGGCAGCATTGTTATACTGCTTCACAGTAATCGCAAGCTGGCTCGTGTTCACCTTCAATGCACTGACTAAAGTCTTGCCGACGTAGCCGCTGTCTTGATTACTCACGGCCACTTTAAAAGTAATCTGATTCGTGCCGCTGCTAAAGAGACCGCCAAAGGCGGCTCCAATAATAGTAATCAAAATGAATGGAACAAGTAATAAGAAAATGAAGGAGTATTTATCTCTGAGGACCTGTAACAGGTCTTTTTTAGCAATATACCAGAGGGTCTTCATGAATAAGATTCTTCCTTGTTCTATCTATCTATAGCAAACACTCTGCTTTTCATTATCGTACTGCTTAATCTCGCAAGGTCTTTCCCGTGAGCTGGATGAACAGTTCTTGTAAACCGTGAGGGCGCGCCACTTCCCGATTCTGATCACGCAGCGCAAGCAATTGCTCCAGGTTGCCCATGGCAATAATACGCCCTTCATCCATGATGGCGATATGATTGCACAGCCTCTCGGCTTCTTCCATGTAATGTGTCGTGTACAGGATCGTCGTGCCTTGATCGCGCAGCTTCTCGATAGTCTCAAAAATGTTCTCGCGCGACTGGGGATCAACGCCGACAGTGGGCTCATCCATCAATAGAAAAGCAGGCCGGTGCATCATGGCAATCGCCATATTAATGCGCCGCTGCATACCCCCAGAAAAAGTCTCGACCGGCTCTTTGCGGCGATCATACAGTCCAACAAAGTGCAGCACTTCTTCCGCACGTTCCCTGCGCTCTTTACGCGCCAGCCCATACATTTCCCCAAAAAACTCCAGGTTTTGCATCGAACTCAAATCCTTGTAGAGAGCTATCTCCTGGGGTACCACACCCAGCATGCGTTTGACTTTGCGCGGCTCCTTGCTAATCGAGATCCCTGCAACCAGTGTATCGCCCGAAGTAGGCGCGAGGTAGCCGCACATCATATTGATAATGGTACTTTTACCTGCCCCATTAGGTCCAAGCAGGCCGAAGATCTCGCCCTTCCCAATGGTGAATGAAACTCCTTTCACGGCCTCGTGCTTGCCAAACGTTTTCACAAGGTTCTGCACTTCAATCTCTGCCGGACTCCCATCCTTGCGCAGGTGAATGGGGCCGGTTGTAGTCGTGTCAAGTGTGGATTCCTGCACGCTAATTGCTCCTTTGACGTTGTCTATATTGCCTTCAGCTATCCTCATGATCATTCAGAGGCGCTTCCTCTCATTTCTCTTGAAATCGCCGATCTGAGGCAAAAACAACAGAATACACTTCCATTACGTTGATGAGCTAAGATGGTAGCAAAAAGTGGATATATTCGCCCAAAATAAAGCTACAATAGGCTATACGTCCCCTTTACCTCATTATCAAATCAGCAATTTGATGCCCTGCCTGCTTCTACGTCTTTCTCAGGTGTGAGGCCTGGTTAATATCCAGTTCATAATGGCTTTTAACAAAAGAATGCGGATACCGGACCATCCAGCAAGGGCCGATCAATCGGCGGTGCCCATGACCAGATGAATTTGTTAAAAGCCATTATGAACTTCTCCTCTAGGTATTACCGGGTAAACAGCATATGATATACTACAGTCAATAGTATCATGTAGAAAAGATACAGACAGGAGAGCAAGCTATGCGTTGCCCCTATTGTGGAGGAATAAACTCAGACCGCGCCAGATACTGTACCAGTTGCGGCCGGGATGTGACGGTCCCGGTTTCTAGACCTACTGCCTCACGCGCACCTGTGCAGCCTCCCTATCAAAAACCGCCTTACCAGCAGCCACGCCAGGGCCAACTAGCGCAGGGCTATCCAGCACCCACACAGCCACAGGCACCACCACGCACGCAGCAGGGGCGTACAGCCGCGTCGGTAAGACCATCACAGCCACCACTCATCTTGCCCGTCGAGACACCCGCTCCCGAGGCCCCTGCACCATTTCCGCCGCGCACAGTGGACCATTTGCAAACACTTGCACAGGGCGCACTTGCTTATACAGTGACAGAGACAACAACGAACGGCAATCGCAAAAAGATTGTGCGCATCGTGTATCCCAGGTGCGTTGCCTGGCAGCAAGTCGCCACCCTGTACAAAGCCTGGAAAGAGCAGCAGGAAGCGCGCTTTGAAAGTATCATCATCGAGGGCTATCACACTCAAGATGCCTCCGAATTTTCGTTTACCAACGGCCAACTAACCTTCGACCGCAACGTGCGCCTGGGCAGCCAGATCATGGACCGCTATCTGATTGAGACAGGTAATGGCTATGAGAACGATTCTGTACGCATCATTCTCTCAGAATAGTCAGGAAAACGTATGCAGGCAGTAGAACTTATCCGTAAGAAACGCGACGGTTACGCGCTCACTACAGAAGAAATTCAGTGGTTTATCAGTGAGTACATGCAAGAGCATATCCTCGATTACCAGATGTCAGCGTGGCTCATGGCTATTTACTGGCGCGGTATGAATGCGCAGGAAACCAGTGATTTGACCATGGCGATGGCTCGCTCTGGTGAGCAGCTGCATGTCAGTGCTGCCATCTCGCCCGTCGTAGACAAACACAGCACAGGTGGTGTAGGTGATAAGGTCACGCTGGCGGTTGCTCCCCTGGTAGCTGCCTGTGGAGTAGCGGTAGGCAAAATGACAGGACGTGGGTTGGGGCATACAGGCGGCACAGTCGATAAGCTTGAAGCGATCGAGGGCTTTCGTGCGGCCATATCGCGCGAAGAGTTTATGCGCATTCTCACCGCACACTCGCTCGTCCTTGCCGGTCAATCAAACGATTTAGCGCCTGCCGATGGCAGAATGTATGCCCTGCGCGATGTCACCGGCACCGTCGAAAGCATTCCCCTCATCGCAGCCAGCATCATGAGTAAAAAATTAGCCATTGGCGCCTCGCATCTCCTACTGGATGTAAAGGTTGGTACTGGCGCTTTTATGAAAACGGTCGAGCAGGCACGGCAACTGGCTATGACCATGGTCGATATTGGACGGCTGGCCGGACTGTATACAGTAGCCGCCATCACCTCGATGGATCAACCCCTGGGAAGGGCCATCGGCAATGCCCTGGAAATGGCCGAAGCCATTGCTATTCTCCACGGCAAAGGTCCCCAGGATGTCTCCGATCTCTGCTACCACGAGGCCGCCGAACTGCTCGTAATGACGGGCAAAGCCGCCAGCCTGTCCGAGGCCGAGAGATACGTCGAGCATGCAGTCCATTCAGGAGCTGCTGTTGATAAATTAGCCGAAGTTATAGCCGCGCAGGGCGGCAATCCACGCCAGATTGAACAACCCCAGCTTCTACCCAACGCCCCTGTGCGTTCCATGCTCGTAGCTCCGCGCAGTGGCTATATCGCGGGCATTCAATCCGAACAGATGGGTCATGCCAGCATGCTCCTGGGAGCTGGCCGCTTTAAAAAGGGCGATCAGATCGACCATCGCACCGGCCTGATCTTACAGGCGAAGGTCGGCGACTACTGCCAGGCTGCTGAGCCATTAGTCGAGATTCATGCACGTAACGATGCTGAAGCCGCTTCCATCGAAGAGTTACTCCATGCATGCTATACCTGGAGCGATGCCCCCGTCACCGCAGGTCCACTTATCTACGACACCATTCACCCGTAGAAGTCCCACATCGTCTCCCCATGGACCTCTCGTCCCTATAGGCTCTCACGGGTAGCTTTTTTGCAAACATGCAGGGAAAGCGGCTTTGTCCCCGTAGGGGCGGGAGAAGTCGGGGTGTGGGGTGGGACTCGGTCTCCGGCGGAGACGACATCCCTTGCGGTCGCCCTTCGTCCTGCCATCGACAGAGACGAGGGTGACCGCAAGGGTCCCCACCCAACCCATCACCACCCCGCCCCTACGGGGACAAAGGGCCTTCTTCCAAAAAACCTACCCGTGAGAGCTCTACGGGGATCTCTCTTCTTATGCATCTCTTTTTCTGTTATACGCTCGGTGGTCCCTGATGAATGCGTGTGCGTACTTGCTCCAGTGAATAGTTCCAGTCGAAGCCCTCTTGCCACCATGTCACTCCTGCCTCGGCAAACGGTCCCACTATTGCCTTATCCTTCTCTTTGTCGGTCCCTGTAGTGTGACCCGCAGCTACCACATCGAAAGGAGCGTTATTGCCACGCTTCGCCTTCAGGTACGCTGTGATCTCACGAAAATCCTGCGGAGCCAACTCATGATCACGCCCAATAGGACATACGCCATCCCATTGTGCGGCCCGGCGAAACGGCTTTCTGTTGGGCCAGACCCCTGCAATCCAAACAGGAATGCGGGGCTGTTGCACCGGCTGAGGAAGGAAGCGCGTATTTGCAAGCTGGTAGTGTTTCCCCTCGAAGCTAAACGTCTCACCGCTCCACAGCCTGGTCAACACTACCAGCCCTTCATCCAACATTTCCGCGTGAAGTTTGTCGTCGGTCGCTTCCCCGAAACAACTGAACTCTCTACCCTGGTCGCTGCCAATTCCCACACCCAGGATCAAGCGCCCATTGGAAAGATGATCGAGAGTTACCGCTTCTCGTGCCACTTTCCAGGGACGGCGACGTGGCAATGGAGTAACTACCGGCCCGATCTTGATGCGTTTCGTGGTCATCGCCATCGCAACCAATGCCACCCAGGGATCTGCAATTGGAGCTGGCCACTCGGAACCTGCCCCAATGTGATCCCAAATGAAGAAACCATCCCATCCAGCTTCCTCAGCTTCGTGAGCCAGTTCGGCAAGCAGGCGCGCGTCACTATAGAAATCAAAGTTTGGAGTATTGATGGCAAAATGCACTCGTTGATTTTCCTCTCATCCTTATTTCGTTTTCGTATCCAGTACATGGAGTATACTTCACATTCTTGACACCTCCTGTCATCTTTTCAGCTTTCCCCTTTACAGTTACTGGGACCACGCTGTTCACCTCAAATGTGAGTATTTTCTTCTCAGCACCGTATATTGCCTGTTCTGAATGCTGTTCCATCAGAACCTGTAAAGGTCAGGTTGAAGGGGCATTGCTTCCGCTGCCACCTCTCAACTCGCAAAACAATGACGGACACCGTTGGGAAAACCAAAACAACATGTCTCAAAATGAGACATGTTGGGCATAGCTGATGAGCAAAGATGTATGGTGGGGTGTGCAGCCCATAGACCGCCCGCTCCACCATACAAAAATAATCGGCCGCGCCTGCGGCGCGGCGAGTCCTGGTAACAGGGATACTGCTAGCGACCCTTTGTTTAGACTTCTCAGTGCTCTGTCAGCCTTCCTGTGACATGTTGCCCGCTTCGCGGGTGGGTGGGAAGAGAGACCAGGGCACAGCCCTGGAACCCAGTCAGGGGATGGCAT
>JACZCU010296625.1_pt1 | contig 11807 bp, 13 predicted proteins | sample 8641851 | NCBI WGS metagenome assembly JACZCU01 (sample SAMN15324605, study PRJNA640507) | soil metagenome | isolation source: monocropping sugarcane control | place: China: Luxin town, Laibin City, Guangxi Province | collected 2019-07-25 | depth 10cm m | reverse complement strand
GGGCTCTCAGCCCGCCGGACAAAGACCAACGGCGGGCTGAGAGCCCGCCGCTCCACCTATACTCGCCCTGATGCGTCGGCTCCTCGCCATCCTATCCCTCACCTTCTCCTTGCAAGCCGCCGAGATCCACGTCTCCGCCGCGGCCTCGCTCAGCGACGCACTGAACGAAATCGCGAAGTCGTACACGCAGGACAAACTCATCTTCAACTTCGGCGGATCGAGCACGCTCGCGCGGCAGATCGAGCTCGGTGCGCCATGCGATCTGTTTCTCTCCGCCGATGAAGCGAAGATGGACGCGCTCGCGGGCAAAGGACTCATCGACGCGAAGTCGCGCGTGAGCGTTCTGTCCAACACCCTCGTCATCGTCACCACCGGCGATCCCGTTCCGAATCCGCGCCGCCTCGTCTCCTTCAAACGCATCGCGCTCGCGGAACCGAACAGCGTGCCGGCCGGCATCTACGCGCGCGAATGGCTCGAGACGCTGAAGCTCTGGAAATCGATCGAGCCGAATGTCATCCCCACCGACAACGTGCGCGCCGCGCTCGCAGCCGTCGAATCGGGCAACGCCGATGCAGCGATCGTGTACAAGACCGACGCGCGCATCGCGAAGAGAGTTCGCGTCGCGTACGAGGTCGACCGCAGCGAAGGTCCGAAGATCTCGTATCCGTTCGCGGTGATGAAACACGCGGAGCAACCGGGGGCCGCGAAGCGCTTCCTCGCCTACCTGCAGTCGAAATCCGCGAAGGCGATCTTCGCGAAACATGGTTTCATCGTCCTGCATTGAGCGAGATCGTTTTCCTCACGCTGCGCACTGCGTTCCTGGCGACGCTCTTCATCGCGCCGCCGGGCATCGCGCTGGCGTGGCTGCTCGCGCGTCGCGAGTGGCGCGGGAAAGCGTTCGTCGAAACGCTCGTCGTCTTGCCGCTCGTGATGCCGCCCGTGGCCACGGGTCTCATCCTTCTTCACCTCTTCGGTCGTCGCGGTCCGCTCGGAGTTTTCGACGTGATCTTCACGTGGCGCGCGGTCGTGCTCGCGATGATGGTGATGTCATTCCCGCTGCTCGTGCGCGCGGCGCGCATCGCATTCGAAGAAGTGAACCCGCGCTACGAGCAACTCGCGCGCACGTTAGGCGCGAGCGAAACGCGCGTCTTCTTCACGATCACATTGCCGCTCGCCGCGCGCGGCATCATCAGCGGTGCATTGCTCGCCTTCGCGCGTGCGGTCGGTGAATTCGGCGCGACGATTCTCGTCGCCGGCAACATCCCCGGCCGCACGACGACACTCAGCGTCGCGATCTACAACAACGTGCAACTCGGCCACGACGACGTTGCGTTTCGACTGCTCCTCGTCGCCGTGCTGATCGCATTCGCCGCCGCGGGCATCTCCGAATTTCTATTGCGCAGGAGGCCTGCGTGACGCTCGTTCTGCGTGACGTCGTACTGCCTCTCGCCGACTTCGCACTCGAAGTCACGGTCGAGATGCACGCGCGCACCACCGCGTTGTTCGGACCATCGGGCGCGGGCAAAACGTCGCTGCTCGAAATCGTCGCGGGACTGCGTACACCGATCCGTGGACAGGTCGCAATTCACGATCGCGTCGTGTTCGATGACAGGATCAACATCCCCGCGCGCGAGCGGCGTATCGGCTACGTCGCGCAGGACGATGCGTTGTTCCCTCATCTTTCCGTGCACAAAAACGTTTTCTACGGCGCAAGCGAATCGCCGAAACATGCGCACGCGATCGACGTGCTCGAGATCGCACCGCTGATGAATCGCAGCGTCGCCAAGCTTTCGGGCGGCGAGCGCAAACGCGTCGCGCTCGCGCGCGCGTTGCTCTCCGATCCCGAACTGCTGTTGCTCGACGAGCCGCTCTCGGGCATCGATGCCGCGCTGCGCGCGCGTGTGCTCGCTTACCTCGTGCGCGTTCGCGACGAATTTCCGGTGCCGATGATCTACGTCACGCATCATCGCGAAGAGGTCGCGCCGCTCTGCGATGCGGTGGTGTTTCTGGAGCGCGGTCGAATCGTGTCGGGTCTATCCTGACGGGATGCTGAAACGCGCGCTGCCGATCTTCATCATCTTCTTCGCCGCCGTCTCACTCTCCGCACAAACACCGATTCGCATCAGCGTCGATGCCACTGACGCCGCGCGCAAAGTTTTCAACGCGCATCTCACGATTCCGGCATCGCCCGGCCCGATGAAACTCGCGTACGCGAAGTGGATTCCGGGCGAGCACAGCCCGAGTGGTCCGGTCACCGATCTCGTGAACGTGCGCATCACATCGAACGGCACGCCGGTGCCGTGGCACCACGACCCGCGTGACATGTTCGTGCTGCTGCTCGATGCACCCGCGAAAACGACGGCGCTCGATGTCGACGTCACGTTCCTCGCGCCGATCGCCGGCGGCAACTTCACGGCCGGTCCGAGTTCGACCGCGAATCTCGCGATCCTGAGCTGGAACACGCTTCTGTTGTTCCCTCCGGGCAAGGACGCGAACGAGATCTTCGTCGAAGGTTCGATCAAAGCGCCGGATGGCTGGAAGATGGCCAGCGCGCTCGCGCAAACCAACGGCTCGTTCGAGCGCGCGTCGCTCGCGACGTACATCGATTCACCGGTGATCCTCGGCCGTTACTTCAAGACGATTTCGATTCCGCAGAGCGGCAACGCACCCGCGCATCGCATCGACATGGTGTCGGAGAGCGATCGCGATCTCATCACGCCCGACGATTTCGCGAAGCAATACGCGCGGCTCGTCGCCGAGGCCGGCGCGGCGTTCGGCTCGTATCACTTCCGCAAGTACGACTGGCTCGTGACGTTGAGCGATGACGTGGCGCACTTCGGTCTCGAACATCACGAGTCGTCCGATGATCGGATGCCCGAGGCGACGTTGTCGGATGAGATCGGGCGTCGTGGACTCGGCGGATTGCTTTCGCACGAGTACGTGCATTCGTGGAACGGCAAGTTCCGCAGACCGGCCGGTTTGTTGAGCGCTGACTATCAACAGCCGATGGACGGCACGCTGCTGTGGATTTACGAAGGACTCACGCAGTACATGGGCGTGCTGCTCGCCGCGCGCTCGGGATTGTGGACGCCGGAGTATTACCGCGACAACCTCGCCGCGGTCGCGGCGCAGCTCGACACGGAGCCGGGTCGCACGTGGCGTCCGCTCGTTGACACCGCGACTGCCGCGCAGATTCTCTATCCCGCGGCGAGCGCGTGGGAGTCGCTGCGTCGCAGCACGGATTTCTACGATGAAGGCACGCTGCTGTGGCTCGAAGTCGATTCGATCATTCGCGCGGAGACGAACAATCGCGCATCACTCGATGACTTCACGCGCAAGTTTCACGGCGGTTCCGGCGGCAAAGCGGAAGTGAAGCCGTACACGTTCGACGATGTGGTGGCGACGTTGAATTCGATCGCGCCGTACGACTGGCGCGCGCATCTCACGAAGCGACTGGAATCACTCGATGCACACGCGCCGCTCGGCGGCATCACGGCGAACGGCTGGAAGCTGGCGTTCAACGAGACGCCGAATGTTTCGATCACGCGTTCCGAGGGCAACAGTAAATCGATCGACCTCACCTACTCCCTCGGCCTCACGCTTCGTGAAGACGGAACGGTGCGTGACGCGGTGATGGGACAACCCGCGGCGAACGCGGGCATCGGACCGGGCATGAAGATCATCGCGGTGAACAGCCGTCGCTTCTCACGCGAGGTGATGGAGTCCGCGCTGAAAGACAAAGGCGCGATGGAGTTGCTCGTCGAGAACAACGGCTTCTTCAAAACGCACTCGGTGAATTATCACGACGGGATTCGTTATCCGCATCTCGTGCGCGATGAGAGTGTGAAGGATGGATTGAGTGAAGTGATTCACGCAAAGGCGGAGTAAGAGAGGCGGCGATACGCCGCGTGCTCAGCTCCGCTGCGGAGCGCCGCCGTCTCGGCGGCTGAGCACGCGGCGTCTCCCCGCACCCTAAACAAAATTCGCCGCGAGGTATGCGATTGCCGGTACCTCGCGTTGCGAGGTCGGATCGGAATACTGGTGCGTGAGCTCGTACGACGCGTTCATGTTCGCGAGTGCGGACGGAACGGTCGCACGCATCGCGGGCGATAAGCGCGGCAGCACCGCTTGTGCGACCGCGAGCACCGATCGCGCGAGACATGAGCCGCGCAGCGCGGAGAGATCACCGACGATGTCGCGATGTCGTGCGCCGGACACGCGCATCGTCACCGCGACTTCCGTCAGCGGCGTGTGCACGGTCTTCACGAGCGTGCCGTCGACGCCTGCGATCTCGAAGAAATCCGTGTCGTTGTCGATTGCCGTCTGCGCGATCGTCGCGATCCAGTTCGGGAGCTCACGCACGGAGCGGTGATGGCGCATCAACTCGAAGAGCGCGCGTGCGTAGTAGTGAAGCGCGAAGAGCAGACATTCTTCTTCGCGCAGCACGGCCGCGGAGTCATCGATGTCGACGGAGAATGCACCGCCCGGACCGGCAACGATGCGCGTCGAGAGAACGACTCGGGGCTGGGCCGTGAGCATGATCGCGCGTCCCCCCAAACGGCAATCCCTCCTGCCGCACATGCGGCAGGAGGGCGATGCGGAAACGCGGATCTCAGTACAGGTCGTTCTTACCGGCGACGTCGTCGGCTTCGAGCGTACGGTTGTTGTAATTGCAGGAGCTCACGGACGGATACATCGTGGCGCCGCTCACGCTCGAGTGCCCGAGGCCGATCACGTGACCGACTTCGTGAGTCATGATGCCGTCGATGTCGTATTCGCCGCTGCAGCCATCGGTCTCACGCGACGACGTGTAGCTGTAGCGCGTGTTCGTGTAGACGTCGGCGTCGTAGATCGTGCTGCCGGTGTAATAGCCGGTCAGCGTCGCGGCGAGACAAGATCCCGTGCAGACCTTGCCGTTGTTGTTCAGAACGATCGTCGCCGGAGCGGAGCCGCGCACGGCGTTCTGCGTCGTCGAACTGGAGCTGATGATGCCCCACGCTTTGATCGCGCCGACGACCGCGGTCACACCGCCGTCGCCGTCATTGATCGTGGAGTTGCCTCCCGTGTAGACGCGCACCGTGATCGGCGTCGACGCCCACGTGCGGCGCGGTGAAAGCAGCGTGTACGCCATCACCGGCTCAGCGGAGATGACGATGACGGTGAGTGCGATGGCGAGCGCGAAGAGGTTCTTCTTGTTCATTTGTGATTCTCCTCGTCTTCGTTACTGGCGATCGAGCACGGGACGCACCGACGGACGCGCGGCGCGAGCGTCGTCGACCATGCGGGCGAATTCTTCGATGCCGAGGGCGGGCGTGTCCGCGGAGATGGCGTCTGACTGCACGTCGAGCACACGGCCTTCGCCTTCACGAGCGGCGCGGCCTTCACCCTGATGCACCGGATCGGCGGTGAGCACTTCGAGTCCGCCGCGCTGCCGCACGAGGTACTTGCCCTGGTTGAATGCATGGATGCGCATGTCAGCGCTGTCTTCCCACTGCGTGAGGAGCAACACGACGTTTTCGCCACGACGAATCATCGGGAAGCCGATCGCTTCCTGCGTGTAGCCGTCGACCGTGCCGCCGACTTCGCGCACGACGAGCGTGTCCGGACCGGTGGTCTCGCCGAAGTACCGCGTCACACGCACGGTGGCGTACGTGAAGATCACTTCGTGCGAGTCATCCCATGCGGACCACGTATCGACGATGTGGCCACGCACGACGTACTGCGCTTCGCTGGCGATCTGGTCGAACGGTAGCTCGATGAACTGGGACGCGGAGAGCGGAAGTGCGAGCGCGATGAGCAACAACCCAATGATCAGGGACCGACGATGCATTCTGTTCCTCCTCGAATTGAACTGCGACGACCGCCTACTGAAAGCGCTGCGCCATGCCGCGAGTCATTGCTGACGTCGCAACTAACTTCATCGCAATCTGCGATTTGACTGAAGACTGACGGCAGGACGGAATGACGGAGAGTGGATCAACGTCTGCGCACGCGAAAAAGAAATGACCCGCATACGGGTCACCGGCACGGCCGGCTGCTGCGATGGGATACTTCCGGAGGTAGGGATTCCCCGGTCTCCGTCACACCGGACGGGAGGAAGGCGTGATCATTCGATTCCACCTTCGTTTTGCGATTGTATGGACCTCACCCATGAACACCACACTGGCCGGAATCCTCGTTCTCCTGAGCGCCGTCCCGATGAGCGCGCAGTCGGCGCGAGGGCCGTGGGAGTGGACGCTCGAGGAGCGACTGGCGCTTCGAGCGAACTCGGTGGCGGCCCGAGAGCGAGTCCACGCGTCCCGCGATGCGCTCAAAGCAGAAACGAACCGCTCCAGCCAGGACGAAGTCGTCGACGTCATCACGGGAAAAACGCATCCGGAGCTCTTTCTCCCGCACGAGGTGTTCGACGAATTGATGCAGTTGGCTTTCCTGTCGAAGCCGAGAGTCAGCGATTCATTCAGACACGACATGGCGCCGATCGTCGCCGAGTATGGCCTGCCCTCGGACTTTTGGGAGCGGCTCCGCGCACTCACGGCGATCTACATTGCCGATGCTCATCGCGCATACGACTTTCCGGCCAATCGAAAACCAGCGGCGCAGAGCACACAACGGGACAGAGAAGAGTTTGACCGCGAGTTCAACCGGAACTACGCGGTGTTATGCCGCAGCCGTGTCGACTCACTGGCAAAGGCACGTCAGGAATTCGGCACTGAGCGATTTGACCGATTCCTCTACGGTGCGATTGCGCGAAACATGTTCAGGACGTCGTTTAGCACGGAGGATCCACAAATTCTGCGACGGTCCGAGGAGGGTTGCCGGTGAGGATCGCGCGGTTCATTACGCTCGCGCTTTTGATTGGGACGGTCACATCGGCCTACGCCGACTACATCAACGGATCGGTATTTCTGTTCCCGATCGATTCGTCCATGCAGTTCAAATCGTACGGGCGCGCCGATTATCGCAACACGCTCAATCAACGCATTGATGCGCCAATCGCCGGTGAACACAGCGTGAGCGGTGCACAGGTGTTCACGACGTCGTTTTCAGAGTCGAGCGGTTCGTACAGCGATTTCCTCGAAGGTCCGGCGGAGAGTGGCGCCTGCTACAGCACGCGCCTCGAAGCCTGGGCGTTCGGCGAGTTTGGCGGCCACATTGATGCCGCGAGCTGGGATGGGCCGGAAACAAAATGCGCGCCAAGGGCGTCCGGTCCTGTGGGAGATCCGCCTCCCGTCGAGGTGTGCGATCACTGCGACGGCGGCAGCATCTCGAGCGAACCTCTGATCCTCGATCTGAATGGCGATGGGATCTGGACAACCAGCAATCACGACGATCCGGTTTGGTTCGATTTGAACGGCAACGGTCTCGCTGAGCGTACTGCATGGACGCATCCGGACCACGAGGACGGATTTCTATACGTGGACTGGAACGGCAACAGGCAGATTGACGGCGGGACGGAACTCTTCGGCGACGCTACCCGCATGCCCGACGGCACGAAGGCTTCCCACGTGCTGAGAGCCTCATAACCGCTTGCTGAAGCGGACGTTCTGTCGATCTCACTGGACACAGAGGTTTACGGACCGGAACGCCAATACGGTGCCGATGAAAACGGCAACCTGCACTTTCTCCGGGGAAGCTATTCGAGCCGGAACGCGGGAACGGTCGAGCGGCGGGCGCTGCACGAGGTCTGGTTCATTGCAGAGCTGAAGTAGATGAGAGCAATGTGCGCGGCTGGCGCATGAAGTGCCAGCCGCGCGTCAAGTCTTCAATCAATACAAATCATCGCGTGCTGCGATGTCATCGGCCGCGAGCGAGCGCGGGGCGGTGTTGCACGCGCTGACCGACGGATACATCGTCGCGCCCGAAACGGACGAATGACCGATGCCGATCACGTGACCCACTTCGTGCGTCATGATGCCGTCGATGTCGTACTCGGCACTGCAACCGGATTCGCGGGACGAGTAGAGCTGCACCGACGTGTTCGTGTAGACGTCCGCGTCGTAGATCCGATCGTCGCCGGTCTGCGTGACGTAGTAACCGGTGAGCGTCGCCGCAAGGCACGAGCCGGTGCAAACCGCGCCGTTGTTGTTCAGCATGATCGTCGCCGGCGCGGTGCCACGCACCGCCGCGCTGCTGGTGGAACTGGAGCTGATGATGCCCCACGCACGAATGGCGTTGACCGTCGCGGTCACACCGCCGTCGCCATCGGTGATCGTCGAGTTGCCGACGTTGTAGACGCGCACCGTGACCGGCGTCGTCGACCAGCGGCGGCGCGGCGAGAGCAGCGTGTACGCGAGCACCGGCTGCGCGGAGACGATCAGCACCATCAACGTGAATGCGAGGGAAAGAGTCTTCTTCTTCATGTTCGTCTCCTCTCTTTATTCGCGCGTCAGGACGGGAAGCGATTTGCCGGCGCGCGCGTCATCAATCATCTGCGAGAGCTCGTCGAGCGTGAGCGCGCCGCTGAGGTCTTCGACGGCGTCGCCGCGGATGTCGAGGCGCTTGCCATCCGGGCGATTCAACCGGCCATCACCCTGACGAACGCTGTCCGGCACGACGACCTGCAGCACGCCGCGATGCTTCACCAGGTACTTGCCCTGATTGAACGACTGGATGCGCATCTCGGCGCTGCCGTCGGTCCACGGCGCGAGGAACAGCACCACGTCTTCGCCCTGGCGAAGCTCGGGGAAACCGATCGCTTCCATCGTGTAGCCGTCGACCGTGCCGCCGGCTTCGCGCACGACCAGCGTGTCGGGTCCCGCGCTCTCGCCGAAGTAGCGATCGACGCGCAACGTTGCGTAGGTGTAGATCACCTCGTGCGCGTCGTCCCACGCACTCCAGGTGCTCGTCACCTCTGCGCGCACGACGTACTGCGACTCGCGCGCAACCTGATCGAACGGCATCTCCACGAACTGGGATGCGCTCAGCGGAAGGGACACCAGGAACAGAAGGGCCAAAAGGGAAAGGGTTCTGCGGTGCATTCGTTCCTCCTCGTCGATTTGACTGCGACCGCACCGCACTCCAATCGACAGGCCAGATACGGCCATCCTGACGGATGGATGTATAAATTGATGGCAGGGCGGAAGTTAGGAGAAGCGGATGGCCGTACGGATGGGAACGGCTGCGGGGTCAGTTTGGTAGCACATGCATCGTGATTGACCCGGGGAAGGGGTCAGAGGTTGGTAGTCGGTAGTCGGGAGTCGGGAGACTGTTGCCCACCCATGCTTTCGTTCATCGTACGTGGGCGGGAGCGGGGCCTCCCGACTCCCGACTACCGACTACTGACTACCGACTACCGACTACCACCTCCATCACAGCTCACTCTGGCAACGCTCTTGATAGCATTTCCCTCCGCATGTTCGTCTCGATCTCGCGGTTTCGCGTGCGGAACGGTATGGAACGTGAGGTTGCGGAGGCGTTTCGGGCGCGGCCGCATCTTGTCGATGTCGCGCCGGGATTCGTGCGCATGGAAGTGCTCTCGCCTGCTGAAGATGCGGCCGAGTTCTGGCTCATCACCTACTGGAGCGATGAGGCTAGCTTTCGCGAGTGGCATCGCAGCCATCAGTTCCGCGATTCGCATGCGGGCATTCCGAAAGGCTTGAAACTCGATCCGGCCGTCACCGAGTTGCGAGCGTTTCATCACGTCGCGTCATGATCACCGCACACACGATTCGCACGCGCATCGAAGAGCTGGCAATCGCGATCACCGATCGTCACGTCGCCGCGTTTCCGCACGTCTTCGCGCGATACGGCGACATCGGCCGCATTCGCTGCCACGAAGACGCGCGCTTTCACCTGCGCTTCCTCGCCACCGCGCTCGAAGCGCACAGCGAGGAGATGTTCATCGATTACGTGGCGTGGACGAAGGTCGTGCTGGCGAGGCGCAATGTGCCGGTGGACGATCTCGTCGAAAATCTCCGCATCGTCGCCACCACCCTCAACGATCTCCTCGGCGCCGCCAACAGCATCGAAGCCATCCAGACGCTCAACCTCGCGATCGAAAAGATTCCGTCGATGGCGTCCGACGTGCCGTCGTTCCTCGATCCGCGCGCGCCGTTCTGGACGCTCGCATCGTCGTATCTCAGCGCGCTGCTGCGCGGCAGCCGTCGCGATGCGCAGGAGCTCATCACGCGCGCACTCGATGAAGGCGCGAAGCTGCGCGACATCTATCGCCACGTGTTCGAGCCCGTGCAGCAGGAGATCGGGCGGCTGTGGCAGCTCAATCAAATCAGCATCGCGCAGGAGCACTTCTGCACCGCCGCGACGCAGCACATCATGACGCAGCTCTACGGACGCATCTTCGGCGGCGAGAAGAAAGAGAAGCGCGCCGTGGCGATGTGCGTCGGCGGCGAGTTGCACGAAGTGGGATTGCGCATCATCACCGATCTCCTCGAGCTCGATGGCTGGCAAACCTGGTACCTCGGCGCGAACACACCGCCGATGGCCGCCGCACAACTTTGCGTCGATCAGCGCGCGGATGTTTTGCTCATTTCCGCGACACTGCCGCCGCATCTCAACGAAGTCGCGGAAGTGGTGCGTCAGGTGCGCGCGCGGCCTGAGCTGGCGCGGATGAAAATCCTCGTCGGCGGACGCGCGTTCCGCAGCACACCGGAGCTTTGGCGTACGATCGGAGCCGATGCCTACGCAGCCAACGCCGACGAGTGTCTCGCTGCCGTCGAGCAGTTCTGACGGCTTCGCGCTGATCGCGTCTCGCGATGGCGCTCTCCGGCGAATCGTGCGCGCGACGTTGCCCGGCATCGAGTTGCGCGACACGTTCTGCGATTCCGTCGCCGACTCCGCACGCGATGCGTGCGCGCTCTTTCTAGGCAGCATTTCGCGCGGCGGATTCGCGCGCTCCACGCCGCTGCGCATCGGCTCGCGCGACGTTCAGTGCTTCGGCTTCTGCGACAACGACGAGCTGCGCATCATCGGTGTCATCGATCCCATCACCGGCGCGCCGTTCGCGGAGATCGTCGGCACGGAAGACGATCCCGGATTTCTTCGCGTGGCCGAAGAGATTCGACGCGCGCATTCGACGTACGAACTTTACGAAGAGCTCGCTCGACTCAACAACGAGCTCGTGACCGCGCAACGCGAGCTCGCGCGCACCGTCGGCGAGTTGCAGCGATTGAACGCGTACAAAGACGAGCTGCTCGGCATGGCCGCGCACGATCTGCGCAATCCGCTCAATGCGAACGCCGCGTTCATCACCTTCCTGCTCGAAGATCCCGAATCGCTCGGCGAGAACAATCTCGTGCTGCTCGAACGATTGAAATCGAACAGCGACTACATGCTGCGCCTCGTCGAGAACGTGCTCGATTTCTCCGCGATTCAATCAGGCAAAGTGCGCTTGCAGTTGCAGGAGACGCCGATCGAAGACCTCGTCACAAACGTGCTGTTGACTGCACGCATCATGGCGGAAGCGAAACGCGTCGACGTGCAGTCGAAGCTGGAGAGACCACTGCCATCGATGCGAGTCGACGCCATCAAGATCATGCAGGCGCTCCAGAACCTCGTCTCGAACGCGGTGCAGTACTCGCCATCGGGCGCGATCGTCGAAGTGCGCGTGCGCGTTGAAGGCGCGTGGCTGGTGATGGAAGTCGAGGATCACGGGCCCGGCATTCCGGCGGAAGAGATGCCGAGTCTGTTCAAGCCCTTCACGCGATTGTCGACGGTGAAGTTCGGCCGCCAGCGCAGCGTGGGACTCGGCCTCGCGATCACGAAGCGACTCGTCGAGGCACACGGCGGAACGATTGAGGCAGTGAGTGAGGTGGGAGTTGGCTCGACGTTTACGATGAAATTGCGGAACG
>JACZCU010189393.1_pt1 | contig 11819 bp, 27 predicted proteins | sample 8641851 | NCBI WGS metagenome assembly JACZCU01 (sample SAMN15324605, study PRJNA640507) | soil metagenome | isolation source: monocropping sugarcane control | place: China: Luxin town, Laibin City, Guangxi Province | collected 2019-07-25 | depth 10cm m | reverse complement strand
CGAGCAGTCCGAGCAGTACGAGCAGCGCGAGCAGCCCGAGCAGTACGAGCAGTCCGAGCAATTGGTGCAGTTGCGGCAATTCTTGAGACTATCCAAAGCAGCCTGCGCCGCTTCGCGCGAGCCGAAATACTCTACGCTGCATTTGTTGCCATTGGCATCGGTAAGCCAGGTAGGTTCGTTCATAGTATTCCCCTCGGTTGTGTTGTTCACGGCTGCGGCGCTCCGGTGGCGCGGGCGATCGCATTGCGCACAATGAGCGCCTCACCAGCTTGCAGGTACGGCAAGACAGCCCGCAGCGTTTCCAACATGAGTGGCGCGGCGGCGATCAGGCGGGCGTTGGCTTCGCATTCGTCCTGCGCGCGCTGGATTTGCGCGTCCGATTCGAGGCACGGAAATTCGTCAGCAACTAGAACGTGCGCGATATGCACTGCGCCGTCATGTGCAAAAACGTCGCCGTCTTCGTCGGCTCCCCACGGCCCCGCCGTATGCGCCCCAATCCGCGGCGTTCCCTCATGCGCGTTCATTTCGATGCTCCGGTGGCCAGAGCCACCGCCAGCGATAAATGCGTTGTGCGCATCCACGATGGCCATGGCGGTTCGCAGAGAAAGGCCGCTGACGTTAATTGCGAAATCGCCACAACCTTTTCCCCAATCTGCGGGGATATCCGTGCCTGCAGGCGATGGCGGCGTATCCGTGATGAACAAGCCGTCATTGAGCGAGCCGAGATACCACTTACCCTCATGCGCTGCTGTCTGCGTGGTGGGCGTCATTTCGCTTCTCCGATGGATTGCTTGCGCATTTGATCGTCGTATCCAGAAATCCAGGCGCCGAGGCGAGAGGCGTATTTGTCGCAGTCAACAAACCGCGGCGCAGAGCTGCGCGGAGCTTTAGCTATTGCGGCAGCCTTTCCGGCTTCGTACATTTCCAGCAGCGCCGGCTTACCTGCGTACGGGGTCTGCGTGGTGGGCATGTCTTGATCCTCAGTTGCGCACTGGTCTGGCGTAAATGCGGCTTGCAGAGCGTCAAGATCAGCAAGGGCCGCTCTGCACAGCCTTGTGGTAGAGTCGAACGCGACGAAGTGAGCCGTCTCCAATACCGCGGCACGCAGCGCGTTTTTCACGCGGTCGAAGGCTTCCGCTGTAGGGGAATCGGTAACGCGGTCGATTTTCATGGCATCTAGCGTTAGCGCGGCGATGACGCCATGCCACCCTGCAGCACGGCGTAATCGAAGGCCCAAAAGCTGAAGTCGTGATCGTCTTCGTCGGCGAAGTCGCCGTCGCCGACGTATTCGGCCAGCGGGGCGTACTGCTCGGCTACAAACTCGGGCACGCCTTCATTCACGCGAACGAGCGCGTACCACGCGCCTTCTTGCAGCTGGTCAAGTGACGTGAGCTTCGTGGTCTGTTGCGCAGTCATTTCGTTCCCCTTGCTGGTTGCGGTGTGGGTGTAATATACGGCGCGCCGGATTAACTGTCAAGCGATTTCTTTGAAGTCGTCGCGCGGACAAAACCAGTCGTCGTTGATGATGTGGCCGATCGCGACGGCTAGGCCGTTGTCGATGCGCACGCGAATTGCCTTGCCGGGCAGCTTCGCCCACGCGGTCACGCCGCCGATCTCCATGCAGCGCCAGATGAAATGGCCGGCTGCGGAAAGCAGTTGATGATGTTTGAACGACTTCGGCAGATACAGCGCGTGTCCGCCGAAGCCCTGGCCGCCGAAGTCATACTTGAGGGTGAGCCACGCGGTCAGCATGCCGCGGTCGGCGTCGTCAATGCTCACAGACTCGATGATTGCGTTTTGGATGCCGTCTTTCGCCCAGCTCATTTCAAGTCTCCTTGGTCATTGCATTGGTCAATCGTTGCGCCACCTCGCTGGTAAGCGCCCCGTCCACGTCACGCTGCAAGAATCGCACGAGGTACGACGCCAACGCTTGCAGCGGCAGATAGTCCACGAGCGCGCAAAGCAGCTGCGCGCCATTCGGATCGAGCAGCAAGCGGTCAACGAGCGCGCGGATGCTGTCGTTGTCGCGCGTGGTGCTCACAGTCGCACTCCCGCGCGCCGCTGCGCCAGGTATTCACACCGCTTGACCGCCAGCGACAGCCCGCCCTCAGTGAACGCGTAGGACGAATCCGGTTCGCTCGCGCAGACGCCGATGCGATAGACCGTGTACGAATCCGGCCGGCGCGTGCGGCCCACCCAAAAGCCGCCAAGAGGCGACTCGTGGATTATGTCGCGCTCGCGCAGCGCGCTCACGGCCGCACCGCCTGGCGCTGCCACGCGTCCTGCACGGCGATCGCCGCCATCGTCCACCGCTGCAGCATGCGGACGACCGGACGGCCGCTGTGGCCCTGCGACGGCCGTAGCCGCATGCACTCCCGGTGAAACCGCCGCGCGTCGAGGAAGTTGCGGTGGGCGCGGTTCATGCGAGCACGCTCCTGATTTCGTCCAGCAATTCGGCAATGTTCGGATCGAGGTAGATGTACGAGCCGATCCCCCACGGTGCTTTCGTGACGTGGATGCCAGGAGCGATCCATCCGTCGCTATTGTCAGGCACGTAGGTGCCTTTGTCGTACGCCTCGCAAGCCGCCTTGTGCGCCGCGATCTCGTCTGGCGTGTTTTCAAAATCGGGCGTGAAGTCATGCGGGTTTTTGGGCCGAAAGAATCCGTAGCCGGTGCGCTCGCCGGCTTGTTGCAAAAACGGCTCGATGCGGCGTAGCAGGGCGATGAGTTGATCGGGCGAGCGGTTCATGCGGCACCGCCAGCGACGCCCGCAGTGCGCGCCAGATCGCCAGCCGTGACGTCGTGCCCGGATTCCTTCGCCCAGCGCACCAGTGCGTCCACAACGCGCTCCGCCGGGTCGCTCATGTTCATCTGACCGAAGAATGCGCGCATCTGCGCCGACGCTTCGATGAAGGCCGCATCGACGGCGGCGCGCTGCGCAGTGGTCATGCGGTTGTAGTCGCGATTTTGGGTCCAGTGCAGCATCAGTCTTCTCCGATAACGAGGTTTTGAATTTCGGGATTGCTCAGTCCAAGTTGCTGCAGAACAAAAACAATGCCTCGCGCATGCGTTGCAGCGGCGCGCATTGCTTCGGTTGCGGCTGCCTGCGGGTCGTTCAGGCTGCGCCCTTTGTACGTCGCGTAGCCGATGCGCAGCGATGCAAAATAGTACGGCTCGTGCGGCGACTGAAAGAAAATCTGAAAGCCATCGTACTTCCGGTGCTGGACGTAGCCCTTCCAATGGTCGTCGGTTTCGTGAACAGCGGCCTTCCAGCCGACGCCAAGCATGCGCGCAACGCGCTCCGCTTTGGCGCGCGCGTTCTGATACTGCGTCCAAGTGCAGCCGCGGCCGCACGATGGCGCGCAGTAGAAACGGCCGTCCCTGACTGGTTTCCAGCTCGGATTGGGTTTCGGCGTGCGCTTCACGCTGCACCGCCCGCGGTGTCGAGCCGCCGATACTTCTGCGACGTGCAGCGCGGAATGCCGACTTCGCGGCCAATGCAGTGCGACGGGTACCAGTTGCCGTCGTACGGGTCGCGGTATTCGTCGCCCGGCTGGATCAATTCGCCGTCAGCAAGGATGCGATAGTTGGGGAGCTTGGTGGTCGTGAGTGTGGCGCTCATTGCGGTCTCCGTGGGGCCAGTGCGTATCGTACGGCCTACCGTACCACGCCATTAACAGTCACGTCAACAACTATCGATGCGGCGGTGCAGCAAATTTGGCCCACCGTACGCCAAAATACGCCCTACCGTACGAATAGCCGCACCGAGCCGTACAGTATTAAGAATGCAGCGCAACCAATTGATTCCAAACAAGTCTATCTTATTTAGCCTGCCTTTGCCTTAACCGTTAAAGCGTAGAAATGGCGTCCTATCAACGTTTCTAGCCTATTAACTATAAATAAATACTATAGAATACTTTATATATACGTACATGTATGTACCAACCGTACATGTATGGCGCGTATGGCGCGTGTGACAGGGTTTTCGTACCTTCCAAAAAAACGCGAAAAATCGAGCACAGCGTAGCTTCCGCACAACCATGCGGGTTGCGGCGTTGCTATGTCGCATATGGCTCAAACGTAATCGGGGTACACGGCGACCATATTTTCGCCATGGTCTAAGCGGCCTCTGAGTACGCTCTTGTACTTCGAGTACATTTGGGCTATAATGTCGTTTATGGTCCGAGAGTCCTCGGAGTACGCAGGAGCCATAAATGCCCGCAAAATCGATCCACATCTACATCACGCCGGAAATGAAACAGCAGATCGAAACGATCCTCGACTGGCTGCAGACGAGGCGCCTAGCGCAGCGTCACGAGTGCACGAACTCGCGCGCGATCCGAGAGGCGCTGCGGCGCATGGACGAACGCATTCGGCTTGACCGCGCGCTGCCGGACGATGAGCCGGCGGAGGAGGGTGTGATATGACTCGCTTTCGCATCCAGTGCGGCACTGACCTGAGCGCAGACGAGTTGCGCAAGCTCGATGAGATAACCGATTGGCTCGCGCAAGCCGGGCACCGTAAGCGCGGGCTGAGGTTTGGCAGGCCGTCCGGTGTTCGGTGGTGCATCGATGTGGCCTATGGCGTAATGTTGCGTGAGAAGCACCACGCCAACTTCGCGAACTCGAAGCCGATGCCTGGCGAGCACATCCCGCCGGTTATTCAGTCGCCCAACCGGTTCGGCTCAATATGACCACCATCCTCGCCGGCAACCCCGAGCAAGCCGCGGTGTACGCTGCGGCGCACGGGATCAGCGAGTGGGTGTACATTGGCGATCGGCCGGAGTCGTGTCGCGGCGTGCGCGATTGCAAGGTGCTGCTCGTGCGCACGTGGTGGCGCAAAAAGCGCATCATTGCGCTCATCAACGAGCTGTCGATGCGGGGGTGTGTGTTGCGCACTGTCGAGGACATGCCGGCATGACGACGCTGATTTTTTCGGGCACGATCGAGGAAGCGAAAGCCTACGCGCAACTGCATGCGCTGCCCCGCGGGAGCACGGGCTACATCGGCTCACGCATCGCGGCACAAGGCATCCGCAACCGCGTCGTGCTGCTCGTCGGCACCTGGCATCAGCGCGCCGACGCGCACGACGTGCTGCAGCAGTTGCACGAGCAGGGGTGTACGCTGCGGGCTGTGGAGGCGCGGGCTGCGATTAAGGGCGATGCGCTGGATACGGGTTGACCGAGCACCGGGCAGGCGTGCATCCCCTCACGCCGCAAAGCATCGCGCCGGCCGATGGCCAGAAGCCGGCAACCTACCTGTCAACATTGACAGTTGCCCGAGAGATTGCCCCGCCCGGATTGACTGACACCGATCCCCCCTGCCATCGTCCGCGCCAAGGCCGCGGCGCTCCGCCGGGCACCTTGGAGTCAGTCATGAGCAATGCTTCCGACGTCGCAATGTGGGCCTTGGGCCTCGGCGACAGCTGCCCCGCGCTTTCCGCGATCCAGGCCGCCTTGAAGGCCGCAAACCCGCAGTACGCCACCAACGGCGCGATCCTGTTCTCCGATCCGACGCTCGGCACCGTGACGCTGGTCGATGCGACGAACGGCCTCGTGCACATCTCCGCGGCCGACGCCAAAGCGCCCGGTGCGACGTTCTGCTGCGCCCCCACGGCGCTGTCGCTCGACCCCAAGGGTCAGGGCGTCGCGACGATCGAGGAGAACACCGCGAACGCCGGCAGCGTGTTTATGTGGGTGCGCGTGCGCCCGATGGTCGCGCAGGACAGCTCGGCGCGCGCATTCGTCTTCGCGCCGCTCGTGAACAACATGGTGCCGTGGCTGCCGAACGCGTGGAGCTTGGCCAACGCGCTGCAGGACTGGCCGAGCGTCATCGACCACGTGCTCAACCACTGGAACCTGCCGAAGTAAGCCGGCGCCGTGCACGCCCGCGACAACCAGCGGTACTGGCAGACGATCGAGCTGCTGGTGCACGTCGCGGAGTCAACGGGCAAGTCTGCGCAGGACGTCATGCGTGACGTCGGCGAGGCAATGGGGGTCGAGTCGATCGACCCTCGCGATTTCGAGGACGAGGACGCATGAGCGCAGAGACAGCGGTCGCAATGGCGGTCGGAATCATCAGCCTACTCGGCTCCCTGTTCGCCGTCGTCCGCGCTGTGGGATACCGCGCGCCGGCCGCGCTGCAGTCGGCGCTTGAGACGCGCGTCGCGGCACTCGAACGCTCGATGGCGCAGCTCGCGACGCACGAGTACGCGATCACCACGCTGACCAAAGCGGTGGAACGCCTCGACGGCATTTGCGAAAAGATCGGGGATCGGCTGGAAACGTCCAGCGCACGCATCGAAATGCTTCTCGCGAGGATCACGAATGGCGGACGCACAGGGGGGAATTGATCTCACGGCTACCATTGCGCGTCTTGAGCCGCTGATCGAAAAGGCGGGACAAGTGCTCAAGGCGCCCGTGGTTGAGCAGAACGTCACCCACACGTACCAAGGCGCCGGAGGACTGCTGCCCGCCGCCGTCACCGCTTGCTTCTGCACCCTATTTATCGTCCTGATCGTGTATCTCGTGCTCGACCATCGCGTCGACCGAGAGATCGACAACCTGCAACACCAGCACGGCCAGGACACTGCTAGGATGGACGCCCAACAGGCGTGGATTGACACCTTGCGCGGCAAGGTCGAACGCCTGCAAGGCCAAATTGACGGGGCGAAAAAATGAGCACGACGGTAATCATCGGGAACGGTGCAGCCAACCATGCGGCGATCAGCCGCGTGCTTATGGCGTGGCCGAACATGCTGGCGGACGAACAGGCCGCAGCAATCGCGCTGTTCGACAAGCACCGCGAGGAGATCGCGGCGCTGAAGTGCCAAGGCACGCCGCTGGGCGACTGACATGTCCCCGCGTGACTGGCTCCTCTACCTCGTGTGCTCGCTGATCGTGGCGGGCACATTCGGCGTAGGACTTATCGTGCTGTGGTGGGTCGAACGTCGGCGGTGGAAGCCAGACGACACCGATCAGGCGGGGTGCTAGGTGGGCAACTACGTCACCCTGCAGCCGACCGTGGGCGACGTGCCTGTCGCGCTCGGTCTGCTGTTCCAGACCGTCAGCATCCTGAGCTTCGGCGGCGTCGGCGATGGCGTGACGGACAACTCGGCCGCGCTCGCTGCGGCGATTGCGTCGTTTCCGACGAACCTCGACGGTAATACGTACTCGTACGCTGGCACTATCCTGTTCCCGCCGGGACAGTATTATTTCGCCTCGACCATTCAGATCAATCGCCAGGTGCGGCTCGTCGGCGCGGGATCGCCTGCCGGAAACGCGCTCGGACCGTCGCAACTCCTGTTCGCCGACAACATCGACGGCATCGCGATCAATCACGCGAACGTGCCGACGAACGGCGCGCTGGACGCAGCCGGCGCAATGCTTGATGGGTTGTATCTCAAGCGCAGCAAGAACACTGCTGGCACGCTCGGCAACGGCGTCAACGTCAGCACGCGGTGCGAGATTCGCAACTGCATGATCGACAGCTTTCGCGGCGACGGCATTCACATCGTCGCAGACAGCTCGGGATCACCGAGCACGAACGCGAACAACTGGCACATCGAGAATTGTCGCGTCATTTCCAACGGCGGGAACGGCCTGTACGTCCAGGGCGGGGACACGAACTCGGGGACGGCGGTCGGCCTGGACTGCTCCTCAAACACGCTTGACGGCATCTACGACTCGTCCTTTCTTGGCAACAGCTATATCGGTTGTCACACGGCGTCGAATGTGCGCTATGGCTACCACTCCGACAACGCCAACGCGCGCAACGTGTTCGTCGGCTGCTACACCGAGGGCGGCGAAGTTCACTCGATCGCGTTCCCGGCATTCGTATTCGGCGGCATCCTGTCGTCGGTTGGTGTGTCGCTCGGTACATGCTCAATCATTGGCGACTCCAAATTCACGCCCCTGCAGGCATACAACTCTAACGCGAACGTACGCGCGTACTTCGGCGGCGATGCGTCGGGAACTGCCAACGTGGTGCTCGCGCTCGGCGACAACAGCGAGTCATCGAACGCGTGGCCGCAGCGTCTACGTCGTGTCACAGGCGGCTACGCTCTGGATTGGGCTAACAACGGTAACTACTACCTCCGACTGACCAACAGCCAAGCGACGATCGCAAACGGTTATCCGCGCGACATGACCGCGACGACCCTGCCGCAATCGGGCGGCGTGTGGCTGCAGGCTGGTTTCTTCATCGGCGGCGGCGCGAGTGGCGGCAAGTTCATTCAATCCGCTGCCGCGGCGCCGGTCGCCGGCACATACGTCGTGGGCGACATTGTGCTAAACAACGCGCCGACGTCCGGCGGCTTCATCGGCTGGGTCTGCACAACTGCCGGCTCACCCGGCACGTGGAAAACTTTCGGAGCAATCTCATGAAAACGATTCTGTTCGCACTGCTGCTCGCTGTCTTGCTGCCCGACACCGCGCAAGGCGGTGCGCCGCTATCGACCTACACGCTCTGCTCCGCGGTCACGACCGTCAGCACCGCAAAGGGCATCGCGATCCCGCTCGGGCCGAAGACGTTCCAGGCCAAGATGACGGTCAGCAGCGGGTCGGGGACCGGAGCGATCTCGATCCAGGGTTCGTTCGATGACTCGTTCTACGACACGCTCGGAACGCTTTCCATCACCGATCTTGCGAGCGACAGCATCGCGACGCTGCAGCCCAACTATCAATATTTCCGGTGCAATGTGACCGGCATCACCGGCACAGGCGCCGCAATCACGGTGACGGTGGGGAACTGACATGCGCCGCATCTCGCTCATATTCGCCGCGTTCGCGCTCACGCTCGTCGCCAACGCCGGCACGATTGTTCCCGCGCGCACTGGCAACGGGCCGACTCTCACCGGTACCGCGACGGCAAACAACTGCGTCAAATTCGCCGACACGAGCGGCAACATCGCCGACTCCGGCTCGGCTTGCGGCGGCGCCGGCACTGTCACCACGACGGGCACGCCGGCCAATGGCAACCTGACGAAGTTCTCTGGCGCGACGTCGATCACAAACGGCGATCTCTCTGGCGACTGCACGACGTCGGGCGCGCTAGCGATCACGTGCACCAAGACGAGCGGCGTCGCGTTCACATCGGCGGCGACCACGGCAACAGGCACGAGCGGCGCGACGATCCCATTGCTCAACGGCGCCAACACACACAGCGGTGCGACCACGTTCAGTAGCACGATCAGCAGCACCGTCGCGGGCGCAGCCTCCACGCCTGGCGTCACCGTTTCTGGCGTGCCTTTCGCTGGAACAGGAACCACGTCGTTCCCGCAGGTTTACATCAACGTCTCGGGCGCGACCGCATCGACCACACTGAACACGGCAGGCACAGCGCTTGGCGTCAACGGTCATGGCGCGATCGATCTCGTCAACTTTCTCGAAGACGGCACGTCGCAGTTCAAAGTCAACTCGACCGGAACCGCGACAGTCGCGACAGCAGTCAGCGCGCCCACCGTTACCGGCACGAGCACCGTGCAGTTCGGCAGCGCCTTCAAGAACTCGAACAACACGCACATTCTCATGTCGGCAACGGCGCCGACCATTGCAAGCGGCTTCGGCACCAGCCCGAGCGTGGTTGCAAACAACGGCACCGCAGCATTCACCATCAACGTCGGCACAGGCGGCACCGCATCGAGCGGCGTCGTGACGATGCCGGCAGCGACAACCGGCTGGGCGTGCGTGGTCGCCCCCAATGCCGCACCTCAGGCCGGCGCCGAGATGTTCTCTGCCCCTACCAGCACGACCTCGATCACGATCACCAACTACACCGCATCGACCGCCGTTGCGCTCGCGTGGCCCGCCTCTGCCGTGCTGCAAGTTACCTGCATCGGATACTGACCATGCCACTCTACTCAATCCCGCCGCCGCAATTCTCCCGCCAGTTCGACGCCGACATACGGCGATGGGAGGGTGAATCGCTCGTGGCGTACAAGGACAGCCGCGGCTTCTGGACACAGGGCATCGGTCGCCATGTCGGCATCGACGCAGACTCTCCGCCGATTGACGAGACCGACGCGGCCAACTGGCTGCGCGAGGACGCGATCACCGCGTGGCGCGGCGCGCGCGAGCTGTTCCCTGGTCTCGATACGTTCGACGTCGTGCGGCGCGAAGCGCTCGTGGCGCTCGTATTCAACATGGGCGAGGAAACGCTGTCGCAGTTCGTGCCGTTCCTTGAGCACGTCAACCTGTGCGAGTGGGACGAGGCGGCGTATCACTTGCTCGTGAACATGAAGGGTCACATCACGCCGTATACGTTGCAAGTCGGAGCGCGCGCCGAGGAGACTGCGCTGCGTATTGCCACAGGGAATGTGTTGAAGGAATTCCTTGTGCCGTGAGGTGAAGCTGTGCGCCTAGTCGATAACTGGCAGCAGTCGTGGAAGTGGATCAGCATGCAGGCCTCGGCGGCCGTCACCACGCTCAGCGTGACGTGGATTGCGCTGCCGGCTGACATTCGCACGCCGCATCTGCAGACCGCGGAAGAGTGGACCGTCGCTGCGCTGGGCGCGCTCGCGATGTTCGGGCGGCTGGTGCAGCAGTCGCCGCCCGCAGACGCGCCGCCCGCAGACGCGCCGCCCGCAGACGCGCCGCCGCGAGCCGCCAAGCCATGAGCGCCTTCGTCACCGAATTGATCGTCACGCCGTACCCGAACACGGCGCACACGGACGGCGTGAACTGGCGGCTGACGCAAGATTTCATCTACGACTCGGACATGCTGGGGCGGATCACGGTGCCGGCGGGGTTCTTGACGGACTTTGCTTCGACGCCGCAAGCGCTGTGGACTGATTTGCCGCCGTACGGGCGGTACGGCCCGGCGGCGGTTGTCCACGACTGGCTTTACTGGACCCAGCCCTGCACCCGCGAGAAAGCCGACGCCGTGCTGTTCGAGGCAATGGGCGAACTCGGCGTCGATTCGCGCCGTCGCTACCTGATTTTTGAAGGCGTTCGAGCCGGCGGCCAGCATGGCTGGGACTCGGACGCGGCCAACCGTGCGGCCGGGAAAGAGCACGTTTCTTGAGGATAAAACCATGAACCAGACCACAGGATTTCAGGCGGCAGGCTCCATCGGTGTCACCGCGCAGGAACACGCCCTCGGCAGCGTCTATTCCGAAGTCGAGGAAATTGAGCGCATTGACCGCCGGCTTGGCGAAGCACTGAGCCGGCTCAGCAACATGCTTGCGCCGCTCATGATCCCGGCTGCGCCGCAGCCAGCTCCGTCCGCCGGCAAATCCATCGGCCCGGCCGATCCGATGCGCAGCGAGATTGCCGGGCGCATCGCGCATGTGCGCCAAGCCATCGACAGCAAAATCGATGCGCTCCACGCGACGCTCGATCAGGTGCATCTGTCATGAAGGCCGCCCTGCTCGCCCTATGCTTCGCCACAGTCGTCGCTCTATCCGGCTGCGCCACCATCGGCGCCGCCAACCAAAAGATTGCCGCCGACGTCGAACAGGTCATCGCACCCGTCAAGGCCGCGACAATCGCCGACGCACAGGCGTGCGTGGCCGACGCGAATGCCGCGGGCGATGCAGACGGCGCCGCGTGCTGCCAAGACATTGCGGACTACCTGAGCACGCAGAGCACGGCCGCGCCGCAAATTGTCGGCGTGCTGTCCGCGTTGGAGGTCGCGCGCACGTTCAAGGCGCCGACGCTGCCGTCGAAGCTGCACAAGGACTGTGCGGTGCTTGTGGTCGATGCGCAGGGCATGGCGTTGAGACTCGGACTGCAGCTGGCGCCCGTGGCTGGCGGCTTGAAGGTCCAGGCCGGCGCCGCGGCGTTGAAGTCCGAGGCGGCGGCGCTGCAGGCGGCGGAGTCG
>JACZCU010268086.1_pt1 | contig 11823 bp, 8 predicted proteins | sample 8641851 | NCBI WGS metagenome assembly JACZCU01 (sample SAMN15324605, study PRJNA640507) | soil metagenome | isolation source: monocropping sugarcane control | place: China: Luxin town, Laibin City, Guangxi Province | collected 2019-07-25 | depth 10cm m | reverse complement strand
GGACTTGCCTTAGGACGACGAAGACCGCCCTCCTGCGTAGCGGGCGTCGCGAGGAAGCGCTGCGTCGCGGCCACAATCCCGGCGACGCCGATCTCCCCCCCGGCGATCTCGCCGGCCGCTCGCTGCCGTGGCTGATCTCGCACGGCAACGAGCCTGCGGACGCCGGGGCGCTCGATGCGATGCTCGCCCGCCGCTACGCCGGCGAGCCGATCCAGTACATCCGCGGGCGCTCGGAGTTCTATGGCCGCGAGTTCTACGTCGACGATCGCGTGCTGATCCCACGTCCTGAGACGGAGCTGCTCGTCGAGGCGACGCTCGATCGCGCGCCGCGCGGTGCCCGCGTCGTCGACGTCGGCACCGGCAGCGGCTGCATCGCCCTCACGCTGGCCCTCGAACGTTCCGACCTCCGCGTCACAGGCGTCGATAAGTCGCTCGCCGCGCTGGCGGTCGCGAAGCGCAATCGCGATCAGCTGAACGCGAATGCGAGCCTCGCCGCGAGCGATCTGCTCGAGAGCGTCCACGCCGCCGATGTCATCGTCAGCAACCCGCCGTACATCGCCGAGGCCGACGTCGCGACGCTCGCGACCGAGGTGCGCGACTTCGAGCCGCGGATCGCGCTGACGCCCGGCCCGCGCGGCACCGAGGCGATTGAACGGATTCTCGATACCGCGGGCAACGCGCTGGTGCTGATGGAAGTCGGATTCGGTCAGGAGCAGAGCGTGCGCGATGTTGCAGCGGCGCACGGTTTCACTGTCGACGACTTCCTCAGCGACCTCGCCGGCATTCCGCGCGTCGTCGTATTATCGAGAGATGGCGAGTAACGACCGGTGCCTCTTCTGCCGCATCACCGCCGGCGAGATTCCCGCGCGCAAGGTCTACGAAGACGACGACGTCTACGCCTTCCACGACATCAACCCGCAGGCGCCGACGCACATCCTCGTCATCCCGCGCAAACACATCCCGAGCCTCGATGACATCGACGCCGCCGATTCGGCGATCGTCGGCACGGTGGTCGCGCGCGCCGCACAGCTCGCGCGCGACCTGCAACTGACGTCCGAGGGCTACCGCCTCGTCGCCAACACCGGCGCCGCCGCCGGCCAGACGGTGTTCCACATCCACTTCCACCTCCTCGGCGGCCGCAACTTCGGCTGGCCGCCGGGGTGAGCTACTTCCCGCCGATCACCATCCGTTTGTTCGCCTCGTCGATCGTGACCCGCAGCGAGTTGAACAACCTCATGCCCGCCACGCCGTCGATGCCGGCCGCCGTCTGACCCGCCACTGCGACGAAGTCTCCGAGGTGGACGGAGCCGACGTCGAACGACTCGATGTGCGTTCCGAGCTGGCTCGCCAGATCGGCGCTGATCCTCAGGACGCCTCCAAACTCCCGATCGAGCACGAAGTGGAACGGTCCCTTCCCGTTGACCTTCGCCTCGAACACCGGAAACGGCACCTCGGCAGGACCGCCGATGAGCACTTCTCCCGGAGGCTCCGGATTGATCGGGCGTTTCCGTGGACGGAACGCCTGGCCGATCTGCTCGGCGGACGGCGGGTCGAAGTTCGAGAGAACGACGAGCGTGTACGGCGGCTCGATCTCCACGAGCGCATTGACGCCGGGCGAGCCGCCGGCGATGCCGAGGTTGCGTCCTTTGCCATCGAGATCGTCGGTGAACGCCCAATTCGTCCAGCGCTCCGGGAGGAGCTTGCCGGCCGTAAGCGCGTTCGTGAACTTCAAAAGATCGCCGGCCGTCGAGTAGCCGCCGCCGGCCGAGCTACCGCGCGCCGGAAGCGTGTTCGTGTTCGCGCGCCGCTCCGGCAGCGGGCCGTCTGGACCGCGCTTCGTGAGGCCGATCGCGCGATTCGGCACGTTTTCGTCGACGGCGTACGAGGCGGTGTCGTTCATCCCGAGCGGCTTCGTGATGTGGTCGCGGACGTAGTCGTAGTAGCTCTGGCCGGAGACCTTCTCGATGATGAGACCGAGGACGATGTATCCCGCGTTCGAGTACCTCTGCTGCGTTCCCGGCTCGAAGAGGAGCGGCTCGCTCACGAAGAGCGGCTCGTAGTCGGCGAGCGTGCGGAGCTTCGCGTGCGTCGCCATGAACTTCTCGCCGAAGATGTCGCCGAGGCCGGAGCGATGCTCGACGAGCTGCTCGATCGTGATCTTGTCCGCGGCGGGCGACGGGTAGTCGGGAAGGTGCTTGCGGATCGTGTCGCTGAGCGAGAGCTTCCCCGCCGCGGCGAGCTGTCCGATCGCCACCTTGGTGAAGAACTTGTTGATCGAGCCGAGGTTGAACTTCGTGTCGACCTTGTTCGGAGTCGTCTTCGCCGGATCGGCGTAGCCCCACGCCTTCGTGACGACCGGCTGGCCGTCTTTCGCCAGCAGCACCACACCGGAGAAGCGATCCTCCGCCGCCGCTTTGTCGACCGCCGCCACGACCGCGTTCGTGTCCTGCGCCGAGACACGGAGCGTGATGAGGAGCAGTGTAAGTGCGAGTTTCTTCATGGGCGGCACATTAGCGGCGACTTATGAAGGGAGCGTGAACGCGACCGTCGTTCCCGCGCCCGGCGTGCTCTCGGCCCACACGCGGCCGCCGTGCGCGAGGACGAGCTGCTTCACGATCGAGAGGCCGAGCCCCGCGCCGCCGGTCGCGCGCGAACGCGAGGGGTCGACGCGATAGAAGCGGTCGAAGATGTGCGGCAGTTGGTCCGCCGCGATGCCGATGCCGTTGTCGATCACGCGAACAACCACCTCGGCACCGACGACTTCCCACGCGATCCGAACCTCGTTCGCATGAGCTGCAACTGCGTTGGATACGAGGTTCGTCACGATCTGGATGACTCGCCGCGCGTCGGCAACCACCGTGACTTCATCACTCCCCTCGAACGTAGCTCCCCGCACGCGCCGGACGACCGCGCCCACATTCACCCGCTGCGCGTCGAGCTCCAGCTTGCCGGCATCGGCGAGCGATAGGTCCTGGAGGTCGTCGACGAGGGCGGAGAGGTGCATCACCTCGTCATGAAGCGACGCGATGCGTTCGGTGGAAGCATCCGTCAGCCCGTCCTGGATCGACTCGAGCTCGCAGCGGAGATTCGTCAGAGGCGCGCGCAGCTCGTGCGCGACGTCCGTCACCATCCGCCGCCGCACCTCCTCGTTCCGGTCGACGGCCGCCGCCATGGCGTTGAAGCTCGTCGCGAGCTCCTCGAGCTCCGCGCCGCCCGACGGTTCGACGCGCACCGTGAGATCTCCGTTCTCCATCCGCCGCGCCGCCGCGGTGGGCCGCTCCACCGGCACGCTGATCCACCGCGCGACGAGGAGCGCCATCAGCACGCCGACGACCGCAGCGCCGACGAATGTCAGAAAGAACGACCGATCGAGCGAGCGCGTCCTGAGACCTTCGTCTTCCTTCCGGAACACAATGATCCTCGCGGGTTGCTTGCCCTGAGGCGGGATTCCGTGGAACTCGAGCTTGTGCATCTCGACGTGCGCCACGCGCGTCGAGATGATCGCGACGGCGCCGAGCGTCACCGCGAGCAGAGTCACGACCATCGCGATGAGGCGCGCTCGCATCACGCCACCAGCTTGTAGCCGATTCCGAAGACCGTCGCGATCCGCTCCGCGCCGACTTTGCGCCGGAGATTCTTGATGTGCGCGTCGATCGTGCGATCCAAACCTTCGAAATCGTCGCCGAGGGCGAGGCGCGCCAGCTCGTCGCGGCGGTAAACACGGCCAGGATTCCGCGCCAGCGCGATGAGCAGCCGCAACTCGGTCGCGGTGACCGTCACGGGCTCGTCGCCCACCCGCACCTCGCACCGCTCCGGATCGATTGTCAGCGCTCCCGCGACGATGCAGGGCGTCTGGCCCTGCTGCGCCGCGCGCCGCAGCACCGCCTCCACCCGCGCCACCAGCTCCCGCGGCGAGAACGGTTTTGTCAGGTAGTCATCCGCCCCGAGCCCCAACCCCTCCAGCTTGTCGCGCTCCGTCGACTTCGCCGTCAGCATGATGATCGGCACCGCGGACGTCGCGCGCAGCGTCCGGCACACCGAAAGCCCGTCGATCGCCGGCAACATCAGGTCGAGCACGACCAGATCCGGCGCAAAACTCCGCGCCGCCTCCAGCGCCTTCGCCCCATCCAACGCCGTCGCCGTCGCATACCCCGCATGCGCGAGATACCGATCGAGCGTCTCACACACTTTGGGATCGTCGTCGACGATCAGGACGCGACGCATGCGTGCATGTTACGGGGAGTTGTGAAGGTGATGTGAAGTGTAGGGGCCGGCTTCAGCCGGCCCTGGTGCGGCTAAAGCCGCACCCTACATTACGCCGGCGGCGGCACCCTGAACCTGGTCCCGCTGAACGTCAGCGAGCGGCCGCTCTTCTTCCTCGCTCCCTTGTGCCGGCTGAGGAAGTCTTCCTTCGCCTCGGCCAGCGTGGTCGGGACGAACGTGGCGCCGGCGGCGACGGTGCGCTCGCGGTCGCGCGCGAAGGCGGAGCCGCCGGCGACGATCAGGAGGTCGGGGAAGTGCGCGGCGAGCGCCTGCAGCAGCTCGTATCCGGCGTCGACGTGGTCGAGGTTCGCGCACGAGACGAACACCGCCTCCGGCTTCACCTCCGTGATGAACGAGATCAGCTCCTCGTTCGGCAGGTCGGTGAAATAGTCGGCCGAGTAACTCTCCGTCCGCAGGATCTGCGTGAGCATGAGGGTGCCGAGGGAGAGGCGCTCGCCGGCGACGGAAACGGCGACGATGTGGCGGACCGGATCGGGCGTCGCCGCGTTGCGGTCGCCGTAGCGGATGATCAGCTCGCGGATCACGTCCTTGATGAAGTGATCGTTCGCCGTCGAGATCCGCTTCCGCTCCAGCTCCTCCTGCGCGAACGTGAGCGTCGGGATGAAGAGGTCCGTGAACATCTCCTCCATCGACGACTCCTCGGCGTGCCGGTCGGCGATCGCGATCGCGCCGGTGCGGTCGCGCAGCAGCAGGCGGTTGTAGAAGCTGAGGTACCCCTCGAGCGGATCCTCCGTGCCGAACATGATCGTGAAGATCCGCAGCGCCGGGATGAACTCGCCGCCGACCGTGAGACAGACCGTGATCGGCACCGCGAGGAGCAGGCCTACCGGTCCCCACAACCAGCCCCAGAAGATCGCGGCCACCAACAGCGCGATCGGCGAGACGCCGACGCGATGCCCGACCACGACCGGCTCGACGAACCCGCCGATGAGCTGATCGGTCAGCACGAACAGGCCGAGGACCGCGAGCGCCGTGTACCAGTTCGGAAAGACCGCGAGCGAGAGGAACGTCGGCATCGACGCGCTCAGCACCGCGCCGACGTACGGGATGAAACGCAGCAGCCCTGCGAGCACGCCCCACAGCGGCGCGTGCGGCACCTGCAATGCGAATAGACCAATCCCGATGAGCAACCCGAAGCCGACGTTGAGCAACGCGATCGTCAGGAGGTAGCGGCTGATGCGATCGGACGTCTCGCCGATCGCCTGCGTCGTCACCGTGAGATGTGCGCGGCCCGCGAGCCGCAGGAACTTGTCCCGCATCTGCTCGCGGTCCTGCAGCAGGAAGAAGACGAGCACCACCACGAGGAACGACGACGCCACGAACTCGATCGTCGGCGCATACGTCTTGTACTGCTCCTCGATCGTGCGGCGGTCGGGGATGACCCGCACCTTGAGGTCCGCCTTCTCGACGCGCTCGCCCGTCTCCGACACGCGCTGCAGCGTGCGCTCGATGACGTTGATCGTGCCGCCGCTGTTGCGCCGCAGGAAACGGATCTTGTCCTCGATCTGGCCGCTCGTCGCCGCGTGCGCCAGCTCCTTCGCGACTTCGCTGAACTGCTGGTAGATCCAGTAGCCGCCGAGGGAGAGGCTCGCGACCGCGATGCCGAGGGAGAGCACGATCGCGCCCGTGCGGCGGAGGAACGAACGCTCGAGCAGCGAAACGACCGGCGTGAGCAGGAACGCGAAGAGGATCGCCAGCGCCACCGGGACGACCACCGGCTTCGCGAGATAGAGCACCGCGATGACGACGATCGTGACGAAGAGAATGCGCGTATTCGACTGCCGCCGGTCCTGCGTCCGCTTGTCGCCGAACGAACCGGTATCGCTCAGACGCCGCTGCGAGAGCGTCCGATCGAAGGAGTCGGTATCGTCGTCTTCAAACCACGCCATGTCGCCTGCTAGTGTCGCACCGCGCGATGCCGTCCCGTCGTTGTTCCCTCCGGCGTGACGATGAGCAGCATCTCAGCGGAGGTCGTGCCATCGAGGTTCCGGACCGTCACGTGCAGCGTTTGCGCGGTCGCCGTGTCGTCGGGAAGGAGCGTGGCGTCGAGCTCCGCGGCACTGACGTACGTCGTCGTACGGTCGGTGCCATTGATCCTTACGACGGAGAGGGGGACGAAGTTCCCACCAATGACACGGATCGACGTGACGCCGCTGTTCGCGGAGAACGAGCCGGGGTCGATGGCGTCGATGTGCGGCGTTCCGGCCGAGAAGACCTGCACGAAGAACGGATTGCTGATCGCCGTCGGCGAATTGATGACGTTCAGCGCATACGACCCGGGGGTGATCAGGTCGGCGCCGTTGATGGTGGCGCTGAGCGTGCCGTCGGAGTTCAGCGTCGTCACCAGGCTGTTCCCCTTGAAGACGATCGTCGAGGTCGGGAGGAATGACGTCCCGGTCACCACGATGTCCTGCGACAAGACGCCCGCCGTGATCGCCGCGGGCGTCACCTGCGTGATCTGCGGCGCCAGGACCGGGAGCGGCGTCGCCGCCGACGTCGCGCCGTTGTCGGTCACCGTGATCTGCAGCGTCCCCGCCGACGCGATCTCGGTCGTCGAGACGTTCGTCACCAATGCGCCGTTGATGTTCTGCGTCGTCGAGCGCGGAACGCCGTTCACATTCACGATCGAGGTCGGGCTGAAGTTCGTCCCGGTCACCGTGAGCTGGAAGCCGTTGTCGCCCGAGATCGCGGACGTCGGATTGATGCTCGTGATCGTCGGAACGGCGACGACGATCGAATACGTCACCGAGGCCGACGTCCCGGCGCTCGCCGCCACCGCGAGCTGCACGTCGTGCGCGGTGGCGAGGTCGGAGCTGGTGAGCGTCGCGTCGACTTCCGTCGGGCTGATGTACTGCGTCGTCCGCGGCGAGCCGTCGACCGTCACGATCGCGTCGGGCGTGAAGTTCTGGCCGAACACCGCGATCCCCGGCTGCGTCGACCCGACCGTCCCCTGCGGCGGGTTGACCGACGTGATGGCCGGAACGTTGGCGGCGACGATCGTCAGGTTCGCCGGCGCCGACGTCGCGGTGAGGTCATGCCGCTCCACCGTCACCTGCGAGACGTGCGGCGTGGTGACGTCGCCCGCCACGAGCGTCATCGCCATCTGCGTCGCGCTGATGTACTCCGTTCCTCGGCTGTTGTTGTCGAGGAGAATCATGTCGTCGATGAGGAAGCCCGACCCGTTGATGAGCACCTTGAGGTTCGTCGAGTTCACCGGGAGCGTCGACGGGTCGAGGCTGTTGATCACCGGCGCGTTCGGCTCCGTGACGTAGAGATTGAACGAGTTCGACGTTCCGCCCGTCGAGCCGGGGACGGTGAGCGTGATCGGCACGCTCCCCGCCGTGTTGATGTCGCTGGGGAAGATCGTGACCTTCACGTGCTGCGCGTCGACGAACTGCACCGTGCGGCCGGTCGGGTTGCTGCCGACCGTCACCGTCGCATTCGAGGTGAAGTTCGTGCCGGTGATCGTCAGGAGGAACGACGGCGCGCCGACGGTGGTCGACGACGGCGAGAGGCTCGTGATCGTCGGCAGCGTGGCGCTCGTCACCGTGAGCGTCGCCGCCGTGGAGACCTGGCCGTTCGGATTGTTGACGACGATCGAGACGCTACCCGCCGTCTGCACGTCGCTGGCGAGCATCTGGACGTTGAGGTGCTGCGAGTCGACGAACGTCGTGCTCCGCGTCGCCGAGTTCGCCTTCACGACCGAACCGTTCACGAAGTTCGTCCCGACGACGCTGAGCGTGAACGCGCCGCTGTTCGCCTGCACGTTGTTGGGCGAGAGGAGCGAGATCGTCGGCACCGTGCTCGGCGGTCCGATCGTGTAGCTCGCCGACGGCGAGATCTTGTTGTTCGGCGTGACGTTGACGACCGTGATCGTCAGCGTCCGCGCCGACGAGACGTCGGAGGAGAGGAGCGTGAACGTGAGCTGCGCCGGCGAGACGTACGTCGTCGCCCGGTTCGAGCCGTTGACGCGGACCACCGCCGTGCTGCTGAAGTTCGAGCCGTTGAGCGTGATGGTCAGGTTCGTCGACTGCGCCGGCGTCGTCGTCGGATCGAACGAGCCGATCTGCGGGTCGTTCGGATAGACGACGAAACTGACCGGCGACGACACCGCGCCGCCGCTCGCCACCGTGATCTGCAGCGTCCCCGCACTGGAGACGTCGCCGAAGAACAACGTCGCGGTGAGCTGGGACGAGGAGACGAACGACGTCGAGCGCCCGCTCCCGTTGACCCGCACCTGCGCCCCCGCCAGGAAGTTCGCGCCGTTGACCGTCAGCGTGAACGAGCTCGACCCCGCGATCGCATTCGACGGGCTGAGCGACAGGATGACCGGCGTCGTCACCGCGAACGCATTCGTGGCAACGAAGAGGACGGCGGTGAGCAGCAACGTCGAGCGGAAGGTCTTCACACCACACCCCCAGGGACTGAAACGACAATCATTCTACGACTTAGTGCCACGGCGCAGCTTTGGCAGAGCGAGCGAAGATGGATTTCCAACGCAACGGCTCCCAACCGTCAACAAAGGGCTCCTCCGAATACTTCACCGGCAGCGTCCGCATCGACCCGCTGATCCCGACGACCTCCCCGGCCCGCGTCGGCGGCGCGGTCGTCACGTTCGAGCCCGGCTCCCGCACCGCCTGGCACCGTCACCCCCTCGGACAGATGCTCATCGTCACCGCCGGCTGCGGCCTCGTCCAGAGCGAAGGCGGCCCCATCGTGAAGATCCGCCCCGGCGACACCGTCTGGTGCCCTCCCAACGAGAAGCACTGGCACGGCGCAACGTCCACCACCGCCATGACCCACATCGCCATCCTCGAGACCCTCGACGGAAAGAACGTCGAATGGCTGCAGCACGTGACGGATGAGGAGTACAGGGCGGGGGAAGGGGCGGAATGAGATCGCTCGTACAATCGTCGCGTGGCGTCGACGAAGTGGTTTACCGCTGTCCTTGTCATGGAGTGCCGTGTCGGTCGAGAGGCTCCAAGTCTCTGGGATGAGCAAGTCCGTCTCATTCGAGCACGCTCTCCCGAAACCGCGTATGCGAAAGCCAAGAAGGTCGGCAAAGAGAACGAAATCACTTTCGCGAACTCGGCCGGTGAAAAGGTCCGCTGGCGGTTCGCCGGCATCGGAGAGCTGGTGGATCTTCTCGACGAAGACATCGAGTCGGGCATCGAGGTATTCAGCAGGCTTACGCTAGAAGGCAAACCGCGCGTTCCCGCAAAATCAAAACTGATCGTCTTTTGGTCTGCGCGGAACCAACACAAAACAGCCGGCGAACTTCTCGCGAAAGCAGAACCACTGAAGAAGTTCGCTCCGCATTCACTGCGACGTCCGACGAAACGGGGCACCTGACGCCATCCCCGCCTCTCGCTCGGCGCTTCATGTCGCGTTCGTTAGCGACCCTGCGGTCGCGCTGGTAAGATTTTCTTGGAAGCCATGCACTTGAACGTTCAGGGTTAGGCGCACGTAAATGGCAGTTCAACGTTGGCAGGTGCGCGATTTTCGTGCGCGGCGTCGGCTCCTGGATCCTGAAGACTTTGCCATTGGCGGCGAGAATCCACCGCCAAGCGACCTGGTTGCCGAAGACGTCTGGCGAAATGTGATGTCGCTTCCCGACGACGTGGCGATACGAACGACGAACGACCACGGCGCAAGCATCGCAACGCTGAACAATATGTGGTGGTCATTCCTGAGAATATTTGAGCAACAAGAAGATCGCTTCGGCCCAGTTTTGCTCGACGTTCACGACGAGTTCGGCGCCGCACTTCTGTTCGCAATTCAGGGCTTCTACCGCCAAGCAGCCGCTGCTCTTCGGACCGGTTTAGAGTTAACCGTCATCGGGGCGTATTGCGATGCATCGTCAAACTGGTCCGAATTCAGGGAATGGGAACAGGGTCACGCTGAACTGGCATTCGGTCGGTGTGCTGATCTGCTGCCTAAGTTAGCGCTGGTCAAGTCGCTCGAGGCGCATTTGACCTCCACCGTCAACGACTCGCTTTTTCGACAGCGCACGCCGACGACGCAAGGAGGCTGGTCGCGGCGCTTATATTTCACCCTCAGTAACTACGCACATTCTCGTCCTCGCTTCGCGAACGCGGACATTTGGGAAAGCAACGGCCCTGTTTACGTTCCGAAAGCGTTTTCCCAGTTTGCGACTCTTTTCGTGGAGACGTTCATATTCACTACACTACTTGCTCGCCTCGCCAGAGGCGGCGTTGAGCTTCCGTTTGACGTTCCAAAACCATTTCTCAATTCAACATCGCGCTGGTCTCAGGTCGCCCGTATTTGCCACGAGTTTCTCAGCAGCGCCGACGCAGATTCGCCAGTGCAGCGGAGCGAAGGGCAACTCCCTTAGACGACCGCGCACGCCAGACCAAACGCCGCCCACACCTTGGCACGCGGGTTTTCTACACCCTTGTTGCGGCCGCGGTGTTCGCTCGGTACTACTCTCGCGACTGGGCGAGCCTCAGCAGAAAGCTGCCCGGCCGCCTTCGGGGAAGTCATTTCGACTTGATCACGAAGTCGCCTGCTCTGCTGCCCGGCGCCAGCTCCCACCCGGCGTTCAGCTTCAGCCGCGAGCGGTCGGCGGCGCCGAAGAGAAGGGCGTGGCGTTTGAGATCGGCCCGCACGCCGGAGTCGGTCGTGATCGTTCCCCACGCGCCGCTCGCCTCCAGCGACGGATAAACCGTGCCGTCGTCGCCGAGGGCCACGACCGTGTATGGATCGAAACCGTACTGCGCGATGTCGAGCGGAATCTCGATCACGGGGCCGTCGACGAGCCGCGCCCGATAGAGCGCGATCTTCGCCGCCTGCTCCGTCGCGCGCGACTCCTCGTCGGCGCGCAGCTTGGCACCGTCGTACGCGGCGGCGCGTGCCACCGGATCGGCCGAGGGGATGACGTTGAGAAGCTCGGCGAGATCCGAGTCCTTGTGAAAGCCGCTGCGCCAGTTCGGCTTCGCCATATCGAGCAACAGCCCGTAGGCCGGCCCGGTGCTGTACGCGAACGACCGGACGAACGACTCACTGCGGTCGGTGCCGTCGAGACGGCGCGCGATCGCGAGCCGCGTCTCCTCCGCCCCCGTCCCGCGCAGCGCGAAGCCGGTGTACTCGGCGAGACCCTCATTCGCCTCCAGCGCACGTTCGTTCGCCGCCGCGTCCGCAAAGAGCGAACGCCGCTTCGCGCGAAATGCCAGCGCATCCGCGATCGCCTGCTTGTCTCCCTTCAGAGCCGCCGAGAGGGCGCGCAGCTCGAGCAGATACCAGTAACGCCCGTCGAGCGTGTCGAGCTGCGGGTTGTTCGCATTCGTTGCAGGCAGGCCGAGCTCGTTCTGGATCCGGTGAAAACACTCGTGCAGCACGAGCCGGCGCCGCGCGACGGAGATGGGAGAAACGGCACCCCACATCACCATCGTCCAATGCGTCCCGCTCCAGTCGGTCGCCGTATTCGCGATGACGACGTCCTTCGGCAGCGTCCCCTCGAACACACCGCCTGCCGCCGCCCTCAGCACCCCGCCCGCATCCGTCTGATTCGCGACCGCG
>JACZCU010095642.1_pt1 | contig 11832 bp, 21 predicted proteins | sample 8641851 | NCBI WGS metagenome assembly JACZCU01 (sample SAMN15324605, study PRJNA640507) | soil metagenome | isolation source: monocropping sugarcane control | place: China: Luxin town, Laibin City, Guangxi Province | collected 2019-07-25 | depth 10cm m | reverse complement strand
TCGATCCCCTGCAGCTCCGCGCCGCCCCCGTACCCCACCACGACTCCGACGGCCCCGGCGAGCTGCGCGACCGCGCTGGTCGTGATCGGCGCCGGCGCTGGAGTAAGCATGCTTTTTCGCCGGCGTCGGTCGTTCAGGAACGCCCGGACGAGCGCCGGACCTCGCCCGTGGGACGTGAGATGTTGCGCCATTCCCTGCGTCCGATTTTTGGCATAGAGCGCCTGTGCGCTCGCCGGCGGCAGATCGACGTCGCGCGTGCGGTCTGCATCGCTCTTCGCGAGACGGCTGTAGAAGATCACCGGGTGCCGCTGGTCGGGGTGCTTCACGCGCAGGACCTCGAAGCCGTTGCCGGGCGGGGATTTGAGGATGTGCCATCCGTGCTCGGTCAGCCACGCGCGGAAATCGTCGAGATGGTTCCAGTGCAGCGTGCAGCGATCAGCCACTCACACCGCCTAAAGCATGCTTTTTCGCCTGGTCGGCTTTGGTGTGGCACGTGGCACGGAATCCACGGCCGCACGTCGCGCACTTCGCGGTGTTGTACCGCTTGCCGACGTATGCGTGCGGCTTCGTCGTTCCCCATCGCGCGGTCGCGGCCTGCTGCGCGATGTCGCTGCGCGCTTCCTGGTTGAGCGCCTGCGCGCGGGCGTTACCCCCCTTCGCGGCGGCGAGCTGGCGTACGGTCGGTTTTCTCTTCCTCGGCATTCGGTTTGGTTCCTCCTCAGTGATTGGCGTCGTGCGCCTCGGGATGGTCGGTGATGCAGTCGCGGGGGTCGATGACCTCCTCGCCGTGCTGACACGTGAACGGATGGTCGCGCACCTCCGGCTCAAGGCCGCGCTTGAGCGCGTCCGGGTCGCCGTGATTCACATGCAGGAACGGCTGCGCGCAGTACCGGCAGAGCACGGCCGCGGCCATGGTCTTGATGTGATCGTCGTGCATGTCCGTGCAGACGGACTCCATCTCTTCAGCGAACGCAGCCACGTAGAGCCAGTGGAGCGCCGCGAAGTCGAGGGGCGACAGCTTCGCCGAGATCCCTTTCGGTTCAGCGTCACGCGCGAGCACGACAGCGATGTCGGCCTCGAGTTCCGCTCCGCAGTTCCCGTCCGGCCGCGTCTTGCGGGCGCGATCCCGCGCCGCTTCCTTGATGAGCTGTTCGACCTCGTCGCGATTCGTCAGGCGATGGATCATGCGCACCTCCACCGCTTCGGACGTGCGGCGTCATCGACGACGCGCACCTTCCCGAGCGTGACCAGGTGCGCGAGCGCACGGCGCACGCGGCGCGACGTGGCCGCGTAGTCGAACGGCGGCAATTCCATGGCGCGCGCGTAGACGTCGCGCATCCGCTCGATGGCGCGCGTGATCTCGCGGACGGACATTCCGCTCGTCCGGTAGAAACCCTTCGCACCATCGAGAGTGACCCACACCAGACGGCGCGTCCCGAACAGCGTATCGACCGCCGGCTTCGGCCCGTAGCACACCATCTCGGGCGCGCGGCGCGCGCGCGCGGCGGCGAGGCGATCTGTCGTCGCGCTCACGCGCCGCTCCTCTTGATGGCGGCCATGTTGACCGCCGCTGCAATCGCGCGATTCAGGATCTCAACGTACGGAGCGGAGACCGCGTCGCCTAGATTTTCGAGCGACTGCGTGTGCAGACCGTCTAACGCTTCGATCAGTTCCGCCGGTGTCGTGAGCTTCACCACGAGCACGCCGTTGCTCTGCATCGATACGCCACGCGAAGCGATGCGCCAGTCGAGGACGGAATCGCCCGGTTCCTCTGTGTTGGCTAGATGCTTCGTGAGTGAATCGAGCACGATGCGCGACGCGTGTGCGGCGTTGTCGGCGCTGTCTACGGTGAAGAGCACAGGAACGGTGAATTCCATCACTGCACCTCATCCAGCGAGCACTCGGCGCGCGCTTCAGTCTCGATGCACGTGTGACAGAAGCCGCAGAGGCCGCACTTCTGCGACCAACAGGAGAGGCATCCGTCAGGCGTCCATCCTGCCGCGCGTGCGGCCGTCAGCGCGTCGTCGTCCGTCGCGAAAACGCCGCACGTGTCGCACCGCTCGATTTTGCGGATTTCGTCGTCGTGCTCGTCGCCCATCTCGACCCATCCGCGGAAGTTGCACTCCTCGCATCCGGGCGCGAGCGATAGCTCCTCAGTGTCGAAGCGATAGAGGGCGCGAGGAATCGGGCGCGGGTTGGCGTCGTCGCTCACGGCACTGAGGAGACGGACCTCGTACACATCCCCCGGCTGTCCGACCGTGCGAGGGATGCGCTTTGTGACGCGTGCGCGCATGCCGTGCGCGGCATGCTTCGGAGCATTGATGACCACGATGTCGCCGCGTGTGTAACGCGGCATGGTGCGGGCGTTCTGAAGCACAGCGGCGGCGGTCTCGCGCGTCGGGATCTTGTACGTGGTGCACGTGCCGGATGCGGCAACCCATCCGCGAGCGGAATGCCACACGAGGCCGATCTCGACGTCGCCAGAGAAGACTCGGTATGTGCAGCAATTGTTCGCGGAGGTCGCAGACTTGTCGATCGCGAAGCGGTAGGTGGACGGTGCGGGTGCGTTGTTCGTCGTTTCCATAGTCCCCATCTTAGGCCCGGAAGCAAGCATTGTCAAGGGCGCGGAGAGATTTTCTAGAAAATCCCCCCGCAATTTCTAGAAAGTGGCCGTAACCCGGTACCGTGGCGTGGGTTGCGGTGCCGCGAGGAGTGCCGTGATGTCGGCGCGCGTCGCGTCATCCTGAGCGGCGACGGCCTCTCGCCATGCGCGCCGCGCGTACTGCGCCGCGGCCATCGAGAAGCGGTCGGTCCCGAGCGCGAGGCCGGCACACAGGAAGTCCGCCGCGTAGGTGCCAGCGATGGCCGCATTGTGCGCGGAGGTCGAGCGTCGCTCGCTCGCGTACATCCGAGCGAACGGCGCCCGGAAGCGGGAAGCGAGACCCGAGGCGTAAGCACTGGCAACGGCGAGGGGGGATGCGGTCGTTCTCATGGGGTGCTCTCCTTTCACGCGGCGAAGCGGTAGCGGATGGCGACCATCTGGTCGCGGGTTTTCCGACTGGTGCGCCACTTGTCGAACGCGAGCGCGATCTGAGAGAAGCGCCGCGCGGTGCGGGGGTTGGCGAGGATCGCGGCGCGGACGTATTCGACCATCGCCTCCTCCGCCTTGAGGAGCACTTCGTACGCGCTCCAATAGCCGAGGCTTTCCTCGATGTCGGATACCGCGTCGCAGTGACGGTCGATGTCATCCACCGGGACGGTGAGCGCGGCAACCTGGCGATCGCGTTCTGCGTCGATCGTCTCGAATGCCGCACGAGCGGCGGCATACGCGACTTGGGAGGGGTGCGGGTTGTTCGTCGTCGTTTTCATGACCCTAACTTACGCTCACAAGCAAGCATTGTCAAGAGGGGCGGTGAAGATTTTTCACGGGACGAATTCGACGTAACCGGCGGCGACCAGCGCGGCGGCAAGTTGTTCGCGTTCCTCGCGCTCTCCGCCCTTCGCGAAGTCGTCCGTCGTCATGTTCATGATGCGGCGCAGAAGTGCGGCGGCAGCGGTCGGGACATCCGCGCTCGGGCCGCTGAGGGCGAGCACGATGCGCTCGGCGTCGTCGAGGGTGCCGCAGTCGGAGATCCAGCGCCACCCGTCGCCGTCGATCTCGTACACACCGAAGCACTCGGCCTCGGACGCGTGGCACTTTTCCATGTTGCCGGCTACGTCACGGACGGGGCGGATGTCGAACCGTGGCTCCTTGACGCGACGGGCGTACGCATCCGCGGCGTACTCCCGCAGGTTCCACGCGAGGCCGTGCGCCGTCTGCGTGTCCGCTGACCCAAGACGGGAGAGGAAACACCGGATGGCGATGTAGCCCGCGGTGAGGGGGTCGTGCTTCGCGATCTCCATCGCCTGACCGCTCGTCCCAATCTCGGACGCGCGTGCCGCGAGAGCGACGGCGGCCTCCTCGATTTCAGCGCCGCGTTGCTTCGCGATGGTGGACAGAGCAGGTTTCCGGGTGTTGGTCGTCGTTTTCATGAGAGTAAGTCCCTTCGTAATCAATCGTTTGCGTTCGGTTTGATCGGGATTCTGAGCGTCCGTAATTTCGGTGCGAATACGGTTCAGTGCAGGAACGTGCCGCGGCAGCACTGCGCGCATTGCTTGCCCTTGCACTTCGGGCACGTCGCGGCGTTCGCGTCATAGACGCGATCCCGGCATGAAGCGCAGACGAAACCGCCGTCGCTCGGGCGCTCAGGAACGCGGCGCGCGATCTCTCGGCGCGTGATGCGTTCGACGTCGGTCTCACCGGCTTCGCGCGCGATCTCGACCTTGCGGCGCAGTTCCGGCACGGTCAGATCCTCGTTTTCGATGTCGAGCAGGTTGACGCCGTCACGTTCGAAGTACGGGGCGATCTCGGGCGCGTCCGCGAACGCTCGGGAGAGATTCAGCCGCGCGGCGGCAAGCGCCATTTCCCGCGCTTTGGCTTCGTCGCCTTCCGCCTTGCTGTAGAACGTGCGCTGCAGGATGTCGAGCAAATCGGACGCGACGCGCTCAGCGGATGCAGCGTCGGACCAGTGGACGACGACGGCCGAACCTTCGATCGCGTTGATCCGCTCGAGGGTGTCGTGCATCAGGTACGACAGGACGGCGTCGGCGTCTTTCAGGTGTTGGAGGGTGACTTCGGCCGCGGTGCGGGTGTCGCGTGTGCGCTTCGCTTTGGTCGCCATGGCGTCACCGTCCCTCGCCGCGGAGGCCGCGGTAGATCGACCCGTAGCGAGAGCGAGCGTTGCGGAGCTCATTCGCGATCGAGCACGAACGGCGCGACGTCGCGCACGTGACGCACTCGCGGAGATGGTCGCGGTATTCGGTCTCGGAGAATCGCGCCATGCGGCGCGCGTGAAGCGGGGAAGTGATTTCGTCGTTTTTCATTGTCGGCCCTTTCATGCTCCCCAATATAGGCTCGTAAGCAAGCATTGTCAATAGGAGAGCGAAAGATTTTTCGACGGGTCAGAATGTCGGCTCGGCGCGCTCGACATCGATCATCGTGTCCGAGCGCCAGTGCGTCAGTCCCGTGCGTCCACTGTCGCGGCGAAACTCGACCGTGTGGCACCGCGAGGGAGTGTTGATGCCGCGATAGACGTCCGTTATGGTCCGCTTCGTTTGCGGCAGGTAGTCGCCAACACGGAGCGCGTCGACGCGCACTTCCATCCTCACCGCGCACCATCCGTGAACGAGATCCTCGTCACCGGGTGCAACTCGACCGCGTTTGGTGCAACCCCGTGCTGACGGTGCCGCACGTCGAAGAATCCGACTCCCTCGATGTGGACGCGGACGGCAACCGACGTGCCGCGCTCGCTCGGGTCGAACCGCGCGAGGAACGCGGCGCGAGCCCGTGCCGCTGCAGCCCGGAATGGCGACGTCACCGGCATGCAGTCGAGCGACGGGATTTCCGCGATCATCGACGCGCCGTCCGCGCTGGTGATGACGAGGTGAATGTCTCCGTCATCCTCGGCGCGATACCACGTCAGCACGACCTCGACCGCGTACGCGTGAGACTCGACTCCGGGCAACCGTCCGGGGAGCGAGAGCGGACGCGGGGGAGCGGGAACCGACGCGAGCGCGGCGATCGTCGTCGCCTTCGGATGCGCGATGTCCACGCGCACCGCGGCGGAGTCGGCGCCGACCTTCACGGACCATCGCTCCTCTCCGCAGTCGTCAGCGCGCAGCGTGGCGCAGGTTGCGAGGATGAGCAGAGCGGCAACAGCGGGTTTCGTCGTTTTCATGCACGTAACGTAGGTCGCGTCGCAAGCATTGTCAAGGGGCATTCATGGGCGATCACGTGCGGAGCGGTATCATTAGGCGCATGACGCTCACGACCGATCCCGAGGAAGCACGCAACAGCGGCCTGCGCGGCGACGGGCAGCAGAACAAATACGTTGTCCTCTCCGATGAGGAGCGCGCGAAGGGCTTCGTGCGTCCGGTCCGCCGCTCGTACAAGCACGTCGGCACGCGTCCGACGTATCCGCATCACCTCCGCGACCTCACCCCGGACGAGCAGACGCGCCTCGCGCAGTACAACTACTCGAAATATGAGGTGTACCCGTGCGCGGTCGTCGTCGATCCCGGCGGACCCACGCCGGCGGGCGGCTACCCTTCCGCCAACGAGCGCCACGTAGAGGACTCGGGATCGTTCCTGCACCACTTCGCGAACGCGGACGGCTCCTCCGTGACCGGCCGCTTCTGGACGGATGCGCAGCTCCGCAGCGGGTGCGGCACAGTAACGACGATGGCGCAGGCGATCGCCGAGACGTACGCGCGCAATCCCGGCTTCTACGGCGGCACGTTCTGCGTTGGCTGCGGTGTGCACCTCCCGGTCGGCGCCGCTGGCGAGTTCGTGTGGCTCGACGACGGGTCGCGCGTCGGGACATAGGGAAACCTATGCTGACATAGGGTCGCGCGGTACACTTGCCGCCTCTCCCTGGGGAGTACGGCGGTGTGGCCGACAAAGCACCAGCGCGCGGCGCAACAGGACAACCCGTTGCGCCGTTCGTGCTTCATGCCGCACAATGCTGCTTGCGTGACCGCGGGACTGCGAATCACCTCCGCGCCCCGATTGGTCCCACGCCGCGACCCCTGCCGTTCGGAGAGGCTTCGACCACCTATCCAGCGCGGGCCATTCAGGGGTCGCGGCACCTTTCACGCTTCCCGTGATTCGTGCCACGGCCATTCGACCAGCGACGCGAACGCGTAGCGGACGTGGCGCGCTCGAGCTCGGGCATCGAAGCACTCCGGGCACAGCGCGGGCACCTCGACGTCGACGACCGCGCGCCACACGTCACGCGCGACGCCGTAGCCGATGACGAACACCCGGCCGCAGTCGGCGCACGGTTCCGGTAGCGGAGTCGCGCGCACGTGCCAGCAGGCAGCGGGAGCGACGACCAAGTCGAGCGGCGGCCGTTCAAACGGTGCCAGGCGGTCAGCCACGGCATAGAGGGCGGAGGCGGTAGCTTCTCGAATTCGTGTCCGACGCCTCACATGCCATATCGCCAACTCGGCCGCCGTCAGAACGTAGGCGAGAAAGATCAGACGCGTGTCGTCGCGTGGCACACCTCCGAAGATGCCGAATCCGATAGCGAAGACGCCCGTCGCGATCACGACGCCGACGACTGCCGCGCTGAGGATGAGCCATAGTCGTGGGAAACGTAGTGGTTTCATGGTCTACAGGACACGGCGCCGGCTGCGATGTGGCGTCGCGGCGGAAAAATCGTCATCCCGTCGATTCGTCGTGAGCTACAATCCGCGCTCATGCGGCGTCCGGCTTTCCTGACCTACCTCTCGAAGCTGTGGGCGCTGACTTCATTGGAGGCGCTGACGATGGATATCGAGACCCAGGTGCAGCACATCAAGCAACAGGTGGATCAGGTGAAGGGCGATGTCGGCGACATCGCAACCGACGTCGCGACGGTTTCGCGCGACCTCGACGCGATCACCACGCGGGTGGACGCGTTGAAGACCAGCATCGAGAGCGGCGCTCAGACAGACCTCTCGGCCATCAGCGCGGAGCTGGACGAGATCAGCACCGGCACGGCCGCCGCGAAGACCAGTCTCGGCGACGTCCACGCGAAGGCGTCCGCGATCGCGCAGTCGCCGACGACCACGACGCCGCCGGCGGATAGCGGCGCGGGTCAGCAGAGCGGCACGACGGGCACCGGTACGACCGGCACGGGCACGTCGACGACCGATCCGACCAAGTCCGATCCGAGCACCGGCGGTCAGGGCGTGGGCGGATAGCGGTACAATCGCCTCGCCTACAACCCCTGCCCTTCCCCGCGGCCCGAGGAGTTCGCCGACTTCTCGGGCCGCACGTGTATTCGTCGTGATGTAGAATCTCGCGACGAAAGGAAACCGACGACATGAAGACAATCGATCTCCCCATCGACCCGAAGTACGGCGTTCGCATCGTTCCGACGTCGGAAGGCTCCGAACGCGTGATGCAGCACCTCACCGATGCGCTGGAAGCGCGCCTCGTAAAACTCGGAACGGATGACGTCATCCCGCCTGACGAGCCGGTCATGATCTTCCGCGGTCGCGATCGTCTCGCGGTGAAGATGATCGAGTTCTATCGCGAGCTATCCCTCGAGGACGGCTGCACGGCGTTCCACCTCGACGGCATCGACAATCGGCTCGACGCATTCGAGACATTCGCGCTCGAACACCCTGACCGAATGAAGCAGCCGGGCATCACGGAGGGGCGATGAAGAAAAACCGTCAGGATCAGCGTCCGCCGAAACAGAAGCGACGCCGCAAGCGTCCGCATCCATCGCCAGCGTCAGGATGGCACCCGATGGCGCAGGGCTACAGCAACCGCACATACGCCCGCAAGCTCGACCCGCATGACGTGGACGTCGCGCGGCGCAAGGCCGCTGATGAGCGGCAGAAATTCGGAGCACCGCGGCCATGAGCACGAAGCGAAAGCCGTCCAAGCCGTCGCCGCTGAAGGCAACCACACCGCGCGACACGTTCAAGGCAACTATCACGATCGAAAATCTGACGCTGACGGCGGAGGGAACGATTCCCGAGGTCATGGAAACCATCAGGACCGGTTTCGCTGCGCTCGGGAACACTGGCGCCGAGCTAATCGGCACCATCAACCGCAAAGGCGATGAAAGGCGGGTGCGATGAACATCTCGGAGCGCATCGTTTCCAAGTTGAAGGATCACCTCGAGGCTCACCAGACGCAGGCGACGCACGTCATGCTCCCCGAAGCCGAGGCGGAGGAACTGCGTCAGTTCATCCGCGACAAAGAGATCCCGACGCTCGCCGAACATGCCGCACGCGCGGCCGGCGTCCTGCCGACGCACCCCGCCGGCGTGAAGCTGGTCCGCGGGAACGAGTTCCGCGCATGGCGCGCGGCGCCGCCGGTCTACGAGGGCATGCTCTCGACCGTGTGGCGCTGTCGTCAGGCACCGCCGGAGGAGCTGCGCGCGCTCGGAAAGCCGGACGCGGTCGCGTCGCTCGCGCAGTTCATCGTCCCCGCCGGCAAGCTGTGGCCCGGATTCCCGATCTACCGCGCGTGGTTTGTCGGCGTCATCTCGCTTGCCGACTTCCCCGGCGTGCCGCCGGCGCAGAAAGACGCGCCGGAGATGACGCACGAGATCATGGTCACGGCTACGGACCCGAATTGCGGCTACGATCCCGATCCCGAGATGCCGGAGACGTGGCACAACTTTACCGGCAAGGTCGCGCAGCAGTTCAACCTCGGCGAGATGGCGCCGGCGGAAGCTGACGCAGCGGCCGTGAACATCGCGCAGAAGTGCGCGCAGGCCGTCACGGACGGCATTCTCCCCATCGTAGACGTCGGCGACGACGGCCGTGCGACATGGGCGGAGGTCATCGCGAACACGGTCGTGCACATCCTCACCGGCGGGCACGGGGGGAAGCCGTCATGAGCGAAACGCAGCCGTTCCCAAAGGTTCCCGCCGGCGATCTTCCCAATGCCACGGTGACGGCGATCGAGGACGCTGCGCGCAAGATGTGGCGCGAGCGCACCTCTCAGATCATGCCGGGACCGTTCGTCTACCTCAGCGAAGGCGGTGCGCTCATCGGCGCCAGCGCCACGGAGGACGACCCCGCGCATCTCACGAGCGCCTTCGCGTTGGGCGTGAAGCGCGTCTATGTTTTCTTCCGCGATGACTGGTCGCTCGTCGCGCAGTTCGAAGCGCCGGCGGTCGCTATCGCGCGCGGCGCGATGCCGTCGAAGTTCCACATTCGCGTCGATCGCGAGCTGACCGATGACAAGCGCACCGAGTACAACGCGACGACGTTTCCGACCGAAGGGCTCATGCTCGACTCGAGCGGCGAGACGGCCGCCGAGTGCCTGCTGATGATGGTCGACCAGCTCTTCGCGATGGAGGCGCAGGATTACGCGGAGTCGTTGACGTGGACCGTCGAGAAGTCGGACCGTCCCGGCGTGACCGAGTTCGCCGATTTCCGCGACGTGGCGGATTGCGCGGCTCGCATCGAGACGACGCCGAACGGTCAGCTCACGATTGGGTACCGGAATCAGTTCGCGCCCGGCCTCACGCGCGCGCACGTCGTCGCGATGTTGCCGCTACTCCACCGGTTCGCCGCGAGCGGGAAGCTGTCATGAGCGTCGGCCCGGACACCACGTCTGTGACGGCGGCCGACGCAGCGCGTCAGGAAGGGCGTCGCGATGTGTACGCGGAGATCCTGCGCCTCGCGATCAAAGGTCTCGCAGACGGCTCAGAGGACCGCGACCGCGTCGCGCTGCTCATCGAGCGTAGCGACACGATCAGCATGCTCCGCCGCGTGTGCGCCAGCTTCGGAGATAACTACTGGCCCGATTCCCTGCACCTCGCCGACATCATCGAAAAGCATCTCGAGCGGCACCTGTACGATGAGGTCGCGCCGCGCTGCACCTACATTCACCATGACGGCATTCGGTGCGTGCTCGCGGAGCACGAAGGCGACGTCGAGCACCAGGCCGCGATCGCCGATGTCATCCGCGTTTACGGCAACCCGTCGTACAGCGCGGACGAAACGCCAGCGCGCACGCGCTGTTGCCTCGCACTCGATGCGGTCTCGGAAGGCTGGCAACGGAACTGCCGTTTCTGTGGCGCCGCGCACGTCGAGTGCAACGTCGCGACCTATCTCGCTTCGGGCGACACCGTCGAGGGCGTGAAACTGTTCGGCGCATGCTGCTCGGAGTGCAAGCAATCGGCGAAGCCGGTGAAGACGGCCCACTCCGTGAGTCCCGAGGTCAGCTCGCACCCGTGGCTCGTCTGCCGCGAACATCCGACAGGAGGGAAAGCATGACCCCGCGCGAACAAGTCCTCGAACGCTACCCGGACGCGTACGCCTCGAGCTGGAAAAACTCGATGTTCATCGCGCAACCGCGCGAGCGCGGCGGCATCCACCGCCTCTCGTCACTGCAAGGTACCGAAGACCTGGCATGGGAAGAGGCCGCGGAACGCCTCGCCAAAGCGACGGCCGAACGCGGCCCGTACGCGTCGATCGAGGCGCCGGACGAGGTCCCGACCGTCCAAGTCGTGCTGCAGTACACCGGCAAGCGGCAGAGCGGGACGTCCTACGCGATCGAGAACGGCCGCGAGCTGGTCACCTACGCGCTTCCGTTCGTGTTCCCGCCCGCCGGCACGAAGCACCTCGTGACGCCGTCAGAGGTCAAACCGACCAGCATGCAGCCGATGAACGCGATCGAGATCGTGGGAGGTGCTGCGGTCGTAGGCGCAGCTCCCACGACGCCGGATCCGGTGGCGATCGTCGCCGAGGCGAAGATGGCACCGACGTTCGCGTGTCCGCTCTGCCGGATGGCGGCCGACTTCGGAAAGACAACCGAGCGCATCGTCATCGCGCGGGAGAACGTGCGCCCGTCAGACCGCATCATCAACGACAACTATGCGGCGCCGGACTGCGTCGAGGTCGAGCGCCAGACGACCGACACGATGGCGGCCATCATCGCGGGCTCGGTCGATTGGGCCTGGTCGTACATCGACGACGAGACCCCGCGTAAGAACATGACGACCACTGAGATGGAGCACGCCGCCAACACCTTCGCGGTCGCGGTCGGGAAGGCGATCGATCACCTCAAGCGGCACGGCATCGCCGCCGACTGGCACACCGTGGACGTGCTCGACGTGTTCTACGGCACCGCGCACGGGGCCGTAGTGTTCCGCGGCCTCGGCCCGATCGTCGGCGACATCCACGCGAAGCGGATCACGGCGACCGGGATGTATCTCCGCATGAATCAGGACGGTACGCCGGCGGAGGCGATCTTCGTCGCGGATCGCGTCCCAGGCG
>JACZCU010034340.1_pt1 | contig 11837 bp, 4 predicted proteins | sample 8641851 | NCBI WGS metagenome assembly JACZCU01 (sample SAMN15324605, study PRJNA640507) | soil metagenome | isolation source: monocropping sugarcane control | place: China: Luxin town, Laibin City, Guangxi Province | collected 2019-07-25 | depth 10cm m | reverse complement strand
GGCTTCCAGCCCGCAGGAGCGCGGCCTTCCAGGCCGCTCGCGGGCAAGATGTCCGCGGTCCTGCGGGCAGGGTGCCCGCGCTCCCAGTCCGTACCGGCAGGTGCACTTCCGGGCGAGTCGCGGCACTCTTCGGGTACTCGATGAGGTCCGCGCTCGCCCGTTGTGTTTTCATCCTCGCGCTGTCGCTCGCCGTGCGCGCGGAACATCGCGGACTGCCGCTGCTCACCGCGATCCCACAGGTCGTTCATCGCGGCGGCGGACAAACGTTCGCGGTGACGCAGGACGCGCGCGGCCTCCTCTACTTCGGCAATCTCGCGGGCGTGATGACGTACGACGGCGCGTGGTGGTCGACGATCCCGTTGCCGAATGACTCCGCGGTCTTCTCCGTCGCTTCCGACAACGCCGGACTCGTTGCCGCCGGCGGCATCGACGAATTCGGATATCTCGCAGCGTCGTCCGAAGGCGCGCTCGTTTATCACTCGCTTGTGGCGCAGTTGCCCGCGAGCCAACGCGAAGTCGGTGAAGTGCGCGGCATCTGCTCCATGGGACGCGGCTTCGTCTTCGCCGCGGAACGCGCAACGATCGAGTGGAACGGCGGCGCGCCGCGCGTGATCCCGCCGAAAGGCGAAGCACCGCCGCTCGACTGCGGCGTGATCGACGGCGCGATTCATCTGTGGGGCGTCGACGGATTGTGGCGTCTCGAAAACGGCCAGCTCGTTCGCGCCGGACTTCCTGCCACGATCATCGACGCAGCGGTGGATGGCGGTGGATTCGCCATTGCGGCAGTCCGCAACGAAGGACTGATGGCCATCCGCAATGGCGTCGCGGAGGCATTCGCTCCGGAAGGAAGTGACTGGCTGCGCGGCAAACGCGTGACCGACGCATGCCGTCTGCGCGACGGCCGCATCGTCATCACGACGCGTGAAGACGGCGTACTGCTGCTGCGCGCGGATGGTGCGGTCGACGAGATCATCGACAGCGTCGCGGGCTTGCCCGACGAAGTGCTTTCGGCGGGGATGCCCGATCGCGAAGGCGCGCTCTGGCTCGCGTATCACGGGCCGCTCGTGCGCGTCGATTTGTCGTCGCCCGTAACGGTGCTCGATCGCCGGCGCGGGGTGTATGGCAACGCGACGAGCATTCGCACGATCGACGGAAAGTTGTGGATGACGACGTCGCACGGACTCTTCGTCATCGACACTCCCGGCGCCACCGCCCGCCGCATCCTCGGCATCCCCGCCCCTGCATGGTCCATCTTCCCCGACGGCAACGCGATTCTCATCGGCACCAGCGACGGCGTCTATCGCGTCATCGAAGGAAAAACGCCGGAGCGTCTCGAAGGAACGCAGGACGTCGCGGTCTACGAGCTCGTGCGCTCGCCGCGCGATCCGAATCTCATCTGGCTCGGCACGCGCGCGTGTCTCGCGACATTGCGCCGCGACGGCGGTTCGTATCGTTACGCGCCCGTGCCGGACACGCCGCGGTATGTGCGCAGCGTGGTCGAGGATCCGCGGGGCAACGTCTGGTTCGGAACGATCTTCGACGGCGCGCATCGCATGGATCCGAGCGGCCGCGTCAAACAATTCGGCAGTGGCGAGATGGAGGTCTATCCGATCGCCGGCCGCGTCGTGGTCGTGCACGCATTTCAATCGATCCTCACCGTTGTCGACGAACGCCTCGTGCCCGATCCGCAACTCAGCGGCATCGATGCGAAAAACTTCTTCGCGCTCGCGGAAGACGGCGCGGGCAATGTGTGGATCAACAGCGATCCGCCGCGCGTCGCGATCAAGACGACGAACGGCTATCTGAAGGAAACGCGGCCGCTCACCGGCATCGGAACGAACATCGCGTACATCCGGCTGGAAGACGACGGCTCGCTCTGGTTCGCGGGCAGCGAAGGATTCTTTCGTTATGCACGCACGCCGTCCGACGCGAAGATCGTGCAGCCTCCCCCGCTGCTGCGACGCGTCACGATCGGCGATGCGCACGATGCATCCGCGATCTCACTCGCCGGGAACGCGACGACACTGCGTCACGCGTTCGGACGTTTGCGCATCGAGTTCGCGCCGGCGTCGTATCGGCCCGGTGTTGCGTATCAATATCAACTCGATCCGCTCGATACGAAGTGGAGCGAGTGGACGAACAACTCATTCATCGACTACACGCGACTCGACGCCGGTGAGTACACGTTTCGCGTGCGAGCGCGCGGCGCCGCGGGCGCGGAGAGCGCGGAGACGCAGTGGTCCTTCCGTGTGCGGCCGCCGTGGTATCGCACGACATGGGCGTACGTGTTGTTCGGGCTCGCGCTGGCGGTGCTGATCGCGATCATCGTGAAGCTGCGCACCGCGGCGTTGCGGCGACAAGCGGATCGTCTGCGCGGTCAGGTCGAGGAGCGCACGCGCGAGCTCGCGCGCACCGTCGATCTCCTCGAACAGGCGAACGCGCATCTCGAACGTTTGTCGTTGCTCGATGAACTGACCGGCATTCCGAATCGGCGCTACTTCGATCGCGCGCTCGCGCAGGCGTGGGACGAAGCGGTGAAAGGCGCGCAGCCGGTGTCGCTGATCCTGCTCGATCTCGATCACTTCAAATCACTCAATGATCAGCGCGGACATCCCGCGGGCGACGCGTCGCTCGTGCAGGTGGCGCGATTGCTCGCGCGCAAGATTCGCCGCAGCGGAGACATGGTCACGCGCGGCGGCGATGTCGTCGCGCGCATCGGCGGCGAAGAGTTCGCGATTCTGCTGACCGACACCGATGCCGAAGGTGCGACGAAGGTCGCCGAGACGCTGCGTGGCGCGGTGGAAGAACTGACGATCGCATTCGAATCGGCGATGTTGCGCGTGACGGTAAGTTGCGGCGTCGCATCGCTCGCGCCGGTGGCGTCGCAAGCGCCGGAGATTCTCGTGCGCCGCGCCGATCGCGCGTTGTACGCCGCGAAAGCAGCGGGACGCAATTGTGTGCGCGGCGAGGCCGCGGCGTAGTTACTGCCGAATCGCGAAAGAAAACTCGTCGCGACTCGCGCGTTCCGCTTTCTCATTGATCTTCGCGCGCGAGCGCGTCTCATCAAACGTGAACGTGCGATCGAGCAAGCCGATGTCGTACGCGAGCCGGTCGCTGTTCGAGGGCAGCAGCACGGCGAGCGAGCGCGGCACGCGATCCGGCGCGATCTGATTCACGTGCCGCACGAGATTCGTCGTGCAGGTATTCGTCAGCGTGTTGTAGAACTCCGGGTGCGCGCGCAACTGATTCGCGCGGCCGAGCATCGCCAGGAACATCTCCTCCATTTTTTCCGGCGTCGTATCGACGCGATAGAGGTACACCGGATCCTTGCGATAGTTCGTGCGCAAACGAATGAGATCGCGCTCGTCGCCAACGACGTACATGATCTCGTACCGGCGCAGCAGGCCTTTCAGCGGAGAGAACGACTCGCCCTTCTCCTTGCGAATCTCGATCGAGATCGCGACGTAATCCGCATCGCCGAAGCCGAAGCTCACGAACGTGTGCGCCGCACCAAACGTCCCGAACGGCTCGACCACGAACCACACCGAATCGAGCTTTCGCAGATCGAAGGTCTTGTCGTAGTACGCGGGCGTGTAGTCGTCCGCCGATCGATAATCGAAATTGCGGATGTTGTGAATCGTCACCAGCGGCGCCGCGATGTCCGCGTACGGCAGAATCTTCTGATCCGCCGACCAGTCGCGATCATTGCGCGGCTGAATGAACCGCGCCCCCGCCACCACCGCCACAACGACGGCACCGGCGATGATGATGCGGCGCGGGTGCATGGGGATATGGTAGTCGGTTGTCGGTTGATGGTTGTTGGTTGTTGGGGGAACCGCTCTGCCAAAGATCGGGTTTTCTGCGAAGCGGTTCTCCCGACAACCGTCAACCGACAACCGACTACCCCCTCTTCGTGCTAATGTCTTTCTGGTCCCTTCGATGTCCGTTTCTTTCCTGCGTCGCCGTGCGTTTCCACCGGCCTTACTGGTGCTGGTGCTCGCGCTGCACCTGTCGGCATTCGGCGTGGAGCGTGGGTTTCCGCTCATCACCGTCTATCCGCCCGAAGTGCACAAGGCGGGGCCGCAGACGTTTGACCTGACGCAGGACACCCGCGGGATTCTCTACTTCGGAAATCTCCACGGGCTCGTCACGTACGACGGCGCGTGGTGGCGCCTGACGAAACTTCCGGACGAGCAGGCCGCGCTCTCGCTCGCAACCGATTCTCGCGGGCGCATGGCTCTCGGTCTCGTCAACGATTTCGGCTACATCGCGCCGAGCGGCGATTCGTCGAATCACGGCTTCCGTTCGCTGCTCTCGCAGATTCCGAAAGACAAACGCGAGCTCGGCGACGTGCGCGCGATCTGCACCACGCCCGCGGGATTCCTCTACCTCGCCGAGCGCAGCATCATTCTCTGGAACGACGACACACCGCGCATCGTCGGCGAGTTCACGTCGGAGACTTCGCCTCGCGGTTGTCTCACGCGCGGCAATGCAGTGTTTCTTCGCGGTTCGAAAGGCTTGTCGCGACTCGATCTCGCGACGATGCGCATCGAAGCCACTGGCACGAACAAGCCGGTGCAACACATCCTCGAGCGCAACGACGGCAAGCTCGTGCTCGCGATCAAAGACGAAGGTCTCGCGCTGTACGACAACGGTGTCGTGACGCCGTTCGCAGCCGAAGCGAATGAATGGCTGAAAGGCAAACTCGTTTCGGGCGGATGCACGCTGCGCGATGGACGGCTCGTCATCACCACGCGCCAGCACGGTCTGATCGTGCTCGGCCAGGACGGCAGCGTCGAGCAGATCATTCGCGAAGATGCAGGACTTCCTGACGCGATCATCAACGAAGCGCGCATCGATCGCGAAGGCTCGTTGTGGCTCGCGATGGAAGGCCCGATCGTCCGCATCGATCTCGCATCGACGGTCACGGTCTTCGACTCGCGACTCGGCGTGCGCGGCAGCGGCGCCGACATCATGCGCTTTCGCGATCGCCTCTTCGCCGCGACGACGCACGGCCTCTACGAGATCCACTCACGCGGCGATGCCACGCGCGTCGAAGGGCTCGCGGATGGCGCGTGGCGCATGCTGGTGCGTAACGACGAGCTGCTCGTCGGCGCCGTGAAAGGAATCTATCGCCTCGGCGAGGACGGCAAGCTCGCGCACATCATCGAGACGGAATCCGAGGTTTATGACCTGCAGCCGTCGAAGCTCGATCCGAATCGCGTCTGGCTCGCGATGGGCGACGGCATCGGCAGCATTCGCCTCGAAGGCAACACGTGGAAATACGAAGGACTCGTCAAAGACGTCCCCGCATACATCTCCACCGTCATCGAGCGTGATGGCGTGTTGTGGGCCGGCACCGTCTTCAACGGAATCGCGCGCGTCGCCGCGCCGCGCACGCCGCAACAGCGCGTCACGATGCACGGCACCGGCGAGATGAACGTGTACGACACGAAGTCGCGCATCGTGCTCGTGAAAGCGACCGGCTCCGTCGTCGAGCTCGATGCGAAAGGCAATCTCGTTCCCGATCATCTCCTCGGCCACATCAAAACTCCGCGCGGATTCTTCGTCGTTCTCGAAGACGCGCGCGGCGACATCTGGATCAACTCCACGCCGCCGCGCATGTACGAACATCAGCCCAACGGCACGTACGCGCGCGAAGGCAGGCCGCTCGTATCCGTCACGGCCGCCGACATTCAGAACCTTCGCGCGACGCCCGACGGCATCGTGTGGTTCCCGTCGGACAAAGGCATCTTTCGTTATCAACCCGGCGACGCGAATCTCCACGGCGCGCCATCCGCACCGCTCATTCGCCGCGCGCTCGCGGGCGAGAGCCGCCTGCTCTTCACCGGCGCGAGCGAGAACGCGCCGAGCCTCAAACACAACTTCGGCCGCATTCGCATCGAAGTCGCACCCGCGTCGTACCTGCCAGGCGTGATGTATCAGTACCGCCTCGATCCGATCGATTCCGACTGGTCCGCATGGACCAGCGAACCATTCATCGACTACACGACGCTCGAAGCAAACGACTACACCTTCCGCGTGCGCACGCGCGGCGCGGCGCTCATCCCGAGCGCGGAAACGCACTGGTCCTTCTCCGTTGCGCCGCCGTGGTACCGCGCGCGGTGGGCGTATGTGTTGTGGACGCTGCTCATCGTCGGTGCGATCGTCGCGGTGATTCGCGTGCGCACCGGATCGCTGCGCAAACAAGCAGAGAAACTCAAAGCGCGCGTCGCCGAGCAGACCGCGGAGTTGCAGGAAACCGTGAAGCTGCTCGAAGCGGCGAACACACAACTCGAAGCGCTCTCGCTCGAAGACGATCTCACCGGCATCTCCAACCGACGCTCCTTCGAGCGCGCGCTCGCCGACGAATGGAATCGCGGACGCAGACACGAACTGCCGCTCGCGCTCATCCTCGTCGACCTCGATCACTTCAAGGATCTCAACGATCGCCGCGGACACCCCGCGGGCGATGATTGTCTTCGTCGCGTCGGACGCTTCCTCGCCGAAACGATCAAGCGCAGCGGTGAGATCGTTGCGCGGTACGGCGGCGAAGAGTTCGCGATCCTGCTGCCCGGCGTTGATTCGAGCGGCGCGATTCGCGTCGCGGAATCGCTGCGCGAAGGTATCGAGAAACTCGCGATTCCGTACGGCAATGGTCAGGGCAGGCGCGTCACCGGAAGTTGTGGCGTTGCGGCGATGACGCCACACGCCGATCTCGCGCCGGAGAGCCTCGTGGCCAGCGCCGATCGCGCGCTGTACGCGGCGAAGCACTCCGGCCGCAACTGCGTGCGCGTCGCCGACGAAACGACGACCGGCACGTGGCTGCGCGACGTCTCCGCGAGCTAGAGGTATGTTCGACACCGTCACGCTCGAGCGTTATCGCCACATCGTCGAGAACGCCGACGAGATCATCTTTCGCACCGACGTGAGCGGCGCGTTCACGTACGTGAATCCCGCGGCCGAACGGCTCACCGGCTACGGCCGCGAGGAGTTGTTAGGCCGTTCGTATCTCGCGCTCATCGATCCCGACTTCCAGCAGGCCGCGCAGCATTTCTACAAGCATCAATTCGACGCGCGCACGCGCAGCACGTACTTCGAGTTTCCGATGCTCGCGAAGACCGGCGCGCGGATCTGGTTAGGCCAGAGCGTGCTCACGGTCTTCGGCAGCGACGGCCGCGTCGAGGGTTACGAAGCGATCGCGCGCGACATCACCTATCGTCGCGGCATCGAAGAAGAGCTTTCGCGCACGCGCGATGCGGCGTTGCAGTCCGCGCGCGCGAAATCGGAGTTCCTCGCGAACGTCAGCCACGAAGTGCGCACGCCGCTCAACGGCGTGCTGGGCATGACCGACTTTCTGCTCGCGACGAAGCTCGCGCCGGAGCAGCGCGAGTACGCGGAGCTCATTCGCTCGAGCGCGGAGAATCTGCTCGCGATCGTGAACGACGTGCTCGATCTCTCGCGCGTCGAAGCGGGCAAGCTCACGATCGAGCCGATCGACTTCGATCTCGATGAATTGCTCGACAGCGTCTCCGAGCAGTTCGCCGCGCGCGCGGCCGCGAAGCGATTGAAGCTGCGCGTGCACATCGATCTCAACGTCGTGCGTTTGCTGCGCGGCGATTCGCTGCGCATTCGCCAGGTGCTCTTCAATCTCGTCGGCAACGCGGTGAAGTTCACCGATCGCGGCGAGATCACGATCAGCGTGCTGCAATCGGCACACGACGAGACGAGCGTGAAGCTGCGCTTCGTCGTTGCGGATACCGGCATCGGCATTCCGGAGCCGGTGCAAAGCCGCCTCTTCACGCCGTTCACGCAAGGCGACGGCACGTCGACGCGTAAGTACGGCGGCAGTGGACTTGGCCTCGCCGTGTCGAAGGGACTCACCGCGGCGATGGGCGGCGACATCGGCGTGATGAGCGTTGCGGGCGCGGGCTCGACGTTCTGGTTCGAAGTGCCGCTCGCGAAACAGAACGAAGCGCAGGCCGCGGCGGTCAATCGCTGGGATCTCTCCGCGCATCGCGCGTTGCTCGTCGATGCGGATGAAACGCATCGCACGATCATCGCGCGACAACTCGCGTCGTCGCAGATCGGTCTCGATGAAGCGATCGATGCGCACGCCGGACTCGAAGCCGCGCGTTCGCGCCGCTATGACGTGATCGTCTTCTCGATGCGCCTCGGCGATCAGGACGGTCTCGCGTTCGCGCGTGCAATTCGCGGCGACACCACGAACGCGCGCACGCGGCTGCTGCTCCTCACGTCGTTCGGACGCAGACGTCACGACTTCGATGCATTTCGCAGCGCGGGCATCGATGCATTTCTGCTCGAGCCCATTCGTCGCGCGCAACTCTGCGACACGGTCGCGCGCATGCTCGAATCCGAACCCGCGATCGTTCCGCCATCGATCGATGCGCAACCGGCGGCGCGTGCACGTGTGCTGCTCGTCGAAGACAACACCGTCAATCAGGTCGTCGCCCTCGGACAACTGCAGCGGCTCGGCCACGAATGCGTCGTCGCATCGAGTGGCCTGCACGCGCTCGACGTGCTGAAAGGCGCGGCCTTCGACATCGTGCTGATGGACATTCAGATGCCCGACATCGACGGCTACGAAGCGACCCGTCGCATTCGCGAGCTGCCTGGCGCGGTCGCGAAGATTCCGATCGTCGCAATCACCGCGCATGCGATGCCGGGCGAGCGTGAGAAGTGTCTCGCCGCGGGCATGAACGATTACCTGCCGAAGCCCGTGAGTCTCACGCAACTCGGCGCGGCAATTCGTTTGTGGGCGAGCAAAGACTCGGAATCGCAAGTCGTCGCGCCCGACATCATGGAGCAGGACGATCCGTACGTTCTCGATCGCGAGCGCGTGAGCTCGTTCCTCGCCATCAATCGCACGCAGGATGGATTTCTCGAAGGGCTCGTGAAGATGTTTCGCGAGGATGTGCCATCGCGTCTCGATGCGTTGCGCGCGGCAGCATCGATCGGCGATGCGAATGAAGTGGCGTTCGTCGCACACGCGTTGAAGAGCTCGTGTGGCAGCGTTGGCGCGAAACGCATGCACGCGGTCGCGACGGCGCTCGAAGAGGCCGCGCAGACGAATCGGCTCGAAGGCGCTGCGGCATCGATCGAGCAGCTCGCTGCCGAGTTCAAGCGCGCGATCGTCGCGTTTCACGGAATCGTGCGACGAAGCGGTGGCTATCAGGCGGTGCCAGGGCCGGAGTGACCTTCCTCCTGTTATCTTTGCTCACGCATGGATCTCGGCACGTACCGTTTGATCGAACAGCTCGGCATCGGCGGCATGGGCGAAGTGTGGCGCGCCGAAGATACGAGACTGCTGCGGCACGTGGCGATCAAGATCCTTCCCGCGCAGCTCGCATCCGATCCTGAATGGAAGGATCGATTTCTTCGTGAAGCGCGCACCATTGCGCAACTGAATCATCCGAACATCGCCACGATCTACGCGATCGGCGAAGAGAAAGACTCGCTGTTCATCGCGATGGAGCTCGTCGAAGGCGAGTCGCTCGCGGAGATGATCAAGCGCGGCCCGATGATGCCGGCCGATGCCGTGCGCGTCGCGATTCACGTCGCCGATGGTTTGTACGAAGCGCACCTGAAGGGAATCATTCATCGAGACGTGAAGCCCGAGAACATTCTCGTATCGCAGCGCGTGGTGAAGGTGCTGGACTTCGGAATCGCGAAACACATCGACGGCACGGACATGAGCCATACGCAGGGCGGAGTCGTGCTCGGCACGCCGCACTACATGTCGCCGGAACAGGCCCTCGGCAAGCCACTCGACGCGCGCAGCGATATCTTCTCCCTCGGCGTCGTGCTGTACGAGATGCTCTCCGGACAGAAGCCGTTCGTCGGAGAGAGCGTCACCGAGGTGATGATCAAGATCGTGACGACCGAACCGCGGGACATTGGTGTGGCGGCGTTCGGCATCACTCCACAACTCGCGGACATCGTGCGGCGCGCGATGCAGAAACAAGCGGAGGCACGCTTTGCGAATTGCGATGAGATGCGCACCGCGCTCAACGAATCGCTGAAAGAAGATCCGACGCGCAAACGCCAGTCGCAGGTGCCGACGATCAACATCGCGCGAAAAAGAGATACGCCGTTGCCACAGGCGCCGCCGACAGTCATGCGCGAACCGGTACGCACGCAGGCGCCCGCACCAGCGCCAGCATCATCAACAGCGCCGTCGCCCGCGTCACGCGGACCGCAGCGCGCGCTCGTTGCGGATGATGATCCGGCCGCGCGCTATCTCATCGCGAGCGTGCTCACGCGCAATTCGATTCCGTTCGATGAAGCTGCGAATGGCGCGGACGCGGTAAAGCTGCTCAAGTCGCACGACTACACGCTCGTATTCGTCGATCTGCTGATGCCGCGTCTCGATGGCTGGGGCGTGATCGATTACATCCGCACACGACGCGGGCGGCAGAACCCGCGCCTGTACGTCGTCACCGGCGTGCGCGATCAGAAGCTCAGCACCGCCGATCAGGATGTCGTTTCGGGCTTGCTGTACAAGCCGATCGACATCGCGCACGTCGAGCGACTGGTTACGGCGACATAGCGTCGTCGCTCGGCGGGACGCCGTGTCCGGTCTCGCTTGACGGCTCTGTCGTTTCTTCGGCTGCGTCGGCGTCCGGCGATGCTTCACGCGCTTCCTTCGCACGCTCGCGCGCGGCTTTGAACGCGTTCTCGATCTCGTGCCACGCGCGCTCGAATCCGCCCTTCAACTCCGATGCAGCGGGAGCGCCGCCTTTCTGCAATCCGACGAGCACGTCCTTCGCCTGCACGAGGGTCTGTCGCAGCGTTCCGGCGACCTCGCTGAGATCGTCCTTCGCGCCCGCGAGCGATTCCTTCGCGCGCTCTTTGAACTTGTCGACGTCGATGCCCCAGTCGTTGAGCGAGTCTTTTTTCGGTTCGTCTGACATGGCGATAGCGTACCGCACTCGCTCGATCACATCGCGCCACTCGCCTGCTTGTGTCTGCCGGAACAATCGCATCGACGGATACCACGGCGAGTCCTCACGATCGTCCATCCAACGCCAGTCGCATTCCTTCGGCAGCAGCACGAACACCGGGATGTTCATCGCACCGGCGAGATGCGCGGTCATGGTGTCGACGCTGATGATGAGATCGAGCGCGCGCATGTCGATCGCGGTTTGCAGCGGATTCGATGGCGTGTCGTCCTCGTGCTGCAGCGATTCGAATGGCTGCAGTGTTTCGATCCATGCATCCGGAATCGTGCGCGATGAATCCCAGCCACCCGCACGCCAGACCACGCCGATGCCGCCTCGGCGTTTCGCATTCACATACAAGTACGGCGGACGCGGAATCGTCTGCGGCGTGATTCGAAAGTAGTGCGCGAGCTCCATGATCTCGATGTCGATGTCGTACTCGACATCGGGCGTGCCGTCATGCAGCGGCTCGAATCGCGCGCGCGTTTGCATCGTGCGCAACAACGGGATGAGTTGCGGCTGCACCCACACGATCGTTTCTCTCCCGATGCGTTCAACGAGCGGAATGAAGCGCGCGAACATGATCGTGTCGCCGAGGCCGTGATAGCAGCGGATGAGAACTCGCTTGTTCTCGAGCGACTGCCCGTTCCAGATGCGCTGCTCATGGCGTGGGCCGGTGTGATTGGGCGTGAGATGCCGATCGGAGAGACGCCACGCGGATTCGAAATCGCCGCGTCGCATGTGGGAGAACCAGGTCATGGCGTTAGGAGCGCCGAGCAAACTGAGCGGTATCACTTGCTCAGACGGCGGCGGGCGCGCCCCGCTCCGCGGCGCGCCCAGAGGGGCCGGCGCCACGCGCGCGTGGGGGCGCGGCGC
>JACZCU010079434.1_pt1 | contig 11854 bp, 8 predicted proteins | sample 8641851 | NCBI WGS metagenome assembly JACZCU01 (sample SAMN15324605, study PRJNA640507) | soil metagenome | isolation source: monocropping sugarcane control | place: China: Luxin town, Laibin City, Guangxi Province | collected 2019-07-25 | depth 10cm m | reverse complement strand
GAGAACCCGCCGAAGAAGTACCAGGACATCTACCCGTTCCACTTCGAGACGGACGCGTGGCGCGAGCTGTGGAGCGAGCTGTGCGACGTCTTCCGCTTCTGGATCGGCAAGGGCGTGCGCATCTTCCGCGTCGACAACCCGCACACGAAGCCGCTGCCGTTCTGGCACTGGTGCATCCGCGCGCTGAAGAACGAGTTCCCGGAGCTGATCTTTCTGGCCGAGGCGTTCACGCGGCCGAAGATCATGTACTGGCTGGCGAAGTGCGGCTTCACGCAGTCGTACACGTACTTCGCGTGGCGCAATACTAAGTACGAGCTGACGGAGTACTTCAACGAGATCACGAAGCCGCCGGTGAGCGACTTCTTCCGGCCGAACGCGTGGCCGAACACGCCGGACATCCTCACGGAGTACCTGCAGTACGGCGGCCGCCCCGCGTTCGTGATCCGGCTGATGCTCGCGGCGACGCTCTCGTCCAACTACGGGATCTACGGCCCGGCGTTCGAGCGGATGGTGCACATCGCGCGGGAGCCGGGATCGGAGGAGTACTTCGACTCCGAGAAGTACCAACTGATCTCGTGGAACACCTCGGACGACGACCTCTCCGACCTGATCGCCGCGGTGAATCGCATCCGCCGCGAGAACGCCGCGCTGCAGCAGAACCTGTCGCTGCAATTCCACGAGACCGACAACGAGCAGATCGTCTGCTATTCGAAGGCCGCCGGCGACAACGTGGTCGTCACGATCGTGAACGTCGACCCGCAGAACGTGCAGTCGGGCTGGGTGAACATCGATCTGCCTGACCTCACGAAGGCATTCCAGGTCCACGATCTGCTGAGCAACGCACGCCACACCTGGCACTCCGGCCGGAATTTCGTGAAGCTCGATCCGAACGTGGTTCCAGCCCACATCTTCAAGATCCGGCGGAAGGTCCGGACGGAGAGAGACTTCGAGTATTACCTGTGAGCGACGACTGGTACAAAGACGGGATCATCTATCAGACGCACGTTCGGGCGTTCTTCGACTCGAACGACGACGGGATCGGGGACTTCACGGGCCTCACGCGGAGGCTCGACTATCTGCAGGACCTCGGCGTCGACACGATCTGGCTCCTCCCCTTCTATCCGTCGCCGCTGCGCGATGACGGCTACGACATCGCGAACTACACCGCCGTCAATCCGAGCTACGGGACGATGGCGGACTTCAAGGCGTTCCTACGCGAGGCGCACCGGCGCGGGCTGCGCGTCATCACAGAGCTGGTCATCAACCACACCAGCGACCAGCATGCGTGGTTCCAGAAGTCGCGGCGCGCGAAGCCGGGATCGCCGTGGCGGGACTTCTACGTCTGGAACGACACGCCCGACAAGTACCGCGACGCGCGGATCATCTTCAAGGACTACGAGACGTCGAACTGGACGTGGGACCCGGTCGCAAAGGCGTACTACTGGCACCGCTTCTTCTCGCACCAGCCCGACCTGAACTTCGACAACCCGGCGGTGCACGCGGCGCTGCTCAAGGCGCTCGACTTCTGGATGGACATCGGCGTCGACGCGTTCCGCCTCGACGCGATCCCGTACCTCTACGAGCGCGAGGGGACGACGTGCGAGAACCTGCCGGAGACGCACGAGTACCTCAAGACGCTGCGCGCGCACATCGACCAGCACCACCCCGGCCGTATGCTGCTCGCCGAGGCGAACCAGTGGCCGGAGGACTCGCTGCCGTACTTCGGCAACGGCGACGAGTGCCACATGGCGTTCCACTTCCCGGTCATGCCGCGGATGTACATGGCGCTGGCGCAGGAGGACCGCTTCCCGATCATCGACATCATGGCGCAGACGCCGGCGATCCCGCCGAGCTGCCAGTGGGCGATGTTCCTCCGCAATCACGACGAGCTGACGCTCGAGATGGTGACGGAGGAAGACCGCGACTACATGTGGCGGACGTACGCGAACGACCGCCAGGCACGCATCAACCTCGGCATCCGCCGCCGGCTCGCGCCTCTCATGGGGAACCATCGCGGCCGCATCCACCTGATGAACGGGCTGCTCTTCTCGTTCCCCGGCACGCCGATCATCTATTACGGCGACGAGATCGGGATGGGGGACAACATCTACCTCGGCGACCGCAACGGCGTCCGCACGCCGATGCAGTGGAGCGCCGACCGCAACGCCGGCTTCTCGCGCGCGAATCCGCAGAAGCTGTTTCTGCCGGTGATCATCGACCCGCAGTACCACTACGAGCAGGTGAACGTCGAGTCGCAACAGAACTCGCCGTACTTGCTGCTGTGGTGGATGAAGCGGCTGATCTCGACGCGCAAGCGGTACAAGGCGTTCGGCCGCGGGACGATGGAGTTTCTCCATCCCGAGAACCGGAAGATCCTCGCGTTCGTGCGGCGGTACGAGGAGGAGACGATCCTCGTGGTCGCGAATCTGTCGCGGCTCGTGCAGTGCTTCGAGCTCGACCTGTCGGCGTTCAAGGGAATGGTGCCGGTGGAGCTGTCGGGGGGAACGCACTTCCCCGAGGTGGGCGACCGGCCGTACTTCCTCAACCTCGGGCCGTTCGCGTTCTACTGGTTCGCGCTGGAAAAGGCGGCGCGCGAGACGGCGCTGTCGGAAGACGTGCCGCTGCTCGAGGCGCGCGGCAAGTGGAACGAGGTGTTCGCTGCGCCGGCCCTCGGGCGCACGATCGCACGCTACATCCGCTCGCGGCGGTGGTTCGGCGGGAAGACGAAGACGATCGCGAACATCCGCATCCGCGATCACATCGCGTTGGGATCCAACATGCTGGCGTTGCTGACGGTCGAGTACACCGACGCGGAGCCCGACACGTACGTGCTGCCGCTCGGCATCACGCAGGCGCGGCGCTCGGACGAGAAGATCGACACGCTGATCGCCCGGCTGAAGGACGGCTGCATGTTGTACGAGCCGGTGGCCGACGAGGCATTCGCACAGGGGCTGCTCACGGCGATTGGACGGCGGCCGTCGCGCACGTTCAAGGAGTTGCGCGGGACGGGCCATCTCGAAGCACAGGTGATCCGCGCGGAGCAGAGCAACACGGCGATCGTCTACGGGCAGCGGCTGTTCGTGAAGCTCTTCCGGCGGATCGAGCCGGGCGAGAACGTCGACCTCGAGATCAGCCGCTTCCTCAACGAGGAGACCGATTTCCGCAACACGCCGCGGCTCGCCGGAGCGCTCGAGTACCGTCCGGACCACTCGGAGCCGATGACGCTCGCGATGGCGCAGAGTTACACGCCGAATTCCGGCGACGCCTGGACGTACACACTCGACGCGATCGGCCGCTATTTCGAGCGGATCACGAGCGACGCGGCGGCCGCGGAAAAGGTGAAGGCGCGCACGACCGATCCTGATTTCGCGCGCGACGTCTTCGGATCGTATCTCACGAACGCGGAGCTCCTCGGGCAGCGCACGGCGGAGATGCATCTGGCGCTCGCGTCGCGCGACGACGTGCCCGGCTTCGCGCCGGAGCCTTTCACGCCGCACTATCAGCGCTCGATCTATCAGTCGATGCGGACGCAGATCGTGCAGACGCTGGCGCTGCTCCGCCGCCGCGCAAAAGACAATCCGGACGCGCAGGAGTTGCTCAAGCACGAAGCGGATCTGCAGCAGCGCATCCGGACGATCCTCACGAACAAGATCGGCGGCCTGCGCATCCGCACGCACGGCGACTATCACCTCGGGCAGGTGCTGTTCACGGGCAACGACTTCGTGATCATCGACTTCGAGGGGGAGCCGATGCGGCCTCTGAGCGAGCGCCGCATCAAGCGCGGCGCGCTCCGCGACGTCGCCGGCATGCTCCGCTCGTTCCACTACGCGCCATATGCGGTCTTCTTCGGCCGGACGGCGGGAGGCGTGATCCGCGCCGAGGATGCGGCGCTGCTCGAAACGGGCGCCGTCTTCTGGCACCAGTGGATCAGCGCCGCCTTCCTCCGCGCCTACCTCGACCGCAGCGCCGGCGCACGGCATCTGCCGCCGACACGCGACGAGGTGAACGTCCTCCTCAACGCCTACCTCCTCGAGAAAGCGCTGTACGAGGTCATCTACGAGTTGAACAACCGTCCGGAGTGGGTACGCATCCCGCTACGGGGAGTGCTCGACCTGTTGCGGAGTTGACGAAGACGCGCAGACAAGAATGTCTGCGCTCCACGTGCTCGCGATATTGGAGCGCAGACATTCTTGTCTGCGCGTCCCCCGCGGCGCGCGACTTGCTGTACGGTACGCGGCACATGGCGACCCGAAAGACAACTGCTCCGCGTAAGCGCTCGACGAAAAAGCGCGCGGCGGAACTTGCGGAAGAAGCAGCCAACGTCGGCGCGGACATCATCCCGGAGGGGACGATCGAGGTCAGCGTCGGCGGCGAAGCCGCTCCGGCATCCGGCATCCGGCATCCGGCAACTCTCCTCGCAGATACCGACCTGCATCTCTTCAATGAAGGGACGCACCGCAAGCTGTGGGAGAAGCTCGGGTCGCACATCGTGCCGGGGGGCGTGGTGTTCGGCGTCTGGGCACCGAACGCGGAGCACGTCAGCGTCATCGGCGACTTCAACGGATGGGACCCGCAGCGCAACCGGCTGGAAGTGCGCGGGTCGTCGGGGATCTGGGAAGGCTTCGTCCCCGACGTCGGCAAGGGAACGGTCTACAAGTACCACATCGTCTCGCGCGCCGGCGGGTACCGCGTCGACAAAGCGGATCCGTTCGCCGTGCTTCAGGAGACGCCGCCGAAGACGGCGTCGATCGTCTGGGACCTCGATTACGAATGGAAAGACGAGGAGTGGATGCGCACGCGCGCGGAGCGCAACGCGTTCACCGCGCCGATCTCGATCTACGAAATGCACCTCGGCTCGTGGCGCCGCAACTACCACGACGGCGTGCACCGCACGCTGAGCTACCGCGAGATCGCGGAGCCGCTCGCCGAGTACGTGAAGAAGATGAACTTCACGCACGTCGAGCTGATGCCGGTGATGGAGCATCCGTTCTACGGCTCCTGGGGATACCAGATCACCGGCTACTTCGCGCCGACGAGCCGCTACGGCACGCCGCAGGATTTCAAGTACCTGGTCGACGTGCTGCACCAGAACGGGATCGGCGTGATCCTCGACTGGGTGCCGTCGCACTTCCCGACCGACGAGCACGGCCTCGCGTTCTTCGACGGCACGCACCTCTATGAGCACGCCGATCCGCGCAAAGGCTTTCACCCCGACTGGAAGTCGTACATCTTCAACTACGGCCGCAACGAGGTGCGCGCGTTCCTTCTGTCGAACGCGCTCTACTGGCTCGGCGAGTACCACGCGGACGGCCTGCGCGTCGACGCGGTCGCGTCGATGCTCTATCTCGACTACTCACGCAAGGCCGGCGAGTGGATCCCGAACGAGTTCGGCGGACGGGAGAACGTCGAGGCGATCTCGTTCCTCCGGCGCGTGAATCAGGACGTCTACGAAGTGCATCCGGACGTCCAGTCGATCGCCGAGGAGTCGACAGCGTGGCCGATGGTTTCGCGTCCCGTCTACGTCGGCGGCCTCGGGTTCGGGATGAAGTGGGACATGGGGTGGATGCACGACTCGTTGCGCTACTTCAGCAAGGACCCGATCCACCGCCGCTTCCACCACAACGACCTGACGTTCCGGATGATGTACGCGTTCACGGAGAACTTCGTGCTGCCGCTCTCGCATGACGAGGTGGTGCACGGCAAAGGCTCGCTCATCGGGAAGATGCCGGGCGACGAGTGGCAGCGGTTCGCGAACCTCCGCCTCCTCTACGCGCACATGGTGTCGCAGCCGGCGAAGAAGATGCTCTTCATGGGTGGCGAGCTGGCGCAGTGGCGCGAGTGGAACCACGACCAGAGCCTCGACTGGAACCTGCTCGACTTCCCGATGCACGCGTCGCTGCAGCGCTGGGTCGAAGACCTCAACAAGACGTATCGCGACGTTCCTGCGCTGCACGAGCTCGACATGGACCCGAGCGGGTTCGAGTGGATCGACTGCTGCGACACGGAGCACAGCATCCTGACGCTCATCCGCCGCTCGAGATCGAAGCCGGAGGAGCTCGTGGTCGTCGCGCTGAACTTCACGCCGGTGCCGCGGCACAACTATCAGGTCGGCGTCCCCGCGCCGGGCCACTGGACGGAGATCCTCAACAGCGACGCGGAGATCTACGGCGGCAGCGGCCAGGGCAACATGGGCGGTATCGACGCCGTGCCGATCCCGCTGCACGGCCGGAAGTGGTCGGTCACGATGACGTTGCCGCCGCTGGGGGCGGTATTTTTGAAGTCGGAAGGTGAATGACACCACTCGGTGCGCGTGTCGTCGGTGACCGCACCGAGTTTCGCGTGTGGGCGCCGTATCGGGATCGGGTGGAGTTGCACGTCGTCGCGCCGCGCGAAGAGCGGATCGCGATGGTGCGGAACGCGGACGGCTATCACGAGGCGGTGGTCGAGTGCGGCGAAGGAACGCGGTACTTCTTCAATGTCGAAGGTACCGATCGCCCTGATCCGGCGTCGCGGCTGCAGCCGGACGGCGTGCACGGTCCGAGCGAAGTCGTCGCGGACAACTTCGTCTGGACGGACCGCGGGTGGCGTGGCATCGCGCTCGAGGACGCGGTCATCTACGAGCTGCACGTCGGGACGTTCACGGCCGAGGGGACGTTCGAGGCGATCATTCCGAAGCTCGACGCGCTGAAAGCGCTCGGCGTCACCGTGATCGAGCTGATGCCGATCGCGCAGTTCCCCGGGACGCGCAACTGGGGATACGACGGCACGTACATCGGCGCGGCGCAGAGCTCGTACGGCGGCCCACGCGCGCTGAAGCGGCTCGTCGACGCGTGTCATGCGCGCGGCCTCGCCCTCGCGCTCGACGTCGTCTACAACCACCTCGGCCCCGAGGGGAACTACCTCAGCGAATACGGGCCGTACTTCACCGATCGCTACAAGACCCCGTGGGGACTCGCGCTCAACTTCGACGGTGCGCAGAGCGACCACGTGCGCTGGTTCTTCGTCCACAACGCGCTGCAGTGGATCGACGAGTTCCACGTCGACGCGCTGCGTGTCGACGCCGTGCACGCCATCGTCGACAACTCCGCGGAGCCGTTCCTGCAGGACCTCACCAGCGCAGTGCGCAAACGCGGCGAGGAGTTGGGCCGCCGCGTCTACACGATCGCGGAGAGCAACCTGAATGATCCGCGCGTGATCACGCCGGCCGAGCAACACGGCCTCGGTTTCGACACGCAATGGAGCGACGACTTCCACCACTCGCTCCACACGATCCTCACCGGCGAGCAGGACGGCTACTACCGCGGCTTCGGAAACGTCGGCGATCTCGCGCGCGTCCTCACGACCGGCTATCTGTACACCGGCCAGCACTCGCCGTACTACGGCCGCAAGTACGGAGCGCATCCGGGGACGAGCGACGGGCGCAAGTTCGTCGTCAGCGCGCAGAACCACGATCAGGTCGGGAACCGCATGCACGGCGAGCGGTTGTCGACGCTCGTCTCCTGGGACCAGCTCAAGCTCATTGCCGCGGCGGTGATCCTCTCGCCGTTCGTGCCGATGCTCTTCATGGGAGAAGAGTACGGCGAGAAGGCGCCGTTCCAGTACTTCACCTCGCACAGCGACTCCGACCTGATCGAGGCAGTGCGGCGCGGCCGCATCGAGGAGTTCGACGACTTCGAGTGGGAGGGGGAGCCGCCCGATCCGCACGACGAGTCGACGTTCGAGCGCTCGAAGCTGCGGTGGGAGTCGCTGCACCGCGAAGAGCACCGGATGATCCTGGCGCTCTACCGCGAGCTGCTGCGGATCCGGCGCGAGACGCCGCCACTCCGCACGCTCGATCTCTCGCGTGTCGAGACGCACGCCGACGAGCGCCGACGCGTCCTGCTCGTCCGCCGCGACACGGTCCTCATCGCGTTCCACTTCGGCGAGAAGGCGGCGACGGTCGACATCCCGTTCGCGCCGGCGCAGACAGGAATGTCTGCGCTCCATGGAGGGCAGACATTCTTGTCTGCTCCGTGGAAGGCGATGATCGACACCGGCGCGAAGATCGAAGGATCGCGGATTACGTTGCCGCCGAATTCGTTCGCGCTGTTCAGTTGACCGCGGCCGCGCGGATGTCGGCGATCAGCTGGCTGATGTCGAACGGCTTCGCGTGGACGGTGAAGACCGGCGTGTTCATCCGCTTCCTGATCTCGGGCAGCGGCACGGCGCTGGCGACGATGGTGTGGCGCAGGCGGTCGGGATCGGCGAGACTCATGTGGTCGAGGACCGCCCAGCCGTCGACGCGCGGCATCATGAGGTCGAGCAGGACGACGTCGTAGCCGTCGCCCTCCAGGCGCTCGATGGCCTCGGCGCCGTCCCGCGCGGAGTCGACGGCGAAGTCGAGGTGCTCGACGAGGTTGACCAGCAACGCGCGAATCGGCTCGTCGTCGTCCACCACCAATGCGCGCTGCTTCTCCATTCGCTTCCTATCCGAGGGCCATGGCAGCGAGGACGAATGGCGCCGCGAAGATCGCGCAGAGGATCGCGATCGGGACGAGCAACGCGAAGACGACCGCGCCCACCGTGAGCAGTACCGCGAGCTTCACGATGAGCACGATCGCGAAGATCGGCAGGAGAAGAAGCTTGATCGGCAGGAGGACGACCTTCAGGGCGACTTTCGTCACGATCGCAAGCAACACCAGCGCGGCGAGAACCGCCGCGCCGATCATCATTACGCCGAAGAACGCCATCAGAGTGAACATCGTCGTTCGACCTCCGATTGGAGATACGCGATCTCCGTTCGAGGGTTGCAGGGCTAGAGGCTGCGCTTCTTGCCCCGAATGTTGCGCCGGCTGCCTTTCGGCTTCGACCCACGGTCGCCGCCGTAAAAGTCTCCGCCGCCACCGCCTCCGCTGTAGTCTCCACCGCCACCGCCGTAGCCGCCGCCACCATAGCCGCCGCCACCGCCACCGTAGCCACCACCGCCACCGTAGCCACCGCCACCACCACCACGGCCGGCGTATCCACCACCGCCGCCGCCCGGACGGCCGGAGCCGCGGGGACGGTCGTCAGCGGCGTTGACGCGGAGCGCACGGCCGCTGAGTTGATATCCGTTGAACTTCTCGATCGCTTTCGCGGCGTCGGCGTCGTTCGCAAACTCGACGAACGCGAATCCGCGCGGCCGTCCGCTCTCGCGGTCGGTCGGCAGGAAGACGTCGCGGATCTCACCCACTTCAGAAAACAGCGTCTGGACTTCCGTCTTGCTCGTGTTGAAGTCCAGGTTCCCGACAAAAACCTTCGATCCCATCTCTATCACTTTCTGCGAACGGCTCCCGCTCGCGAGCATTGGCACTCGCAAAGCGCGAGCCCGCCCCGCGGATCATATGCGACACGGGCGTGAAGGGTGTGTCAAAGGCGGCGTCAGCCGTGTTACGCCGCGGGGGCGGTCCAGGTCCGACCGCGGGGTCCGACGTACTCGGATTGCGGCCGGATGATGCGGTTTGCGGCACGCTGCTCGAGAGCGTGAGCGAGCCAGCCGGCGACGCGGCTGACGGCGAACGTCGGCGTAAAGAGGGGGACTTCGAGGCCGATCCCGTGGAGAAGCAACGCGGTGTAGAACTCGACATTCGTCTGGAGATGCCGTCCCGGCTTGTACTCCTCCAGCAGGCGTAGAGCGTCGTGCTCGACGGCGCGGGCGAGCGCGTAGAGCGACCGGTCGCCGCCCCGCGCGAACATCCGCTCGGCCGCGGCGGCGAGGACGTCGGCCCGCGGATCGCGCACTTTGTAGACGCGATGCCCGAACCCCATCAGCTTCTCCCCCGACTCGATCTTCTTTCGCAGGTACCCCTCGGCGCGCGACGCATCGCCGATCTCGAAGACCATGTCGAGCGCCGGCCCGGGCGCGCCGCCGTGCAGCGGCCCTTTCAGCGCGCCGACGGCACCGACGACGGCCGAGACGAGATCGCTGCCGGTCGACGTGATCACCCGCGCGGTGAAGGTCGACGCGTTCAACCCGTGGTCGACGACGGTGTTGAGGTACGTCTCGAGCGCCCGCACCTTCTCGTCGTCCGGAACTTCCCCGGTGAGCATGTAGAGGTAGTTCGCGGCGTGCCCAAGACGGGGATCGGGCGCGATCGGTTTCTCGTTCTTCGACAGACGCCAGACCGCGGCAATGATGGTCGGGAACTTCGCCACGATATCGACCGGGTCATCGCCCGGCGGCAGGAGCATGCGGATGGCGTCGAGCGGCGGGACTCCATGGGTGCTCTCCACTGTGCAGGAACGCCGCGACGCCAGTTCGCGGCGGAAGTTCGCCAGTTCTTCCTCATCGGGCAATTCGCCGTTCCAGAGCAGCCAGACGACTTCCTCGAACGTCGCGTTCGGCGCGAGGTCGTCCACGCGGTAGCCGGCGATGATCAACTCGCCGCGCTCGCCGTCGACCTGACTCAGCTTCGTTTCAGCGGCAACCACACCTTCCAGTCCACGATTGTTCATGCCTCGAACCTATGTCCGGTGTATGATCTCGTCAATATTGATTCGCCGGTCAATATGAAAGAACACACCTGGATGACCGCCAAGGAGGCGGCAAAGGCCCTCGGGATCAATCTCTCGACGCTGTACGCGTACGTCAGCCGCGGCTTCATCCGCTCCGAAGCGAGGGCGGGCAAGACGCGGGAGCGCCGCTACTCGCGCGAGGACGTCGAGCGGCTCAAGCGCCGGAACGAGGAGCGCCGCGACCCGGAGAAGGCGGCGAGCCACGCGCTCCAGTGGGGGCTGCCGATCCTGGAGTCGGGGATCACGCTGATCGCCAACGGCAAGCTCTATTACCGCGGCCACGACGCGACGGAGCTGGCGCGCACGAGGTCGATCGAGGAGGTGGCATCGCTGATCTGGAGCGGCGCGTTCGACGCGAACGTCGCCGACACGCAGTTGCACGTCGTCTCCGGCGCGCGCGCCGCCGATCACCTGCCGTTCATCGCGCGCGCGCAATCGGTCGTCGCGCTCGTCGGCGCCCGCGACGCGCTCGCGTACGACCTCCGCCCGCACGCCGTCGCGCAGTGCGGCTGGCGGATCATCAACCTGCTGTCGAGCGTCGCCGCGGAGACGCCCGACCTCGCGGACACGATCGAAGAGACGCTCGCCAACGCGTGGGCGCCGAAGACGAAGCAGGCGTCAACGCTCATCCGCGCCGCGCTCATCCTCTGCGCGGACCACGAGCTGAACGTCTCGTCGTTCACCGCCCGCTGCGTCGCCTCGGCGGGCTCGAATCCGTACAACGTCGTCCTCGCCGGGCTCGCGGCGATGGAGGGCTCCAAGCACGGCGGCGTGACGGTGCGGGTCGAGGAGATGCTGTCGTCACTCCGCCGCAAGCGCGGCAGCGTGCGCGACGCACTCGCGGAACGGCTCCGCCGCGGCGAGACGCTCGACGGCTTCGGCCATCCGCTCTATCCCGCCGGCGATCCGCGCGCCACGATGCTCTTCACGCTGATGCGCGATCACTTCCGGAAATCACCCGAGCTGACGTTCGCCGCCGAGGTCATGCAGGCGGGCATCGAGCTCCTGGGCGAACGGCCGACCGTCGACTTCGCCCTGGTCGCTCTCGCGCGCGTCCTCCACCTCCCCCCCGCCGCACCACTCACCCTCTTTGCGATCGGCCGCACCATCGGCTGGATCGGCCACGCGATCGAGCAGTACGGGCGGAACGAGATCATCCGCCCGAGAGCGCGGTATACCGGCGAGATGCCCTAACTCTGTGTCATCCCGAGCGTCAGCGAGGGACCTGGGCGGAAGGGCGGCACGTGAATCGGCCCACCCGGCCACCCACGTTCCCCCCTCCCCTCGCGGGGGCAAATCCAAGGGGGCGCCGCCCGGGCCG
>JACZCU010269997.1_pt1 | contig 11861 bp, 8 predicted proteins | sample 8641851 | NCBI WGS metagenome assembly JACZCU01 (sample SAMN15324605, study PRJNA640507) | soil metagenome | isolation source: monocropping sugarcane control | place: China: Luxin town, Laibin City, Guangxi Province | collected 2019-07-25 | depth 10cm m | reverse complement strand
TCAGCAAAGAGAAAGCTCCAAAAAGGAAATTCATTGATCGTAAAAGGTATGACACGGCTGCTCTGCCAGTAATCAAAGGGAGATAACGGCATATGCGCCAACAAGGCCAGAAACTGCCCTTTGAGCTGTACCAGGCCGTCGAGATTGCCAATCAAGGCCACGAAATATCCCCCCAACAAAGCTATCGTGTAGCGCCGCGTCAGGCTGTAAACTAATGAAAAAACTCCGGTGAAGGTGAGAGCAAAGAGAGTGGGGATAACAAGATTAAAGGCTGTAGTGGGAGTGATACTGGTTAGCTTGATAAGCGCCCCATATACGACGTACCCATAATAGTAGTAGTTGATGTAACCCCCGGAGAACCAGGGATCATAAGGCGGCATATAGGAACTGCGCAAAACAGCATTCAGAAAGGCCAGCTCCATAGGTTTTTCACCGCCGCGATAGATGTGCCAGAGATCAGGGTTGAGCGCACGAATCCCTACAAAAAGCAGGAAAGCCAGCGTAAACAGACCCTCTTCTAGCAGCACAAGTCGCCAGTGCTGGCGCAGAAACGCGGCAATTGTGCGTCGCTGCCAGGTGTAGAGCAACAAAGAGCAGGCGAACAGACCCCCTATCACCAGAAATAATGAGGGGCGATTGAAGGTAAGCAGGTGCAGATTGGCAAGCAGCCAGGCAACATAGGCTAGTAAAAGTATACCCAGTAGTTTGCTAAAGATATAGCCGCGATCATTTAAACCGCGCAGAGCCAGCGCCGTAATGGGATAGACCAACCAGCCTAGCAATAGCAAGGTGAGCCACCAGAAGAAAACCGGCAGCTTGTTAGCGATACTGTTCGCGGGAAATTGCTCACTAAAGGGCGGCGAAGACTGGTCATCGGCAATCTGCTGAGATGTGAGTAGCAATGAACGTTGCTCACCGGAAAGACGCGCTCCCAGAGGCGGCAGCTGCACTCCTGACAAAAGCTTATTAAAGAGCTGCGCCGAGGTATAGGGATAGGGGTTATCGCGCACAAAAATCTTCACTGTAGGATGATCGAACACGGAGTAACTCTCATCAGCGCCGCTATCATCCAGCGTAATGCCAAACAGGTTAGGGTGGGCTTCGAAGCGCCGCGCCAGGTGGAAGCCGAGTTGACCACTAAAGAGGAGTTGGTAGTAGTGTATAGTCAACGGATAGCGAAACAGCAGGCGCGGAATAGACTTATCAAGGCGATCAGAAGACATGGTAATGACATTAATGGTTGGTAATAGGTTAGCAAGTTGGCGCGCTTTGTCGGTCGTATCATCGCCATAGAGATCTAAGCCCGTTTGCTGCTGACCATTGGCAGCCGGATAGGTAGCCTGATTATACATTTCAGGAAAGTTGTTGCCAACTGCCACAGGTAAAGGATCATCCCATTGTTCATATGTCAACACGCTGCCATGCTGGATATGGCTGTATATCCACTCTGAGGCCTGTACACGAGTATTGGGCTGGCTGTATACATTTAGCAAAGCCAACCCCTGGAACATCGTGCCTACTAGCACCAGCAGGATCACAAGATACGGCAGAGCTGCCACGATGATTTTTATATACCTCCGCCCCTGCTTTGTTTGCCCCAGGCGTACGCAAGCGACTAAAAAAGTCGCAGCCATCAATGTCAAGAAGGGATAGATAGGCAGCATATAACGCATAAACTTGACATAGAAGCTGCCTGTAATCCCCGCATAGACCAGCACCCAGGCCAGCACGACCAACCAGAGACCCGCGTCCCGCCGCCAGACACGCCACAGCAGCCAGAACAGTCCACACAATGCCGCTACCCCCAGCATCACGCCCATACCCCACAAAACGATATTTTGTATCTCATATATATATGGCGTTGTGCCCGCAAACTGCCGCACATACGGTAAATCTAAGAGACCTCGCGCCAGGTCACTCTGCTGGCTTATTTGCAGGGCAAAATTCGGTAGATCGAGCAGCGCATAGGGCATGGCTACAAGAAATGTAAGCCAGGCAGAACTGATAGCTAATATCAGCGTGATCACGGCAGAATAGAGTTCGTGCTTGTGCCAACGCATTGCTACGGCCACGAGTATGGGCACTAACAGAGGTATAGCGCTAAATTTGGTAGCTACTGCCAGGCCATAGCCAATGCCAACCACCAGCGACCAGCGTATCGGCACGTCTGTTTCGACCAGCGCCACACAAGCCAGCACGGTCAGCATCACAAAGAAGAGCAACAGCGTGTCAACAACGTAGAAGTGTGAAAGCTGCAATTGCAGAGGTGTAAATGTTACAAGCGCCGCCGCCAGCAGCGCCACGGCCCAGCCCTGATATCGCCCCTCCGTCTTTCCACCGGCCAGTAATAAACCCAGCCAGCCGGTCAAGAGGATCGTACCGCTATCAAAAATGGCCGAGAGAACACGACCCAGCAGCGTCAGGCCTGTCAGTGTTGCCAGGTTGGGAGAGAAGTGAGACAGGATATTACCCAGGCTTGCCAGCAGATACAGTGGAAAAGAGCCATAAGCAAAAAAATGTGGATTGAGTGGCGAATTCACAGGATCAAAGAACTGCGCCACACTGTTCGGCCATGCCAGCGTCATGATCCGAAAGAGGATTTGCCGTTCGTCGGGATGAAAATTATTCCCCTGATCCCAGTTTAAACCGTAAAGGCGCAACGCTAGACCAAGCACAGCCAGGCCAATCAGAGCCAGCACGCGCCAGCTAACCACCTTCTTCACGTGTATCTCGATCTCTTCCTCCCTCAAGCACCTCAGAGGGACAGGTTATCTATTTTCAATCTATTAGGATTACGACTGTTCCCTAGTATAGGCAGTATGTCAGAGCGGGTCAAGAGGTACTAATGGCTGTGTTTCATTTGTTGGAGTGCTGCGGGTGTGCAGCCACTGGCTGCACACCCGCAGCACTCCAACATACTTGCGAATCGCCTGCGGCGCTCCGTCCCTATGTTGTAGAGCTATGGATTGTGCAGCCTGTGGCTGCACAACCCATAGCTCTACAACATAGGGAGCCACCGGAGGTGGCTATGGGACCTGAATAGTTGCGATATTTTTAAGCTGCTGGCTTACCTTTACTCACTTTCGCCGCCAGCAGTTTCTTCACCTCTAACCGCCCTTTAGCGGCATTTACCACAACCGTATCTCCTGCTACAAAGGTATCTTGCAGGATAGCTTCAGCAAGCATATCTTCGAGCATGCTCTGCACGGTATGGCGCAGAAGTCGTGCACCATAAGCTGGATCATAACCGTGCTTCACAAGCAGATTGCGCGCCTCATCTGTGACCCGTAAAGTGATTCCCTGCTTCGAGATACGTTGTTGTGTCGAAGCAACCATCAGATCTACGATCTGACGCAGGTGTAGAGGTTCCAGGCTATGAAAAGGCACAACCTCATCCACACGGTTAAGTAGCTCCGGCTTAAACAGGCGCTTTAACAAGGGTATAACCTGCGAGTTGATATGTTCGATCTCCCGGGCTTGCCGTTCCTGTTCGCTGCGCTGCTGGCTTGTAAATGCCATAGATCCCTGCTTGAGTTGGGACGCGCCAATATTCGAGGAAAGAATAATGAGCGTGTGCTTAAAATCCACCACTTTGTTGTGTGTATCGGTAAGACGGCCTTCATCCAGGATCTGCAGCAGCAGATCATAGATCCTGGAGTGCGCCTTCTCAATCTCGTCAAAAAGGATCACACTATAGGGGCGACGGTATACCGCTTCGGTCAGTTGACCCGCCTGATCATAGCCAATATATCCAGGAGGGGCCCCTATCAGGCGCGAAACCTGGTGGCTCTCCATAAACTCGGACATATCCAGCGTAAGCAGCGCTCGCTCATCTCCAAACAGCGCTGCCGCCAGGGCCCGCGCCAACTCTGTCTTTCCAACACCGCTAGGACCAACAAAGATAAACGAGCCGATTGGACGCCGGTTATCCCTCAAGTCAGTGCGTGAGCGGCGAACTGCCCGTGCCACCGCTTGAACGGCCGCATGCTGCCCAATCACACGCTGGTGCAGTATTTCTTCGAGCTTCAATAAACGCTCAGCTTCCGCGGCAGTAACCTGCACCACCGGGATACCTGTACGCACAGCTACCACCTGAGCAATCTCCTGCTCACCTACGACCGGACACTGCTGACCGCGGGTGATAATCCTTGCTCGCTCAAGCTCATGTAATTGCGCGTTCAGACGCATTTCCCCTGCGCGATGCTTCAACGCAGCAGCAAAATCGCGCTGGTCAATTGCATACTCTTTCGCTCGTCGCACCATAACGATTTCTTCGCGTAGCTTCCGTATATCCTCAGGAGCATTCACCGACTGGACGCTCGCGCGCGCCGCAGCCTCGTCAAGCAGATCAATGGCTTTATCTGGCTGGTAACGGTTGGGCATATAGCGCGATGACATCTGCACCGCCGCCACCAGGGCCTCTTCAGTAATTGTCACATGGTGGAATTCAGCATAGCGTGCCCGTAAGCCGCGCAGCATCTCCAGGGTTTCCCCTGGCGTTGCCTCTGCAATATATACCGGCTGAAAGCGCCGCTCTAAGGCAGCGTCAGCCTCAATCGTCTTGCGATATTCCTCAATCGTTGTGGCTCCGATACATTGGAACTCACCTCGTGCCAGCATAGGTTTAAACAGATTGCCAGCATCGATTGACCCTTCGGCTCCCCCAGTTTGCATCAGTGTATGCAACTCATCGATGACAAGGATAATATCCCCCGCGTAGAGAATTTCCTGGATGATGCGCTTCAAATGCTCTTCAAAATCACCCCGGAAACGAGTATTCATGGGCAGCAAGCCTACATCTAGCGCAACCACGCGATAATTTAGCAGATTTTCTGGCGCGCGTTCTTGAATGATGCGCAGTGCCAACCCTTCCGCGATGGCGGTTTTCCCAACACCCGCGTGACCTAACAGCGCAGGGTTATTCTTTGACCGCCGCGATAAGATCTGCATCGTCCTTTCTAGCTCGGCCTCACGACCAATCACCGGGTCAAGTCCACCAGCCAGGGCCACCTGCGTCAGGTCTCGGCTTACCTGGTTAAGCATTGGTGTAGCATCATATCTGAACTGATAGCGATGGGAAAGTACATTACTTGTGCACCCCGCCCGGAGCAACACGTGCAGTTGTTGACGCGTCACATCAGGAAGTACGCCAAAGCTCTCCAATATTCCTACCGTCACCCCTTTCGCCTCACTAAATAGACCCAGCAGCAGATGCTCAACCCCTACCAGTTCTGCCTGGACCTCGGCTGCTTCTCGTTCAGCGTTTGCCAGCGCCATACGTACTGCCGACCCTAGTGTAGGCCCACTTGTATATACTCTGTTGCCGTGTCCCACCACAAACTCGACCGCCTGCACGACGTGTAAAGTGCTGACATGCAAAGACGCAAATAGCCCCTCGACAACCGGGTCACCTAGCTTCAGAATACCCAGTAAGAGGTGCTCAGTGCCAACAATCCTATGCCGTAGTCGCTGTGCCTCTTCGCGCGCATAGACCACCGCCTGGCGAGCTTCCTGCGTGTAGCGGTTTAACTTGCTCATTACAGTACCCCTCCCACTCAAAGAAGATCCTATAATCAGCCATCTTCCCACGTTACATCCTAATCTTCATAAGATAGATATCGGGTGAGCACAATACATTAGGCAGGGTAAAGGGACTAAAGGGAAGATAAGAAAGAAGAAAGTCCCGAGTTTTTAGGTGCAATATATCATCTCCTTGTAAAAAAAGTGGTGAGGTTTGTGCGCCGAAAGCGCGCACAAACCTCACCACTTTTTTTACAATGGTTTTTTGTCAGCAGTTGTGCTATTACTGTGTACAGGCAGAATATCACAAGGAGTTACATATGAGCATTCCAGCCACCGGCACCATAGCCCTGATCGGCGCAGGCGAATATCTACCACCTGTGGCAGCAGTAGATAGGGCGCTGCTTGAGCGTGTGCATGGCACACCACGCGTCGTCGTCCTGCCCACCGCCGCCGCGCCAGATGGGCCTGCCGTAGCAAAACGTTGGGTGGAGATGGGAGTTGAACACTTCTCTTCACTAGGCGCAGCGGTCGAACCGATTATGCTGCTCACGCGTACGGATGCCAACGATGCCAGCATTGCTGCTCAGATTGCTGCTGCCAACTTCGTCTATCTCTCCGGCGGCAAACCACGCTACCTGCTCGAGACATTGCAAGACACCCCTGCCTGGCAAGCTATCGGAAATGTCCTGGTGAGTGGAGGAGTGCTGGCCGGTTGTTCAGCGGGAGCTATGATCCTCGGTAGCGAGTTGTTCGATTTTCCTCAGTTGTGGCGTACCATTCCCGCGTTCGGGCTGATTCCAGGCATCATAGTCATACCTCATTTTGATGAATTGCCTGCCTGGGTGACCGGCACAATGAACCTGGGCAAACGTAAAACTACTGTTGTCGGCATCGATGGCTCTACCGCGCTGGTCTACTCCCAAGCACAATGTCGAGTTTATGGGCGTGGTGGTGTGACTGTCTTCGATAGCGGTCATAAGACACGCTACCTTGCAGGTGAACAGGTGCCGCTCCCCAGTTAAATCGATGAGTAAATTGCTACTAGATTTGCAGTCATTGCAGCTTCAGTCCAGGAACGCTAGATTCTGGACAAAATACATTTCTCAATAGAAAGCTCATATACAACAAATAAGGGGATTATGCTCCGACACCATACCCAAAAGATATGAGCAGAAGCATAATCCCTTTGAACCCAAGTACGACACAATGATCAGGAAGTAGCGTAGAATGTGCCTTCTTCCCCCCAACATATCCTCAACTACCTCTCACCTTCAGAAGACTCATTCCCGCCTTAACTCCCTCACAAATTAATTCTACACCTACCTCCCAAATCTACCTCGCATATACCTACACTGCCTTAAACAACATCCGTTCACCACGCAGCGCGAAATTCTCTAATAACACATAAGTACAACTTACCATGGATCTGATAAGCTTCTTTTTTATCTCCTACCTCCGTAACAAGCTTCTTCTCGTTCTCCCTCATGACGCTCGATACTGTTTCCTCTATCTTGCTCATGTGGCATCTCCTGCGCTACGCGATACACCACCGCCTTCCACACGCGATACGCCTCCTCCACTCCCACCAGTTTATCCAATCGCTTCCGGCACTTATCAATCACCGCCTGATGTTCGTAGAGTCTCCTAAATGCCTGCATTCCTTCATTAATAGAAGTTTTAATCATCGCCCTTTGTGCGGCCTCAAGTTGGCCGGTCAATTCTGTAATCTCACTCATGTTTCTCACCCTATACTGCGATTAAGCAAATTAGCATATGTTATTAAGTATATTTATTACGATCCCTATCTATAACTACCCACATATTTGGAAAACTCGCTACATCTCTAGAGGTAGATCCATTGTCGAAGACGACGGGCGTAGAGAGGGGTAACCTGTCCACACCATGGGAAGCCAGGTCTATCTTAGACTAACAGACCTCGGGAGTAGATTGAAAAAAAGAAAACCGCCTCAACGTAATGTTGAAGCGGCGGCGATCCCGAGAGGGGTCGAACCTCCGACCTACAGAATGAAGTAGGAGGACAGCGCGTTACGCCGGGAGCGAAGTCTTTCGACAACAAGCTCAACCAGGCGTACGTTTCCATCCCCCCCTTCCCAAACCGTACGGGCGAGTTTCCCCGCATACGGCTTTCCAAAGGCCCAACCTTCGTTCCGGGCCGCCTTAATGACCGTAGAAGGACGATAAACAAAACAACCGACATCGCACAACGCTGCGCGTCGTCGTATGTGCGGCGTGTCTTACTGCCCTTCTACCCAGTAGGAGAGTTCATACGGACCTGCTACTGACGACTGTACTTTAGTCCACTCCTACGGGTCGGCTGGCTAGGCGGGGGATAGAGCATTCCTCCCGTCCGCTGTCGTCACCGGCTTCCCCGCTGGCTGGTGGTTTGTACAGTCCATACGACTCCGCGTTTTTCCGAAACCGTCCGCTCCCGGCGACCAGGTCAGCGACAGACAGAGGTTCCGGCTATCGGCGCGTTGTCCTATTCAGTTGTTCAGGTACTCGGTCACACTACGCCGTCAGGCTCGTGCGACTACCTGACCCACGAGGTTTCCTCGGGTCGTAGGCCAATTCTCTGAGGCTTAGGCCGTCGTACTTCCCTTGATGGATTTTTGCGTGGCACTGTCGGCACACCGGTATCTGTTTCCGGTTCAAGGCCGCCATGACTCTTGTGAAGCCCTGGGCCTTGCTGTCCATCTTCCGTATGTGCCTTACATGGTGCATTGCGATGCCGTTTCCGTCACCGCATATGCAACATGGTTGCCCTAGCTTGGACCGCGTCCGCAATCGCACACTCATACGTACCAGGTCGACTTCCTGGCTCTCGGAGAAGCCGTTTCTGTTGACTTTCCAGTCCGTATTCCTGTAGAAGATCACTTCCTTGGTCTTTCCCTTGGCGCGTCTCACCTCGACCTTGATTTCCCCGCCCTTGATTACCCTGGTTGCTGGCACCTGCCGTTTGGCGGCCAGGGTTTTCGCCAGCGAGAATTTCAAGATGTACTGTATGCGCTGCATGCTGCTCCAGTTGTCCGCCGGTCTGTAGTACTGCTGCAATCCCCGGTTTATCGAGGAGTACAGCAGTATTATTTGATCTTCGTCCAACTGTTGCCATGCCGCCTTGTGGGTGGGTATTCCGTTGTTATCGCAGAAGCCCTTTTGACTCAGCCTTTTTACAAGCCTGTCTATCGGCGCCTTCAGTACAACTTGCATCCCCGTTGATCTCCGTTTGAAGAGCCTTCCTGACGCATTGTTTGACTTTGTCTGCTTCTGCAACTTCTCCGATTTACCCAGCCTGATTCTGTATCCCAGAAATTCGGCTTCTTGCGTCCTGGCGTTCGTGATCTTGGTCTTTTCCTCGGAGAGAGTTAACTTGAGCCGATCTTTCAGGAATTGACCAACTCTTGTCTTTATTTCTCTCGCGAGTTGTTTTGACCCGATAACCCCGACCATCCAGTCGTCGGCGTAGCGCACGTATTTGACCCTCACAAAGTTTGGGTCCCGGGTGTCCAGCGACGGGAGTCTTCGCATCTGTTTGCCCAACTCTTTGTATTCTCTGGTGTTGGCTTTACCGGCCTGCGCCAGGCGTAACCGCTTCCTTTGCTGAGAGCGGTACTCGGGGTTGGGTTTTCTCAGCTCACCCTTTTCCAGTTCTGCTCGCGTGCTCTCAACGTACTCATCGAGCTCATGCAAGTAGATATTTGCTAGAATCGGGCTTATTATCCCGCCCTGGGGTGTTCCGGCTAAGCTGTCCTTCCGGACTTCATCCAGGTCCATGTAGCCAGCTTTGAGGAATTTTCGGATGAGGCAGAGAAACCTCTCGTCCTTGATCTTCTTCCTCATGATCTCGATCAATGTCTCGTGTTCGATTTCATCGAAGCAAGCCCGTATGTCCCCCTCCACCAACCAGGTCACGCCGGACCATTTCCCCTGGATCTCCTGCAACGCGCTATGGGTGCTGAGCGAGCGTCTGAAACCGTGGCTGTTTTCCAGAAAGTAGGCGCCGTGGGGGCTATCATAGATCGCCTCCAGGATCATGCGGGCCACTTCCTGTACTAGCTTGTCCCTAAAGCTCGGGATACCGAGTTTCCTCATTTTCCCGTTGCTTTTCGGTATGTACGCCGTTCTGACCGGCTTCGGCTGGTAGCCCTCCGTTCTCAATTCTCCGATGAGCCGGTTGATCTCCTTTTCCGAAAACCCGTCGGCGGTCTCTCTGTCCGTACCTGGGGTCATTTGACCGGGCTTGGACTTGATGCGCTCGTAGGCAACGATATACAGGTCACGCTTAAACATCAGTCTGTAGAGATCGACGTTATCCCACTCACGGTTCTCACCGTTGAGCTTGCGGATAACTTCTAATCTTTGCAGACCGTTTTCGTTACCCGCATGGTTCATGTGGGCCTCACTCCTTATCTTCTACAATCTGACGCACTACAAGATCCCCTTACAACCCTACTGTCACTAAGGCCGCCCAGCCTCTTATCTCATCTTTGGCCTCGTGCCTTCTCCAAGGCAACCTGGATGGGATAGGAGGGGTACCTTCTGTTCCCCTTCCGCCCTTCAGCGACTGTTTCACCTCTGCGGATTTCGGCTACTGTCGTCCTTCCGGCTCTGCCGTGCGTTTTGGGCTTCAGAATCAAAAAGCGATGGTGAGAGGATTCGAACCTCCGACTTCTACCTCCGCAGGGTAGCGCTCTATCCACTGAGCTACACCATCGAATTGACACTGAAAACGCACTTTAGCCGCCCGGATTGTGTCGCCTCCGAACGTACTACGAGAACTCTGCTACCATGAGCCTCTCGGCTTTTAGGTAGTCCCACGGTTACATACAGAACCTCGACCGTACTTAGGCTCCCCGTTCGACGTTTATCCTCTCACTGAGGTCGGTCTAGCTTGTGAACTCTGGATGCGCTGCGGATCTTCACATCCAGCAAACTAGCATAGGTTTCAGGTCTCCTGTCCTATGGATGACAGACACATCACCTGTCTGGGGTTCGGGCAGTTTAGCTCTAGCCATATACGGTTTAGCTGCCGGCCTTTCAATCGTAAGACCCCGACTGACTCCGACAATTTCGCGCCATGCTATTGTCCCCCGCGGCCTTTCGGTACGAGGTAAGGCGCTGCTTCATGCACGTTGTTCAGGTGCAACGGGTCTTCCCCGCTTGGTTCTGTACGCCTCTCATGGCGCACTCCGCAATCTGTCGCTCTATCCACTGAGCTACGGGATCGTAAAACAGCTTGCCATGCGACTTTAGATTGCTGTGGAGGTTCCTTCCCTCTCTTAATCTGTCGCTCTATCTAGCAAGCCTGTCACTGTATCTGACCAAATTTTATCACTAGTGTAACTCCTTGTCAAGCACGTTGCAACGACAGATTAATTTCGGCACTTCTAGCTCAAAGGCAAGGGTTGCGCCGTTGCTAAGACGACGACGAAAAGCAAAAAGGCCGTTGCCTCTCAAAATTTTCCCGATTTCAGCCATGTTTTATCAAGTTAGCGGTGTTTCCTGGTTGGTATTCCATTTCTCTGTACAACGTGGGAATAGTCGGTAGAGTTCTTCGATGCCTGCTCCACTAGATAGAGGGGTGAGATTGAAGACGTTCGTGTGACCATACTTTTTTACCATATCATCTACATATTCTTGTGCTGCTGCCTCATCTGCTGCTGTGAAGATCATCAAGCCTACCATACCAGAGGCCAGGGTATGTTCAACTACCCATCTCATTGTAGTTTCTCTTCCTTCTGCCGATTGTACTTTACTACCGGTACTTTTTTACCGGTATCTAATTGTTAGCACATTCTCCGTACTGCTGTCAACAGTCACACCTTGTTACAATCAGCTTCAATACAGGATGAGGTATACACTAGAATGGTTCGATTGAAAATACGAGCAATTGCAGAGTCTAAAGGTATCGGTATGAGCAGGCTTTCAAGGCTAGCTGATGTCCACTACAAAACCATCCAGCACGTATGGAGGGACCCAACAGCAGGGATAAACACGAAGACGTTAGAGAAGATAGCCAAAGCTCTTGAGGTGCCAACCGCCGATCTGATCGAAGACATTCCTGACATCATGGAAAGAAGATAGAGCTAGATCAAAGGGCCATCAGAGAACCCTTCTTCCTTTTGCGAACCGATAGACCCAAAAAGCACCAGTCAGGGCAAAAAAAACCGCAACTATGGAGAAGATCAAAGCGCTTTTGCTATCTGTTGCAGCAAAGAAAAGCAGAGCAATAACCACGAGAAATGAGAGGGCCGCGACAAAAAGATAGGAAGCTTGAGTTTTATTCATATCTCTACTCTCCTGACTATCCGTTTCTCTCT
>JACZCU010002717.1_pt1 | contig 11880 bp, 10 predicted proteins | sample 8641851 | NCBI WGS metagenome assembly JACZCU01 (sample SAMN15324605, study PRJNA640507) | soil metagenome | isolation source: monocropping sugarcane control | place: China: Luxin town, Laibin City, Guangxi Province | collected 2019-07-25 | depth 10cm m | reverse complement strand
CGGAGGGCAGGAGGGGGGGGGGGAGGGGGGGCGGGGGGGGGGTCTCCTGTTAGTGTCGCCGCCGGAGCACGGCGGGGATTTTACCTGGGCGGAAGGGCGGCTCGATGCGCGTACCTCCCGCCCCCCCAGGCCCCTCGCTACCCTCGGGATGACACACGAACCTCACTGCCATTTCGGCATCAATGCTCGAGCGGCAGTTCTCGTCTTTGTGATCGCGTCTTCCAGCTGGCCGGCATAGTCGTCCCACCGTGGCGAGTCGTCGTCGTCCGAGAACTTCGCGTCGAACTCCTCGGGGCGAGCGGCCGGAAACTCGCGAGCCCACCGTTCAAGGTCTCGTAAGAGTTGGGCGTCGATGCTCGCACCCTTCGGGATCCAGCTCATCTCGAACCCGAGCCCGTCGAATTCGATGATCAGGCTGCGTGCAAACTCGTCTTCGACGTCACTCCGCGGCTTCACACCGGCGTACTTCACCCATTCACGGAAGTCGGCAAGGGAGAGCGAACCGTTCAGCCACGCGACCGCCTCCGCGCGGATGCTCTCCTGCGTCTCGTCGTGCTCGTTCCGCATGTAGTCGAGCAGGCGCGGAAAGTCCCTTTCGGCGACGGGAGCAATGCGGCACTCCTCATGGCTGCAGATCCGGCTGATGAGATAGAGCTTCGCGGGTTGGAGGAAATCGCATTGACGCGGCTCGTAGGCGACCGTGTCATTCGCCTTCCAGTCGCCGCGGATCGCGCTCTCCACGACGAAGTATCCGTGGTCGTCCCAACGCGCGTAGCCGACGGCGGTGCTGTGAGTGACGAAATCAACGCCGCGCCAGGTGACGGTGATGCAACAGGCGCTGACGATGGGCGCGAGGCAGGTGGTCAGGACGGCGGCGAGGACGACACGATTGAGGCGCATGGTCGGTTAGACGCCACCGGCCACCCCGAGAAAACCGAATCACGCTTTCCGGACGCGCCGGTACGACTCCGCCACCACCCACCCGCACGCGGTCAGCACGATCGACTCGATGAATTCGCTCCAGTCCGAGGGCTTCGCGCCGCCGCGCGTGATGATGGGAACCCACACCAGCAGCGTGAAGAGGCCCATCTGGACCGCGGAAAGGGCGGCGGCCAGACCTGCAAGCACACCGACGATCATCGCGATTCCGGCAGCGATGAATGCCCCGCCGGTGAAGTAGGCCCACGCGACGTGCCACGGCAGCCACCTCGGGACCAGCGGAGCCGTGTTGTTGAGATACAGGAAGTGCGAGACGCCGAAGAGGATCATCGAGAGGCCGTAGAGGACTCTCGCGACGTAGAGACCGCGATAGCCGCTGAGGGACCATGCGGCCGCCGCCAGCACCGCGATCTTGCAGAAGGCCCAAGCCGTCCCGATCCCCGGCCTCATGAAGATGTCCGGCACTCGCACCAGCAGCAGCCAGAGGAGGGTGTAGGCAAGCAGCGCTCGTGCGGCGACGACCAACGTCCGATTCCAGATGATCCCGATGCCGGCCACCAGCGGCACCAGCGCGCACATGAATACCCACACCGCGCGCACCGGAATCCACTTCGGCACCGGCTGCCACGCCACGGTGAAGTCGTGCCGTAGAAAGCCGGTGATGCCGATGAAGATCATCGCGGCCGCGAATACCGCGCGGCCGATGCACGCGGTCCACGGCGTTTTCTCTCCGTCACTCATGGATGTCCGGAGGGTACCGGCAAGTCAGGCGCAGCCATGTAACGTTATGGTTGCGGCCGGCCGAAGAACAGGACGTACCCGTCCGGGTCCTCGAGCTCGAATCCGCGTAATCCGTCGTGCGTGTCCTGGAGCGGCTCGGAGAACGTGACGCCGCGCGACGCGAATTCGGTGGCGAGAGTGTCGGGGTCGGGCGTGCCGACGTACGCATCCCAGCGGGCGTCGTGGTGGCGGTGGGAGTTCGGGAGCGGGTCGACGCCGACTGACTTCAGCATGAGCATCGCTCCGTCGCGCGTGACGATCGCGAAGAAGGGACGATCAACGGGCTGGCGGAACATCACCTCGAACCCGAGCTTGTCGCGATAGAAGGAAAGCGCGGCACCCACATCGCGCACGATGAAGAATGGCGCGATGTGGGTGATCGGCGACGACATTAACGGATCTTAAACCGGGAACGGGTTGTCGGTCTTCAGGTTGTACTTGTGGCCCGCCGGGAAGTGGGCGTTGATCACGGCGCTGAAGTCCTTCCAGCCGGTCGATTTCCCGGTCAGGTTCTTGTACGTCCCGCCCAGCGTCCCGGCGCCGGCGGCGACGATGTCGGCCCAACTGTGGTTGAGCTGGAAGCGCAGCCAATTGAGAAAGAGCACCGAGCAACCGATGGACGGATAGTCCGTATCGCTCGGCAACGTGTTGTCGACGAAGTTCTCGCGCGCGCTGTTCAGCCACGAATCCGACGAGATGAACCCGGCCGGCTCGACACCTTTGTAAATGTCGTTGGCCAAAACGCGCGAGAGCCCCTCGCCATTGCTGGCACCGCAGTCCCACCCGTGGCCGAAGTTCGCCATGAACACCTCGTCCGCCTCGGCGACCAGAAGCGACCGGATGAAGTCCGTGTCTTTCCCCGACTTGCCGCCGACCGAGATGTCCGTCCCGAGGCAGCTCGAGTGAGAAGCGCCGGTCGAGCCGCTGTCGATCTGGACGACGAACGGAAGCCGGTGCGGATCGATGCCGCCGAAGATCTGCTTCAACGTCGTGTAGTCGCGCTCACAATTCTGGAGAATCGCCTGCGCCAGCGCGGCGCCCTTCTTGCCCAACTTCGTCAGGTACGAAACATCGAAATGGGCTGTGCTGCCGGCGTGAGTCAGTTTGCTCGACGCGTGCATGCCCATCTCGGCCGCCGCCGCGTTGTGGACGGTCACCCGGTGATGCAGCGTGCTGAAAATCGACTTCTTGGTCTTGGCTTTCGTCACCCGACGCGCCGGTTTCGCCGCCTTCGATGATTTCGGGCTCATATCGCCTCCCTTACATAAGTAGGAGTGTCGCGGGCCGCCGGTTTCCTACCTCAGCCGACGAATTTGTAACCGAGTCCGTGGACCGTCAGGATGTACTCGGAACCGACCTTTTGGCGGAGCGAGGCGACGTGGACGTCCACCGTCCGGGTGACCGGCATCGCTTCGTAGCCCCACACTTTGTCGAGGAGCTCGTCGCGCGTCAGCAGCGCTCCGCGGTGCTCGACGAAGTAGCGGAGCAGCTTGAACTCGAGGCCGGAGAGCTCGATCGGCCGGCCCTCGCGCGTGACCTCCGCGTTGCGGAAGTCGACGTGGACGGGGCCGAAGGCGTAGACGTCGCTCGAATTTGCGGCGATCGTTCGCGAACGGCGCAACAACGCTTCGATGCGCGCGAGGAGCTCGGCGGCGTCGAACGGCTTGGTGAGGTAGTCGTCGGCGCCGAGCTTCAGGCCGAGGACGCGGTCGATGACCTGGCCGCGCGCCGTGAGCATCAGCACCGGCGTCTGCACCCCACGTGCGCGCAGATCGCGGCAGACGTCGAAGCCGTTCTTGCGTGGCAGCGCGACGTCGAGCAGCACCAGGTCGAACGGCTGGCGCGTCGCGGCGTCGAAGCCGCTCTCGCCGTCGTTCGCCACCGTCACCGCGTAGCCTTCGCTCTCGAGGCGGTCGCGGAGCGCCATGACGAGGCTCTCCTCGTCCTCGACGACCAGGATGCGGCGTGCGATCTCAGCCACGCGTCACCGCCGGGAGAGTGAGCGTGAATGCGGCGCCGGTGGTGCGGTGACGATCGAACGCGATGGAGCCGCCGTGCGCTTTCGCGATCTGCGACACGATCGTGAGGCCGAGGCCTGTGCCGCGGGCGGTGGCGTTACGGCCGCGATAGAACGGGTCGAAGAGGTGGCGCGCGTCGGCGGGCGCGATGCCGGGACCGTGGTCTTCGACCGTGACGGTGACTTTGTCGCCCGCGCGCGCGGCGGCCACGACGATCGGCGCGACACCGTGGCGGATGGCGTTGGCAACGAGGTTCTGCACCGCGCGCGTCAACGCCTCGGCATTGCCGTTCACCGGCGGGAGGTCGGGCGCGATCGAGGTCTGCACGTCGATGTGCTTCTCCTCGGCGAGCCAACGCGTGGCGTCGATCGCATTGGCGAGGACGTTCGCAATATCGACCGGTTCGCGCGCGAGCTGCTTGCGCGACTGCAGGCCGGAGTAGTCGAGCACCTGCGCGACGAGGTCGCCGAGGCGGCGCGACTCCCTCGCGACCATGGTGCCGTAGCGCGCCACCTGCGCGTCGTCGTGCACGAGGCCGTCGGCGAGGTTCTGCCCGGCAGCCTGCAACGCGGCGAGCGGCGTGTTCAGCTCGTGCGTCAGGCCTGCGACGAACTCCAACTGCTGCCGGCGGAGCCGCTCGGCGCGACGGGCGACGATCGCGATGATCAGGAGACTGAGGATCAGAATCCCCATCACGTGCCCGAGGGAGAGGATGCGGCGGCGCCGCATGCGCGCAGCGATTTCGCCGGCCGCCCCGTAGTGATTCCGCATCGAGACGCGCCATCCGCTGTCGCGCAGCAGCGGCTCGCCCGCTTCCGCGTTCTGGCCGCTCCACTGCGGATTCGACTGATAGACGATCCGCTCGCCGTCGGTGACGGCGACGTCGAGATCTTTGCCGAGGCGGTGAGAGAGAGCGGGGAAGACGTGCTGCGTCATGTAGGCACGATCGAGCAGCACGATGAGGATCGGCGGATGCGGCGGGAAGATCAGCGGAGGCGGCTGCCTCTCGGGCATGCGGCGCGCCATCATCGGAATGACAATCGCCGGCGCGGCGGGCTCGATCAGGCCGCGCATCCGCTCCATGTTCGTGATTTTCGTATGGAGCACGTCGAGCGCGGCCGGCCACGGAACCGCCTTGTGCGAACCGTCGATCGCGATCTGGTCGAGGCCGCCGTCGTGCGCGACGTAGATGCCGGCGATGAGGTGCGGGTCGCGCGCGGAGTGAAAGAGGTTCTCCGGCCGGCCGCGCTCCAGCCCGGAAATGATCGTTGCCACGTCCTGATCGAATTCAGTGGCGAACTGGCGCGCGGCGAACTCGAGGACGCGCCGCTCGTGCTCCTCGTCGAGCCTGGCAATGGTGTCGAGCCAGTTCCACTGAACGTGGATGAGCGCGATGAGCGCCGCGAAGATCAGCACCGTCGCGACGGTGAGCAGCCATCGGATCCGCACGCGGCGAGTCTAGCAGCCGATTTGCGCCCGCAAACCGCGGTGGAATCACGTTTTACGTTTCTTACAAACGCCTTGCGAATCGATGAAGTGGCGCCGCCGCCAGAGGCCTAATTTGACGAGCGAAAGGAGCACCACATGAAGAGAGTCCTCATCGCAGCAGTTGCCATCCTCCTCGCCACGGCGGCGGTCCACGTCGCCATCGCGCAGCCGCATCCGGGCGCGGCCGAAATGCGTCAGCACATCACCGCCGCCGAGCAGTACCTCGGCCTGAGCGACGCGCAGAAGGCGTCGTGGGAAGCGGCGGTCTCGAACGTCGAGTCGCAGAACGCGACCGCCATGGCGCAAGCGCACACCGCGCAGAAGGCGCTCAACGAGGCGCTGAACGCCGCGCCGCCGGACGCCTGCACGGTCGGGAACCTCGCGATCCAGGCGCACGCCGCCATGGACCAGCTCAAGTCCGCGCACGAGTCGCTCATCGCGAAGCTCGGCTCGTACCTGACGCCGGAACAGAAGGCGAAGTTCGACGCGTACGTCGCCGCCGCGATGGCGCAGCACCGCGAGCCCGGCCCCCCGCCGATGCATTGATTGTGTAGGGTGCGGCTCTTAGCCGCACCAGGGGGCCGGCTAAGAGCCGGCCCCTACACACCTGCGCCATAATCGCGGCGCATGCAGCAACCGATCACCCCCGACGTCATCGCCCGGCACGGGCTCTCTCCTGACGAGTACTCCCGCATCGAACAGATCCTCGGGCGCGCGCCGAATTACCTCGAGCTCGGGATCTTCTCAGTCATGTGGTCGGAGCACTGCTCGTACAAGTCGTCGCGCGTGCACCTCCGCAAGTTCCCGACCAGCGGGCCGCGCGTTGTGCAAGGGCCGGGCGAGAACGCGGGCGTCATCGACATCGGCGACGGCTGGGTGGCCGCGTTCAAAATGGAGTCGCACAACCACCCGTCGTTCATCGAGCCGTATCAGGGGGCGGCGACCGGCGTCGGCGGCATCCTGCGCGACATCTTCACGATGGGCGCGCGCCCGATCGCGTGCCTCGACTCGCTGCGCTTCGGGGAGCTCGACGCACCCCGGATGAAGTACCTCGTCGACGGCGTCGTGCGTGGCATCGCCGGCTACGGGAACTGCATCGGCATCCCGACCGTCGGCGGCGAGACGTCGTTTCACGCGTCGTACAACGGGAACATCCTCGTCAACGTCTTCGCCCTCGGCGTCGCGAAGCGCGAGAAGATCTTCAAGGGGACCGCGAGCGGCGTCGGCAATCCGGTCATCTACGTCGGATCGAAGACCGGTCGCGACGGCATCCACGGCGCGACCATGGCCTCGGCCGAATTCGACGAGACGTCGGAAGAGAAGCGCCCGACGGTGCAGGTCGGCGACCCGTTCACCGAGAAACTGCTCCTCGAGGCGTGCCTCGAGATCATGGACGGAGACGCGATCGTCGGCATCCAGGACATGGGCGCCGCGGGACTCACGTCGTCGTCATTCGAGATGGCCGGACGCGCCGGCACCGGGATCCGCATGCATCTCGACCGCGTGCCGATTCGCGAGAGCGGCATGACGCCGTACGAGATCATGCTGAGCGAGTCGCAGGAGCGGATGCTCATCGTCGCGAAGCGCGGCCGCGAAGCGGACGTCGTGCGGATCTTCGAGAAGTGGGACCTCAACGCGGCGGTCATCGGCGAAGTGAGCGACGACGGATTCGTGCGGCTCTTCTGGGACGGCGAGGAGGTCGGAACGATTCCGGTCGACCCGATCTCGACCGAGGCGCCGGTGTACCAGCGGCCGATGCGCGAGATGGAACGGCCGCCGCAGCCGCAGCGCGAGCGCGTCGCCGACCAGGAGCTGACGGAGAACCTGCTGCGGATGCTCGCGTCGGCCGACTTCTGTTCGAAGCACTGGATCTGGGAGCAATACGACTCCACCGTGCGCACGAACACCATTGCGGGGCCGGAGATGCGCGACGCGGCGGTCATTCGCGTCAAAGGAACGGGACGCGCGCTCGCGATCACGTCGGACGTGAATCCCCGCTACTGCTTCTACGATCCCTACGAAGGCGGCAAGCAGGCGGTGGCCGAGGCGGCACGCAACATCGCGGCGAGCGGCGGACGGCCGGTGGCGATCACCGATTGCCTCAACTTCGGCTCGCCGGAGCGGCCGGAGATCATGTGGCAATTCTCCGAGTGCATCCGCGGCATCAGCGACGCTTGCAACGCCCTCGGCACGCCGGTGGTCAGCGGCAACGTGTCGTTCTACAACGAGACCGAGGGGAAGGGGATCGATCCGACGCCGACGGTTGGGATGGTCGGGATCCTCGAGCGCGAGGACCTCGGCTGCGGTCTGCGTTTTCCGGAGGCGGGACTCGATGTCATCTTGATTGGCGAGACGCGCGATGAGCAGATGCCGCCGCGTGTCGACCTCGAGCGCGAACGCGCATTGATCGACGCGCTGCTGCAGTTGCACGAAAACCGGCTGCTGCTCGCGTGTCACGACATTTCGAACGGCGGCTTCGCGCTGGCACTCGCGGAGTGCGCGATGGGTGGCGTCGGCTGTCACGTCGAGTTGGGCGGGCATGCCGACGAGGTTGACGCGATTGCGCTCCTCTTCGGAGAGTCGCAGGCGCGGGCGATCGTCGCCTGCAAGCCGGAGCACACGAGTGACGTGCTGACGCGATCCGGCGGGCGCAAGATCGGCCGCACGGTCGCCGGCGCGTTCGTGATCGAGCGCAACGGTGTGCCGCTCGTTCGCACCTCCGCCGAAGAGATGGCGCGCGTCTGGCGCAGCGCGTTCGCGCTGCTCCTCGGCGGCGACACGGTCGAAGACGTGATCCGCGGCGTCGGCGAAGAAGCGCCGGAAGTCGTCGCGCATTGATCGAGATCCGTAATCTCGCCGGCCAGTCGTTCGAGACGCTCACGGAGGCGTTCAATGACGCTTTCAGCGACTACGACATCCCGGCGAACTATCCGGTCGAGTACCTGCGCGGTCTCGTGACGCGGCGCGGGTTCCGTCCGGACCTCGCCGTCGGCGCGTTCGACGGCGAGCGGCTCGTCGGCTTCGTCTTCAACTGCCTCGATGGCGACGACGCGTACAACAGCGGCACCGGCGTCGTGATCTCGCACCGGCGCCAGGGCATCGCGCGCCAGTTGATGCAGCGCTCGATCGGGACGCTGCCGGCGAAGCGCTACTGGCTCGAGGTGATCGAGACGAACCACCGCGCGCACGCGTTGTACTTGGACCTCGCCTTCCACGAGTCCCGGCGGCTGCAGTCGTGGAAGTACGAGACAACCGATAACCGAAAACCGACAACCCTCCGCGAGCTCGCAAACGTCCATCTCCGCGACTACGAGCCGTTCTTCGACATGCGCCCCTCATGGCAGAACACGATCCGCTCGATCGAACGCGCGGCGGAGCCTTACGTCGCGATCGGCGACGAGCGCGCCATCGTGGTGCTCTTCCCGTCGAACGGCGACATCCCCCTGCTCGCCGTCTCGCCCGACGCACGCCGCCAGGGCCTCGGCCGCGCCCTCCTCGACCTCGCCGCCCGTCGCGCCGCAAAGCCGCTGCGCATCATGAACAGCGAAGACGAAGCGCACGGCATCAACGCCTTCCTCGAGCGCGTCGGCGCCACGCGCTTCGTCCGCCAGATCGAGATGGTGCGGGCGCTCTAGTGCCGCACGGCGCGCTTCTTCGAGGGCGAGCCCTGGACGACGGTGATCTGGGAGTCGGCGTTGCTGGTGGCCCAGGGGCCGAGGGACGAGAAGGTGGCGTGCAGTTGGTAGGTGCCCGGTGTGTTGAGCGGGGCGAAGAAGGTGGCGTGGCCGTTGTTCACGTCGACGGTGACCGTGTAGTTGCCGGCGAGCAACGCGACACGGCCGTTCGGTGAGCTGCCGTCGGCCGCCGACACCCGGACGTCGAACTGCACGACGCCGGCGACGGCAGGATTCGCGCGAGGGGTGATCGTCATCGAGGTGTTCACGATCGGCGCGAGCTCGACGATTCCTTCGTAGATCCCAAGGCCGTTCGGCAGACCGGTACAGTCGGGAATGCCGTCACGGATCACGCCGTGATCGGAGTCGCCGTCGTCCGACGCGATGAAGAGATGCATCGTGTTCGAGGCATCCTCCACGAGAGTCGGATCGACGATGGAGCCTGGATATCCGCGGTCGTCGGCGAAGTACGGAATCGCCGATCGGAGCACCCGCGGCGGCGTCCACGACAGCAGATCGTTCGACGTCACGTAATTAATGTGGGTGGCAGTCGGAATGAGGCCGATGAACCGCTGGCTCGTGATGTGGGTCGTCTCGGCGATGCTGACGATCGCCGGGTAGAGGTCCACAGGAAGGGCGGGATCGTCGAACTCGTCGGGAAGAATGCCGTTTGTCGCCGTCTGCCACTGCGTTGTGTCGCCGCGCCACGCCTCGACGGCACCGGTGATCCCCCACTGCGTCGACTGGTCGAACGGAGCGCGCAGCATCAGCGTGCGTACGCCACCGCGCGAGGCGAACTGTGTGAGAAACCAGACATAGCCGTCGGCGAAGAGGATGCGTACACGTTTGACGCCGGTATACGACGACCCCGGCGCCTTGTCGTCCGAATTCGGCTCGCGATAGAGCAGCGCGTTTTGAAGCGCAACGTTCGAAGCGGGGTTCACCGGGTTGTAGAGGTGCCACGACACGCCGTCGAGGCTCATGGCCCAATACATCACGTAATAAGAGAACGGATCGAGACAGAGGCCGCACACCTGCCCCGTGTGCGCGCCGGCGCAGAGCGACGGATCGGAGACACTCGCCACGAACGCCATGAAGTAGCGTCCGTCGGCGCTGCGGATCACGGACGGCGAAGCCACCCTGCCGATGTAGCTGCCGGGGTCGATCGGCTGGTCGCCGAACATCCAGCGAAACGTCGTGCGTGTAATCGCCGGCTGCATCGTGAAGACGCCGTTCGAGCCGCGCTGCGCGTGCCAGATTTCGTCACCAAACGGGAATGGATCGCTGCAGACATTCCGGAGAATGCCGGTGGTGCTGTAAACGTTGGAGATATCGTTCTCAAAAGCGACGGGCGCGGGGTCGTACGACCAGCCATTGCAGTTGGTCGTGGCGGTCGTGGGATCGGGGTCAATGACCCGGCGACCTCCGTGGGTGATGACGAGTTCATCCGCGCCGGCGGCAAGGGCCACGGCCAGAAGCACACCCGCAACAGCAAGAAGACGTCGCATTAGACGCCATGGTACGGCATGGGATGACCAGAGCGTTAAAATCTGTTTCACACCTCTCTGTGATGTTCGACAAATTCAAAGAAGAGTGCGGCGTCTTCGGCATCCTGAACCATCCGGATGCGGCAAACCTCGTGTACCTCGGCCTTTACGCGCTGCAGCACCGCGGGCAGGAGAGCGCCGGCATCGCGTCGGTCGTCGACCACCAGATCGTTTCCGAGAAGGAGATGGGCAAGGTCGTCGACGTCTTCACACCCGAGCGCATGTCGCGCCTGCCGGGCGACACGGCGATCGGACACGTCCGTTATTCGACCGCCGGCGGCTCGATGCTCTGCAATGCGCAGCCGATCGTCGTCTCGACGAACAAGGGGCCGATCGCGCTCGCGCATAACGGCAATCTCGTCAATGGCGGCGAGCTGCGACGCCAGCTCGAAGCGACCGGCTCGATCTTCAACTCGATGTCCGACACCGAGGCCGTCGTGCACCTCATCGCGCGATCGAAGGAGCCGACGCTCGAGAAAGCGCTCGTCGAGACGCTCGAGCAGTGCCGCGGCGCGTACTCGATCGCGGTGATGACGCCGCGGAAGATCTTCGTCGCCCGCGACCCCTACGGCTTCCGGCCGCTGGTGGTCGGAAAGATCGACAACGCGCTGGTGGTCTCGTCGGAGACGTGCGCGTTCGACCTCATCGGCGCGGAGACGCTTCGCGAGGTGCGCGCCGGCGAGGTGATCGCGATCGAGCAGGAAGAGGGAGCCGCCACGCCGTCGCTGCGCGTGGTGCACCGCTTCCCCGCCCCGCGCGAGGCGCGCTGCATCTTCGAGCATGTCTACTTCGCGCGGCCCGACTCCGTCGTCTTCGGCAACAACGTGGCCGAGGTCCGGCAGCGGTTCGGGGCGCAGCTCGCGCGCGAGCATCCCGTCGAGGCGGACGTCGTCATCCCCGTCCCCGACTCCGGCGTCTTCGCGGCGCTCGGCTACGCGCAGGAATCAGGCATCCCGTTCCAGTTCGGGCTGGTGCGCAACCACTACGTCGGACGGACGTTCATCGAGCCGAAGCAGACGATCCGCAACTTCGGTGTGAAGGTGAAGCTGAACCCGGTGCGCGAGCTGGTCAACGGCAAGCGCGTGGTGCTGATCGACGACTCCATCGTGCGCGGGACGACCTCCAAGAAGATCGTCCGGATGCTGAAACAGTTCGGCGCGACGGAAGTGCACATGCGCATCTCCTCGCCGCCGACGACGGGGCCGTGCTACTACGGCATCGACACGCCGGAACGGCGCGACCTCATCGCCAGTGCCAGCTCGACCGAGGAGATCCGCGAGTACATCGAAGCCGACTCCCTCGGCTACCTCTCCGAAGAGGGGATGCTCAACGCCGTCCGCAACGGCGACGACCCCGCGAAGCTCTACTGCACTGCATGCTTCACGGGGCGTTATCCCGTCGTCGAGCCGGAGCTGGAAGACCTTTCGGTGTCAT
>JACZCU010074039.1_pt1 | contig 11892 bp, 11 predicted proteins | sample 8641851 | NCBI WGS metagenome assembly JACZCU01 (sample SAMN15324605, study PRJNA640507) | soil metagenome | isolation source: monocropping sugarcane control | place: China: Luxin town, Laibin City, Guangxi Province | collected 2019-07-25 | depth 10cm m | reverse complement strand
TGTGTTTGGGATCCATTCGGAGCGTAGCGCCGACCTTGGGCGGGTGTGGGGCTCGCCGTTTGCGCCACCCGCCACCCAGGTCCCTCGCTCCGCTGGGGATCACACGCCGGACCTAAGCACTAAGCACTACGCTCTAAGCACTAGAATGCGCGGCCATGAAACTCCGCTTTGCCCCCTCGCCGACCGGATTCCTGCACGTCGGGGGGGCGCGGACGGCGATCTTCAATTTGCTTCACGCGCGGCGGCATGGCGGCACGATGCTGCTGCGCATCGAAGACACGGACGTGGAGCGCCCGAAGCAGCACCACGCGGAGCAGATCGTCAGCTCGCTCAAGTGGCTGGGCGTGGAGTGGGATGAAGGGCCGGTCTACCAAAGCGATCGCCTCGACCGCTATCGCGAGCGTGCCGAGGAGCTCGTCGCGAACGGAAAGGCGTACCGCTGCTACTGCACCGTCGAAGAGCTCGAGGCCGATCGCGCGGCGGCCGAAAAGGGGGGGAAGCCGTACCGCTACTCCGGCGTCTGCCGGCGGCGCGCCGAAGCGGGCGACCCGCAGGCGCCCGACGAGACGCACGTCATCCGCTTCAAGGTGACGCCGGGCGCGATCGAGTTTCATGACCTCATCCGCGGTGACGTCCGCTTCGAAGGGGAGCTGCTCGACGACTTCGTGCTCCTCCGCTCCGACACGTACCCGACCTACCACCTCTCCGTCGTCGTCGACGACATCGACATGGCGATCACGCACGTCGCGCGCGGCGACGATCACCTCTCGAACACGCCGAAGCACATCCTCCTGTTTGGCGCCTTCGGCGCGACCGTCCCAACATTCGCCCACCTTCCGCTGATCCTCGGCAGCGACCGCAAGCGCCTCTCCAAGCGCACCGGCGCGACGTCGGCCGAGGAGTACCGCGACGAAGGCATCGTTCCGCAGGCGCTCTTCAACTTTCTCATGCTCCTCGGCTGGTCGCCCGGTCACGACCGCGAGATCATCACGCCGCAGGAAGCGACGCCGGTGTTCGACCTCTCGCAGGTCAACAAGGCGCCCGCCGTGTTCGATCCGGAGAAGCTGCTCTGGATGAACGGGCAATACCTCGCGCACATGACAGCGGACGAGATCTACCCGCACCTCGTCCGCTTTCTGGCCGATCCTCCGCCGCCGCTGGACGAGATCCGCTACGTGATCGATCTCAACAAAGTGCGCGGCCGGACGTTGAAAGAGGTCGCGGCGCTGCTCGAGCCGTTCCTCGTCCCGGACGAATCGCTCGAGTACGAAGCGGAGGCTGTGAAGAAGCACGTCAAAGGCGACGACCTCGCCGACCGGATGACGGCGCTGCACGACGCGCTGGCCGAGGTCGAGCCATTCGACATCACGACGACCGAGGCGGCACTGCGCGGCGTTGCGGAGTCACGAGGACTCAGCGCCGGGAAGCTCATTCACCCGATGCGTCTCGCGCTCACCGGCCGCGCCGCCTCGCCCCCCATCTTCGACGTCGCCGTGGCCCTCGGCAAAGAGAAGACGCTCACACGCCTCAAGCGCCTGATCGCAAAAATCCCGTCACTCTTGTCGTAACTCAATGGGGCCGCGGCGCCCTCGCCGCGGTCATCGAGTACAAACGCGCCGCCGCCCCATTGAGAGCCGAGCTCGAACCTCGACGTCGTCTGGAAAAAATGTGCGCCACGTACGCGACGACGAACGCGCCGGACGAGATCCAATGCGCGACCGCCATCGCGTGACGTAACGCGTCGGCGGTGGAGACCTGCATCAGGTAGCCGCTGAGGACCATCGGCGCGAGCATCCACATCGCGGAGACGCCGCTCGGGCGTTTCCGCGAGCCGTTCGCGAATGCCGGGAAGATGTGGTTGCCAAAAATCCAGCCGAAGGCGAAGAGCGCGAGCGGCGCGACGACGACGTGCGCCGAGAGCATCCACGGCTGCAGCGGATGGTTGACCACGGCGAACGGGTCGTCGCTCTTCATGGCGTACTTCATCCAGGCGAAGACGACACCGGTAATCGCGGTCAGCGCGACCGCGAGCTGCAACGTCACCACCTGCGCGCGCGACATCATTTGATTGCGTTGTGGATCGCGAGGATCTTTCGCGATGCGTTCGTGATGGCGCGCCCGGTGAGGCTCGCGCCGGAGATCGGCCGGATGGCGCGGTTCAGCGAGAGGTCGTCGTCGAGCTTGCGGCCGAGGAACTGGTCGAGCCAGCGGCGCTTCGGGAAGTAGTCGGTCGGCTCGTCGAACGAGAGGATGTCGACGCGCTCGATCTTCCCCTCCGCATTCACCACCACCATCACCGTCTCCGGCTCCGTGCGCACGCGGTGGGTGTCGAAATAGGCGTACGAGCCGTTGCTGCCGGCGTAGCGGATGACGAGCTGCGTCTCGCTGCCGGCTGCCTTCGCCTGCTCCGGCGTGAGGAAGAACGTCTGGCGCGTGACTTTGACGTTCGGCGGGAACGCCGTCGCGAGCGCCTGCTGCTGCGTCATGAGGACGCGCGCGTTCGCAGCAAACGCGATGAGTAGAAGTGCCGCGATTCGCTTCATCAGAAGATGTACCCGAGGGCCGCGTTGTACTGCCTGCGGCCGTTTGCGCGCTGCCATTCGAGCTTCACGACAGTTTGCGAGATCGGTTTGAAGTCGAATCCGGCCGAGAAGATCTTGTGATCGTTCGCCGGGTCGGCGGTGAAGCCTGCCGGCAGCGAACGCTGCGTGTTGACGCGCTCGTATCGCATGTACGGGATGAGCGAGAAGTTGCCGGGGGCGAGGTCGTACCCGCCTTCGACGTACCAGCCGCCGAACGTCTTTCCGATCGGGTCGTCCGGCTCCAGCGTCTGCGCAAACGAGCCGGTCGAGCCGCGCGCGATGACGCCGCGCAGGATCGCGCCGTGGAAACGCGAGTCGGCGTGCAGCTCGGCGAGCGTGACCCGGCCCGCGCTGCCGTTCGCGATGCTGCCGCGGTAGACCGACCCGCCGAAGAACGTCCCTTCGATCGGGTGATAGTCGAGGCGCGCGACGATCGCCGGATGCGTGGCGTCGACGCTGGAGCCTTTCTGCGGCGTCTCATGAATCCCGACCTCGCCGCCCATCTCGTCGGTGCCGATGCTGTTCATCAGGTACGCGCGGTAGCTGAACTTCCCGGCGTCGCCGAAGACGCCGGCGCCGAGGTCGCTCCAGGTCGCGGGGATGATGACGTTCTCCGTGTATGGACGCTGTGCACCGAGGTACGCGGTCGGCTCGTGCTGCTCGTTGGTGAGGCCGACCGGCGCGAGCAGGAGGCCCGCGCGGAGGTTCGCTTCCGGCCGCACCAGGAAGTCGAGCTGCGCGAACTCGAGACTCACGGAGCCGCCACGTTCGGTCGTGCCGTTTTCGACCTCCAGCTCCGAGTTGAAGTGAACGCGCTGCGGGAAGTTGTAGCCGACATAGACGACACCGCGCGTGAGGCTCGCGCTCTTCTCGCCGTTGCCGTTCTGGTACTGCATCTCGCCGTAGCCGCCGAACGCGACGCCCTCGGACTTCGCTGGTTCGGCGGGCTTCTTCATCGCCTCGATCTCCTGCGTGAGGATGTCGATCTGGCGCCTCATCTCCTGAACGCGCGCCTCGAGGTCACTCGTCGACTGCGTCTGTGCAAACGCCGCCCCTGCGACGAACAGTGTGAGAACCGTGATGCCGATTCGTCGAAACATGTCAGTCCTTTACTCGTGTGAATTTGGGGAACGCGCGCGACGGATGGGCGAGGCCGTCGCGCGTGATGAAGAGCGCCGCGATGCCGTTTGCGTCTGCCCAACGCAAGCCATCGTCGACGCCCATCACGTAGAGCGCTGTCGATTGGATGTCGGCGACGAGGCCGCTGCTCGCGATGACCGAGACCGACCCGCGCGGCGGCAGTGCCTCGCCGGTGCGCGGGTCGAAGATGTGGGTGAAGACATGGCCGTCAACCATGAACGTCTTCTCGCTGCCGGAGCTGGTCGAGAGCGACGCGTTCTGCAGTCTCAGTTTGTAAAGCGGCGTCTCGCGGTGCTCCGGATCGGCGATCGTGACCTCGTACGAGCCGCGGACGAGGAGCTGGCCTCCGAAGTTGAGGACGGCATCGCCATCGATCAGCGCGAGCATGCGATCGAGCGCGTAGCCTTTCCCGAATGCGCCCTCTTCGACCGGGCCGCGGTCGCGATTCGCGATCGCGGCAGGATCGGGTACCGCGCCGTCACGGCGGGTCTTCCAGAGGTCGGTGAGCGAGCGGACGTGCGGGTCGAATGCGCCGCCGCTCTTGTCGCGCCATTGCTCCGCGACACGAAGAAGATTGCCGAGCTCCTCACCCGCCGGAGCTCCCGCGTTCACTCGCGTGAGCTCGCTGTCGTCGCGCCACGTCGAGATCATCGACTCGACGCGGGCCGCTTCCGTGAATGCCGCCTCGATCTGCCGCTCGTCGGCTGCCGACACCTCGCACACGGTGCCCATCAAATAGCGGGCACGAGTGGCTGCAAGAGTGTGGGCGGCGACGATCAGCGCGAGCGCTGTCGCCGCCAGCTTCATCTGCGTTGCACCTCGAGGGGGGCGTGCTCGCCGCGCGCGCGGTCGATCAGCGTGGCGGCGACCAGCCAGACGGCGCAAAGGCCGACCATCAGCACGGAGAACCACTTGCCGTAAATGCCGACGGGCGAGAACGGCTCGGTGGCGTTGTGAATCCGTTCGCTCCACTTCCCGAGCATCTCGGCCTCGGAAAACTCATGGATCGAGTAGAAGAGGATTTGCGCCGTGAATAGGAGGAGGAAGATTCCGGTGACCTGGAAGAAGCGGCGGATGTTGATGCGGTGGCCGAAGTGCGCCCACGCCCACGACATCGCCGCGGCGCAGCCGATGCCGAGCAGCGAGCCGAGGATGAACTTCCCGGTGCGGACCTGGATCAGCATCAGCGCCGTCTCCATCCCCTCGCGCGTGACCATCAGCACCGTGAAGAAAAAGACGCCGAGGACGGCGAGGAACTTCGAAGCGTTGGAGGTGTAGACCTCGAGCTTCGACTCCATCTCGCGCTTCATCGTCGGCGCGTGCCGCCACATGTGAATGACGAAGGAGGCGACGAGCACCGCGGCGACGATGCCGAGCACTCCCTCCCACATCGAGCTGTTGACGTTGCGCAGCCAGTAGCCGAGGCCGAAGCTGGCGAAGACGGAGACGACGATGCCGGCGTAAACCGACGGGCGTAGCCAGTCGCGTCCGGTCTTGCGGAGGTACGCGAAGATGATCGCGACCGTGAGAAACGCTTCGAAACCTTCGCGGAAAACGATGATGAGGGCGTTGATCATGATGTTTTTGGTGTCATTCCGAGCGTAGCGAGGAACCTGGGCGGTTGGGGGGTACGACACGCGCGCCACCCGCCCGCCCAGGTCCCTCGCTACGCTCGGGATGACACATGTGTCGTTTGTTCATTTCCGTAATGTCATGGCGCCCTGGCCGATCATCTTCACGCGATCGGGGGCGTCGGGCTGTTCGCCTTTGCGGCGGCAGGCGTCGCAGAGGCCGAGGATTTGGAGGTTGTGGAACGTGGGAGTGAACTTCTTGCGCTCGCAGATCTCGCGCTGGCGGCGCTCCAGCTCTTCGTCGTGGAACTCGATTACCGCGCCGCAGGTGGTGCAGATCAGGTGATCGTGGTGCGAGTTCCCGCTGACGTGCTCGTAGTGGTAGTGGTCCTCGCCGAGGTGCACGCGGCGCACGAGGCCCGACTTCACGAGCAGCTCCAGCGTGCGGTAGACCGTCGCGCGGGAGATCTTGACGTTGTTCTGCTTCATCTTGAAGAGCAGCTCGTCGGCCTCGAAGTGGTAGTGGATCGAGAAGATCTCGCGGACGAGGGCTTCGCGCTCGCTGGTGAGCTTCAGCCCCTGCTGCTGGAGGAAGTCGGAGAACTTCGCGATGGCTGCGGCGTGTTTCGGCATTTGCGACGTTTCGTTGAGACTGAGTCTCAATTGCGAGAACGAGTCTAGGAGTCTCAATGCGACTCGTCAAGTGACGGCCCGCACGCCACCGTGTGACGCCAGAAATTCGCGCACCTCGCCTCCGGTTCGGTCTGGCTTATGCCTTTTGCAGCTTTAGGACTCAACAGCAACCTCACCAAAGCCGTCCGCGAGGCCGGATACACACTGCCGACGCCGATCCAGACGAAAGCGATCCCCATCGTCCTGCAGGGCCACGACGTCATCGGCATCGCGCAGACCGGCACCGGGAAGACGGCCGCATTCGTCCTCCCCATCCTGCAGCAACTCGCCTCCCGCGGCCCGAAGATGGGGCGCCGCGGCATGCGCGCGCTCATCGTCGCCCCCACCCGCGAGCTCGTCGTCCAGATCGAAGAGAACGTCCGCAATTACGCGAAGCACACCCGCCTCCGCTGCGCCACCGTCTATGGCGGCGTCGGCGAACAGCCGCAGATCCGCGCCCTCCGCGCCGGCACAGAGATCGTCATCGCCACGCCGGGGCGCCTCATCGACCTGATGAACCAGGGTCACGTCGACTTCTCGATCGTCGAAGTCGCGGTGCTCGACGAGGCGGACCGGATGCTCGACATGGGCTTCCTCCCGCAGATCCGGCAGATCATGAAGAAGCTGCCCACCGAGCGGCAGACGCTCCTCTTCTCGGCGACGCTCTCGAAGGAGATCGAGGCGCTCACGGGCGAGTTCCTCAAACACCCGCACGTCGTGCAGATCGGAAAGCGCTCGAACCCCGCCGAGTCCGTCGCACAGCTCGTCTACGAGGTGCCGAAGAGCCGGAAGACCGCGCTGCTGATGCACCTGCTGCGCGACCCGAAGATGGACTCCGTCCTCGTCTTCTCGCGCACCAAGCACGGTGCCGACAAGATCGCGCGGAAGCTGGAGCAGGGCGGCATCACGACCGCGACGCTGCACTCGAACCGCAGCCAGAACCAGCGGCTGCTGGCGCTGCAGGGGTTCAAGAGCGGTAAGGTCCGCGTGCTCGTCGCGACCGACATCGCGGCGCGCGGGATCGACGTCGAGGGGATCTCGCACGTCATCAACTTCGATTTCCCACCGCAGCCGGAAGATTACGTTCACCGCATCGGCCGCACCGGCCGCGCGCAGGCGGTCGGCGACGCGATCAGCTTCGTGACGTCCGAAGATCACGCCGCGTTGCGCGCGCTCGAGAAGTTCATCGCGCGCGGCATTCCGCGGAAGCACGTGCACGACTTCGACTACACGGAGGAGAAGGAGCCGGTGGCGTGGAGGCCGGAAGCGCGTCCGGCGCGCCCGGCGCAGCCGCGGCATTCGCAGGCACCACGCTCTTCGCAACCGGCGCGCCCCTCACCGCGCCACACCTCTTCGTCGCACGGACAAAGCGCGCGTCCGAAGCAACGGCGTCGCTGGTAGCTACAACCTCGTCCGGGCCGCCTCGGCGGCGGCTCGGATTTGCGGCTGGCGTCCGTCGATCGCGAGGGATCGATTCCAGAAGTCGAGCGCGCGGCCGTAGTCGTGCTGCTTCGCGTAGAACGTCCCGAGGTTGTTGAGCGCCGTCGTCGACGACGGCTGTAATCCGAGGGCACGCTCCAGTTCGGGAACGCCCTCGGTGAAGCGGTCGACCGACACCAGCGTGGCGCCGAGGTTCGCAGCGATCGCGAACGACTGCGGGAAGAGCTCCTTCCCCTTCGAGAGCACCGCGATCGCACGTGTCGGGACGTCGTGATCGCGATACCAGGCGGCGTAGTCGATGAACCACTGCTCGCTGTTCGGCAGTCCGGCGGCGACCGCCTTGAGGAACTCGGCGTCGGCACTCGTGTACTGCTGCTTCTCGAGCAGCGCCATCGCGAGATTCAGGTGCGGCACGGCGCGGTGGGGATTGAGCTCCGACGCCTGGTTGAACGCGTCGATCGCGTCGTTGATCTTTCTCTGCTTCAGCAGGCCGATGCCGCTGTTGTTGAGGTATGCGTAGCGACCCCAGACGTCGGGCGGCAGCGGCGTCGCGTTCGCGTTCGCCGTCTGCGTGTCTTCGTCCTCGAACTGCGGCGTGAGATTGCGCGACGGATCGGAAAGGTGCCCGATCGCCTGCAGGTCCGCCTGGTACCGCTTCGGCTCGACGTTCGCCGAAGGCATGAGCGGCCGCGTGCTCATGAATTCGCTGTAGCTGACGACGCGCACCGACTGCACCGGCGTGATGCCGCTGAACGCCCACGTGAGCACGTGCCCCGGCATGTCGGCGCTCTGCGGCAGGCCGAGGATGGCGAGCACCGTAGGCGTGATGTCGTAGAGCGTGAGCGCGTGATTCCCGCCGCCGCGCACGACGTGATTGCCGTACGCGATGAAGACGCCGGGATTCTTGTGATCCGACAGCGCGCTCCCGTTCGGGATCGAGTACGGCCGGTTCTTCCCCCACCGGAAGCCGTACGCCGACATGACGATGACAGTGGTGTCGGCCGGCAGCACCTGCATCCACTCGCCGATCATCCGATCGACCTCGGTGTAGTACGTCGTCACGGCGGCCCAGTACTTCCGGTAGCCGTCGCTGCTGACGCCGTCGCGCATCGGCGGATGGAACGGCGCGAAGAGGTGATTGACGGCGTCGGTGCCGTCGTACGTCATCATGAAGACGAGCGGCTGCTGCTCGTTGTAGACATTGATCGCCGCGCGGTGATCGCTCCACGACTTGGCGAGCACGTTCCGGAAGATGTTCGTCGGATCGTGCAGGTCGGTGGCTTTATCGAATTCGTCCGGCGTGACCGTCAGGAAGCGGCGGATCTGCTGGTAGCCGATCTTGTCCGGCGGAATCGCGAGCCCCTGGACGCGCTGCGCGTACTTCTCCGGATGGACCGCCGCCGTCTGCAGCTCGACCGGGACGTCGTACGTGAACGTGTCGGGTGAGGTCGGCGGCCACGCGGTCCACCAGTTCACGACCATCGAATGCCGTCCGAACGCCTCCGCGATGTCCCACAGCGCCGGCGCACGGCGGGTGTAGGCGTCGACGGCGGCGTTGCGGTTGTGGTCGACGAAGTCGAGCACGCCGTGGCGATCGGGAGCCAGGCCGGTGGCGACGGTCGTCCAGAGCATCGGCGCCACGGTCGGCTGGATCGTCTGCACCGAGCCGGTGACGCCGCCTTTCGCGAGCGCCTTGAGGTTCGGGATGTTGCCGTCGTTGCTCAGCTCGGAGAGGAGGTCCCAGTCGGCGCCGTCGATGGCGAAGATGGCGACGCGGCCGGCGACGCCGCGCGCTTCGCGGCGGAGCTCCGCGCGCTTCACCTTCAGCAGCGCGTCGTGGTCAGCCTCGATGCGCGCGATCTCGAACGCTGTGACCTTGAGCCCGCTCTGCGCGAGGTAGGCGGTCACCGCCCGTTTCAGCGGATCGCGCTCCATGTAGAAACGCGAGTTCGGCGCCAGCAGCTCTTCGATCGGGACGTGCTGCGTCACCGCGTTCACCGCGTCGGCGACCCGGTGGCCGACCCACGCGCTCCACCCCTGCTGCACGAGCGTCCGCGCGTCGGGCAGCCGGTCGCCGGCGATGCCGAACCGGAGGCGGTAGTCGATCGTGACCGGAATCTGCTCCGCCGACTCGATCCGGACGAAGCCGTCCTTCTGCGCCCACCCGTCGCGGCGGTCGAATTCGAGGCGGTAGAACTGGTTGGGCGGGAGGAAGGTGGTGTGCGATTCGACGACTCGCACCTTTCCCGTACGCTTGTCGACGCCGAACACCAGCCGCCGCGATGACGGCAGGTAGAGCGACGCGACGACGTACAGCGTGCCGAAGAGAAGGATCAGGAGCGCGAGCGCGCGCGACCAGCGAGAGCGGAACATCGGTAGTGCGTCAATGCAGGGGGAAAGCCAGACGGGTCACTAGTGACTAGTCACTAGTCACTAGTCACTTTTTCCGTTTCACCAGCTGCTTCACCTCGTCATTACCAATCGCGCTCTGCGCGGAGATGATCACCGCGGCCGTCCCCTCGCCGAACGACGGGATTGTGCAGCGGATGACCGCCGTGCCGTCGGCCGCCGTCTTGCCGCGGAAGACGACGCGCGGCGGCTCGATGGTCGAGATCACCTTCACCTCGATCGCGGCGGCGGCAATGGGCGACTGCGAGAGGCTCTTCTTCGTCGCCACCCGCAATTCGATCGGCGCGCCGGAGACGAAGTCGACCTGGTTCATCAGCGAGAGCTCGAGGTGCTCGCTCTCCGCCTCCGACGCGAGGTAGTCGATGATCACCTGGTCGAGCGTCCGCTCCTCGGTTCCAGCCGTAGCCCCCTCGGGCAACGGCGCCGAGATGGTCGGCTTCGCGATCTGGCCGGTGGTCGAAGCGGCGGAGGCGGTCGCGTCGGCAGGGTTGTCGAAGCGTCCCCGCTTGATCGCGGCAATCATGGTGCGGTGCTGCTGCTCCATGAGATTGCCGATCCACTTCTCGTCCGCGCCGCCCCCCTTCACCTGATCGGCGTAGGAGGTCTTCTTCGAGGCGAGGATCTCACCGCCAACGTACACAAGCGACTCGATATACGGGTTCTGCAGCCCCTTATCCTCGGTCTGGATGTGGTAGACCTTGTCGTTGTGACGAATGTCGGTGTTGAAGCCGGTGATCACGGGAGGCGAGAGTTTAGCTAATTTTGCTCGATCCAGGCGCGCAAGTAGGCGATCTGCTCGCGTACGACATTTCGATCATCGGCGTGCGGCATGAGCTGGAGGTAGCGCTCGAGGCATTCGATCGCGAGCGCGTAGGCGTGCATCTGCATGGCGAGGGCGGCGCGGTCGCGGATCTCGTAGCCGTCGCGGGCGTCGAGGATCAGCAGCCGGTCGACTGACGCCGCGGCGCGCGCAATGTCGTGTTGCGCGAGGTACGCCGCTTTGAGCTGCGCCAGCTCGCGCGCCAGGATCTCGCGGCGCGAAAACGAGCGGAGGTGATGCTCACGCAGCCGGACGCCGCCTCCGTAAAGCTGATCGAGGAGCTGCTGCAGCTCCGCCGGCGTGACGACCCGCCCGCCGTCGAACGGATCGACGATGACTTCACCGAAGTGGCCGGTGAACTTCACGAGAAAACGTCCCGGCAACGCGATTCCGGTCGCCTCCGCGCCGACGCGGCGCGTCAGCTCCAGGTAGAGGATCGACAAGGTGATCGGGAGTCCCGCGTGGCGTTCGAGGAGCTCGCTCACGAGCGCGCTGCGCGGGTCGTAGTAGTCGTCGTCCTCGCCGTGGAACCCTTCTTCTTCGAAGAGCTGCCGGTTGATCGCCTCGACGACGCGCTCGACGTCGTGCGAGCCGCGCAGCCGGGACCCGACCGCCTCGCTCCACGCCTGCACCTCCCGGAGGTGCCGGCCGACGTCGACGCCCGGCTGGTCCTCGGCGGCGATCAGCAGCGACGCTTCGACGAGATCGACCTGCGGCTCCGGGAGCGCGGCGATCTCACGAAACCGTTGCCGCGCCACGGCCGGATGCATCAGAACCCGCGCCTGCATGACTCTCCACTTTGCGTTTCAACTCCTCCGGGATCGCCGTTTTCGACCGTGTTTTCCAGTCGAATACGACGACCACGACGATTCCAGTGGCAGCAATTTGCCCGCCACGGCTTTTCCGGATCTCGTAAGCGAAATCGAGCGAGGTGTTGCGCATCGTGGCGACTCGCACCGCGATCTCGATCGGCTCCATCCCGATCTGCGCGCGGAAGTCGCACTCCGCCCGCGCCACGATGAAGCCGATGTCGCGCGGATCGGCGCCCCCCATCAACTCGAACCAGAGCAGCGTCCGCGCCCACTCGAAGTACGAGAAGAAGATGGCGTTGTTGACGTGGCCGAAGTAGTCGATGTCGCGGAACGGCACGTCGTACGGCACAACGTACCACCCCCCGCGCCACTCCCCCTTCGTGTGGTAGTCGATCAACGAGAAGATGATGCGCTCATTTGCAATTCGTGTCATCCCGAGCGTAGCG
>JACZCU010046255.1_pt1 | contig 11892 bp, 11 predicted proteins | sample 8641851 | NCBI WGS metagenome assembly JACZCU01 (sample SAMN15324605, study PRJNA640507) | soil metagenome | isolation source: monocropping sugarcane control | place: China: Luxin town, Laibin City, Guangxi Province | collected 2019-07-25 | depth 10cm m | reverse complement strand
TGTCTGCGCTATCTCAGCGCCATCACGTCGACGAACAGCATTGCGGCGATCGTGACGGCGACGAGGGTGCGCTCGATGCGGGGGCTGAGGCGGCTCGCGGCGAGCAGGACTGCGGTGAGGAGAAACGGTGCGAGGACGCCGTTGATCGCGGCGGCGAAGAAGAGGGCGCGTGTGGGGGTGATGTGGGTGAACTGCATCGCGATGCCGCCGGCGGTCGAGAGAATGAGGACGGCGTAAAAGGCGCTCGCGCGGCGGATGTGCTGATCGAGGCCGTGGCGCCATCCGAAGAGCTCCGCGAATGCGTACGCCGCCGAGGCGGAGAGCACGGGAATGACGAGAAAGCCGACGCCGAGGAGGCCGATCGTGTAGAGCGCCGCGGCGAGGCGTCCGGCGATCGGTTCGAGCGCTTCGACCGCGTCGGCAGCCGAGCCGACGTGCACGCCGCGCGAGTGCAGCGTCAGTGACGTCGTGAGGATGACGAAGAACATGACGATGCGCGAGAAGAACGTGCCGACTCCGACGTCGGTGCGGCGGAAGCGCAGATCTTCGTCGCGCGCGCCCGCGAGCACCGCGCCGCTGCCGCGGATGTCGCGCTTCTCCTCGACCTCCTGCGACGCCTGCCAGATGAAGAAATAGGGGCTGAACGTCGCGCCGATGATGGCGATGACGACGCTCCATCCGCCGCGCGGCAGCGAGATCGTGAATGCGCCGCGCAGCACGCGCGGCCAGTCGTCCACGAGCCGGACTGCCGAGGCGACGTAGGCGAAGAGGCAGAGCGCCAGCCATTTCAGTACTCGCGAGAGCTTGCGATACGGCAGGCGGACCGTCGCGAACGCGATGAACGCACCGAAGAGGAGGATGAAGAGCCATGACGACAACCCGGTTACGAGTTGCGCCGCCTCGGCCATTCCAGAGAGGTCGGCGCCGATGTTGACGGTGTTCGCGAGGAAGAGCGCGAGCGCGGCGACGAAGAGGATAGGGCGCGGGAGCTTCGCGGCGAGAGCCCCGATGAGGCCGCGTCCAGTCTCCATTCCGACGCGAGCGCACATCATCTGCACGGCGGCCATGAGCGGCCACGTGATCCACGACGTCCAGAGCAGCGCGTTGCCGAGGTCCGCGCCGGCGATGGAAAACGTGACGATGGCCGAGGGATCGTCGTCCGCCGCGCCGGCGACGACGCCGGGTCCGACGCGGCGAAGATTCATGACGTCGCGGCGAGTGGTGCGCGCGCGGCGAGTGTCTCCCGAACGTAACTTTCCAACTCCGCCGCACGGTGCGCCGCGGTGTGATTGCGGAGCACGCGCTGGCGCGCCCGCGCGCCGATGGCGCGGCGTTCGTCGTCCTGGAGGTCGTGGAGGAAGCCGAGCACGTCGTCGGTCGTGTCGGCGATCAGGATCTCGTCGTCGATCGCGAGGAGCTCGTCGAGGCCGTCCCACCGATCGCTGATGATCGGGACGCCGCATGCGGCGGCCTCGAAGAGGCGCACGCTCGGCGACCAGCCCGCACGGATCATCTGTTCGCGCGTCACGTTGAGAGCAAAGCGTTGCGCGTTGTAGAACTTCCGGTGTTCGGATGGAGGTAAGTGCGTGACGCGCTTCACGTTGCGCGGCCAGCGGATCTCTTTCGGATACTGCGGGCCGGCGACGATGAACCGTTCGGCTGGCCGGCGCTTCGCCACCTCTATGAACAGGCGCTCGACCGTCGGCTGGCGGTCGCCGCTGTACGTGCCGAGGTATCCGAGGTCCCATTTGATCGCGCGGCGCTCGGGGTAGTAGTTCTCCGGGTCGAAGGAGCAATAGAGCGCCCGCGCCATCTGAGCGCCGTATTTCTTCTCGATGCGGCGGAGCGTCGGGCCGCCGGTGAAGGAGAGGTAGAGGTCGAAGCGCGGGATGAGGTGCGGCGACAGGTATTCGAAGTCGCCGTTCGCGAGTTTGGCGAGGGTCACCGGCGTGTCGATGTCGTAGAACGCCGTGAGCCCCTCGGCCGTCTCGGTGGCCCATTCGCAGACGGCGACGCCGTCGGGGACGTACGAGCCGACGATGACGAGGTCGGCCTCGCGGACATGGCGCGTGTAGCGGTGCTTCAGCTGTGCGAGACCGCGGTAGAGGCGCGTCGTGCCGTAGGGCGGCTCCGGAAGGTCGCGGTTGTGCGCGTACCACTCGGCGTCGCGCTCCAGAAAGAGGACGTCGTGGCCGTTCGCCGTCAGCTCGCGCACGAGACCGCGGTACGTCGTCGCGTGGCCGTTGCCCCAGCTCGAGGTGATCGACAGGCCGAGGATGACGATGTTCATGACGCTCTCAGCCGCGCGTCCACCTGCGCGGCTCGTTGCTGATACGTGTGCTCCGCGAGCACCCGTCGTTGCGCGTTTCTGCCGATTTCGCTCGCGCGTTTCGGATCCAGTTGGTTGACGAGCTCCGCAACTTCGGTACCGTCGTGGGCGATGAGGATTTCTTTCTCGGGTTCGAGGAAGGAGTCGATGCCGTCCCACGCGTCGGTGATGAGGCAGGCGGCAGCGCCGGCAGCTTCAAAGACGCGCGTGGCCGGCGACCAGCCGTTGCTCGCCATCGACTCGCGCGAGATGTTGAGGACCGCGCGGGGGGTGCAGTTGAAGGCGTTGTGGTCGTTGGTCGAGACGTGGCCGATGTAGCGGACCGACTCCGGCATCGTTTTGTCGCTCCAGCCGGCGCCGCCGAGAAGGAAGCGCTTGTCGGGCGAGAGCGAAGCAGCGCGGAGGAAGTACTCTTCGACGCGTGCCTCGCGGTCGGGGAGGCGGTTGCCAAGGAAGGAGAGATCGGCGTCGAAGTCGGGATTCGGCGCGACGGCGTGGTGCGTGTCGGGATCGAGCGCGTTGTAGACCGGGATGCACTCGCGCGCGCCGAACGCCTGGTACTTGCGGACCACCGGATCGCCTCCGCCGTAGGTGAGGATCAGGTCGTACTGCGGAACGAGCGCACGGAACGGGTCGTCCGCGTCGTCGTGCATCCGCTGGAGGGTCGCGGGCGCGTCGACGTCCCAGAAGAGGATCAGTTGATGGGCTCTGCGGTTCTCGAGGACGGCGCGCTCCATCAGCGCATCGTTGACGCCGACGCCGCTCGCTTTGACGACGACGTCGTAATCGCGCGCGCGGTCGAGGACGTACTCGACGTCGTCCGGCTGGTAGACGATGACGCGCGCGTAGTCGGGATCGTCCTTCAGGTCGCGGTGCTGCTGGCGCTCGTACGCGTCGGGCTCGAAGAAAGTGACGCGATGCCCGAGCGCGTGCAGGTTGCGCAGCACGCCGCGGTAGTACGTCGCCGCGCCGTTCCAGTACGCGCTTACGAGACTGCTGCCATAGAAGGCGATTCGCATTGGCTCACGATCTCCATCAATTGACTCACGCGATGAGCGCAGGTGTGACGCTGGAGGATGGTCTGCAGTCCGTGCTCGGCAAGCGACTGCGCGAGGGCGCGGTCGTTCAGTACGGCGCGCATCTGTTTGCGCATCTCCGCTCCGTTGCGTGCGACGAGGAAGTCTTCGCCGGGGGTGAAGAGATGCTCCGCGTCGTCCCATGGCGCGGAGATGAGCGGGATGCCGCAGGCGAGCGCCTCGAATGGGCGGATGGTCGGGATTCCGCGCAACGTCGTGACGTACGGCCGTCGCGGGACGTGCACGGTCAGACGGTGGCGCGAGAAAACTTCCGGCGCCCGGTGATTGGGAAGCCAGCCGGCGTATTGGATGCGCGCGTCACGCAGCGCGTCGAGCGCGCCGGCGGGATACCGGACGCCGTAGACGCGCGCCTTCAGGTTCAGATCGCGCACGGGATCGATGAGGAACTCGTGCAGTTCGGCGCTCCGCTCGTCGTCGCCCCAGTTGCCGACCCAGACGACGTCGCCTTCCGGCGCGTCGTGCGGCCGCGGGTGGAAGAGGCGAACGTCGGCCGCCTCGTGCCACGTCCAGGCGCGCTCGGCCCATCCGCGCTCGAGGTACATGCGGCGGATGACGTCGCCGTACGCGAGGACGCCGTCGTAATTTCTGAGGTCGTACTCCTCCATCTGTTCCGGCTGCGTCGCCGCGCGATGGTGGGTATCGTGGAAGAAAAGGCGGAACGCGTTCGAATTCGCGCGATGCAGACCGATCCGGCGAACGAGGTCGTGATCGTTCCATTCGTGCACGATGACCACGTCGGCGCCGTCGAGTGCGCGATCGAGGTCGAGATCGCGGTAGCGGACGGAGTCGAGGTGCGGAAATGCGCGCCGGAAGTCGTCGAGCGGCTTCTCGCCGTGGTCGCGCAGCAGGTTCTCGACGCTCCACGCGTTCGCCGGCTCGTAAACGGCGACCTGGTGCCCGCGATCGAGCAGTTCGGTGGCGATGCCGCGGAGGAAGTGAGCGTTCCCGTGGTTCCAGTCCGAAACGAGCGAGTGATAGAAGAGGACGAACTTCAAGCCGTCACCTCGGCATGCGTCAACTGCGCGTACGTTTCTTTGTACGCGTTGGCCATTCGTGCCGGCGTGAACTCGCGCGCGCGCTTCGTGGCGCGGGCGGCGAGGTCGAGGCGGAAGGGAGCGTTGGCGATCACCTCGTTCGTGGCGCGGGCGATCGCTTCCGGATCGCGCGGGTCGACGAACACGGCGGCGTCACGCCAGATCTCGTGGAGCGAAGGGATGTCGCCGATGATGAGCGCGCAACCGGCGAGCGCGGCCTCGAGGATCGAGAGGCCGAACGGCTCGTACAACGCGGGGAAGAGATAGATCGCGCTCTCGCCGTACGCGCGCGCGAGCCGCTCGTGATCGAGGCGGCCGAGGTGCGTGACGTTTCGCGACGACTCGCCGCCGTCGCCCGCGATGCGCACCGGCCAGTCGATCATCGGTGCCGCGTCGACGACGGCGCGGAGGTTCTTCGCCTCGTCCCACATCCGTCCGGCGGCGAAGACGGAGGCGCGGTGATCGAAGCCGCTCTTCGCTGAAAAAGTTCGGCCGTTGTAGATCAGCTTCGCCGGCGTGTCGAAACGGTAGCTCTCGTGCAGCGACGCGAGCATCCACGCCGAGGGGGCGATGACGAGGTCGCACTCGCGGAGACCGCGCGTGACCTGTTCGCGATACGTGTTCCACTCCGCCGGCGCTTCTTCGTTCTTCACCGCCCGCCACCACGACATCACGCAGGAGTGGCCGACCACGAGCTTCGGTGCGCGGAACGGCAGCGCGCCGTGGGCGTAGCCGTTGAGATGAACGAGATCGGGCGAGAGCGCTGTTTCGAGGTCGAGGAGCCACTCGCCGGCGCGCGCGACGTGAAGCCACGGATCGTCCATCCATTCGAGCTTCAGTTCGCTCTGGACGAGGCGCGCGTTCGGCGGCACCTCGGATTCCTGCGCCTCCGTCGCGCCCCGTCCCATGGCGGCGATGACGAAGTCCGTGTCCGGAAGGGCACGGGCGAGCTCCATCGCGTACGTCCAGACGCCGCCGACGGTGTCGGCTGTCATCAGCACTCTCATGCGCGGGCACCCTCGTAGATCGCGTCGAGGACGCGCGCCACGTCGGCGACGTGCTCGATGTCGGGATCGAATCGGCGCGAGGTGCAGAGCTTCTCCGCCCACGCCACAATCGCGCGGCCGCCCCAGGCATCGGGCGGCTCGACGAGCGTCGTCGTTTTCGTCTTGTCGTAACGCTCGGCGACGAAGTCGTAGAACGAGCCGTTGACGTTTCGCATCGCGACCGCGCCTCGTGTTCCGTAGAAGGTCGCGTTGATGACGGCGTCGCGTCCGGCGTTCAGGTTCCAACTGCAGGAGAGGTTGACGGTCGTTTCGTTCGCGACATCGATGCGTGCCGTGGCGTAGTCTTCGACCGAGCCGTTGAAACGGAGGCGCGAGGTGACGTTGTCGACCGCAGGAAATTCGAGGAGCCAGAGCGCGAGATCGGCGAGGTGGATGCCGAGGTCGATCACGCAGCCGCCGCCGGAGAGCTGCGCATCGTAGAACCACGGCTTGTCGGGGCCGTACGCGTTGTGGAAGACGAGGTCGGCGGCGAATACGTCGCCGATCTCACCGTTGGCGACGACCGATTTCACGGCGCGCATGGCGGCCGTGTGACGGTACGAGAGGTCGACGCCGAGGAGCCGGTCGTTGGCGCGCGCTGCATCGACGACGCGCTGTGTCTCCTCCGCGTTGCGGCCGAGCGGCTTCTGGCAGAAGACCGCCTTCCCGCGTTCCAGTGCGGCGATCGCTTGTTCCGCGTGAAGAGCGGAAGGGGAGGCGATGACGACCGCGTCGGCGTCGCTTTCGAGGAGATCTTGAAAGCTAGGCCCATTCGGCAGCACGACGGGGTCGCACTGGAAGGCGATGTCGATCGCAGTCGCGTTTGCGACCGCTTCCATGCGGTGTTTGCCGATCCATCCGAGGCCGGCGAAGGCGAGACGGGGACGCGTGGTGGCTCCGATCAAAACGTCACCATCCCTTTCACGAAGCCGTCGGGCCGTTCGGCCACGGCGGTCAGCGCATCGTCGAGCTCATCGAGCCGGTAGGAATGTGTGAGCAGTGGGTCGAGCGCGATTCGGCCGCTCACGACCGCGCCGATCGCATCGCGCATTCCGCGCACGTAGTTGCGGGGATCGCGTTCGTGCGCGTTGACGACGTCGATGCCGAGCCAGTTCCAGTTCTGCATGTTGACGGTGCGCGGGCCGTCCTGGTGATAGCCGGCGATGACGAGGCGTCCGCGCTCGGCGATGACGTCGTTCGCGATGTCGAGCGGCCACTGCGATCCGACGCATTCGATGACGCGCTCGGCTCCGCGCCCGTTCGTCAGCTCGCGGATCCGGCCGACGATCGCGTGGTGGTCCACCATCGGAATCGTCTCGTCCGCGCCGACCGCCGTGGCGATCTCGCGCGCGGAGTCGCGGCGGGAGACCGCGAGGACGTGCGCGCCGGCGCTCTTCGCGAGCTGCACGAGGAGATTGCCGAGGAATCCGGCGCCGATGACGACGACCGTCTGGCCGGGCTCGACCTCGGAGCGGCGAAAGATGTTCATAGCACAGCCCGCCGCCTCGCCGGGGAAGTTGCGGCCGTCGAGCTCCGGCGGGAGCTTCACGATGGAGTCGCATTTCGCGACGTCGTACTCCGCGTAGGCGCGGTTGGAGAGGAAGGCGACGCGGTCGCCGGCGGCGAAGGCGTCCGTATCGCGGACAGCGTCGACCACGCCCCATCCTTCGTGTCCCGGAGCGCCGGCATCGAGCGGATACTGAAACCATGGCCGCCCTTCCCACACCGGAAGGTTCGAGGCGCAGACGCCGCAGCCTTCGAGGCGGATCCGGACTTCGCCCGCGGCCGGTTCGGGCGGCGGGACGTTCACGACGTCGAGTGTTTTGCTTGCACTGATTCGCGCGGCTCTCATTCCGTGATCGTCACCGTTGCGACCGGATGGTCCGTCGATTCCGAGGGGACATGTCGCGCGGGACGCGGCGGAGCTTTGGCGGCGATCGGTTTCTCATCCGCCTGCGCCACGAGTGCCGGAACGCCTTCGGCGATCAGCCACTCGCGCAGCAGCCGCACGCCTTCCCGCGGAGAGACCCGCGCGCTCCAGCCGGTCGCTTTCTGGAAGCGCCGCGTGTCGGAGACGTAGTACTTCTGGTCGCCGGTGCGCCACTCGCCGAACTCCAGCCGCGGCGTTCGGCCGTCCTGATGCGCGATCATGCGGATCAGTTCGAGCAGCGAGATCGTGTTGCCGACGCCGCCGCCGATGTTGAACGCATGGCCCGCGGTCTTGCGGATGTTCTGCGACGCGCGGAGGAACGCTTCGACCAGGTCGCCGACATAGAGGATGTCGCGCACCTGTTTGCCGTCGCCGTAAATCGTGATCGGTTGCCGGTTGAGCGCGCGGATGACGAAGTGCGCCACCCAACCCTGGTCTTCGGTCCCGAACTGGTGCGGACCATAGATACAGCTCATTCGGAAGACGACGGTCTGCAGGCCGTAACTGCGCGCGTAGTCGTGAATGTACTGGTCGGCGGTTCCTTTCGAACAGCCGTAAGGGGAGTGGAAGTCGAGCGGCCGCCACTCGCCGACGCCGTTCTCGAGAATCGGCCGGCGCCGTGGGGAGTAGCGGTGCTTCTCCTCTTCCATCCGGATGTCGTCGAGCCCGCCGTAGACCTTGTTCGTCGAGGTAAAGAAGAGAGGAGGGCGATGCGCCGAGTTGCGGATGGCCTCGAGGACGTTGAGCGTTCCACGCGCGTTCGTCTCGAAGTCGTCGATCGGCGCCGTGAGGCTGGTCGTCACCGCGACCTGGGCCGCGAAGTGAAAGACCTCCGTGGCGTTCTGGACGGCCTCGCGCACACGAGCCGCGTCGCGGACGTCGCCCTCGCGCAGCGTGACGTGGTCGCCATGCTGTTCCTCGAGCCACTCGACGTTCCGCTCCACCCCATGCCGCGACAGGTTGTCGAAGAGGACGACGCGGCGTCCCTCGGTCAGAAGGCGGTGGGCGAGATTGGTTCCGATGAACCCGGCCCCGCCCGTGATGAGCACGTAGTTCATACGGTGAGCCCCCTCGCGGAGAGCTCGGCGGCCGCTTGTGCGACACGGTCGACGGCGACCTGTCCCTCCAGCCATTGCCCCAGCTCGACGAGGCCGTCGTCGAAGTCGACCTGCGGCTCGTAGCCGAGGAGGTCGCGCGCGAGGGCGATGTCGGCGAAACAGTGGCGGATGTCGCCGACGCGGTACTTGCCGGTGACTTCCGCCGAAATGCCGGGGCGGCCAAGTGTCTGACCGAGCTTCTGCGCAATTTCGAGGACCGTATAGTTGCGTCCGGAGCCGACGTTGAAGACCTGCCCGGCGACGTCGTTCGCGCGTTCCATCGCGAGGCAGCACGCCTGGGCGACGTCCCGGACGCTGACGAAGTCGCGCCGCTGCAGCCCGTCCTCGTTGACGAGGGGCGGGTTTCCGTTGAGGAGGCGTGAGGCGAAGATCGCCAGGACGCCGGTGTACGGATTCGACAGCGCCTGGCGGGTTCCGTACACGTTGAAGAAGCGGAGGGCGACGGTCGGGATGTTGTAGGCGCGGCCGATGAGGAGCGTCATCCGTTCCTGGTCGAACTTCGAGAGGGCGTAGACCGAGGCGAGCGAAGGGGCCTTCGTCTCGGGCGTCGGCACGGGAGTGAGCGCGTTGCCGGCGCCGTCGGTCACTTCCCAGCGGCGCGCCTTCAGGTCGTCGAGGGAACGCTCCTGTCCGGCGGCGATGTCGCCGTTCGCGTCGCGGTAGAGCCCTTCACCATAGATGCTCATGGACGAAGCGACGACGAGGCTCTCGACCGGCTGTTTGATGAGCGCCTCGAGGAGCACGGCCGTGCCGAGGTTGTTGACGCCGGTGTAGCGGGCGACCTCGTACATCGACTGGCCGACGCCGACGCAGGCGGCGAGGTGAACGACGGCGTCGATGCCGCGGAGCGCCTTTGCAACCAGCTCAACGTCGCGTACGTCGCCGGTGATCAGCTCGACTTCCGGATCGAGGTAGTCCGGTCTTTTGCGTTTACCGCCATGGACCTGAGGGTCCAGATTGTCGAGCGCTCGGACGCGATGGCCGCGCGCAAGCATCGCGTCTGCTAGGTGAGAACCGATGAAGCCCGCTCCGCCTGTGATGAGAACCGCTCTCCGCATGCGCGCGGTTTCAGCAATTCCGACGCCAAGGTAAGTAGAACATTTGCGTCCCACGCAATTGCGTTAAACGCAATAAAGTGGATCAGCGGACGCTGGTGGAGGCGCTCTTCGTGGCCGCTTTCTTCTTGCTTACCGACGCCTTCTTCGGGGCGCGCTTCGCGGGAGCATGCGGAAGCAGCGAGGCGTCCTTCGCGCCGATGGAGTTCACGTACGCGAGGAAGGACTTGTAGAGCTTCTCGTCCTCGGATTGCGGCCGGATTTTCTCCGACAACTCGTCGACCGACTCGCCCGTCTGCAGTTCCAGCCGCGGGTCGTGCACGAGCATTTCCATCATGATGTCGCTGATGGCGAACGTCGTCGGCGGCTTCACACCGTTGAGCTTGGCGGCGTAGGCGATGACCCGCCGCGTGATCGGCGCGAACTCGCGCACGTTTCCAACGAGCGTCGTCTCGATGTGGCTGGAGGAAGGAGTGGCGACGACGATCTTGCTGCGGCTGACGTCATAGTCCGCGTCGGCGTCGAGAATTCCGCGCGTCGGCGGAAGGAAGAGCTTGTCACCGTTATTCGGGTCGAGCGCCAGATAGATTTCCGGCCGCAACAGGCGGCGCGAGTTGCAGGCGCTGATGATGATGTAGCGGAGGCCGTCGGGGTCGAGGTGTTCCTGCAGTGCTCCGACCGAGATGTAGGAACGGTCCGCCTTCGGGTCGTAGCTGCCTTGCAACTTCAGTCCGTTGCCATTCGTGCCGTGCGTTTCGAGGACGAGGGTCCGGATGCGGTTCTCGGGATGGAAGATGTTGTAGGTCCGGATGTCGTCGAGCACCCGCGTCCAGTCGGCGCTTTGGAAACAGGCGAAGCCGAGGGTCTCATAGAAGCGGCAGTTCCCCTCGACCGACAGGTCCGGGCTGAAAATGACGCCGACGCCGTGGCCGATTTGTGACAGCTGCGTGCTGGTGTCGTGCGGCCACGCGTCGGAAATCAGCTCGGTCGTGTCGAGTGCCCAAATAGGGAATGCCAACGCGAAGCCCAGCGTCACGTAGAGAAGATGTTTTCGGAGCATGGCAACCCTCTTTTGCCACTCCTCCTATGCGGCGTTGATGCCGACTTAAGCCGTTACGAGCTTCTCCTCCAGCGTCTCTTCGAACACCGCCTGGCGGACGACCGTCAGCACCGGGCAGCGGGCGAAACGCGTCAGCCGCTCGGTCGTCGCTCCGATCACGGTTGCATCCGAAAAACGGCGGTGCTGAGCGCCGATCACGAGGAGGTCGGCGCCGCTTTCGTCTGCGATGTCGAGCACGCGCGACGGCGCGTCGTCGTGCAGCGTCACGATCTGCCGATACGAGCAGCGGTCGCGCACGTGCGGGTCGACCCACTGCACGAAGGCGTTCTCGATCTCCGGCAGGTGCGGCTCTCCGATCGACTCCGCCACGTAGATGATGCTGAGCTCCGCGTTGAACGCCTGCGCCAGGACGCATGCGTGCTGCAGCGACTCGCGCGCGACGCGCGTGAAGTTCACCGGACAGAGGATCTTCGTGATCGCCGGCGCGGCGTCCGGCTTCATCAGGTTCGGCGTCACGGTCAGCACCGGGACGCTGCTGTCGTGCAGCACCGCCTCGGTCACCGAGCCGAGGACCGCGCGACGGATGCCATGGCGCCCGTGCGTCCCCATGATGATCAGATCGGCGCGGGTGTCTTTCGCCGTCTGCACGATGGCGCGCGCCGGTGCGTCCTGTACGACCACCGCCTCGGCTCCCATCGGTACGTGCGCCTTGACGTAGTCGCGCAGCCGCTCCTGCAGTTTGAGCTTCGACGCGGGCGCGGTCTCGAGGTAGTACCCGGCCGGCGCCTCGAGGAGATCGATGGGAAAGTAGAACTCGTCCGCGTAGAGCAGCGTCAACGCGGTGCCGACGCGCTCCTGGAAGAGCACTCCGTACTGGAGGGCGAGCTTCCCGAACTCGCTCATGTCGGTCGGGATCAGGATGCGATCGTAGCCGTACGTGTCCATGTCGATCTCCCTATCCATTCAAGGCCGGATGGCGACTTTCATGACGCCGTCGAGCCGGTTCGCGAAGAGTGAATACGCCTCGTTGAGATGCGAGAGGCGGAACCGATGGGTGATGAGCGGATGCAGGTCGAGCCGTCCGCTCTGCACCATCGCGATGAGGCGCTGCATGCGGTCCTTGCCGCCCGGGCAGAGGGTCGTGATGATCTTGATGTCAGGGATGCCGGCGCCGAACGCGTCATACGGAATGGCAAGCTTGCCGGAGTAGAGGCCGAGGATCG
>JACZCU010340966.1_pt1 | contig 11893 bp, 9 predicted proteins | sample 8641851 | NCBI WGS metagenome assembly JACZCU01 (sample SAMN15324605, study PRJNA640507) | soil metagenome | isolation source: monocropping sugarcane control | place: China: Luxin town, Laibin City, Guangxi Province | collected 2019-07-25 | depth 10cm m | reverse complement strand
GTAAGGGTGACTGGGAAGGGAGGTAAGGAGCGCAAGGGAGTTTGTGGCCGCGGCCACAACCTCCCTTGCGCTCCTTACTCCTTGGCGCCTGCGGCGCTTCGCAAGCATACCATGCAATGAAATGAGTCGCTATAGAAGTGGAGAGGGAGGATGTCGCTGGTGATATCACATTTACGATGGCATATACAATCTGCTACAATGCATAGGTAACAGGGCAATGAAGCCGGAAAGGGATTTCTCAGATGAAGAGAGAATACGATCATCAACTTCCATCCACAGTGACAATCGATGGGCAGGCGCTTACCAGCGCTGAAATACTTGCTGTCGCCCGCCACTACGTGAATGTCACATTAGGTAATACATCATTAGCGCGCATCCATGCCGCTCGAGCGGTTATCGATAAGCTCGCGGACGAAGAACAAAAAGTATATGGCGTGACCACAGGCTTTGGCCATCTGAGCCGTGTGCGTATACCGCATAATCAACAGGTAGAACTGCAACATAACCTGCTGCGCAGTCATGCCGCCGGTGTGGGCGAACCACTCTCCGAAGAGGTCACACGTGCCATGATGTTGCTATTAGCGGCCAGCCTTGGACGTGGCAATTCAGGGGTACGACCAGAGATAGTGACCACACTGGTAGAGATGCTCAATAAAAAGATCTACCCATATATACCTTCACGTGGCTCGGTTGGTGCCAGTGGCGACCTTGCTCCCCTGGCGCATCTTGCCCTGGTCTTGACAGGTGAAGGAGAGGCGATCCAGCAGGGACAGCGCATCAGCGGGAAAGAGGCATTACAACAAGCGGATATAGCGCCTCTACATTTACAGGCCAAAGAGGGGCTGGCACTTATCAATGGCACGCATTTGATGGAAGCCATAGCTATCCTGGCACTGGTGGACGCACAAACCCTGCTGCGCACGGCTGAGGTGGCCTGCGCGATGAGCCTCGAAGCGCTTATGGGCAGCCACATTCCCCTGGACGCACGTATTCACCTGCGCCGCAATCAGCAGGGTCAGCAGGTCAGTGCAGCGCGGCTGCGCAGCATGGTCAGTAACAGCGAGATTAATGCCAGCCATCAAGATTGTCCAAGAGTGCAGGACCCGTATACGTTACGCTGCGCCCCCCAGGTTATAGGTGCTGTACGTGACGCGTTTGAGTATTGCCAGAACATTTTTGAGCGCGAACTCGATGCTGTGACCGACAACCCACTCGTTTTTCCAGAGGACGGTGACGTATTGAGCGGAGGTAATTTTCATGGTCAACCATTAGCACTGGCCCTGGATATGCTTGCGATTGCCCTCACACACTTAGCCAGTTTCGCGGAGCGGCGTATCTATGGTCTTTTAGGGCCAAATGACTGGGATGAAGGAGGCGCCCCACTTTTCCTGACGCCCAATCCCGGTCTCAACTCTGGCTTTATGATAGGGCAATATGTCGCTGCAGCGCTGGTTAATGAAATCAAGATTCTTGCGCATCCAGCCAGTATCGACTCCATTCCGACATCGGCGGGTATGGAAGATTTTGTGAGTATGGGAGCGACAAGTGCCAATAAACTCCTACATGTGCTTGAGCTGGCACAGCAGGTGATTGCCATCGAATTACTTTGTGCCGCGCAAATGCTGGAATTCCGTAAGCCGTTGAAGCCGGGTGTAGGAGTACAACAGGCCTTTGAGCTTGTACGCACTTATGTGCCCAAACTCGAACATGATCGCGTGCTGGCGCCTGATATCGCAACTATGGCCAAAGCTGTCAAAGAAGGAGCGTTTAACGGAATTGAGTAAGAATGTTTCACGTCATGAACCCTGGCTTTCAAAGCCAGGGCTTGCGGAACACCGAAAGGGTGCTGCAAGCCTGAGACATGACCAGACCAAGCGAGTTCGCTCGCTACGTTAGAGACGAATGTATAGGTACGTTCGAGTGCGCGGCCAGCTTGAACCACTTCGATCCAGCATTAAACAGGTCTAACGGGTTAAGCCAGTGTGTTGGATGCCAGAAACCGCCTCATAACCTCGTCGAGGCCACCATTACCGGCGCAAGCCGAGGCTCGAAGGAGCAATCTATGTCACAGGTGTTTGTGCTCGATACCAACAAGCAACCATTGCAGCCGGTGCATCCAGGTAGAGCGCGTCTCTTGCTCTCTTCTGGCAAAGCGGCTGTCCTGAAGCGGTACCCTTTCACTCTCATCCTCAAAACACCCATTGAAGAGCCTCACGTGCAGCCATTGCGCCTGAAGCTCGATCCTGGGAGTAAAACGACTGGCCTTGCTCTTGTTAATGATGCATCCGGCGAGGTGGTCTTTGCGGCTGAGCTCTTGCATCGGGGGCATGCCATCAAAGAAGCGCTCGATGCTCGACGTGCCGTCCGACGGGGCCGACGAGCACGCCATACCCGCTATCGTCAGGCGCGCTGGCACAACCGGAGACGGAAGCAAGACTGGTTGCCACCCTCGTTAGAAAGCAGAGTCAGCAATGTCCTCACGTGGGTGGCCCGTTTGTGTCGGCTGTGCCCGATCACGGCGATTTCCCTGGAGTTGGTGTGTTTTGACACGCAAGCGATGGAGAATCCAGAGATAACGAACAAGGAATATCAGCAAGGAACCCTTGCAGGATATGAGGCGAGAGAATACCTCTTGCACAAGTGGAAGCGCGCGTGTGCGTATTGTGGAAAACAGAACGTGCCTCTCCAGATCGAGCATATTCAGCCCCGCGCCACAGGGGGGACGGATCGCATCAGTAATCTTACCGTAGCCTGTGAGCCGTGTAATGCTGCGAAAAACATCCAAGATATCAGGATGTTCCTGGCAAAGAAGCCCGAGGCGCTCAAGCGTATCCTGGCTCAAGCAAAAGCGCCACTCAAAGACGCGGCCGCCGTCAATACCTCACGCTGGACATTGTACGAACGCCTCCACGCGCTTGGCTTGCCAGTAGAGTGTGGCTCAGGTGGTCTCACGAAATATAACCGCACGGTCCGAGGACTGGCGAAGACGCATTGGTGTGATGCTGCCGATGTTGGCCAGAGCACCCCTGAGCAGCTTCAGTGCATGGGATCATGCCACTGCTCATCACGGCACACGGCCATGGCAACCGTCAGATGGCTGGGGTGAAGAAAGGCTTCCCGATTCGGCATCGCCACCGGCAAAAGAAACACCACGGTTTTCAAACAGGCGAGATGGTTCGTGCTCGTGTGCCAAAAGGAGTGCATGCCGGTACGCATGTCGGACGGGTGCTGGTACGTGCTACTGGCTCATTCGATATCCAAACGAAGCATGAGCGCATTGGCGGCATCTCAGCCAAATATTGTCGTGCCATCCAGCATAACGATGGCTATAGTTACGCGCAAGGAGGCGGCAATTCCTCCCTGGCCTGAAGGCCCAGGGCTTCCTTGCCCCAATTCTGTGAAACATTCTTACTCTATGCTACTAAGGTTTTTGGAGAGGAAAATGTTTCACGTGAAACATTTTGAATTTCCCCTCTTGATGTTTGTTTACTTGTTTTGCCTGCTTCCATATGCTACACTTTCATCGGTAGCATAGTCAACGGAGACTACGCTTTTCTCTAATAGAGAATGCGCCATGTGAGGCGCATACGAAGGGAGCAACGCCGGTGATTACCCACAATGCCTCTGTGGATTCGCCTAACTCTTCCATACCGCTAACGCTTGATGAACAGCGTGCAAAACTGAGACAGTTACGCCATCAATTGCTTCTTCACTATCGTCCCATTCTCCAGGAAGGCGCCGGACCAATTCGTGTCATGGCACGTATGGTATCCGACTTGCAGCAGCGCTGTCGGGAACTTAACATAGCTGAAGAAGTAATGCGTACAGAAATCGTCAACCGTACCATAGGTGATGTAGATTTACGCCAGGTTGTCGAATGTGAAGGTGAACCAGGTGGTCCTGGTGACTATCGCATGTTGGCAGAAGAGTTAGGCATAGCACTACCAAATGAGAACATTCATGGTTATATTGCCAGTGGCGAAACGTACCTCTGGTTGAGAAACCAGACGATGGAATGCGAACGACTACTGCTGGCAGAACATTTTGACATACGCATCTATGATATCCTTGCTGTGGGCAATCCTATCCTTCGCGGTTGGCTTGCCGAAGAAATGCAGCGTAAGGGGCTCGCAGTTACCAAAGACCAGGTTTACCTGGGGCTGGGAGCAATGGATAGTATCAATAAAGTCTTGTGCGGGTTGAGACAGATGTACCGGGAGCAGCAAGTTTCGGAGGTTGCAGTGCTGTTTCCTGAACCCGGGTTTGGCGTCCCTGAATGGCAAGCAAGGTCTTATGGTTACCGCTTACACTGTTTCCCAACTCAGGCCGAGCATCATTTTAAACTCACCGCAGCTGAGCTTGACGACATACTCGAGCATAATCCTGATATCCGTATCATCTACCTTACCATTACAAACAATCCCACAACCTTTGCATATTCACCTGAAGAGCTTAATGATATCCATGCAGTTTTGCGCAAGTATCGTGAAAAAGGACAAGAAGTATTCATCCTGGCCGATCTCGCCTATATTGGGACAGGTAAGCCCGAAGAAGACCGGGCACGGATGGCAACGTTTAGTACGCCCGATGTCTTAGAGCACAGCATCTTTGTCAGCAGTTTTTCAAAAACGCATACGCTGACGGGTGAGCGCTTCGGGTGGGTTACTACCGGCACTGTGGCCATGGCTAGCGCAATTGCAGCCGGTTGGTCAAATAGCATGGCTTCGCTGCCGGCTGAGTGGCAATTGCGTTTTATGGCCTATATGCGTTTGATGCAGGCACGGCCCTGGCTTGCCGAAAAGCTGAGAGCGTTCTACCGCCTTAGAAGGCAGCGTTTTATAGCTCAATTACGGACCATCGATGAAAAAATGCACCTGTTTGAGCACATTTTCATCGATGACGATGCAACGGTTTATAACTGGAGCCAACTGCGCCCAGGCGAGGACGCGTTCTCGCTGTTTGAGAAAACAGGCATTGCCGGCGTACCGGGTTCTGGCTTTGGCTACACCGACGATTATGTGCGTTTCTCGATCGGCGTAATTCCCGTGCCGGAGCCTCCCTTGACCACCCTTTAGTACAGGTGATACCCTGTAAGTAGAACAAGGTTCTGAGTGGAACAGGAGAATGTTTCACGTGAAACGTTCTCCTGTTCCCTTCGTGTCTTCCCTTTGACAGGCCAGTTCTAACTAAATTACTAAGGAGTACATAACATGACTACTCGCGTAGGGATTAACGGCTTCGGCCGTATTGGCCGCCAGTCTTTGAAAGCCATTCTTGAACGCCATCCACGTGACCTCGAAGTTGTCGCCGTCAATGATTTGACCGACACCAATACCAACGCTCACCTTTTGAAATATGACTCTACCTATGGCCGCTTTCCGGGTGAAGTTGAAGCAACTGCTGACTCGCTGATCGTCAATGGGCATACCGTTAAGGTAATTTCGCAGCGAGACCCGGCCCAGATTCCCTGGAGCGATTTAGGCGTCGAGTTGGTAATTGAGTCAACCGGCTTATTTACTGATGCAGAAAAAGCGGCGGCGCACCTGAAGGGCGGCGCTAAAAAAGTGATCATCTCTGCCCCTGCTAAAGGTGAGGATCTTACGATCGTGCTTGGAGTCAACGACGATATGTACGATCCGGCCAAACATACTATTATTTCTAATGCTTCCTGCACTACGAACTGCCTGGCTCCCGCCGCCAAGGTGCTTAACGATGCCTTTGGCATTGAGCGCGGCTTGATGAATACCATTCACTCTTATACGAACGACCAGCGCATCCTTGACCAGGTACATAAGGACTTGCGCCGCGCACGCACAGCCGGGACGAATATTATTCCTACGACAACCGGCGCGGCTCGCGCGCTCCCCCCTGTCCTTCCTGAACTCAAGGGACGCTTTGACGGCTTGGCCTTGCGCGTACCAACAGTCACGGTCTCGGTGGTGGACTTTGTAGCAAACGTACGCAAAGAGGCAAGCAAAGATGCCATCAATGCCGCCTTCAAGGAGGCTGCTGCCGGACCGCTCAAAGGTATTCTTGATTATACAGAAGAGCCGCTTGTTTCCATGGACTTCCGCGGTGATCCACACTCTTCGATCATCGATGGCCTCTCGACGATGGTCACCGGTGGCAACATGGTTAAAGTACTCGCCTGGTACGACAACGAGTGGGGTTACTCCTGCCGCGTTGCTGATCTCGCAAACTTTATCGCGCAAAAAGGCTTTTAGCCTGGAGTGAAAATAAATGGACAAGAAAACCATCCGTGATATTGATGTCACGGGTAAGCAAGTGCTTGTGCGTGTAGACTTCAATGTGCCGCTGGATGACCAGCAGCACATAACTGATGATACACGCATCAAAGCTGCGCTTCCCACGATCAAATATCTCCTCAACCAGGGGGCGGCTGTAATTCTTATGTCTCACCTGGGGCGACCCAAGGGTAAGCCCGTTGATAGTATGCGCCTGGCTCCGGTTGCCCGGCGGCTGAGCGAGTTATTAGGTAAACCAGTGGCAGTAGCCGATGACAGCGTTGGCCCTAAGGTCGAAGCGCAGGTCAAAGCATTGCAGCCAAGCCACGTTCTTTTGCTGGAAAATTTGCGTTTTCACGCGGAAGAGGAGCAGAACGATCCCGCGTTTGCTCGCCAGTTGGCGGTGCTTGGCGATATTTTCGTGAACGATGCCTTCGGTACAGCCCACCGCGCGCATGCTTCAACCGAGGGCATTACACATCATCTACCAAGCGTCGCCGGCTTTTTGATGGAGAAGGAAATCAACTTCCTGGGGTCAGCGCTGGAGAATCCGCGCCGACCCTTCGCAGCCATCGTCGGCGGGGCTAAAGTTTCTGACAAGATAACCGTCCTGGAGCGGTTAATTAACATGGTCGATATCCTGCTTATTGGCGGAGGTATGGCGAATACTTTTCTCAAAGCCGAGGGCTATGAAATCGGCCAATCACTCTTTGAAGAGGGAAAAGTGGACGAGGCAGCTCATTTGATTGTAAAAGCGCACCAGCGAGGTATAGAGTTTCTGCTGCCATCTGATGTGGTCATTGCTGATCGCTTCGCTGCCGATGCTCATCACAGGGTGGTTCCTGACGACCGGGTTCCGTCCGATTGGCGCATCATGGATATCGGTCCTCAGACCATTGCGTCTTTCCGCGAAGCCCTGGCGGGCGCGCGGACGATTGTGTGGAATGGAACTCTTGGCGTCGCGGAGATGCCTGCCTTTGCGAAGGGCACCGATGCGGTGATCGAAATTCTGGTGCAGCGCACGCGAGATGGCGCAACAACCATTATTGGCGGAGGCGATTCAGCAGCAGCAGTTGAACAGGCAGGAGCTGCCGAGCAGATGTCGCATGTTTCGACGGGCGGCGGCGCATCGCTAGAATTCCTGGAAGGGCGTGTTCTGCCGGGCGTTGCCGCATTGCAGGATAAATAATTATGAAAACATCTTCTCGTACTGCGATAATCGCGGGCAATTGGAAAATGAATTATGGCCCAAAAGAGGCTGCCAGCTTTGCTCAGGAAATTGTGCCTGAATTGGGAAAAGTCGTACACCACGCTCATCATGTACTGTGTATCCTGTGTCCACCGGCTATCTCATTAGCAGCCGTACGCGATGTGCTGGCTGCCGCCGCACATCCACATATCGAACTGGGCGCACAGAATATGTACTTTGAGGAGAAGGGGGCCTTCACAGGCGAAATCTCGCCGGGCATGGTGCGTGAACTGTGCAATTCCGTCATCCTTGGCCACTCTGAGCGACGCACCTATTTTGGTGAAAACGATGCAATGGTGAATAAAAAAGCGCATGCGGCGCTGCGCCATGGATTGCGTCCCATCGTATGTATTGGTGAGAACGAGCATGAGCACGAAGCCGGTCAAACCAAGCAGATCATACACTCACAGGTGCGGCACAGCCTGGCAAACTTTACGGCAGACCAGGTTAACAAGGTTGTTATTGCCTACGAACCCATCTGGGCTATTGGCACAGGCAATGCCGCTACTGCTGAAGGAGCAGGGAAGGTAATTGCCCTGATCCGCCAGTCATATGGCGAAATGTATGGACCGGAAGCCGCTCAGACCCTGCGTATCCTATATGGTGGCAGCGTCACCTCCAGCAATATCGGCGAATTTTTGGTCCATCCCGATATCGATGGAGCCCTGGTAGGTGGGGCCAGCATCAAGCCTGATTTTGTAGAGATCGTACGTAAAACGCTGGCAACTATAGGCCAGTAGATATGTAACTTCCCTATTGTAACAGTACAAATGTTACAATAGGGAAGTTACATATCTACTGTAACGTATCACTCGTAATAAGCTGGTGCTTTCTTGAGCGTTTGCCACTGCTGACCATCATGGCCAAAGATGACCAGTGCCACATGCTCGCGCTCGACCAGAGCAAGGAGTTTTCGCGTGCTGGCGCGCAATTGCTCCTCGTTCTCAAGCGGCCAGGCCTTTCGATCAGGGGTAAAAAGGCGCTGAAGGACGACTGCGTCAATTGCCAACAGTACCGGACCGGTCTGCGGGAGGCGCACCAGGACCGACTGATGTCCAGTTGCATGCCCACCGGTCTCGATCAGCAAGAGTCCGGGCAGCAGCTCGGTGTCCCCCTCAATCAGCCGGTAGCGCAGGGCTGGATGATCCCAGTGCGCGCGTGCGGCGGCAAAGCGTGGATGTCCGCTGCGCGCCAGTTCATAGTGTTCGCGCTGGACGATGAGTTCCGCCCGCGGAAAGGCATCGTGATAGCCCGCGTGGTCCACGTCGAAATGGGTGCAGATCAGCAGATCGATGTCATCAGGATGGAGACCAAGATCAGTGAGGTGCTCAAGCACATTTTTTTCATTCTCGGTTGGCGGCGCTCCTGGTGGTGGTGCGTAGTCCGCAGGAAGCCCACTATCGATGAGAATGTTCTTCCCATCGCCGGTCTGAACAAGATAGCACCCCGCCGATCCTGCCGACGGCTGAGGAGTCGTTGGGATGGTCGAGGTCCCCAGTTGCATGAGGTAGAGTCGTTGTGGAGTTGCGTTGATCATGGACATTCACCAAACCTTTCTTCAAAATGAAATCACCCCGTGTTCCGATATCTCTTGCAGATCAAACTCCATCAGAAGGGTATGAACATCTCTGATTCGTCAACCCGAGTATAAGGTAAAGAGCGGCAGAAAAAATCGTCCAAAGGGACGATGTGCTGAGAGGCGAAATGTGGTAATGTAAAGATGCAAAGAAGGTAATATCCTTACTCTATACGACACTCCTTGTCATATTTCTCATGTATACTCCAGATGTTGCTTCGATCACTCACAAGCAAAAGGAGTATCTCACGCGATGAAATATGGTTTTATTCTCATGGGCAATCCCACGGAAATCGTTGAGTTAGCCCAGGAAGCGGAGTCTGCTGGCTGGGACGGCGTCTTCCTCTCTGATGATTGGATGACCGCCTGGATCATGCTGGCGGCGATTGCCAGGCAGACCCAGCGCATCCGCCTGGGAACCATGCTCACGCCGCTCCCAGAACAACTCCCCTGGTATATAGCCGCACAAACCGCCACGCTCGACCAACTCTGCGGAGGCCGCGTGGTCCTCACGGCTGGCCTGGGCGTTCTGGAACCGGACAACATTGGCTCACTGAACAGCAAGGTACGTGCTGAGCGGCTTGATGAGGCCCTGGAGATCCTCGAAAGCCGGTGGCGCGGCGAATCTCTGCGCACAACCTCTGGAGGACACTACTCTCTCCTTCAGGAGATGCATAGTAGTGTCGAGGTGCACCCGCACACGCCACAGCAGCAACCGCGTATTCCCATCTGGGTCATTGGTGGTCCGAAGCAGAGCCAGCTCCGACGTGCGGCCCGCTGGGATGGCGCAGTGATCGGCGGTAGCCCCGAAGAACTACGCGAGCGCAAAGCCGCAATCGAGGCTCTACGCACCAATCCCTCGCCGCTCGATATCATTACTGAGGGCGAGACACCCCATGATGACCCTGCACGTGCTGCTGCGATTGTTCGTCCTTATGCCGAGGCTGGCGCGACCTGGTGGCTGGAGAGTATGTGGGAGTGGGAGGGTGTCACTCGCAACTACGATATGCGCACCCGCATCCGTTCAGGTCCGCCCCGCATATCGTAGGGCTGGATGCACTAGCTCTGCTTCTGAGAGCTGCCATTGCTTCGCAAGCGGATGCCTAGTTTGTGCCGGAAAGCTCTCGATGAGCGAAGAGAGCTTCCTGATTAGTTTCCCTCCGCTTCCTGGTTCTCAGATATCTGGGGCAGGAGGCGGAGAAGGATGTAAGGCTCAGCTTGCTGCTTAATCCCGCCTTGCAGCGGATGAGAAGGCCAACATTAACGGAGGAAGCAGCAGGTAGCTCAGCAGTAAGCCGATAACACCTGCGATCTCACACGTTTTTCGGCTGGAACATCTCAGGAGAGAAGTGCAAACCCATGGCTGCGAATTTCGGCAGAAAGGTTGGAAGAAAGCCAGATGGTTGAAAAGAGCTTTTGAGCTGACCTGAGCCCTTGTCAAAACCGGCATCTTGAAAATGAAAGATGCTCTGTATTTTAATGACATCGTTTTCGGTAGACTGCACTTCAGCAATATTTAGTATCCTGTGTGAGCCGTCGCGCAAACGTGCAATGTGTACAATCACATCCAGGGCTGTGGCAAGCTGCGCTCGCAGCAAGGAAAGTGGTAGCTTAGTGACTGCCGCCTGGTACATCGCCTCCATGCGCGCGAGACAATTACGTACGTCATTGGCATACATAGTCATCAACGCTCCACCATAGCCGTTGTTCATGGCCTGGATCATCTCTGCTACCTCATCACCGCGACACTCACCGAGAAGAATACGCTCCGAGCCGGTACGTAAAGCGTTGACTACCAGGTCACGCAAACTGACGCTGCCCGCATTGCCAGGAAGAGCAAGCTGAGATACCAGAGATACAACATGTTTCTGGCTCAATTTCAGTTCTGCCACTTCCTCGATCGTTGCAATACGCTCATCCTCCGGAATATACGCACTGAGCGCATTGAGTAGAGTAGTGCGGCCAGAGTTAACGCCGCCACAGATGACGATATTTAAGCGTGCTTGAATACAAGCGGCCAGAAAATCAGCCATGGCCTGGGTCATGGTACCTGAAGCAAGCAGGTCACCTAGAGCTAAGATTTTTTTGGGGCCCTTGCGAATGGTAATCGTTGGTCCGTTGACGGCGCTCGGCGGCAAAACAACATTTACAAGAGAGCCATCTGGCAGGCGCACATCAACAATAGGCCAGTTGGGCACCAGCCGCCGACCAGCGCGGCGCAGCATATTCTCGACAATACGCAGCATATGCCGTTCGTCTGCAAAAGAGCATACTACATCTTCAACCTTGTCATCCTGTTCGATATAGGCAAAATGAGGGCCGACCACCATGATCTTAGAGATACTTTCATCTTGCAGTAGAGGTTCAAGTGGGCCATAACCAAGTACTTCTGTAGTAATGCTCTGTATAAGCATTTCAGCCTGTGTTACATCGCCCACCTGCTGAACTAACATAGACTCCGTGCGGAGCATATCGATCACGCGCTTGTGGACAAATTTTACCAGCACAGCTTCTGGAACAGATGACAGATCTGGTTTCTGATGTAATTCCTGCCAAATGCGTTCGCTCAATATCAGTACGATGGGCCAGAGTGGATGGTCCGGACCAATATTTGTAGGCATTTGTGCGGCCCGGAAGTCCTCCGCCAGTGGACTATTCTCTGGCTCTGGCGACATTTCTGCCTGTGATGCAGGCGATACAGCAGGTTCGCTTTCTGTGGCAGATTTAGGCTGAGACAGCGGCCCAACGTCATTCAGCCATGCATCCTCTTGAGGTACAACTTCGATCTGCTCTACTGGCTGAGGAAGAGGTACAACTTCGATC
>JACZCU010070316.1_pt1 | contig 11896 bp, 9 predicted proteins | sample 8641851 | NCBI WGS metagenome assembly JACZCU01 (sample SAMN15324605, study PRJNA640507) | soil metagenome | isolation source: monocropping sugarcane control | place: China: Luxin town, Laibin City, Guangxi Province | collected 2019-07-25 | depth 10cm m | reverse complement strand
GCTGGCGCTGAAGACGCGGCTGTAAGTTTCTCTAGTGGTAAAACGTGAAGGGGCGCTGCGAAAGCAGCGGGCCCTTTTTGTTTGCGATTACTTCGGCTGCAGCATCTTGAAGACGAGGCCAAAGTGCGCGCTGACGCGCTTGTCGGAGTCCGGCACGTCCGCATCGTGATTCGACCACACCACACCGAACGGAAGGCTCAGCGCGTCGCTGATCTTTTGCGTGTAAATCGCAGAAGCAACCCAGCGATTGTCGACGTTCGCGTCCTTGCTGCTGAGATCCTCGTACGTGAGACTGAAATCGATGCGTCCATCGTGCGTCGCTGCATCGCGCTTCACGAGCATGCGGCCGTACGCGATTGAGCCGCTCCACTTGCGCGTCCCCTCGACATGGAACGGTGTCGTGATGTCCTCGCCGGTGATGTCGTAATCATCGAGATCGTTGTACTCGAGCGAGATCGCCACACGATTCGATTCCGCGGAACCCGCCTGCACATCACTCCGTTGCGCGTAATCCGTGAACGCCGCCACACAAGCGGCGGATGACATGTCATCGCACTGATCGCCTGCTTCATCGCGAAAGCTGTTGAGATTCACGAACCCCAGCTCATACGTGGCTTTCAGCGATCGCCCTCGCGGCCCCACCAACGCCTCCCGCTCGCGCGTGGAAAGCGAGACATAGAGCTGCGGCTGATTGTTGAGAAGGTCGCTGAAGAGGTTCAGGCCCGCGGCGTCGTAGCGCTTGTCGAAATCAACGCGACTGGTCACGATTCCGCGCGCGGCAGCGATCGTTTTCTCCCGAATCTCCTCCTGAGCATCGAGATCCTTGATGTCATCGAATACGAGATCATCAAAATCCTCCACGCTGGCGAACGCCGCCGGATTCGCGTTTTTCATCGCACGAAACTGCTCCACTAATTCACGCAAAGCATCCGACGGCGTTCGCGATCCAACCGCGTTCAGTGCGGCACGGAACATCTTTCGATGCGGTTCGAGGCTTCGTCCCATGCGCATGTTTTCGGGCGCGTACGTGAGTGAAAGCGTGATGTCGTCGAAGTCATTCAGCTTCCCTCCGAGCTTGTCGCGCGAAGAATCCGAGTCGAGACTGGTTGCGAACGGCTCCCACAGCGTGGGCTTGCGAATCACTCCCTGAATCTTGACCACGCGTTTGCCGAGGTCGGAGAGACGCAGGTTGTAGTCGACGGTGAGTGCGTTTCCATCGTCACTGAGATTTCCGTTTTCCATCCCGACGAGGAAGCGAGAGAGAAAATCGCGAAGCGACGATCCGGCCGTGCTGTCGATTGCCGGCACGCCCGTGGGCGCGGCTTTAACCTGCACTTCCTCGGTCGCCGCACGCTCCGCGACTTGCTTCTCCGCGTCCGGCAACAACGCCTCTAGCGTCGACGGTACGAGCTCCGAAAAACAGTCCGTCACTGTCATGCGCGGAGTCGTGCACGGCTTGACTTCAGCGCGCAGCGATGACGCGGCGATCACGAGAAGGATGACCAGCCATGCGCGTAATCTCATTTGTCATCCTCCTTCGTCTCAATCGCGATATCCGCGTGATGCGTGTTAGGCGGTCGGGTCGCGGTGAAGGTGAATGGCTTGCCGTGCGGATCGCCACTCGGTTTCTTGATGCGCGCATCGAACTTGAGAGTCGTCTTCGCGCCGGCGAACGCGATCACGATGGCGATCGTGTAGATCTTCGGGCTTCGGATCTTGAGCGACTTCGACTTGTTCAGTACGTCGTCAGACGTCCACGTCGTCGTCTTCGAGCCGTCGTCGATCGTGATCGTGATCTCGGCGTTTGGGGGCTCGGCGCTCGTCGTTACGACAAGCGTCGAACCGTCCGCTACGTTGACCCAGGTCTTGACTGATGGTGTGGTGGCCATGCGTTCCTCCTCATGGAGGAGTGCGCCTGCACATCATTTCGCCACCGAAGCGCGAAACGCCGGGGTCAGCTCTGCGCCACGTCCACGATCGCGTTGATTGCGCGATCCAGATGCTCGCGCGTGTGCGCGGCGCTGATCTGGCAGCGGAGTCGCGCCTGTCCCTGCGGCACGACGGGGTAGCCGAACCCGGAGACGTAGACGCCGCGCTTCAGCAGCTCCTGTGACATGGAGATTGCTTTCGCGGTGTCGCCGATGATGATCGGGACGATGGGGTGAATGCCCGGGCGCACGTTGATGCCTTTCGCGGTGAGCTGCTCGCGGAAGTATTTCGTGTTGTCGTGCAGTCGCTGAACGAACGAATGATCGTTCTCGACGAGATCGAACGCCGCGAGTGAGCCCATCACGACCGCGGGCGGGAGCGTATTCGAGAAGAGATACGGCCGCGATTTCTGTCGCAGGTACTCGACCAGCACTTTCGGTCCGGTGGTGAAGCCGCCGTGCGACCCGCCGAGGGCTTTGCCGAGGGTGGAGGTGTAGGCGTCGATCTGACCGAATACGCCCAACTCTTCTGCCGTACCGCGACCCGTTTTGCCGAGCACACCGGTGCCGTGCGATTCATCGACGACGAGAAACGCGCCGTACTCGCGCGAGAGCGCGATCAACTCCGGCAGCGGCGCGAGCGAGCCTTCCATCGAGAACACGCCGTCCGTCATCACGACTTTGTTGCGCGCATCCTTCGTCGCTTCGAGCGCGCGGCGGAAATCGGCCATGTCGCGATTCTTGAAGCGCTCCTTGCGCGCTTTCGAAAGACGAATGCCGTCGATGATCGACGCGTGATTCAGCTCGTCAGAGATGATCGCGTCCGGCTCGGTCGCGACGGTTTGAAAGAGCCCTTCATTCGCATTCCAGCACGATCCATAAAGGATCGTGTCCTCGGTCCCGAAGAACTGCGCGATGCGCTCTTCGAGCTCGCGATGAATCGTCTGCGTGCCGCAGATGAAACGCACCGACGCGAGACCGTAACCGTAATCGCGCTCCGCCTTCTCCGCCGCCTCGACGATCGCCGGATGATCGGCAAGGCCAAGGTAATTGTTCGAGGTGAGCATCACCACCTCGCCGATGCCTTCGATCTCCACCATCGCCCCTTGCGGCGACTTGAGCGGCAGCTCGCGCTTGAGCGTACCGGCGGTGGACATGGCGTTGAGTTCTTCGGCGAGGGTGCTGAGGAGCGCGTTCATGTCGCGCTTTATATAACGAGCGATGAAGGATGAGCGATGAGCGATAAACGTGGTGGCGAGAATTACGCGCGCAGCGCAGACATGACGTCATGACGAACGACGCGACGCTCGCGACGAAGTTCATCACTCATCACTCATCGTTCATCGCTCGTACTCGCGCAACAGCCGCCGAGTCACGACGCCCGCAGCCCCGCAACGCAGCTCACTCGTTGTCGTACTTCAGATCCCGCCGGAAGCAACGCTGCGCTTCCATATCGAACACCACGCACGAATCGATGGGACGCGAATACACGTGCATGCTCACGCCGCGTTCGTTCCACTCCGCGAGGTTGCGGATGCGATGAATGGTCTGCAACTTGTCGACGGTATTCAACGGACCGCCGGGGATGGCCAGCTCGTTGCCGATGTGCTCCATGTCGATCTTCGTCGCGCCGGCGAGGCAGTCCATCCCGACGACGTTCTGATTCTCGGGACGATTGCACTCGATCTTGCGATAGTTCTCGACGATGAGCTTGCCCTCGATCATCGTCATCCAGCCGAGCTGTCCGTTGTGCGTGTGCAGCGGCGTGACGGCGCCGATCGGCCAGCAGATCAGCATCACTTCGATCATGTCGTTGCGGAAGATCTTGTTCCGCGTGTGGCGATCCGGAAGCCACTGCTTGTAGCGTTCGAGGTCCTCGGAACGAATCTCGTACGCGACGAGATAGTCGTAAATCTTCTGCTTGGTGATGATCCCCTCGGAGAGTTTGCGAATCCCGTCGGCGAACTCGTCCGCGCCGATGGGCGTGGGCGAATAGATAGGCGTCGGCACAGCGGTGATGTTCTGCATTTCCATGCGCAAACCTCCGAATGACCGGCAATATAACGTCTGCGAGGGGGGCGAGCAATTTCCAAGCCCCGATCCATGTGGAGTAGCAAAGTGGCGGGCAGGGACAGCATCTGCTAGGCTCCGCGACCGGTTTGAACATGAGCAAGAACATTCAGAACGTTGCGGTAATCGGTGCGCAGTGGGGCGACGAGGGCAAAGGCAAAATCGTCGACCTTCTCTGCGAAGACTTCGACGTGGTGGCGCGTTACCAGGGCGGCCACAACGCGGGCCATACGGTGAAGTTCGAAGACAAACACTTCGCGCTGCGCCTCATCCCTTCCGGCATCGTTCACCCGAACAAGCTCTGCCTCCTCGGCAACGGCATGGTCATCGATCCCGATGCACTGCTCAGCGAGGTCGCGAGTCTTCGCGAAGCCGGTGTCACGATCGAAGACAACCTTCTGATCAGCGACGCCGCGCATTGCATCCTTCCGTATCACAAGGCCCTCGACCTCGCGCGCGAGGAAGCCGCGGGCGAGGCGAAGATCGGCACGACCGGACGCGGCATCGGTCCGGCGTATGAGGGAAAAGTCGGACGCTACGGCATTCGCATCGCGGACCTCGTCGATCCCGACGTGCTGAAGCAGAAGATCGAATTCGCGTGCGCGGAGCGCAACGCGGTGCTCGCTGACGTGTACAAGAAAGACACGTTCGATCCGGTGAAGCTCTACGAGGATTACCTGCGCTACGGCGAGATCCTGGCGAAGCGCATCACAAACGGCACGGTGTGGATCAACGAGCACATTCGCGCGGGCAAGCGCGTGATGTTCGAAGGCGCGCAGGGCATGATGCTCGACATCGATCACGGGACATATCCGTTCGTGACGTCCTCGAGCACGATCGTCGGCGGTGTGTGCTCCGGACTCGGCGTCGCACCGAAGCACATTCACAAAGTCATCGGCGTGGCGAAGGCGTACACGACGCGCGTCGGCGGCGGTGCGTTCCCGACGGAGCTCGACAACGAGCACGGCGAACATCTGCGCAGACGCGGCAACGAGTTCGGCACGGTGACAGGACGTCCGCGCCGCTGCGGCTGGCTCGATCTGCCGGTGCTGCGCACGGCATCGATCATCAACGGCATCGACGAGCTCGCGGTGACGAAACTCGATGTGCTCGACGAGTTCGACGAGATCCAGGTCTGCACGGCGTACAAGGTGCGCGGCAAGTCGTGGTCAACGTTCCCAGCCTTCGCGGTCGCGCATCACGACTATCAGCCGGAGTACCGCACGTTCAAAGGCTGGAAGACGTCGACAGTGGGCATCACGCACTTCGAGGACCTACCACCGCAGGCGAAGGATTACGTGCGCTTCATCGAGGACGAGACCGAGACGAAGGCCGCGATCATCTCGACAGGACCGAGGCGAGAAGAGACGATCGTGCGGTGAGGGCGAGTACGAGCGATGAAGCTCATCGCGATGACGTCATCGCGAACGACGTGACGCTAGCGACGACGTTCATCGCTCATCGCTCCTCTCTCATCGCTCGCCGCAGGCCCTACTCGTTCTGCGCGCCGTCGACTTCGCTCGTCGATTCCTGTTCGTCGATCGTGCGGCGCAGGTGCTCGACCAGCGCGTCGCCGGTGAGCGTTTCATCGAGCTTGATCATACGCACCGGCGTCCACGCGCCGTTCTCGTACACGACGTAGCGGAACTGCTGATCCGGCGTGTACAGCACGATGCGGCCGTTGCTGAGGAACGAGCGCACGGGCGCGGCACTCATCGACGCGAGGCCGGCCTTCGGAATGCCACCGCCGCCGACGCGACCCGGACGCCACATGCGCGTCTGCGCTTCGACTTTCTTCGGTTGAATCTTCACGCGCGTGAGCGCGGTCGAGTATTGCGAGCCGAACACGATCTCGACCTCGGACGCATTGGCGCCGCGCGACAACGCCAGCGGCGGATGCAACGCCTCGTACGTGTTGTCCTGATCGAGCTCCGACGTTCCGCTGCGCACCGCGGCGAGATCGAAGAGATTCTCGACCTGCGTTGAAACGTGCGCGCCGTTCTCGAACGCGACGAGCGCGTACTCCGGCGTCTGTCCGTTCGCGCCGAGCTTCCACCACGCGATATTCACGAGCGTCGTGACCGCCGGCTCCTCGCCTTCGATCGCCTCCGACGCAACGTGCGTCACCGCGATCTGCAACGCCGCGCGTTTCGCCGTTGCACAGCCACTGATCGTCAGCGGCTCGGACCACGTGCCGTCCGCGGACAAGGCCGCGAGACGAATCTCATCGCCCGTTTCGTCATTGCGATGCCACACGACGAAAAGCTGTTTCCCCGCGTCATCCCAAACCAGACGCGGATGCGATTCCACCGCCGCGTCGTCGGTACCCGGCACGAGCAGCGTCGTCACCACATCCGCCTTTCGCTGCGTGATCTCGAGCAGCGGAAGATCGCCGTCCGGCGCGATCGAATAGAGCACGTTGGACGGAGTGAGGGCCGTCTGCATCGGCTCCGCGAGGACGGAACCAGCCAGCAGGAGCGCGGCCGCGGCGACGAAGGAGCGAATCATCAGGCTTTCCAGTTAACCACGGAACAGAGATCCACAGCGACAAGAAGCTGTTTCACATTTTTGAATTCAGGGTAAAAGCCGGCGACGACGTCGAAGTGACGATCGGCCTCGGCGTAGCGGTTCGTGCGCACGCAGATCTCGCCGAGGAGATGATGACCGTTGCGCACCTGCCGGCGCGTGACCGCGAGATCGAGTCCACGCTGTCCATGCATTTCGGCGATGTCATACGCCTCGAGCTCGACGTAGCCGAAGCAGAGATCGAGACATCCCTCGGCGATGAGATCGTCCGCATTGAGATCGTCGATGACCGTTTCGACCATCGCGATGCCGTCTTCCGTATCGCCGCTGACGATTTTCGCGCCGCCGAGGTTGCCGATGACGACGGGACGCAGCGCGAGCACGCGTTCGTCGTGCGGTGCCGTCGCGATGATCTTCAGCGCTTCATCGAATTTCTCGATGCCGTCCTTGAACTGCGATTCCGCGACATGTGTGACGCCGAGACCATTGAGCACGTTCGCACGAGCGAGCGGCTCGCCTAACTCGGCGGCGGCAGTGTTGGCGATCTGTCCATAGAACAACGCGCGCTGCCGATCGTTCGCTTCAGAGAAACGACGAAGCAGCGTGTACGCCGCGAGATACACATGACGCGGCGATCTGCGTCGCATCACGATGCCCGGCAATGCACTCACTTCCGCGCCTTCGCGATCGATTGCGATCAACGCTTCCGCTTTACGAATCGTGATCAGCTCGCGCACTTCCTCGGACTCGACGGTAGCGAGAGCGCGGCCATACGCGTCGAGTGCCGCGTCGACTTCACCCTGCCACATGTGCTGAAGCCCGAGCTCACAAAGCGCGAGAGCGTCCCGGTCGATCTCTCTCATACACAAACCCGCTATTCGGAGAAGTTGCGGGATGATATCCCCAAAGACAGAATTCTGTCTTGTAGTTTCATCACTGATTCGCGTTCACGCCGAGCACGGTATCGATCGTCGTCTGCGAGACCGGGTGATACGTCGGCCGCGCCTTCGCGTAGATCTGTTTGGCGAACGCAAGATCCTCCGGATTCTTCGCGAGTTTCTCGTACAGCGGCTTCAGAAACTTGCGGCGTCCCTGCGTCGTGAGGAAACGCTCGATCGCCGGATACGCGCCCTTGTACTTCGCGTCGATCGATTTCTCGAGCCACGCGCTCAGCACTTCGCTGTTGCCGCTGTCGCTGAAGTGGAACGCGCGATCGAGCTCGCCCATGCGCTCCGGCGTGAGCACCGGCAGCGACTGAACGAAATGCACGCGCTCGTGCGACGACCAGGAATTCACCGGAATCGCGCTCGCCGCTCCACCTGCCGCGAATGCTTTCGCCTGTTCTTCGACTTTCGCAAACGCCTGCGACTGCGGCTTCGGCGCATTCGCCGGCAAGCCAGGACCGTAGATCCACGCGTTGATGTCGACCTTCTGCACGACATCGGGCAGTTCCGCTTTCAGGATCTCGATGAACTGCGTCGTCGTCATCGACTGGAATGTATGGGACTCAAAGTATTTGCGAAGGAACGCGTCCCAACGCTCGCGACCCGCGGTCTCTTCGAGCAGACGCAGGAAGTTCGCGCCTTTCTCGTAAACCTGATTCGGTGCGTCATCCGGATCGCGACCCGCGAGATTCACGTAGAGATGCTGATCGGCTTCCGGCAGCGTTTTGAATTCTTCCTGCACTTCGTTGATGCCGAGGAGCCAGAGCATTTCGGAGTAATCACGGCCGTACAACTTCTCGGTGATGCGATGCTCGAAGTACGTCGTGAATCCTTCGTTGAGCCAGAAGTCGCTCCACGTTGCGTTCGTCACGAGATTGCCGGACCACGAATGCGCGAGCTCGTGCGCGATGAGCGAGACGAGCGATTTGTCGCCGGCCAGCACCGTCGGCGTGAGAAACGTGAGCCGCGGATTCTCCATCCCGCCATACGGGAAGCTCGGCGGCAGCACGAGAAGGTCATAACGTCCCCACCGATACGGTCCGTACAACTCTTCGGCCGCGGCGATCATCTTCGGCGTGTCGCTGAATTCCTTCGCCGCTTTCCCGATGACTTCCGGTTCCGCGTACACACCGCTGCGCTGATCGAACGCGCGGAACTCGAGGTCGCCGACCGCAATCGCGAGCAGATACGACGGAATCGGATTCTTCATCGAGAAGTGATAGACGCCATCCGCGCTCTTCTTCTGCGAGTTCTCGGCGCTCATCACCGCCATCAACTCTTTCGGCACATGCAGCGTCGCGTCGTACGTGAAACGCACGCCCGGCGTGTCCTGACACGGCACCCACGTGCGCGCGAGGATCGCCTGCGATTGCGACAGCAGGAACGGATGCTTCTTCCCCGCGGTCATCGCCGGCTCGAGCCACTGCAGCGCGCGCGCATTCGGACTCGTTGAGTATTCGATCGCGACTTCTTTCGTGTTCGCATCGATCGGAATCTCGAGCGCGGCGCCCTTAATCGGATCGACGTTCCCGAGCGTGAACTTCGCTTCGGTGTTCGCGGGCAGCAGCGTGACTTTGCGAATCGCCAGTCCGTTCGTGTCGAGGATCAGCGAGTTCGCACCGCTCTGATTCACGATGCGCAGCGTCGCCGTGCCGTCGAGCTGCTTCTTCGCGAAGTCGACGTTGAGGTCGAGCGCGATGTGCTCGACGCGCACTTCATCGGGATGCGAGTACGAGTGCGGATCGCGCGTCTGCGCCTGCGCTGTTTGCGCGGGCTGCGTCGTCGTGGACGTCTCCGTCGACGGCGCGGGTGCTTCCTGACGGCATGCGATGAACGAGAAGAGCAGGATGGCCAGAAGTCGTCGTGACATTCGTTTTCCAGTTTGCCGCAGGGGCAACACAGCAATCAGTCGAGGCGCGAAGCATAGAATGACCGCGCAGGCCATATGTCGCTGAAACCGGGCTCGAGACTCGGTCCTTACGAGATCGTTACACCGATCGGATCCGGTGGGATGGGTGACGTGTATCGCGCGCGCGACACGAGGCTCGATCGCGACGTGGCCGTGAAGGTGCTGCCGGATCGCATCGCACGCGATGCGGAAGCGCGCATGCGATTCGAGCGCGAAGCGAAAGCGGTCGCGGCTTTGACGCATCCGAACATCCTCGCAATTCACGATTACGGTTCCGAGGATGGACGCACGTACAGCGTCACGGAACTGCTCGAAGGCATCACGCTGCGACAGCGCATTCTCGAAGGTCCGCTGCAATGGCGAAAGGCGGTGGAGATCGGCGCGGCACTCGCGGACGGACTCGCGGCCGCGCACGCGAAGGGAATCATTCATCGCGATCTGAAGCCGGAGAACATCTTTCTCACGAGCGATGGTCGCGTGAAGATTCTCGACTTCGGCATCGCGCAACTCATCGCCGAGCCGCGCGAAGAAGAGATCGATCCGGCGCTCGCACTGACGGCGCCGATGAAGACGGATCCGCACGCGGTGGTCGGCACCGCGGGGTACATGGCGCCGGAGCAGCTGCGCGGCGAGAAGGTCGACGCGACGACGGACATCTTTTCGCTCGGCGCGCTGCTGTACGAGATGGTCACGGGCAAGGCCGCGTTCATTCGCGGCACGGTGATCGATTCGCTGTCCGCAATTCTCACCGATACGCCGGATGTGTTCGCGGTCTCGGATCGCATGATTCCGTACGAGCTCGCGCGCGTGATTCAGCGATGCCTCGAAAAAAATCGCACGGAGCGATTTCAATCGGCGCGCGATCTCTCGTTCGCATTGCGTGCAATCGGCACGAGCGGCGCGATCACGTTCGAAGCTCCGGCGGATCGACGGCGTCGTCGCATCATTCTCAGCGTCGCGCTCGCAGCGCTGGTGCTGGGCGGTCTCGCGGCGATGTTGTTCTTCATCGGCTCGAGTCAGCCGATTACGTCGTCGGTGCGATCGATTGCACGACGCGCAACGATTCAGCCGCGCAGTCTCGCCATTCTGCCCTTCGTGAATGCCACCGGCGACGCGGATGCGGAATACCTCTCCGACGGCATTACGGAGACGCTGATCAACACCCTTGCGCAAGTGCCGGGATTGCGAGTGATGTCGCGAACGTCTGTCTTTCACTACAAGGACAAGCCCGCGAATCCGGTGAGTGTCGGTCACGAGTTGCGCGTGAGCGCGGTGGTGGTGGGGCGCGTGGAGGAGATCGGCGATCGGCTCGTCGTGTCGGCGGAGCTGATCGATACGTCGGACAACTCGCTGTTGTGGGGCAATCGTTATCAGGCGCAGCGCGCGGATCTGTTCAATGTGCAGCAGTCGATTGCATCGGACATCGCGCGCATGTTGCGATTGCAACTCGGCGGTCGCGAGCAGCAATTGTTAGCGAAGAAGCACACGACCGATCCGCGCGCGTACGAGTTGTATTTGAAGGGTCGCTTTCAGTGGAACAAGCGCGACGCACAAGGTCTGTACAAGGCGATCGAGTATTTCAATCAGGCGATCGAGATCGATCCGCAATACGCGCTGGCGTACGCGGGTCTCGCCGATTGCTACAACCTGCTGGATATCTGGGCCGGCTTGCCGACGAACGAGACGTTTCCGCGTGCGAAGGCGGCGGCGCAGAAGGCGTTGTCGATCGATGACGGCCTCGCCGAGGCGCATACGTCGCTGGCGTATGCGATTCATACGTACGAGTGGGACTGGCCCGCGGCGGAACGCGAGTACAAACGCGCAATTGCATTGAATCCCAACTATGCAACCGCGCGTCAGTGGTACGCGGAGTTCCTGACGGCCGTGGGTCGATTCGATGAAGCGGAGGCGCAGGGGAAGAAGGCGCTGGAGCTGGATCCGATGTCGCCGATCATCAACGCGGTGGTGGCGTGGAATCTGACGATGGCGCGTCATTTCGACGCGGCAATCGAGCAGGGCAAACGCACGACGCAACTCTTCCCTGCCTTCATGCCCGGCCACGCATACCTCGGGCTCGCATATCTCGAAGCGGGCCGCGGGCGCGAAGCGATCGCGCCGTTCACTACGGCGCGCAAAGAGCTCGACATCCCGGTGTTCGTGACATGGCTCGCGCGCGCTCATCTCGCGGCGGGCGATCGCAAAACGGCGGAGTCATTGCTGCGCGAGTTGAAGCGTAAGAACGACTATCTTCCCGCGTATTACATGGCCAGTCTCTATGCCCACCTCGGCGAGCACGATCTCGCATTCCGCGAGCTCGATCGCGCACTGCAGGAACGCACAGGCGCGATGGTGTGGGTGAAGGTGGATCCGGGATTGGATCCGCTACGCGGCGATGCGCGGTTCAAGAAGTTCACATCGCCTGGCGGAGCGCCGGCGCCATCGCCGGCTGGATCGCGGGGGCCTTCGCCCGCGGCGAGCGTGCGTTAACGGCGGCGGGGCGCCGCCGGGCCAGCCGGGGG
>JACZCU010056602.1_pt1 | contig 11896 bp, 7 predicted proteins | sample 8641851 | NCBI WGS metagenome assembly JACZCU01 (sample SAMN15324605, study PRJNA640507) | soil metagenome | isolation source: monocropping sugarcane control | place: China: Luxin town, Laibin City, Guangxi Province | collected 2019-07-25 | depth 10cm m | reverse complement strand
GGCGCAGGAACACAATCATCCGCTCACATTGCTGCAACCGTGCGCGACGCTGGCGGACGTGATTGGCATGAAACACGCGATTGAGACGATCCGCATCAGTGAGGAATTGAAGCATTACATTGTGGCGCTGGTGTCGGCGACGCGCAGCGCAAACGGAGTGCAACTGGGCGCGAGCCCGCGCGCGTCGATCGCGTTGATGAAGGCAGCGCAGGCGCTGGCGCTTTTTGACGGCATGGATTTCGTGGCGCCGGAACAAATCCAGGAACTCGCGGTGCCGGTGATTGCGCATCGTTTGGTGATGGAACCGCAGGCGCGTTTTTCGGGGCTGACGGCGCGCGGTGTGGTGCAGGATGTGTTGAAGAAGTTGAAGGTGCCGGCTTAGTCGTTCGCATTCATGGTCACGGTCGTCAAACAAGCAAGATTTTCGTTCTGGCGATTCACGGAGATTTATCAGTTTCCCCTTCCCCCCGGCCTCGGCAATAAACCCATCGAACGCATTCTCGATTTCTACCTGGCGCGGTCGCTGGAAGATATCGTGGTGGGAAAGAGCAGCCTGCGGTTCAAGCGCGGCAGTGTGTTTTTTGGGCTCTGGCTTTCGAATCACCCACGCGCGCGGCAAAGTGTTTCGATCGAGGTCGTGGACGGGATGGTGCAGTGCGAGTTTTTGTGCACGCTGGGCATTGGCCATGTGCGGGTGCGGACGTCCAGCCTTTACGTGGAGACGCAGCGTCTGGAGGCATTTCTCGGCGGGCCGGTGGCGAAGAACTTGCGGCGGCGGAGATGGTTTTTGGGCAGCCCGGTTTATCGCGTGTTGTATTGGTGGTATCGCATCACATCGGGAACGCGTTATCGGGTTGGCCGACGGCTGACGCGCGCGGGGTGGATGGCGCTGATCGCGTTGATGGCGTCGTTCATGATGGGCACCGACACGGACAACACGGTGATTTACCAGGCGTTGCCGATCCTGATCTTCATGCTGGCGACGGCGGTGGTATTCAGTTTCTTCTTCCGCGCTCGTTTCGCCGCGACGCGTTTGCTGCCGCGATTCGGAACCGTGGGTCAGCCCTTGTATTACCGGGTGATGATCCACAATCTCACCAACAAAACGCAAAGCGACCTGAGCTACCTCGAAAATCTTTCGGACCCGCGTCCTTCGTATAACGAATGGAGGGCGGCGGCGATTGCCGACAATCAGAAAATCCGACCGTTTCGGATCAGCTCGCGCCGTTACAAGCGGCACAAAATTGCGAACATCAAAGAGGCGCCGGTTCCTTCCATGCCGCCGAAGGGAGAGGTGGAAGTGCGCATGGAACTCGAACCGCTGCGGCGGGGCGTGCTGAGATTCGGAGGGGTGAGTTTGGCGCGGCCGGATCCGTTCGGGTTATTTCGCGGTTTTGTCAAAGTGCCGCTGGCGCAAAATACACTCATTTTGCCGAAGCGTTACCCGCTGCCGCGAATCGCGATGCCGGGCACGATGAAATACCAGGAGGGCGGCGTGGCGATGGCGTCGAACATCGGGCGGAGCGAGGAATTTGTTTCGCTGCGGGAATATCGCCGGGGCGATCCGTACCGGCACATTCACTGGCGCAGTTGGGCCAAGACGGGCAAGCCGATCGTGAAGGAATTTGAGGACGAATTTTTCGTCCGGCACGCGCTGGTGCTGGACACGTTCATCGATGACCCGCGCAGTGAGGCGTTTGAAGAGGCAGTGTCGGTGGCGGCGTCGTTTGCGTGCACGTTGATCACGCAGGAATCGTTGCTGGATCTGTTGTTTGTGGGGGCGCAGGCGTATTGTTTCACGGCGGGCCGCGGGTTGGCGCATGCGGACCAGATGCTGGAGATTCTCGCTTCGGTGCGCGTTTCGCCGGAGGAACCGTTCGGCAAGCTGGAGACGCTGGTGGTGCAACATGCGGCGGCGGTGAGTGGGTGCATCTGCGTGTTCGTCACGTGGAACGACGAACGCCGGCGGTTGGTGGAAAAACTCGCGGGTCTGGGCGTGCCCACGCTGGTGTTGCTGGTGGTGGAGCCCGGCATGAAACCCGATTTGTCGCGCGAACCGTTTGGCGATATGCACGTGCTGGAGGCGGGGAAGATTGAAGAAGGGCTGGCCAAATTATGAGGGAACATCGAACATCGAACGTTGGAGTGCGCTTCGGGTTCGCAGGCTGTCTGAGAGTTTTACGCCACCTTCCCCCTCACCCCAGCCCTCTCCCTATGGGAGAGGGGGAAACTGTGTCGCACTTTCGGAGAATGCGGGAATCGAGCACTCAATCCAGCGAAGGTCCATCGCATTTTCATCTGGAACATCGAACATCAAACGCCGAACGCCGAACATCGAAGGGAATTGCCCTTCGGCGTTCAGCGTTCGGTGTTCGGCGTTCGATGTTTTCCTTCTATCCATGAAAACTCCTCCCTTTGTGCTGGGCGCGACGCTGCTCTTTTGGGGCTGGCAGACGGATTTTCTTTTGCCGGGCGCTTTGATGGGGTTGGTGCTGGAAGCTTCGCGATTCGTCAAACTGCGTTGGGATTTAACGGACGACGATTTCAAGCGGATTTGGACTTTTTGCGCGCTGCTGTTTTTGGCGGCGGCGGTCTATGCGTTCGCGGACAACGGCGGCCCGGAGGGATTTGGGAGATTGTTGGGCGGACCGGACATTGCCACGGAGCGCGAGGCGGGGTCGGCGAGCGCAAAAACCGCGGCGGCGTTGATTCGCTGGCTGCCGATGATTTTCTTCCTGTTCATGGGCGCGCAAATGTTCAGCACGCGCCAGGAAATTCCGCTGCACACGATCTCGCTCATCCTCCAGCGCCGCTGGAAGCGCGCAAAAAAGCTGGGCAAACCGCTGCCCGCGAGCCAGGGCGTGGATGTGGGTTATCCATATTTCGCGGTGTGCCTGTTCGCCTCGAGCGTGCATCGCAACCAGGACAGCTCATTTTTCTGGGGGTTGTGCGTGCTGTTGGCGTGGGTGCTCTGGGTGCGGCGGCCGCGGCGTTTCGGTCTGGCCGTGTGGGTGGCGGCGTTGATATCGGCGGTGGTTTTCGGCTACACCGGCGCGCGCGGCATCGGTTATTTGCAGCGGTACGTGGAATCGTTAAATGTGCAATTGGTCGCCCGCCTGCTCAGCCGCGGCCACACGGACGTGGGCAAAAGCCAGACGCAGATTGGCGAGATTGGGAGGTTCGAAACGTCGCCGCGCATTTTGATTTGGCTGCGACCGATTTCCGGAGAATTCCCGACGTATCTGCGCGAGGCCAGTTACCGCACGTATCGTTCGGCCACCTGGTTTGCGAATCAAACCAAAGCCGATGAGACCGACATCACGCCCGCGGGCACCAATGGAAACACCTGGCCGCTGGGGTTGAACAAGACGAACGCGTCGCGCATCGGCATCGCCTGCTACCTCACGGACTACAATCGCACGACGCGCAATGCCAAGGGTCTGTTGCCGTTGCCGACCGGCTCGGCGCGGCTCGAGAATTTGCCGGCGTATTTCATGACGAAAAACGGACGCGGTGCGGTGATGGCCGAAGGGCCGGGGTTGGTGCAGTTCGAGGCGGTTTACGGACCGGGCGCGACGATTGATTCAGCGGCGGAAACCAATTCACCCCTTTGGCCGACGAATGGAAATTTTTTCGCGCGGACCGACGACAATGGGGGGACGAATTCCCTCTCGTCGACGAACAGCGAATTTATTCCGCGCTGGGCCGTGGAGCGATGGGGAACCAACGGGTTCCGCCGCCAGTTCGCGGGAATGCACGATATGTTCCGGCGGCAAACGGATCTGCAGATCCCCACGAATGAAATTCCCGCGCTGGATGCCGTCATTGCCGAGCTCGATCTCAGGGGCAAAAGCCGGCGGGAGGTCATGGATACGCTCGACGAGTTTTTCTCCACGAAATTCACTTATCGCATGTGGCAGGATGCGGACAACGATGAGAGCCCCACCAATACGCCCTTGAGCCGGTTCCTGCTGAAGACGCGCGCGGGGCATTGCGAGTATTTCGCCACGGCCACCGTGTTGCTGCTGCGCGAGCTCGGGATTCCGGCGCGCTATGCGGTCGGCTATTCGGTGCACGAAGCGCAATGGAGCGGATACGTGGTCCGCCAGAGCGATGCCCATGCGTGGTGTTTGGTGTGGGATGACCAGAAAAAAATCTGGGAGGATTTCGACACGACACCGGGCAACGGCGTGGAGGAGCGGCACAGTCGCGCATCGATGTGGTTCGCGGATGCGTGGTGGTGGACGCATTTCCAGATTTCCAAACTGCGCTGGGGCCAGACGCATTTGAGGAATTACATCCTGATGGGCCTGATGCCGGTGCTGGCGCTGTTATTGTTTCAAATTGTGCGTCAACGGCGGCGCGTTCGGGGCAAAGGCGCGGCCGTCCGCGCGATGCTCTGGCCCGGCGTTGATTCCGAGTTTTACCAGATTGAAAAGCAACTCGCGGAGCGCGGTGTGAGCCGCGGCGCCAATGAAACGCTCACGAACTGGTTGGAGCGCGCGGCGGCGGAGCCATCACTGGCGAGTTTGAAGGCGCCGTTGCGCGGGTTGTTGCGGCTGCATTACCGGTATCGTTTCGATCCGCAAGGTTTGAGCGAGGCGGATCGCGAGGAGCTGCGAAGGGAGGCGAGGGAGTGCTTGGATAAGTTGACGCAATTGGAGAAGCCTGCGGCGGCGACGTGAATTTTTTGGGATTTGGAACTTGGAATTTGGAACTTTTTTGACATGGTTCCCACTGGATTTGCCCATCGACCTCATGTAGTTTCCCGCGACTATGTTCGACACCATCAAAGCGGAAATTGCGACGGCGGCTGAGAAACTCGCGCACTTGCGGAGGTTTCTTTGACGTCCCGGGCGCGCAAAAACGGCTCGGAGAACTGAACGCCTTGATGGCGGGTGAAACTTTCTGGAACAATCGCGAGCAGGCCCAAAAGCTGATCGACGAATCCAATTCGCTTCGCAATAAAATCGAGCCGCTGCTGAAGTCTGAGAAACAACTCGAAGATTTCCAGGTCATGGTCGAATTGGGCGAGTCCGAACCGGCGGAATCCCAAACGAAGATCGAGAAGGAACTCGAAGCGGATCTTGCGAAATTTTTCAAGCAGCTCGAGGCAATGGAATTGCGGGTGTTCCTCAATGGCCCGCACGACAAGAACAATTGCATCCTGAGCATCAACTCTGGCGCCGGCGGCACGGAGGCGTGCGATTGGGCGAATATGCTCCTGCGCATGTATCAACGCTGGGTGGAATCGCGCGGTTGGGAAATGGAGGTCACTGACGCACTGCCGGGCGAAGGCGCGGGCATTAAGAGCGCCACAATGATCATTCGCGGCGAGAACGCTTACGGCTTTTGCAAAGCCGAACGCGGGGTGCATCGGTTGGTGCGCATTTCGCCGTTTGATTCGAACAAGCGGCGGCACACGAGTTTTGCCAGCGTGGACACCATCGCGGAACTGGAAGAAGACACGACGGAAATCGTAATTCCGCCGAATGAATTCAGCGTGGACACGTTTCGTTCCGGCGGCAAGGGCGGCCAGAACGTGAACAAGGTGGAAACCGCGGTGCGCATCACGCACATTCCCACCGGCCTCGTCGTCGCGTCGCAGGCGCAACGGTCGCAGCATCAGAATCGCGCCACGGCCATGAAGCTGTTGCTGTCGCGGATTTTTGCGCAACGGTTGGATGCGGCGAAGGCCGACATGGAAAAATTTTACGGCGAAAAAGGCAGTGTCTCGTGGGGCAACCAGATTCGCAGCTACGTGTTTCAGCCGTATCGCATGGTGAAGGACCTGCGCACGGGCGTGGAAACCAGCAATGTGCAGGGCGTGATGGACGGCGATTTGGATCCGTTCGTGAACGGCTGGCTGCGCGCGGGATGCCCGACGAAGCGGATGCAGGGGGTGAAGGATGAGGAGGAATGAAGAAGGCAGAAGGCAGAATGAAGAAATGGCTGACGTTTCTGCATCCTTCAAGTTGACCTCGGCATTGCCATGAACATTCTCGACAAAATTGTTGAAGAAAAGAAACGCGAAGTCGCGAAGCTGCCGGCGCGCATTATCGCCGCTGGCGATTTGCGCGATGCGGTGCTCGAACGCGGCGAGCGGCGGGATTTTTTGGGGGCGCTCCGTGCTGCAACACGCAACACGCAACACGCAACACGGGTAGGGTTGATTGCTGAAGTGAAGAAAGCCTCTCCGTCGGCTGGAATTATCTGCAAAGATTTCGATCCCGTGCACATCGCAAAAGAATACGAAGCGGCGGGGGCGAGTTGTTTGTCCGTGCTGACGGATGAGAAATTTTTCCAGGGGTCGCTGGATTATTTGCGGCAGATTCGTGAGGCGGTGAAGTTGCCGTTGTTGCGCAAGGATTTCATGATCGATGAGCGGCAGATTTTGGAAGCCATCGAGTGGGGTGCAGATGCGATTTTGTTGATTGTGGCCATTTTGGATGATGAGCGGTTGCGGCGGTTTCATGAGCTCGCAAAGTCGGCGGGATTGGCGGTGCTCGTGGAGGTGCACGATGAATCGGAGTTGGAACGCGCCACGGCCATCGATGCGGAATTGATCGGCGTGAACAATCGCGATTTGAAAACGTTCAAGGTGGATTTGGGAAATACGGAGCGGCTGGCAGCGAAGCTTTTCTCAAAATCCGAAATTCGAAATTCGAAACTGCTTGTCGCCGAAAGCGGCATTCACACGCGCGCGGATGTGGAGCGTTTGGCGAAGTGTGGTGCGGGGGCGATTCTGGTGGGTGAGTCGTTGGTGAAGGGCGGGGAAATTCGGGCGAAGGTGAAGGAGTTATTGTTGTAGCACCCGCGTCTCGCGGGTTCAATTCGGCGTCTCGCCGAATTGCGGGCGCGCGATACGTTTTGAGATCTTCAATTTTTTCCAACTCGTGAACGCCACGGTTTCGGACGGGACGTCCGAAACGACCCGCGGGACGCGGGTGCTACACTACACCTTCACCCACTTGCCCGACTTCGCTGATTCCTCCACCGCGGCGAGCACCATCTGGTTTTTCAATCCATCTTCAAACGTCGGTTGGACCGGCTTGCGGTCGATGCACGCGTTCACGAAATCCGCGGCGGTGTGGACGAACGTGTGTTCGTAGCCGAGGACGTGGCCGGGCGGCCACCATTGGCCGGCGTAGGGATGAATGCCGTTGGGTTGCGTGACTAAAATGTCGCGGAACCCCTGGCGGTCGGCGGCGTCGGCGCCGTTGTAAAACTTCAGGCGATTCATGTCTTCGAAATCAAACGAGAGCGAGCCTTTGCTGCCGTTGATTTCGATGGCGATGTGGTTCTTGCGGCCGAGTGCCATGCGGGTGGCTTCAAGATTGGCGAGCGCGCCGTTTTCGAACGTGCCAAGAAACACGGCGGTGTCGTCCACGGTGACCTTGCCCATCTTGCGCTGAATTTTCGGCATGATGCCGGGCGTTTTCACGTTCAATTCAATCGGGCGCTCCGGAATGAATGTGTTCATCGTGCCCGTCACTTTCGTGAACTCCCCGACGAGATAACGCGCGAGGTCGATGATGTGCGCGTTGATATCGCCGAGCGCGCCGTAGCCCGATGTTTTTTTGTCGAGCCGCCAGTTCAACGCGAAATCCGGGTCCACCAGCCAATCCTGCGCATAGCGCGCGTGGTAATGATAAATATTTCCGAGCGCGCCTTCGGTGATCATTTTTTTCGCGAGCGCAATTGCCGGGATGCGGCGATAATTGTGGCACACCATGTGGACAATTTTGGATTTCTGCGCGGCGTGGAGCATCGCTTGCGCCTGTTTCACGGTCAGGGCGAGCGGTTTTTCGCAGAGCACGTGCTTGCCATTTTGCGCGGCGGCGACGGCGATTTCGCAATGGCAATCGTTCGGCGTATTAATGTCGATGATGTCGATCAGCGGGTTCTCGATGAGCTCGCGCCAGTCGGTCGAAGAATTCTGCCAGCCGAGCTGCGAGCGCGCGGCTTGCACGGCGGCGGAGTCGCGTCCGCAGATGGTGTGCAGCTCGACGTGGGCTTTGAGTGGGAAAAATTTTGGGGCTTGCCTCCAGGCATTTGAATGAGCTCTCCCCATAAACCGATAACCGACCATTCCGACGCGAAGTGTTCTCGCCATAAAGTTGGTGGTTGAATTAGCGTCCGCCGTCTTTATAGTGACCCACGATTTTCAAGTCAATCGGCGACTGGGGTTTTGGGACAAATCCGGCTGAAATCCGCGGGGAGAATGCGCCTCTTGAAATCCGAAGATGATTGGTTGAAAGCTACTTATGCCGTTTACCGCTGCTGAAATCGCAAAACACCTGCAGGGCGAAGTTTTGGGCGACGCGACCGCCGTTCTCAATGCGTTCGCGCCGGCGGACCGCGCGCAGCCGGGCGATTTGACGTTTGCGGAAAACCCCGAATATTTTGCGCGCGCAGAGCAAAGTGCGGCCTCAGCGATCATCGTGGATGGAGCATTTACATCGTCCAAAAAAATCCTGATTCGCGTGCCGAACGCGCGCATCGGATTTGCCAAGGCGCTCGCGTTGTTTTTTCCCGAACCCGTGTTGCCGGCCGGTGTACATCCGACGGCGATCATTGCGCCCACTGCGCAAGTGGATCCCACGGTGCACATCGGGCCCTATTGCGTGGTGCACGAAAAAGTGCGCATCGGCGCCCGCTCGGTTTTGCAGGGCGGCAATCATATTGGTGTTGGCGCGCAACTCGGCAAGGATGTGAATTTATTTCCGAACGTTACAGTCTACGCGCGCAGCGAAATCGGCAATCGCGTGCGCATTCACGCCGGCACAGTGATCGGCTCGGACGGATTCGGTTATGTGCAGGACAACGGCGTGCATCGCAAGGTGCCGCAGATCGGGAATGTGATTATTCGCGATGACGTCGAGATAGGATCCAACGTCAGCATCGATCGCGGTGCGCTTGGACCGACGGTGATCGGCAAGGGCACGAAGATCGATAACCTGGTGCAGATCGCGCACAACGTGGTGATTGGCGACGGGTGTTTGGTGATTTCGCAGGTAGGCATCGCCGGCAGCACGAAGATTGGAAATTATACGGTCCTTGCCGGACAGGCGGGACTGGCGGGCCATTTGAAAATCGGCAATCGCGTGACGATCGCGGCGCAATCGGGTGTGATGACGAATATTGAGGATGGCGAGAAAGTGCTGGGCTCGCCGGCGCAATCCGATCGCCAAGCCAAGCGGCAGTTCATCGCGATGACGCATTTGCCGGATTTGTTGAAACGCGTGGCGGAGTTGGAAAAGAAACTCGGTGTGGATGCGGAGAAGGAGTAGTCGCGGACGTTAGTCCGCCCTGACTCGTTTTACCAAACGTCGATCAAATGGCGCCGCCTGACGTCGGCGGCTACGAGGTTAACCCAGCATCTTCAGCAACTCCGCCTCATCAATCACCTTGATGCCGAGGGCATTCGCTTTGTCGAGCTTTGAACCGGCTTCGGTGCCGGCGACCACAAAATCGGTTTTCTTGCTGACACTGCCGCTGACTTTGCCGCCGGCGGCTTCAATTTTCGCGGCGGGTTCTTCCCCTTTTTGATTTTGGGGCGTGCCGGTGAGCACGAAAGTTTTTCCCGCCCATGGACCCGCGGCGGCGCGCGGTTTGTAGAGATCGGAGGTAAATTTGAGGCCGGCTTTGCGAAGGCGTTCCACGAGATTCTTGTTGTGCGAATCCGAATACCATTGCGTCAAACTCTTCGCGATGACTTCGCCGATATCCTCGGCTTCCATTAATTGCTCGGCGCTCGCGGCAAAGATGTCGTCGAGCGTGGGGAAATGTTTGCAGAGCGATTTCGACGCGCCGGTGCCGACGTGGAGGATGCCGAGACCATAAAGCACGCGCCAGGCATCGCGTGATTTGCTGGCTTCGACGCCGTCGAGAAAATTCTGTGCGGATTTCGTGCCCATGCGTTCGAGGTTCGCAACCTCGGCGAGCTTGAGGTTGTAGAGCTCGGCCACATCGCGCACGAGGCCGCTGGTGACGAGTTGCAACACGAGCACTTCGCCGCCGCCCTCGATGTCCATCGCGCCACGCGCGCACCAATGTTCCAGATGGCCGCGCACTTGCGCGGGGCAATCCGAGTTCGGGCAATACCACGCCGCACCTTCCTGGCTGCCGCCGGTGACTTCCTTCATCAACTTGGAGCCACACTCGGGGCAGACTTTGGGATATTGATACGGAACTTCTTTGCCGGTGCGTTTGGTGAGGACCACGTCGACAACTTTGGGAATCACCTCGCCGGCCTTTTCAATGGTGACGGTGTCGCCGATGCGCACATCTTTTTTGCGGATGTAATCCTCGTTGTGCAACGTCGCCCGGCTGATGGTGCTGCCGGCGAGAAAAACGGGCTCGAGTTCGGCAGTCGGCGTAATGGCTCCGGTGCGGCCGGTCGTGATAAGAATGCCGCGCACTTTGGTTTCAGCCTGCTCGGCGGCGTATTTGTAGGCAATGGCCCAGCGCGGCGCCTTGGATGTGAATCCGGCGCGTTCCCGTTGCGCGTACGAATTCAATTTGATGACCGCGCCATCGGTTTCGTAGGGAAATTTTTTTCGTAGCTTGTCGAGTTCGTCGATCGCCGCGACGAGTTCATCGGCGGATTTGCAATGGCGTGTCCACTCAGGTGTTTTGAAGCCGAGGGTTTTCAACCACGCGAGCATTTCATCGTGCGTTTGCGGCTGAGCCGCGCCTTCCACGCTGCCCAATGCGTAAACGACGATATCGAGCGGGCGCTTGGCGACGAGGCGCGCGTCCTGTTGCTTGAGCGAACCCGCCGCGGCGTTGCGCGGATTGGCAAAGGTTTCTTCACCGGCCGCCTTGCGTTCGGCATTCAATTTTTCGAAACCGGCTTTGGTCAGAAACACCTCGCCGCGAACTTCCAATAACGTAGGACAGGCATCCTGCCTGTCTCCATTTTCCGCTCTTTCTTTTAGGTTAGAGACCGGCGCGACGCCTGTCCTACGATGAAGCCGTTGCGGAATGCTGCGGATCGTGCGCAAATTTGGCGTGATGTCATCGCCGGTGGAACCGTCGCCGCGCGTGGCGCCGACGGTGAAACAGCCGTTGTCGTAGCGCAAACTGATGGCGACGCCGTCGACTTTGGGCTCGACCATCCAATCGAGGGTTTCGTCGGGCAGAATGCGTTGCACGCGCGCGACGAAATCGCGGAGTTCCTGTTGCGAATACGTGTTGTCCAGGCTGAGCATTGGCAGGATGTGCTGGACGGGCTTGAATTCCTTGAGCGGCGTGCCGCCGACGCGCTGGCTCGGTGAATCGGGCGTGACGAGCGCGGGAAATTGTTTTTCGAGATCGAGCAGTTCGTGATAAAGCCGGTCGTAATCGCGGTCGCTGATGGTCGGCTGCGCGAGCACGTAATACGCGTGATCGTGCCGTCGAAGTTCTTCGGCAAGTTGGGCGTGACGCGCTTTGGCCTGGTCGGACGTCATGGATTCAAGCTATCGGTTTTCCCCGCCGTTGACAGGTGAAAAATGCGGGCGCACAGTGACGCAAACAATTCATCAACTATGAAACGCATTTGTCGTCGATTTGCCTTCGTGTTGGCTTTTATTTTGTCCATCCTCTCCAGCCGCGCCGGGCTTTTGGACCGGCTTGAAGGCGCGGTTACAAATTACGTTGCCACGAATTCTGTGACCGGAACCAATCGCAGTTCGGCGTCGGCGGCGGTGAACAGCTTGTCGCAGGACCAAGTGGTGGGCGGCCTCAAGCAGGCGTTGAGCAATGGCCTGCAACACGCGGTGAGCCAGCTGGGGCATCAGGACGGTTTTTTGACGAATCTCGATGTGAAAATCCCGATGCCGGAGCGGTTGGTGGTTGTGGAGAAAACGTTGCACTCATTGAAGCAGGATAAATTGGCAAACGATTTTGT
>JACZCU010177152.1_pt1 | contig 11898 bp, 17 predicted proteins | sample 8641851 | NCBI WGS metagenome assembly JACZCU01 (sample SAMN15324605, study PRJNA640507) | soil metagenome | isolation source: monocropping sugarcane control | place: China: Luxin town, Laibin City, Guangxi Province | collected 2019-07-25 | depth 10cm m | reverse complement strand
TTCTATGATGCTAGGATGTACCATAAGCTTCCCTCCTTAATGTATCTATATTGTGAAATAATTTATGGTTTTTGGCAGTAATTTTCGACACTGTTAAATAATGATATTTATCACAGCTGATTATTTTCTGAAAAATAACCGCGGTATGGGATAATTAGGACATGCTGGCTAGCGAAAGACAAGTCGCGGCACTGGTGGGGTTGTTCAAGTCCGGCACCTGCCTTACCTACAAAAAAGGCGAATTTATCATCCGACCGGGAGAGGCGCCAGGCGCCGTTTTTTATATAGACAGCGGTTTGGTCAAAGCTTATAACATCAGCAAATATGGCGAAGAAAATCTGCTTATCATCCGCAAAGACCACGAGATATTCCCTCTTATATGGGCCATAACCGGTCAGGAGCGGGAAATCATTTACCAGGCTATGGCCCCGACGGTTGTCTGGCGTATCAGCCCTCAGACCTACCTGTCATATCTGCATAACCATCCGGCGGCTATGCCGCCGCTGCTGGACATGGTGACCGAAATGTACCGTATCCACTCCGAACGGCTGCTAAACCTTGAATATCGGACGGTCCGGGAACGACTTATATCATTCCTGCTGACCATGTCCAATCGCTTCGGAAAGCAGAGCGATGAAGGGGTAGTGATAGAAGTGCCTTTAAGACATCAGGATCTAGCCAGCTCTATCAATGCCAGCCGCGAAACCGCCAGCCGAGAAGTCTCAGCTCTGGAGCGCAAAGGCCTGATAAGCAATAAGAATTCTTTCATCGTCTTAAATGACGTCGAGAAATTACAGGAATATTTATAAAAGTTAAATGACGGCCACAGGGTAAAAATCCTGGTGGAGGTAGGGGTGGCCCGCTGTTAGCGGGCCACCCGCTCCGTTATCTCGCAATTGTCTCCTTCCTAGATCAGTCCACAGGCGCGCGCCGTGTTCGGCCATGGGTAGAACCCGCGGCCCGAACGGTACGCCCTGACAGACGCCAAGACTTGCGCCCAGACCGGCCAATTATCGGCCGTGCCCCATTTACTGACGAAATCGCTTCCGTAACTTGACTGGAAGCGTCTGTCCATCTGCAGGCCGCCGTAGTAACCATTGCCGGTGTTGGCGTCCCAGGATCCTTCGTAGTGATGGATGCAGGTGAACGCTCGCAGCAAGGACGAACTGCCCCACGTTTCAGCTAGGTCCTCCGCTTGGCGGCGGGCTGTAACGAATTGGAGTTCGATGTTGCCGCTGGCCTGGAGGCTTCGCTGAGATACAGCTATTCCTAGCAGCTGCCTGTAGATCCCAGCCTGCTGATGGTAGGACTTGGTTTGCTGGACCATGTAGCGCTTCGCTTTGGCGTGCAGGCGCCGGGAAAGGACTTTGGTCTTTCCCAGTACCTGCCTGGCGTAGGCGATGCTTTGGGTATGAAGGGCGAGACTGCTGAAACGCTTGCGCTTCTGCCCTACTACGGTCTGCCAGTGCCAAGCCAACTTGCGGTACTGTCGGATCTGGCGCTTGGTGTCTTGTAACGCTCCCATCTGCAAGGCGTGATACGCCGGAGTCGTCCACTCTGTCACCAGGACCGGTACAGACGAGGGGTCTGTCGGTGAGGTGATAGGTGGATCGCCCATAGCCGGCGTGCAGCACACGATCGTCAAAAGGGTAGCCAAGACAGCGATCTTGATTGTGTTGCGAGCGAACAGGATGATTTGTCCTTTGTTAGCTTACAGAGCGACGGGGACTAACTCACCCGTTTGTACTGCTAAGCCACAGGATTGAGAGACTGTCGAGCCACTCAGTTATGAGTGAAAAATCTCTATGTCCGAGCCCCGTAAATTTGGCGTAGGCGCTGCCTACTCTCTACGACGCATATTTTCGGACCGGCCCTGTAGCCGTCATTCATAAAAATAGCACCCAACACCTTAAAAGTCAATGCATAAACATTTTAAACGGACTTACGCAAGAGGTAAAAGCGCTCCAGATTGCCTTTTTCACCAGCCACTTGGCTGTCGGCCTTAGTCGTGATTACGAAATATGGTTTTACCCATTGCTCGAAGTCCTTGAGTATCTTACGTCTGATCGAATCATTCTTGATAACACCTTTGTTGACGTCTTTGGCAGACGACTCGAACTGGGGTTTGACCATAGCTATCACTTGGGTACTCTTGCTAATGATTTCTGAAACGTGGGGTAGCACTTGCCGCAGGCTGATAAAACTAAGGTCGATGACTACGATATCCGGTGTCACGGCCGGTCTAAAATCCCTGATGTCGGTTTTTTCGTGCAGCTCTATCCGATCATCGGTCAGCAATGACGGATGAAGCTGCTGCGTACCGACATCTACGGCGATGACGGATCTGGCGCCGCGCCGCAGGGCGTAATCTGTAAAACCGCCGGTGCTGCTGCCGGCGTCCAGCACTACTTTATCTTTGAAATCCAATCCGAGCCCCTGCGCCACACTGGCCAGTTTGAGCGCGGCGCGGCTGACGTATTGCTCGTCCTGCTCTACTTTCAGCTGATCATCGTCAGATACCAAAATACTTGACTTGTTAAGTATTTTGCCGTTAAGTCTGACTTTGCCTAATTTGATATAACTTTCGGCCTGACTGCGGCTGACCACTAATCCACGCTTGGCTAGCGCCACGTCAGCCCGCTGCTTCATTAATTCAGCTCCTTCTTATACAGCATTGTCCTATGGCCTTTATCCTTATGCATTATGGCGATGTGATTTATGGTTAGTCTCTGGTTTTTGGCCAGACCGGCCTGGTGGACCGGTTTGATGGTGACGTGTGGCAGGTAGGTTTCATAAACGAATTTACTGGGCACAGTAACGCCTCTGGATTGCAGGCTGTACATCAGCTGGAAATGCAGGGCCCTGATCACTCCGGCCGGTTTTATCAGCCTGACGATTATATTGCGGGTGGCGCGAAACCGGGCTTCTTTATCCACCACTGCCTGGATAGGCTTGGCTTCAGCCGCTACCTCATCAACCGCTTCTTTTATCATGGGCAATGGCGTGTCAAACGGGAACGGCGGCACTAATGTCAGATGCTGCGGCGATCGCTTAGTACTCTCGCCTACTTCCCTGGGCTCGGTCAGGTACGCCAAATAGACGTACTCGCTGGTCTTACTTGGTCCGTTCACGATACGCGCCTGTCGCGGTATCCACCGATATTATGTCGCCGGTCTTGATAAACGCCGGTACTTTCACTGTGATTCCGGTTTCCAGCCTGGCGTCTTTGGTGATGGCGCTGGAAGTATCACCGCGCACGGCGTTTTCAGTGTAGGCCACTTTAAGCGGCACGTTCTTGGGCAGCTCCACGCTGATTATCCGGCCGTCAAAGTACTGGGCCGTGACGTTATCGCCTTCTTTCATAAAACCAGCTTTGTCTTCCATGACATCGGCATCCAGTTCCGATTGTTCGTAATTGTCAGGGTCCATAAAGTAAAACTTAGACCCGTCGTTATACAGGTATTGCATCGTACGGTTGGACACGTCGGCGTTTTCTACTGCGTCATTGCCGTGGAAAGTCTTGGCCAGCACCTTACCGTCCACCAGGCTTTTGATTTTGACATTCACCGTCGATCCGCCGCGGCCCATGACCTTCTGGCTATATTCGATAACCCGGTACGGTACGCCGTCCAGCTGGAAGATAGTTCCTTTGCGTAGATTAGTAATCGATAATGCCATCAAATTACTCCGTTTTTAATAAGCGCTTCGGCCGCAACTGTCGTAAGTTCGCCCAGGGCTTTTGCCCGCCTTAAATCACGTTCAGTCATCGGTTCACCGTCTATAAAAAGCTCATAAGTAATGTCGATCGGCAGCTGAAGCAAAAATATATCCGCTTCGGTGAGGATTTCTTGGCCGTTTCTTTCGGATATAACGCATATGCCTTTTTGCGAACTAAAGGCGCTTGCATCGAAACTTAGCCCCGACTCTTCTTCTAACTCACGGCGAGCCGTGTGACGCAAAGACTCATCCTGCTTCTCATCAAACTGACCGCCATATAGACCCAGTTTATTAACTTCGCCGTTATTTATTACCGGTTTGCGCCGGTGCATGACAAAATACTCAGGATGGCTTATTATCGTCGCTCCAACTTTGGTTTCTTTCATCTCAAATCCGCCTTTACCTGATCCAGCTGGGCCGTCAAATGCGCCACATCTACCGGTCCAAAGACGCTATGTTCGCTGGCCCTCAGTATCCGGTGTTGGGCCTGTTCCAGCCACTTCTTGGCTGATTTGGCGTTGTCCAGCTGCTCGTCCCGCATCTCGGACAGCTCGTAATCCAGCGCGTAAAGCTTGGCGTCGCTTAAGAACTGCCGTAATTCCTCTACGGCTTTGCGGCCTTTCTCGTTTACCTCGTCCCAATCGGTCTTACGCAAAATCATATTCACCTGGGTATCGATTTGCTTGACCAGGCCGCTGGGCGAATAACTAGCCATTGGCCACGAAAGGTAAAAGCGCGATGTGGCGGGCACGCTTGATGGCGCGGGCCAGCTGGCGCTGCTTGCTCTCGGTCAGGCCGGTCTTTTTACGCGATTCTATCTGTCCGTATTGGTTGACGTAGCGCTGCAAGGTCTTAAAGTCCTTGTAGTCAAAAAAGGCTACGTCCGTTCTGTTCTTAAAAATCTTTGCCATTATACTCCTTAAAATGGGATGTCGTCTAAGTTGATCGGTTCATCGCCGATGTCCTCTATCACGACGTCTTCGTCTTTCTTGCTTGATGATTTCTTGGCGGCTGGTGCTGGGGTCTGGTCCATATCATCGGCCGGAGCGCTGCCACCACCGCCACCTGGGCCGCCCAGGAAGGTGACGTCGTTAGCCACAACCTCTACCTTATTGCGTTTCATGCCGTCCTGCTCCCAGCTGCGGCTCTGTAAGCGACCACTTACCAAGGCCGGCCGGCCTTTGCTTAAGTACTGGGCTACCCTTTCTCCCAACGGGCCCCAGGCCACGATATCGATGAAGTCGGTGGCTTCGGTCCAGTTGCCGTCGGCGTTCTTATAACTGCGGTTAAGCGCCAGGCTAAAACTGCAGACGCTGGCGCCGTTTGGCGTAGTCCGCAATTCCGGGTCCCGGGTCAGGTTGCCCATCAGTGTTACTTGGTTGAAACTTCGTGCCATGTCTTACTCCTCGTTTGATTCAATTGTACTATTCTTCGTCGTCACTATCTTCTTCGGTCTGGTCACTGCGCTCGGCGGCTTTCTTGGCTTTTTCGGCGCGCTGGGCTTCGGCCTTGGCCATCGCCTTAAGGTCTGGCTTGGTAATCAAAAAGCGGACTATCTCATCCGTGATGTTAAAGGTCTGTTCCACCTTAGCCACAGCTTCTGACGGCATATCGGCCGTGTAAAAGACGTACACCGCGAATTCCTGTTTCTTGATAGTGTAAGCCAGTTTGCGCTTGCCCCAGTTATCGGTTTTAGTATTATTCCCGCCGTTATCGGCGATGATTTTCTTGATGCGGCTTTCGGCCTTTTCCAGATCTATCTCCAGATCAGGATGATAAAGCACCGCTATTTCATAGCTGTTCAATCACAACTCCTTCCTTTGGATTTCGGCCGGGCGCCTGCGGATGCCCCGACCTGAATTAGTTTTTAACTATGTTATTCTACCTTATCCACCCCTGTTAGTCAATGGAATAAAAAAGCCCCGGGGCAGCTGCTCATCTCTGAGCAGCCACCACCGGGGGTGTCCCTATCGCTTATGGGACGCTAGCGCCGAAGATTCCTCTCCGGGATATTGCCAGCCGTAAGCGCGGATCTACAGCTGTGTTACCGAAACGAGTTCCGCCTCTGCCCACTTGCGTCCGTTATGAGTATGACGGGGCCAGCAGGAGTAGAACCACACGGCTTCGACGCCCCGGTCAACGACGACTTTCTTGTCGCTTTCGCGGTGCCATCTTGGATCTCCAAGCATTCGGTACTTGTAAAGCCAGCCGTGCCAGCGGATCTCTACCAGGTCACCCTTGCGAAGAGTAACCAGCTTGTAGAACGGTCCGTGACCGCCGTAGCCAGGAACGTACGTAACGTCGTGGCCGGCGATAACCATGGCCTTACCTTGCCCGGGACGGGCCAGGTAGCCTGGCTGCCAGACCGGTCCCGCGGCCAGCATGGCACTGTCGTTCCCGACGGGCTTGTTATAGATACCAAGCTTTGGGATCGTCAGCAGTGCTGGCGCGGGGGCCGTACTTGCGGAGGTGGCGAAGGCCAGCCCCACGACCGCCATAGCGGCGGTTAGAGCTAGCGTTCTCATCTGTTGCCTCCTAGAGCGTGTTCAACGGGGTAATGACAACGGTCTTGTGCTGCTTGTGATGCCTCACCTTCTTATGGTGCTTCTTGGGCTTGGGGTGATGCTTTTTGGGCTTCACCTTGGGCTTCTTCACCTTCGGCTTGGCCTTCTTGACGACCACCTTGGTTTTGGTCACGATCTTGGTGACCACGACGGTAGTCGGCGGAGCAGCCGGAGTTACTGTCGTCGGTGACGCCGGCGGGCTCGGCTGAGGCGTGGGGCTCGGCGAGGGTGTCGGCTGCGGACAAGGCGTCGGAGGCGTAGTGCCGCCGGTGCACCCGGTGTGGGCCGGGTTGCTCTTGCCGATGCCGTTGTTGCCGTCGCATTCGTAGCCGTTGTTGCCGTCGGACCCGTTGGGCTTCTGACCCTGCGGGTTCTTGTTGTCGGCCTTGCCGACACAGCCGGCGCACGGCTTGCCGTTGGCGTTACCGTTCCCGTTGCCGTTCTGGCTCGGAGAACCGTCGCGCGTCGAGCAGTACGGCCCGCCAGGGCACTGTCCGTTGGCGCCGCCAGAGTTCTGGTCGGCGTTGGACGGCGGCTGCGGGCTGGTGGTGTCCTGCTTTTTCGGCGGGTTGCCGCCCTTGTCGGCCAAAGCCGCACCGGTAAAAATACCGGTCAAGAGCAGTACGACCCCGATTGATCCCATGAGTTTTGTCAAGCTGCGGTGCATGACACTCCTTAGTCAGGTAAGGGGCTGGGCAAAATCTGTAAATCAAGGTGCGTCAGGATGGATGGCCCCTGTTAAGTGGGCGCTCTTCATCACTGAAGCTCGTATATTATATCGCTTTTGCTTAAAAAAGTCAATACTAATACACCCCTGTTACTAAGGAGTGCCACCCCTGTTGGATAGCTTGGAATATACTGTGCTAAAGGAGTTGGCCAGATTGGATATCTCATCTAGCCCCAGAGGTGTCATATCTGACCCATATCTTAGAGGCACGTATAGGAGCAGATTTTTGCTGGAATGAGGCTCGCCGATAATTTCTCCTGAATTGCTGGGACCAGGTTGGACCCACACCTTAAGGTTATCAGTGCTATCGGCGGACACAGGCACAATCAAATCAACCCCAGATTCACTTTCTTCAAGTGTAGTGTGGCGGACCATTAACCCCTGTTCGGACAAAGAGCTTATCAGCTTATGCCTTATCAGCATCTCGCCAAGAGTCAACTTGTCTATCGATGATTTAATGGCATGCAGTCCTTTCGGCTCTTTAACCTGAAGTCTGGCTTGGTAGAATTTCTCCAGCAGATCTTCATATGCCTCGGCCGATCCACCTGATATCTTGTCGTGCCAATCTATGTCAATAAAGACCCTTTTCTTAGCCAGATATTGCAGCCGGTAGGTTTCGCGGGCGGCTTTTTTATCAGCAATATTCCTATAAGGACCGGCTGCCTGGAACCATTCTTCCTTTCGCTTCATCCATTCGACTACGTCTTCAAATGTCTTTGGGTATAACTCCCCAGTTTCCGAAGGTAAAAAAACCGCGCGATTTTCTCGCGCGGAGTGGAGTTCCGAAGAATTTAAAGACGTGATTGACTCTAGTCTGCCTTGAGCCATAGTGTTTTTTGCCTCATCTTTATTTTTCCTTCTTAAGCTTAACTATAGGAACTGGCCGTTAATAATGCAAGCCCTGTAGTAGATTTCGCTCACTACAGGGCTTGCATAAAACTTTTGCTATCGGAGGTCATTAGGAGTACTTTTAGCTTAGCCAGAGGTAAAACACTGGCTTCGGTCTTCCACAATCGATCCGGATGAAAGCGAGGTGAGAGCCTTGAGCAAGGCGAAAGTCGCTAACCTGTACCGCGATAGCCAGCTGTTCCGCAATAGCGTCCTTAGCCTGATTGGCTGGGGTCTGATGTACATGGTCTTCCTGTTTGAGGTGACCCACCTCGACTGGACTAGCCAGCACGCCAAGCTGAGCATCACGCCCATCGGCATCCCCATCGGGATCGCCATCCAGTGGCTGGTTTTCGGCGAGAACATCAAGCAGATCCTCCGACTACGGAATCCCAGGCTGACACTCAAGTGCGGTAGCAAGTGGCTAACCGTCAAGGCGGCGGCATTCCTTGCCAACCAGCTCAGCTACGCCGTAGTACTGCATCAAGTGGGTTTGCCCTACATGGTGGCCTACCCGACTGCCGCTGCGGGGATGAGCCTGGTCTACTTCGCACTAAACCGCCTTTGGGCATTTCGGCTTCCAGAAGTGAAGAAGGCCAAAACGGCGTGAGCCCGGCGCGAGCAATCGCGGTCCGGGCCACGCCGCTCTTTTTATAAAACCTTACTCATCGGGCATGTCGTCGTAGACATCGCCGCCGGCATCACCCACATCGGCCGTCGCCATGGCTGGTTCGCCGCCGCCAAACACTTCGTCGGCGCTGCTGACCAACACCTCTCGCGGGCGGTTAGTACCGTCGCTCATAGCGATGATTCCCCGTTCCTCCATGACATCCATCAGGCGGCTGGCCCGGCCGTAGCCGACCCGCAGCTTACGCTGTAATAAGCTGGTGCTGGCCTTGCCGGCCGCGCACACTACGTCAACTGCGTCGCGCAGGGTTTCATCATCGTCACCACTGGTGTCGGTGCTGGCTACTACCCCGCCTTTACCCAGCTGGACCGGCTGGCTGACAACTTCATTATCATAATTCGGCGGCCGCTGGCTGCGCAGGAAGTCGGCTATCTTATTGGTTTCTTCGCTGGTTATCAGGGCGCCCTGGACGCGCAGCGGCCGCGGCGTGTCAGTCGTCTTAAGCAGGCCATCGCCCTTACCCAGCAGTTTCTCGGCGCCGCCCTGGTCTAAGATGATGCGGCTGTTGGTCATATCCTTGACGGCGAAAGCGATCTGGGCCGGTACGTTGGCCTTGATTATTCCCGTTACGATGTTGGCATCCGGTCGCTGGGTGGCCAGTACCAGATGGATACCGGCCGCCCGGGCCTTTTGGGCGATGCGGGCGATCAGGGCTTCTACATCGCGGCTGGCAATCATCATCAGGTCGGCCAACTCGTCAATCACGATGACGATGTGCGGCATGCCTTCTTCTTTCTTCATGGCGTTGTAACCCTGGATATCACGCTGCTTAACTTCGGCGAAAGTCTTTAAGCGGCGTTCCATCTCGGCCACCGCCCATTTAAGGGCGCTGATGCACTTTTCCGGTTCCGTGACTACCGGGGCTAACAGATGAGGTATATCTTCGTAAGGCGCCATTTCCACGTGCTTGGGATCTACCAAAATAAGCTTAAGATCAGATGGTGCATTGCGATATAAGAAGCTGGCCAGCAGCGCGTTGATCATTACCGACTTACCGGACTTGGTCTGACCGGCAATCAGCAGGTGCGGCATTTCTTCCAGGTCGGCGACGATCGGATCGCCGGCGATATCTTTGCCTACCACGAAACTCAGGGCTCCCTTACTGGCCGCCCATTCTTCACTGGATAGCAGTCCGCGCATCGTTACGGTGGCCGCCCGGCGGTTAGGAACTTCTATGCCGACGGCCCGCTTGCCGGGGATCGGCGCTTCCATGCGGATGCTGGTGGCGGCTAAGTCAAGCGATAGGTTGTTTTCCAGAGCAGTTAGCTTAGTTAGTTTTACCCCGGTTGGCGGCCGCAGCGTGAACTGAGTAACCCGCGGTCCGATGTTGGCGCCTTCTATCTCTACATGGATGCCAAAGTTGGCGTAAGTATCCTTGATAATCTGGGCGTTGCCCTTTACGTCGCCGGCGTCGGCCTTGTCTTGTTTATTGCTTAACAGGTCCAGCGACGGGAACTGCCAGTCCGGGTCCTTGGCGGCGGTCAAAGCTGCTTGCTGGACCGGCGCCATCTTTTCGGCGCTGGCTTTAGCCAGCCCCAAGCGGGCCGGAGCCGGATTATGCTCTACCGGGACGCCTTCCTTAAGCTGGAACTCCGGTTCTGTCCCCAGCTTGCGCTTCAGTGACCCCAGATCTTCAGAAGAATCTTCGCCGGCTTCGTGAGGTTCGCGTTTAAACAGTTTAAGCAGCGCCCGCGGTTCGATAGCGAAGGTGAACAACACCGAAAACACGGTCAGCAGCAGGAATACGAATGACGCCAGGAACTTGCCGAGTGAATTAGCCAGCAGATTGCCCACAGCCATTCCAATATGGCCGCCGTGGCCGCCAGTAAAGTTACCGCTGGCGTCAGTAGTGATAAACATCGTATGGAACCAGCTGGACATAAACACCAGCAGGCCGATGGTGCCGATCATATTGGGTAGCGGGATGCGCTGTTCTTCGTTAATGAATTTCATTAATCCCAGATATATAAGCGCCAGCGGCGCGGCAACCGTGGCGGCGCCCAAACCCCACCAAAAACCGTGCCAGACATTATGCGGCAGCGGCGCGCTTATGAAAGCCCCGAATAATAAGATGACGCCGAAGATAATCAGCCCGACAGCGGCAACGCTGCGCCAGAAGGCGCCGTATTTTTTTTCTGGTTTTTCGGCTTTTTTGGGCGGCCGGCCCCGTTTTGCTTTTTTGGCCATGCTAAATAATTATACCCCTTAACGCTAAAGATAAAACAGATTATAGCGTTGTAGTAATTATAACACGTTTATGCTTATCGTGTCAAGTTAGGCTAAGCGGCTTTGCGGGGGTGACTGGGCTTGCCATAGTTCGAATAGACACTCCAGGCATCAGTGAAAGCATCTGATGCAGTTGGTATCGGAGGATGTTCTATTTTGCCGTCCCTTTGGACTTCTACTTCAACTCGATGTACGCCGGTAAGACCGGCGGCCTTAAGAACTACTTCCCCGTCTTCTATCTGACGCCGGGCGATTTCATGAAGAACAGCTGGGTTTTCGGGTGTTTTATTCATTTTTTTGTTTTTGGATTAACGTGTCGTATTATAACACGCTTATGCTTAATCTGTCAAGTTTAGGCCGCTGCCTGGGCAGCATAGGCATAAGGATGTCTATAGGCATCTAGGGCTTGATCGTGTGGGACTTGTAATTCGAATGGTAAACCTTCATTACCGTTGGGCGTGACCGTAACTAGCATCACTTCTTTACTTACAAAATACAAACCTACGACGTTAGCCGCGTCCGAGCGCAAATCAACCTCTCTGGCATTTTCAGCCAAGGAGCTATGTTCCCTGTCCAGCTGCCTTAGGGTCGCCCGGCCTTCTAGCTCACTAACCATGGATATTTGTTCACCCATTTTGTTTACCTTTCTTTTTATGGTTTGTCTTTAGACCAAAAAAGCCCCTTGGTGGGGCTTCGATGAGGTATTTATTTTAACCTAAATACTACATCAAGCCCCGCCTGGGCTTAATGGGTGTAATGAGGTTGATAAACCTGCTCATGCGCCTCATTACACTCTCCTTATGCTTATCTGTCAACAGTAAAAGCTGTGATTAATCTGCGGCTGGTTCGAGATCGGAGCGTTCTTTTATCTTATAGAGGTCTTTGTTCCAAAGGGCGCTGACAGCCAGCTGTTCAAAGTCGATTTCCCCGAAACAGTTTTCGAACTGGTAGTTTATGAGTTCAATCGCGTTAGCCATTATTCTCCTTTTTGCCCACCACTTTTTATTTTTCGCTTACGTTTTAATTACATATCTTATTTGACTTTCAGTCAAGAATAAAAAATGTGATTAACTATAACCATGGAAAGG
>JACZCU010211492.1_pt1 | contig 11902 bp, 7 predicted proteins | sample 8641851 | NCBI WGS metagenome assembly JACZCU01 (sample SAMN15324605, study PRJNA640507) | soil metagenome | isolation source: monocropping sugarcane control | place: China: Luxin town, Laibin City, Guangxi Province | collected 2019-07-25 | depth 10cm m | reverse complement strand
TAAAATTTCTAGAGGGGCGTACGCCCCTCTAGAAATTTTAGGTTAACTTATATATTTACCAGTAACGCTCCTCTTGCCAGGGGTCGGCGTGATTATGGTAGCCGCGTTGTTCCCAGAAACCGGGGCGATCGCGTTCTATGAACTCCAGGCCATCGAGCCACTTGGCGCTTTTATAGAAGTAAAGCTTGGGTACCAGCAGGCGTACAGGGCCGCCGTGCTCAGCTTCCAGGTCTTCTCCATCATGTTTGAGGGCAATCATAACATCATCGTCATCGAGATCGGCCAGAGGTAGGTTCGTTGTGTAGCCTGTCCAGGAGTGGGCCATCACAAATTGGGCGCTGGCTAAAGGCCGGGCGCGCCGTAAAATCTCGCGAATGTGTACGCCTTCCCAGTTATTGTCGTAGCGGCTCCATGTTGTTACACAGTGAATATCGGTGGTCAGGTTTGTACGCGGCAGGGCCAGCAATTCTTCCCATGTCAGCTCAAAAGGATTTTCTACTTTGCCGCTAATTTTCAGCTTCCAGTCCGCTGGTAGCTCCTTTGGTGTGCGCTCGTAGCTCAACACAGGCCATTTCTTTGTCAGATATTGGCCAGGGGGCAGCCGGTCTTGACCATCGGGAAGTTTTTCTATATCTACACGAGATTTTTTACCAAACAATTGCATGCTTATATTGCTCCTTTATCTATAGGCACTGTTCTATGCTACTCTGCTAGTAATACATTGCTTGCTATAAGACGTTTCACGTAAACACGATGGAGAATTTTCAAATGATAGGTGTGGTGTGCAAGTCAAGCCGTACAGTTACCTTTGAGAACGTTAAGATAGCTTTATTTATTCCACAGGTTAATTTTAGTTAGTTGAGCATCTCTCATTGGTACTAACTAACCAGCCACCAACTCCAAATCGTTACTTTTATGCTATTATTGGTCAAATATAACGATATCATAATTGGCGAGGGATACATGAAAATTTCAGAAGAAGCCGTACAACAAACGGATACTATAATCATTGACTCTGTTCAGCCAACTGAACAGTTATTAACCTCGCAAACGATATTTGCTACTCTTTCCCAGTTTTGGAAGGACGTTATTGGCCCTTTTCTGGTTATTCGCTGCCTCTTACTGGTTGTAGGTATGGTGACAATCTACTATATTCTGCCCATTGTGAGTGGTCCATGGAAAGTAGCGCCGTCTGACCGCATCTTACATTTCCCCGATATGTTGGTGCTGATGTGGCAACACTTCGATAGCGGGTTCTATCTTGGTATTGCTCATACTGGGTATGACGGTCCAAATATGCTGCACCGCATGAGTAATTGGGCCTTTTTTCCTCTCTATCCTTTACTCATCCGCCTGGTTGCTCTGCCATTTGGCTCTGATATGGACACATATCGCCTTGCAGGACTTTTCGTAGCTAACTCTGCTGCCCTGGTCGCCGTATTCTATCTTTACAAACTAACCATCCTGGAATTTGGTCGAGCTTCTGCTGCCCGGGCGGTGTTATACCTGGCTCTCTTCCCCATGAGCTTTTATCTCTCAGCCATTTATCCAGAAGCACTATTTCTAGCCCTGGTCGTGAGTTGTATGTACTATACGCGCTTACGTCGCTGGTGGTTGGCCGGATTACTTGGAGGTCTAGCCACGCTCACTCGTCCACAGGGCGTACTCCTAGCAATAGTTGTTGGTTGGGAATACTTAATATTTTTAACTGCTGTTGAAACATCTCAACAACAGGCTAAGGGAGTAGTTGCTAGCATACTAAACTGGCTTTATGCACGTATCACAAGCCTTGCTCGTTCACTGACATCCTGGCGTAACTGGCTTGGCTTCGTCTGGTTAGCTCTTATCCCAGGAGGATTGGTTCTCTTCAGCGTATACTCGAAATGGAAAGTGGGGGCTTTTACAGCTTATTTCATGGTAGAAAAATATGGCTGGGGACGTCAATTGACCAATCCCATCCCTGTAATCCTGCATTATCTCCAACATCCTTCGCCCCCAAACCCTTGGGATTGGAATTTTTACAGTCTGAACATGCTGATTATTTTTACCTTCTGCTTGTTGCTTATACCTATTTTCCGTAAATTACCTTTGAGATATGGTATCCTCACGCTAGCATTTCTCATTATGCCCGTGGCTTCTGGAGAAACAGACAGCGTCGCTCGCTATTATATAGCGGCATTTCCAGTGTTCATGATCATGGCGTGGTGGACTACCAGGGGTAGTCAGGAGCGGCAGGAACGATGGCACAGTTTGATCGTGGCTTCGTTTGCTATCCTACTCTCCGTTGGCATGGTCCTATTTACGCTGAGCATCTACTCAATCTCGTAGGAAGAAGGGCTATCATTATTAGGATGTAAAACAAATCAGGAAGGTGTATTATATAGCAGAGACGTTTTCGTAAGAAGCAACTCTTTGGTTATACTGCTATCATTGTTTACTTACTTGATGCACACGCTGAGGCATGCTCCGGCCCGGTCTATGCATGAATTAGCCGGGCCGTATTGCTTATCTACAACACTAAAGAGGAGAGACTGCAATGGTTATCTTCCTGCTGGCGCTTATCGGTACACTGATTGTTATGGCTATTCTCACGATTGGGCGACTCGGTTTTGGTCGCCGTGAAGCGTTTGATAGGCGTAGATTCATTACCTGGTTTGCCACGTTTTTTGTCGTTAACTATCTCATTTGTCTGGCAATACTCTACCTGTCTGAGCCTGCGTTAACAGGGCCCTTTGGAGGCTGGCAATGGCTACTGTGGCCGTTGACCATCAGCAGTATCGCAAATCTTTTCGCTTTCGCACGACCCGCTCTTGGCGTTTTAGAGGAAGCGTCCGCAGTAAGCCAAGGGCGATCTCGCTCAAGCTCGCCAAAGCAGCTACCTAACAATGCTTCGCGAGGTGCCATTGCCGCTGGTATCTTTGGACTGGCAGTGGCGGCGGTCATCGGTATTGTTGTCAGTGGTTTGATCGTTGTTTTCACCACATGGTTTGATAGCAACGCCAAAGCTCTTGCCAGCATACCTCAGGTGCATATCGAAGCCTCTCCCAAACTGCCGCCGACCGATCCTGCACATATTGTATTAGTAAGTGAGAGTATCGCGGCCTACAAAGGGCAGCAGGTGCTTGGTTCCAATGGCCAGAATCTGGGCTCGACTTACGGTATTGACCCTGCTAGCTATACGTTACAGTCGATCAACCATCACCTCTACTATGTTGCTCCGCTCAGCTATAACAACATCTTTGCCAACTTTGCCAGCCCCACTACACCCGGCTTCGTCGTTGTTGATGCCGAGGACCCGCAGCAGATACCTCAACTGCATACAGAGCATGGTGCCTCGCTCGCATACCTGCCAGGAGCGATTTTCAACCAGGATCTCCTGCGTCACGTCTATCTGAGTGGGTATACATATGGCAAACTTGTTGATCCTACCCTGGAGCTTGACGACAGCTTTCATCCCTACTGGACCATTTCATTGATGCAACCCAGCCGTGGCTATACCGGCGATGTTTTGAGCGAGGTGCTTATCGTCAATGCTCACACGGGTGAAATCAAGAGCTATAAACCTCAGAATGTGCCAATCTGGGTGGATCGTGTGATGCCTGCCGATACCGTGACCCAATACCTGGATTGGTGGGGACTATATCATGCCGCTCCCTGGTTCAATCCCTCCGGTATGGGCCAGCAAACGCCTGCCAGCGATCCCCAATTACTCTATAACAAGGTCGATGAACCCGTCTGGTTGATACCTATGACCTCGTCATCTTCGAATGACCAGTCCAGTACAGGCGTTTTCCTGTTTGACACACATAAAAATGAGGGGCACTTCTATCCTCTGGCAGGGCTGGGGATTGGTAGCAATGTGCAGAGCACCTTTCAATCAACCAGCAAAAATATTCGTAACTATAGCGTAGCGAGTATCCAGTTGTATCAGATCTTTGGCACACCCACCTGGATAGCCATCTATGTGCAAAGCTCTGGCAACGGAGGCTTTCAGTCCGTCGGCGTTGTTGATGCGCGTAACCTGAATGCGAGTAATGTTCAATACGAAGCATCGTTTCCACAGGCATTGCAGGATTATCAACAATGGCTTACGCAACAGGGGAATGGTGGCAACAATCCTAGTGGTACCAGACAAATTACCTTGACCGCGAAAGTGCTGCGTATATCATCGGTCCAGCAAGGCAACAATACCGTCTATTATATTCAACTTGCGGGCCAAAGCGTCATCTTTACCGCGAACCTGTCCCTATCTCCGAAACTGCCACTGGTTCAGCCCGGTGATATAATCAAGGGCGTATATGAGAATACGGGAGGGACTGTGGTAAACCTTATGACTTTTGACGATCTTAGTATCAACCTTGGAGGTACTCCGACACCCGTTACAAAGGGAACACCTACCCTGACACCTACACCTAGCCCAACGGCTAAACCTTAACAACAACCTGGGCAGTGGCCAGTAGAACCACCAGTATCGAAGATATACAGTGCTACTTCTGGTTGATGCCCAGGTCAATCCGTACCCCTTGAGGGTAGCAGGTCACAAGGGAGATATGCATGGCCCACTACTTTACCCGCGAAGAAGCTGAAGCTTTATTACCGCAGGTATCTGTAATCCTGCGTAAAATACAGGACGGCCGCAAGTCCATGCAGCAAACCCAGGAAGAACTGTATGACTTACGTCTACAGGCAGCAGGCAACGGCCATCATTTGCATGAGCGTATCGTGAAGGCACAGCGAGATCTAGCCTTGCAGGCTCAAATGTTGCGCAAACTGTCTGACGAATTAGACACTTTCGGTTGTGTGCTGAAAGACCCTGATAAAGGCTTAATTGACTTCCTCAGCCTGCGTAATGGCCGCGAAATCTATCTATGCTGGTATTTAGGAGAGGAACGTATCAATTTCTGGCATTATCTCGACACTGGCTTTGCTGGTCGTCAGCCATTATAAGTTCTGAGTATTGTTGCATGATCACTATCAAAGATGCTTTAGAGAAGGGAACAGCGGCCCTTACCGATGCAGGACAAACGCCCAAACCGAGATTAGATGCCCAGGTGTTGTTAAGTTATTTATTAGGCGTCGAGCGGACCGCGCTCTATACATATCCTGAACGCTTACTCACAACTGAGCAAGAGCAGCAGTTTTTCCAGTTAATCGAGCGGCGCAAGCTGGGAGAGCCAATCGCCTACCTCACCGGTCATAAAGAATTTTTTGGTCTTGATTTTCTTGTTGATAGACGTGTATTGATTCCCCGGCCGGAGACAGAGCTGCTCGTCGAGGCCGCTTTGAGCATCATTCAGGATCGCCTGGCAAATGGGCGCGTGCCTGTAGTCGCTGACGTTGCCACTGGTTCTGGCATTATTCCCATTACCCTGGCTGTGCAGGAACCTCGTCTCCCCTACCTCTATGCAACTGATATTTCTAATGATGCCCTCACTGTTGCTCGCCTCAATTGTTCACGTCACGCTGTTCAACAACGTGTACGCCTGTTGCATGGCGATCTTCTTGCTCCTTTGCCAGAGCCCGTCGATCTGCTTACGGCTAATTTGCCCTATGTGGGCATCGAGGAGATAGAAGTGCTCGCTCCCGATGTACATACCTACGAACCACACCTGGCTCTTTTTAGCGGCCCACAAGGTCTGGATCATCTGCGTCGCTTCTTTACGGAAGCACAACAACCTGGTAAGCTAAGGACAGGCGCTGAAATGTTGTTGGAGATTGGCTATCAACAGCAGGAACCGCTCAGGCACCTCTTGTCTGAGCTATGGCCGCAAGCAACAGTCACATTCACAAAAGACTATGCCGGGTGGGATCGTCTATTAAAGATTTCATTAGAGAAACCCGCTTGACTTATCCAGTGTATAGTCATGGCCAGGGCAAAGGAGAGAAAGATTGTTTGGCAAGCAGGCAATAATAGTAGTAAGTAAGACTGTTTTATATGTTCGCAGACTTATGTATCCAGGGTTACTGGTGACTATGATAAACGTGCTATTGATTTGCGTTTTCTTAGATAGAAGCTTATAATCGAACAACAACATGGAGATGAATATGAATACATTTCCATGTTGTAGCGGTAAAACGATAATCCTAACAGGGCAGGAGCATACTTTATGGTTCAAGTTGGCATCACCTCCATTCCGCTAATGTTGCTCATCCCTCTTCTGCTTCCAGATGCCGTCATATTAGTTATTGGTGCAGCATGTGCATTCGCATTTACTTACTTTCTTACATTTGGTGTACGTGCCTTCTGTTATAAAGTGGGATGGCTTGATCACCCAGCAACACGTAGAGTGCATGTAAGAGCTGTACCTCGCCTGGGTGGAGTCGCGATGTTTGTGGCTTTTGTGTTTGTTTCGCTGCTCTTTTACACTCCAGGCTCTGCAAATGAAGTTATTATATACTGGTTACTGCTCGCGGCGGCGGCGCTGATGGTTGTGGTTCATGCCTATGATGATATTTTGGGTTTGAAACCATGGCCAAAATTATTGGCTCAAACCATTGCCGTCGTAATTGTGCTTGGTCCCTGGGGTGGGGTATTTCATGGGATACTCTTATTTACCTTCAATAATCCCTTTGGTAGAGAAATAATGCAGCCCGGGTTGCCCTGGTATCTTCAGCCTACACTCTTCCTCTTTATCCATCCTCCGTCTCCTCTCGTCCAACCAGGTATCACCTTCCGGGCTATTCCTGCTATTCTGCTGACATGGTTCTGGACGGCGGGTATGATGAATACGGTCAACTGGATCGATGGTATGGATGGCCTGGCAACGGGTGTGGTTGGCATTGCTGGCCTCTTCATTACCTTGATAAGCTTTATTTTGCAGCAACAGAGCATAGCCGTGCTGTCTGCGATCTTCACCGGAGCTGTACTGGGTTTTCTGCCGCACAACTGGAATCCTGCCAAGATTTTCATGGGCGACACAGGTGCCATGTTTCTTGGTTTAGGTCTGGCGGTACTCTCGATTATGGGAGGCGCAAAACTTGCCCTGGCCTTGATGGTCCTGGGCGTGCCTATTCTTGATGTGGCAGTCGTCATCATCAACCGTATACGGCGACGGCAATCTCCCCTGCATTATGACAAAACGCACCTACATCATCGCCTCATGGCCACAGGCCTGAGCGTCAAACAAATCTGCTGGGTGATTTATGGCCTGTCTTTTGTCTTTGGGTTATTGGCGCTCATGTTGTCAGGTATCCACTATGCCCACTTCTATAAGTTAGTGGGAGTTGTCCTGGTTGGGGTGACCATGGCCGCGATGATTGCCTGGATAGACTACCGCCAACGCAAGCGCGGTGTACGTATCAAACTGGGCGGACCTGAGCCTACGCCAGCTCCAGGCAATGGGCAAGGAAATGCCCCTGCTGCTAACGGCGATAGTATGTACAATACCGGCGCTGATGAGCGGACGGAGGCAAAGGAAGTTAGCCAACCACGGCAGGATGTGCTGGATGCCGGGGAAGTGCAGACGCAGACGCCTCATTGAACATACGCTTGAGGAAATGGCCGGTAAATGATTGTTCATTCGCAGCCACATCTTCGGGCGTGCCCTGGGCAATGACCTGTCCACCAGCGTCACCACCCTCAGGGCCCAGGTCGATTAGCCAGTCAGCGCTCTTAATAACATCCAGGTTATGTTCGATAACGATAATCGAGTTGCCAGCGTCGACCAGGCGTTGCAGGATGTGCAGCAGGCGCTCCACGTCGGCAAAATGCAGTCCCGTGGTCGGTTCATCCAGGATATACATTGTGCGGCCCGTTGCGCGGCGGGCAAGTTCCGTTGCCAGCTTGACGCGCTGAGCTTCACCGCCAGAGAGCGTCGTAGCGGGCTGGCCCAGGCGCATATATCCTAAGCCGACATCGTTCAGTGTTTTCATCTTGTTGGCAATCGAGGGCACATTGGCGAAGAAGGACGTGGCCTCCTCTACAGTCATATCCAGCACATCGGCAATACTTTTGCCCTTGTAATGGATCTCCAGGGCCTCACGGTTGTAGCGTTTGCCTTTACACACCTCACAAGGCACATAGACATCGGGCAGGAAGTTCATCTCAATCCTCACAATACCCTCGCCTTTACAGGCTTCGCAACGTCCACCCTTGACATTGAAGGAGAAGCGGCCAGGTTGATAGCCACGTATCTTTGCTTCTGGCACCTGCGCGAACAATTCGCGAATACCGGTGAATGCATTGGTATAGGTGGCGGGGTTGGAGCGTGGAGTACGTCCAATCGGCGACTGGTCGATATCAATAACCTTGTCCAGGTATTGCAGGCCTTCAATGCTATCGTGATCTCCCGGCTTGTCATGGGCCCGGAAGAAGGTATGAGCCAGCTTGCGATACAGGATATCGGTAATCAGCGTGCTTTTGCCTGAGCCGGAGACACCTGTTACCACAACAAACTTGCCCAGGGGAATATCCACTGTAACATTTTTCAGGTTGTTCTCGCGTGCTCCCCGCATCGTCAGGGCATAACCATTACCATCTCTGCGCTGCGGAGGAAGCTCAATGCGGCGGCGGCCTGACAGGTAATCTCCGGTTAAGGATTGCAGGTTGGCAACAATATCGTCAAAAGTACCTTCTGCTACTATGTGGCCCCCGTGCTCACCCGCACCTGGACCGATATCAATAATATGGTCGGCGGCGCGCATGGTGTCCTCGTCGTGCTCCACCACCAGCAGAGTATTGCCGAGATTGCGCAGGCGCACCAGTGTTTTAATCAGGCGTTCGTTGTCGCGCTGGTGCAGCCCGATGCTGGGCTCGTCGAGAATATAGAGAACGCCCATCAGTCCCGAGCCAATCTGGGTTGCCAAGCGAATACGCTGTGCCTCACCACCTGAGAGACTGGCAGCAGCGCGATCCAATGTCAGGTATTCCAGGCCAACATCGACGAGAAACTGCAGGCGCGCGCGAATCTCTTTAAGTACCTGGCGCGCAATGATACGTTCTCTTTCGCTTAAGGTTACCTGCACCAGTGGTTCACCTGGATCAATCTTAGCCAGCGGGTCGCTTTTAATGGGAACCCCGTTGCCATTTTTCTTTTTACCATTGCCGTTGAGCACGGGTGCATTGATGGGCATGGCGACAGGGAGTGCCAGTGACTCAGACTCCAGCTCCTGGAAAAAGCGTTGTGCCAAGACAATTGAGAGACGTGTCACCTGTACGACGTTGCGGCCTCCCACAGTTACAGCCAATGCTTCTGGCTTGAGGCGCGCACCATGACAGTCGGGGCAGATACGCGCCGACATGTAGCCCTCTATCTCTTCGCGGATGCCTTCGCTTTCGGTCTGCTTGTAACGGCGATCCAGGTTAGGAATGACCCCTTCAAAGTTGATAGTGTAGTTGCGGGTACGCCCATGTTGAGGCGTATAACGTATGGTGAGCTGCTCTGGTGTGCCATACAACACCTTCTGACGCTGCTCTGCGGTCAGATCGCGCCATGGTGTATTAAGGCTAAAATTATACTTCTGGGCCAGGGCCTCCAGGATCGAGGAGTGCCACTGGCTGCCATTGACCACTTTGCTCCAGGGGGCAATTGCTCCTTGCAACAGGCTTAATTCAGGATGTGTGACCACCAGCTCGGCATCGATCTCCTGTTGCGTACCCAGCCCTGTACAGGTAGGGCAGGCTCCATGCGGGCTGTTGAAGCTAAACGTGCGTGGAGCGATCTCCGGCAGGCTGATGCCGCAATAGACACAGGCCGCTTTTTCTGAGAAGAGTATTTCTTCACCGTCAACGATCGAAACCAGTACCACACCGCCGCCTAACTTCAGGGTTGTCTCCAATGAGTCCGCCAGCCTCTGGCGGAAGGCTGGATCAACCTCTGGCTGCGTGGCTTCCGCTACTGTTTGCGTTTCATGCTGACCGCCCGGGGCTGCCTGCTGTTCGGCATTAACATCGTAGAGTGCGGGACGCTCGGCTACTTTCTGCAACGCGGGCCGTTGAGAGGCAAAAGGAGTTGCAGCACTTTCAGGAGTAGCAAGAGTAGTGGGTGTAGTGGGTCGCTGACCTTTGCGGATAATCAGACGATCAACCACGACTTCGATGGTATGTTTTTTCTGTTTGTCCAGGTCGATTTCGTCGCTCAATTCAACGATTTTGCCATCGACGCGCATACGCACATAGCCAGAGCGGCGCATCTCCTCAAAGATATTTTTGTATTCACCTTTGCGCCCCTGTACAAGTGGTGCAAGCAACATAATGCGCGAACCTTCGGGGAGATTGAGGACGGCGTCAACAATCTGCTGGATGGTCTGCTGACTTACCTCGCGACCACAATTGGGGCAATGAGGATGGCCGATGCGTGCATAGAGCAGGCGCATATAGTCGTATATTTCGGTGACTGTACCAACGGTTGAGCGGGGGTTATGCGTAGTTCCCTTCTGGTCAATAGAGATAGCAGGAGAAAGACCGTCGATGTGGTCGACGTCTGGCTTCTCCATTTTATCCAGGAACTGGCGGGCATAGGCTGAAAGCGACTCAACATAGCGACGCTGCCCTTCAGCGAAGATGGTGTCGAAGGCCAGGCTGCTCTTGCCAGAACCGGAAAGGCCTGTGATTACTACGAGCTGATCACGTGGTATGGTAACATCAATATTTTTCAGGTTGTGTTCGCGAGCACCACGTATTACAATTTTATCTTGAGGCATACAACTGGACCACCCATCCCACAAGTTCGTAGCCCACAGGGCACCTCTGGATGTCTGTGAGCTACAACTTGTTGATACAAACGTTCGATATGACTTATTATACAACAATACAATGCCAAAGAACAGTTATCTGAGTAGCTATTCCTGGCGTAAGTTGGTTGTGGAGCGCAATACAGCGACTTCTACACTAGATAAAACAATTAGCATGATAGGCTTTATTTCCTAGGGAACTCTTTGTGTCAGGATGGGCTATAAACTATATAAATCCGTACCTCTTCAGGTCCCCTCCTGGGTTGACTGCTCAGTGCCCGCTGCACTCCCACTAGGAAGTCACCGAAGGTGGCGAGACGACCGGAATAGTTACATAAATCCATAGCCTGATGCGAGAACTGCTTCTTGCTTCTCTGCACATCATCTGGTACAGTTCAATTACACAGCGCAAATTATAGGTGCATATGGAGAGATGCATGAACATTGAACTTGATTTTGAGAAACGTTATCGTTTAGTACGTGAAATAATAGAGACCATTGTCCTGACTATGCTGATGTTTTTAGTAATTCGCCTGGCCGTGCAGAATTTTAATATTGAGGGCCATAGTATGGAGCCTAGCCTGCACGATAAGGAACTAATCCTGGTTGATAAGTGGTCCTACCTTTTTCATGCGCCTGTTCGTGGTGATGTAATTGTTTTTGTTGCACCTCCTCATCCGGATCAGGACTACATCAAGCGTATCGTTGCTCTGCCTGGCGATACCATCACTATCAATGACACTATGGTAATTGTAGATGGTGTGAAGCTAAATGAGAGCTATGTTGATCCCAGAAACCAGGGCAATATCTGGGCCACGAAAAATATTTCAAATATGATCGTTCCTCCCGATGATTATTTTGTCCTGGGGGATAATCGTATGGGGAGTTCTGATTCGCGTGACTGGGGATTTGTGCCGCGCGAGAACATTATTGGACGCGCCGCGCTAGTTTACTGGCCGCTTGGGGAGGATAACAATGGTTTCTTACCCAATGTATCTGCCGTGTTTGCAAGTGTTCATCAGGCTGGCATTGCTCCTAACTCTTTGCGCAATGGAGGAATATACAATGTGGATGGTATATTCCTCCTCATTCTGCCGGGCCTGTTTGTTGTCGGCTCACGCAAAGCACGCGCGCGCAAGTTGCAGTATCCTAAAGCGGATCGAAGGGGAGATGGCAGAGGCTGCCTTCATCGTCCCCCGGACGCGGCTGCCTTCATCGTCCCCCGGACGCG
>JACZCU010231581.1_pt1 | contig 11908 bp, 10 predicted proteins | sample 8641851 | NCBI WGS metagenome assembly JACZCU01 (sample SAMN15324605, study PRJNA640507) | soil metagenome | isolation source: monocropping sugarcane control | place: China: Luxin town, Laibin City, Guangxi Province | collected 2019-07-25 | depth 10cm m | reverse complement strand
CTGCGGGAGGGGGGGGGGGGGGGGGGCAAGGGAACCGCATAACGTGGAGCGGGGGCCCCCCACCCCCCCGAACGATGACCCAACAAAACGGGCGGGCGGGGCCCCCGCCGCTCCACGAGACCGCCTACTGCCGAATATCGCGAACGAGCCAGATGCGCTGCGCGTAAAAGTTGGACGTGTTGTTCGTGTTCGACACCTGCACGTCGATCACGTCACCGCGTTCCAGGCCGCTGAGCGACTGGAGCGAGCCGTTGACGTCGATGTTCATGCCGGAGTCATACGAGATCGTGACGAGACTCGAAGTGTTCGAGCCGTTGAAGCCCGAGCGCCACGAAGTCTGTTCGAGTGTGATCGTGCGATTCGAGGTGTTGATCGAACGCACGGTGCCGCGGATCGTTGCGTAGTTGCTGCTCGACGATCCGATCGAGCCGTTGTCGCTGATGCTGCGCGTGACGGTGATGTCCTGCGCGCTCACGCGGCCGTTGCCGAGATCGCTGTAGCGCACATCGATCTCATCGCCAACTTCGAGATCCGTCGCGCGATACGTCGAGCCGTTGAAGTAAACCGGGGTGTTCGTACCGTACTGAACGATCACGTTCGAGCCGTAGCTGCGCGCGACTTCGATCGTGCCGTTACGCGTATCGATGTAGCGTATCGTGCCGCGGATCGACGAGCCGTAGCCGCTGTTCGACGGATAGTTCGAGCCCGAGGTCATGCCGCCGGCGTTGTACGTCACGTTCATCGATTCGGCGACGAGCGTGCTGCCCTGCTGATCGACGCGCACCGTCACCTGGTCGCCGCGCTCGAGATCCTGCGGACGATACGAGCGGCCCTGCCACTCGACCGAGGTCTGATCGTCGTAGTACACGCGAACCGTGCTGCCGTTGCTGCCGCTCTGCAAATACGAGCCGTTGTAGCCGCTCACGTTCGTGAGCCAGATCGAACGGCTGCTGGTGTCGACGGAGTCGACCGTGCCGGTGATGTTGTACGTCGAATTGTTGTTGCCGCCACCGAGGACGTCCCCGAGTCCGCCGGATGAACAGGCGCCCAGGAACATCACTGCTAAGACTGCTGCAATCAGTGATTTAGTCGGGTTCATAGTGTCTTCTCCCGACGGTTCCTAGGAGCAGAAACTATGCCGGTTGAGAGGCCGCGAAACGAGCGAAATGTCGCACGTTTTGTTCGGTCCGCTCACATGGATCGGTGATCGTTCGCACGCCGTGAAAACTTTCACAGCGTGAAAACTTTCACAGCATGAAAAAGCCTCACATCGTCATCCTCGGTGGCGGGTTCGGCGGGTTGTATGCAGCCCGCTCGCTCGCCAATGCTCCCGTCGACATCACGCTCATCGATCGCCGCAACTTTCATCTCTTCCAGCCGCTGCTCTATCAGGTCGCGACCGCGGCGTTGAATCCGGCGGACATCGCCGAGCCGATTCGCTCGATTCTGCGCAAGCAGGACAATGTGCGCGTCGTGCTCGCGGAAGCGAGAGCGGTGCATCCCGATCGCAATGTCGTCGAGACATCCGAGGGCGACATCGCGTACGACCAGCTCATCGTCGCGACCGGCGCAACGCATTCGTACTTCGGCAACGACGAATGGGCGAAGCGCGCACCTGGTCTCAAGACACTCGAAGACGCGGTGGAGATTCGTCGTCGCGTCCTGCTCGCGTTCGAAGAAGCGGAGCACGAATCGGATCCCGCGAAGCGCGCGGAGTGGCTTACGTTCGTCATCGCAGGCGCGGGTCCGACTGGTGTCGAGATCGCGGGGGCATTGTCCGAAGTGGCGCGACACACGATGGTGCGCGATTTCCGTCGCATCGATCCGTCGACGGCGCGCGTGATTCTCGTCGAAGCGCGCGGCCATGTGCTGCCGTCGTATCCATCGTCGCTCTCCGAAAAAGCACGCCAGCAACTCGAAGCCCTCGGCGTCGAAGTGCTCACCGGCAAGCGCGTGACCGACATTCGCGATGACGCCGTCGAGCTCGATGGTGTTGCGATTCCGACGCGCACCGTGCTGTGGGCCGCGGGCATTCAAGGCTCGCCGATCGCGCGCACGTTAGGCGCGGAGCTCGATGCGTCGGGGCTCGTGCTCGTCGAGAAGACGCTCACGATTCGCGGTCATGAGAACGTGCATGTCGTCGGCGATCTCGCGCACGTCGAGAAGGAGGATGGCTCGCTCGTTCCCGCGGTTGCACCGGCGGCCATTCAGGAAGGCTTGCACGCGGCGAAGAACATTCGACGCGCGATCGCAGGTAAGGAACTGCTGCCGTTTCGCTACTGGGACAAAGGCTCGCTCGCAACGATCGGACGCGCGGCGGCGGTGGCGGATTTCGGTCCGTTCAAGTTCGGAGGATTCCTCGCGTGGATGGCGTGGCTCGTCGTTCACATCTTCTTCCTGATCGGATTCCGCAATCGCTTTCTCGTGATCTCGCAATGGGCGTGGGCGTATCTCACGTACGAGCGCGGCGCGCGATTGATCACCACGGCCGAGGCAGGATGTCGAACGTGCAGTGAGGTGTAACGTGGAGCGGGGGGGTCTCAGCCCGCCCGATACTTGTTCGCTCGGCGGGCTAAGAGCCCGCCGCTCCACTTAGAATCCTGCTCGATGCGTCTCTCCGTTCTCGATCAGGCTCCCATCTCCGAAGGCTCTACTGGCGCGCAGGCGTTGCGCAACTCGGTCGAGCTCGCACAACTCGCGGATCGACTCGGCTACGTTCGTTACTGGGTCGCCGAACATCACGGCACACCTGCGCTCGCGTGCGCAAGTCCCGAGGCGTTGATCGGACCGATTGCGGCGTCGACGTCGCGCATCAAAGTCGGCAGCGGCGGCGTGATGCTGCCGCACTACAGCCCCGTGAAAGTCGCGGAGACGTTCAGCATCCTCAGCGCACTTTCTCCCGGCCGCATCGACCTCGGCATCGGCCGCGCTGCCGGCACCGATCCCGTCACCACCTTTGCGTTGCAACGCGATCGTCGACAAGCAGCGCCCGACGACTTTCCCGCGCAGCTCTTCGAATTGATGTCGTATCTCGACAACGAGATGCCTGCCGATCATCCGTTCGCGCGTTTGTCTGCATTGCCCGGACGACCGGAATCGCCCGACGTGTGGTTGTTAGGCAGCTCGCCGCAAAGTGGATTGTGGGCCGCGGAGCTCGGACTCCCCTACGCCTTCGCCGACTTCATCAATCCCAACGGCGGGCCGGAGATGGTCGCGCAGTATCGCGAGAAGTTCGAGCCGTCGAAACATGCGGACAAACCGCGCGTCATCGTCGCGGTCTGGGCGCTGTGCGCGGAGACCGATGAAGAAGCGCGACGCATCGCATCGAGCGCGAAGATGATGTTCACGTTGTTCTTCCAGGGACAACTCATCGCCATTCCGCCAATCGACAAAGCACTCGCATTTCTCGACGCACAACCTGCGAGCGAAGATCCGCTGCGACCGCGACGTCGCACGATCGTTGGCTCGCCGAAAACCGTTCGCGCGAAACTCGAGGAAGTTGCGAGCGAATATGGCGCCGAGGAAGTGATGATCCTCACGATCACGTACGATCATGACGCGCGGCGGCGCTCGTACGAGCTGATCGCGAAGGAAATGATGTGACGGCAACGCGTGTGTATCTCGTGCGCCACGGCGCGACGCAACTGTCCGCGGAAGATCGGTTCGCGGGCGACATCGGTGTCGATCTCTCCGACGACGGCAGGTGGCAGGCGGAGTTGCTCGGCGAGCGATTGCGTCGCGAGAATCTCGTCGCCGCGTATTGCAGTCCGCTGTCGCGCACAGTCGAGACGGCGAAGATCATCAGCAAAGTTTGCGGAGTTCCGGCGACACCGATCGACGGACTTCGCGAAATTCATCACGGCCGATGGGAAGGTCTGACGCGCGCCGAGGTCGAAGAAAAGTTCGGCGATGAATACGCGGCGTGGCAGGACGATCCCTTCACGTTCGCGCCGCTGCATGGCGAATCGGGAGTGGAAGTGCTCGCGCGCGCATTGCCGGCGTTGCGCGAGATCGTGACGGATCATCCCGGCCAGCGCGTGCTCGTCGTTTCGCACAAAGCCACGATCCGCTTGCTGCTCTGCAGTCTTCTCGGCATCGACGCACGCGGCTATCGCGATCGACTCGATCAGGCGCCGGCGTGTTTGAATGTTCTCGATTTCCGAGATCCCGTGCACGCGCGGCTGATGCTGTTCAACGATACTTCGCACTACTCCGAGAAACCGCGCGTCGTGACCGACAGTCTTTCGAAATGGTGGGACACATGAAGAACACGCTTTTCACACTGGCCGCATTGATGTTTCTCGCGTGCACGAATGCCGGCGCGACCGCCGGTACCGAGATTCGCGATAAGCAGTGGACGTTGATCGCGCTCGTGGGCGCGGAGTCGGTTCCGACCGGCGAGCAGGCACCATGGCTTCGCCTCGGCAGCGACGACAAGCTCAACGCGAACACCGGCTGCAACAGCGCGAGCGGCGATTACACGCTCAGCGGCGATAAGTTCAAAGCCGGAATGCTGATCTCGACGAAGCGCGCATGCGTCGATCGCGGTCGCAACGAAGTCGAAGGTCAGTTTATGGGCGCGCTCGCCGCCGCGCGTCGCGTGCGCGTCACCAACGGTGAGCTCGAGCTTCTCGGCGACGACGGACGCTTTCTCGCGCGGTTCCGTTGAGGCGGAACGCCGGCGGCTCGCCGGCTGAGCACGCGCCGTCTCGGCGCGGGTGGGCGGCGGCGTTCCCTAGAACGCCAATCGCACGAATGCTTCCGGTCCCTGCGTGGTCATGTCGAGTGTGCCGCTGAGATCCGCGGCATCGACATCGACGTTGAGTCGGAAGTAGTTGTACGACGCGCCGACGCCGAGCCAGCGAATCGGCCGGTATTCGAGCTTCGCGCTGCCGATGAGTGCATCGCCGCTGTAGTCGTCGATCGTGACTCGCGGCAGTGTGGCGAGACTCGCTTCGCCGAGGATCGTGTTCGTGAATGCGAGTCGACCCTGTGCGCCGAGCAACGCGATCGGCGCTTCGGTTTCCGCGGTTTGCGTGATCGTCACGCTGCCGATCGGGTTCGTCGCCGTGACGCTCGCGTCAAGCGCGATGTTCGCGACGCCGAGCGAGATGCCGAAGCCATCGCGATCCGTGCGACGCGCCCAGTACGTGTACGTCGCGCTCGCGTAATCGAGATCGAATTGCGACTCGACCGGCGCGCTGACGGGATACACCTGATCGCGAAACGTGATCTCGCGATCGATTTGCTGCAGCCCTTCGCGCGGTGCGGAAAAGACCATCGCCGAAACTTCATGTCGCGCGAACGGCCGCCACTGCAATGCATAGCGACGCAATGTGCGCTCGTCCCCGAGACCGAGATCGCTCTCGAGATTGATGAGCGTCCCTTCGAGCGTCTCCCCGCCGGGAATCGTTTCCGGATCGATGCGCACGTTCGTGTCGAATGACGACGGACCTGTCGAGCCGATGAGGCTGAATCGCGGAAAGAGATTCGAGTCTTGTGCGAAGAGCGGAAGAGCGAGCACGAGTAACACGGCGAGACGACGCATACGCGCTGGCTCGGAGCAGGAAAGATGCCGCGACGACGACCGCAACGACAGAGCGGCCGTACGTGCCATCAGCAAAGCAACGAACGCTGCCGGCCGTGCCGGCAAAAAAAGCGCCGCGGTGCGGGCCGCGGCGCTTTCCTTTTCACGAACGCCCCTCGCGACGCTCAGGGCTGCAGGGATCTTGGCGGCAGTTCCAGGAGGGTCCGCCGTGTGCGAGAAACGCTCATGCGATTCATGATCGGCCGTGAATCGCGCGATTACTTCATCGAGACGCAAGAAGTTCGTAAGAAATGTAAGGCCGGCACGGCCGGCAGCGCTCGTTGCTTCGCTTAGGCACGTACGGCCACTCCGTGGGTGCGGCCGTCGCGAAGCGAAGCGACCCCCGCCGCCGCAGAAGTTCGTAAGAGACGCAAGCCGTCACGGCGAAGCCCGAAGCGTTACTGCTGTGGGCCTTCGAGGAGCGACGCGAGATCGCGCGATTCATGAACGAACGCAAGAAGAAGCACGCGATGCGGCATCACCCGATAAATCAAGCGATGATTCGCGACACGCAACTCCCGCACTGCGGAATCGTTGAACTCCGGCACGCGACGTCCGCGTTCAGGAAATGTGTCGAGCGAAGCTGCAGCGCGTTCCGCGCGAATTGCAAACGCCGCCGCATAGCTCAGCGAATCGCGCGCGATGTATTCGATCGCGTCCTGCAAGCTCGCGACCGCGGATTCAGTCCAACTATTTGGTGAGCCATTTCGCCAGCCGTTGTTGTACCTCGGCGTGGCTCACGACGCGACCCGCGTCCGCATCGTCCAGTCCCTGCTGAATCTTTTGCCGTACGTAGATGTGGTACTGGATATCTTCGAGCGACGCGTCCTCTGGAAGCATTCGCAGGATCTGCTCGACCTGTTCTTTCGCAGTGTCCATGCGCGAATGGTAAACCCACTTGGCGATCGCGACGACCGCACCGACGCAGCGTCCGTACGTGCCTAAGCGAAGCAACCGGCGCTGCCGACCGTGCCGGCCGTGTTAGTTTTCCCTTCATGCACATTCGTCGCATCGCGCTCGCGTTTCTTCTGACGCTCACGCACGCACTGCTCGCGCAAGTCGAGCCATCGCGCTTCAACGAAATGCGGTGGCGCCACATCGGACCATTCCGCGGAGGACGCACGGTCGCGGCGGTGGGGATTCCGTCGAAGCCGAATGTGTTCTTCATCGGCGTCAACAACGGCGGCGTGTGGAAGACCACCGACTACGGCCGCGTGTGGATGCCGATCTTCGACGCGCAACCCACCGGCTCCATCGGCGCGATCGCGATTGCCCCATCCGATCCGACCATCCTCTACGTCGGCAGCGGCGAAGGCCTGCAACGTCCCGATCTTTCGACCGGCGACGGCATCTACAAATCGACGGACGGCGGCAAAACGTGGACGCACCTCGGATTACGCGACGGCCAGCAGATCCCCACCATCGTCGTCGATCCGAAAAATCCGAATCGACTCTTCGTCGCGGTTCTCGGACATCCGTACGGTCCCAACGAGGAACGCGGCATCTTCCGCTCGCTCGACGGCGGCAGGACGTTCGAGAAAATTCTCTATCGCGATGCGGACACCGGCGGCATCGACGTGATCCTCGATCCATCGAACGCGAACATCGTCTACGCCGCGTTGTGGGAGGCGCGTCAGGGCCCGTGGGAAAACGGCGTGTTCACCGGTCCGGGCAGCGGCATCTACAAATCGATCGATGGCGGCACGACGTGGAAGCAACTCACGAACGGCCTGCCGAAAGGCGAAGCCCTCGGCCGCGCCGGGCTCGAAGTCGCGCAATCCGATGCGAATCGTTTGTACGCGATCGCGGGAACGAGCAAAGACAGCGGCGGTGTGTATCGCTCCGATGATGCCGGTGAAACGTGGACGCGCATCAACACTGATGAACGGCTGTGGGGACGTCCCGGCGATTTCAACGAAGTGCGCGCCGATCCGAAAAACGCCGATGTCGTTTACGTCGCGAATGTCGTGACGTGGAAGTCGATCGACGGCGGCAAAACCTTCGCGGCATTGCGCGGCGCGCCGGGCGGCGATGACTATCACCGCCTCTGGATCAATCCGAACGATCCGAACATCATCCTCAACGCGTCCGATCAGGGCGCGGTCATCACCGTCAACGGCGGCGCGACGTGGAGCTCCTGGTACAACCAGCCCACCGCGCAGATGTTTCACATCAACGCCGATAACGCGTTCCCGTATCGCGTGTGCGGCGGCCAGCAGGAAAGCGGCAGCGCGTGCGTGCCGAGCCGCGGCGACGAAGGACAGATCACGTATCGCGACTGGACTCCGGTCGGCGTCGAAGAATATGGATACGCGGTCCCCGATCCGCTCGATCCCGACATCGTGTTCGGCGGACGCATCACACGCTACGACCGTCGCACGCGTCTCGCCGAAGACATCACGCCGAAACCATTGCGCAGCGCGGACTATCGCGTCGTGCGCACGCAGCCTTCGATCTTCTCGCCCGTCGATCCGCACGTTCTCTACTTCGCCTCGAACACGTTGTGGAAGACGTCGAACGCGGGCAGAGACTGGACGCAAATCAGTCCCGACCTCACGCGAAAGCAATGGGCCGTTCCGGCGAACGTCGGCAAGTACGCGAGCACGCCTGCCGCGCAACCGAAGCAACGCGGCGTGATCTACACGATCGCGCCGTCGCCGCTGAATGGAAATCGCATCTGGATCGGCACCGATGACGGACTCATTCACGTCACGACCGACGGCGGCAAAACGTGGAGCGACGTCACGCCGAAAGAGCTCGTGCCGTGGGCGAAAGTCTCGATCCTGGAGGCTTCGCACTTCGACGAGAACACGGCGTACGCGGCGATCAACACGTTCCGGCTCGACGATCTGCGGCCGCACATCTATCGCACGAAAGACGGCGGCAAGACGTGGACGCACATTACGAACGGCATTCCGAACAACGGGATCATCAACGTCGTTCGCGAAGATCACAAGAAGCGCGGGTTGTTGTTTGCAGGAAGTGAGACCGAGGCGTATGTCTCGATCGATGACGGGATGCATTGGCAGTCGTTGCGACTGAACATGCCCGCGTCGTCGATTCGCGATCTCATCGTGAAAGACGATGACATCGCGGTCGCCACGCACGGCCGCGGCTTCTGGATTCTCGACAACATCGAGCCGTTGCGTCAGACGCAAAACATCAGCGGCAACGCATATCTCTTCGCGCCGCAGAAGGCGTGGCGCTTCCGCTGGAACAAGAACACCGACACGCCGCTACCTGCCGACGAACCGGTCGGACAGAATCCGCCGGAGGGCGCGATCATCGATTACTGGCTCGGCGCCGCGGTCAATGACGCAACGCTCGAGATTCTCGATGAGCGCGGCAACGTCGTGCGTCGCTATTCGAGCGCCGATGAGCCGGTCGTTCCGAAAGACACCGGCAATGTGCCGTGGTACTGGATTCGTCCGGAGCGCGCGCTGCCGACGAGCGCGGGCATGCATCGCGTGACGTGGGATCTGCGTTATCCGCCGATGCCCGAGAAAACGCCGGGCTATCCGATCGCCGCGGTTCCATTCGATACGCCGGTCAATCCGACATCGCCGCTCGCGATGCCGGGCACGTACACGTTGCGATTCACGGCAGGCGGCAATTCATTCACGCAACCGCTCATGCTCGAAATGGATCCGCGCGTGAAGACGCCGCGCGCGGGATTGCAGGAGCAGTTCGAGCAATCGATGCAGGTGTACTCGATGCTGCACGAGATCGAGCAGTGGACGGATGAAGAGAAGCGCGCGGAGATCAGCGATCAATTGCGAGGTCTGCTCGATCGATTGCAGAGCGCGGACACGGCACCGTCGAGTGCGCTTGTGAATGCAGTGAAGGAAATGAAGACACGATTGCACCGTGGAGCGGCGGGCTCTTAGCCCGCCGAACGTCTCCATGCTCCGGCGGGCTCTTAGCCCGCCGACCCATCAATTGAACGGCGGGCTGAGAGCCCGCCGCTCCACCGATTCGATTTGGCCTATCATCTGCCCACCCATGACCATGGCGCCCCATTCCGCGAAGCGGTTCTGCCTCGTGCTGGTGAAGCCGTCGCATTACGACGATGACGGCTATGTGATTCAGTGGTATCGCTCCGCGATTCCGTCGAACTCGCTCGCGGCGTTGTACGGCCTCGCACTCGATTGCAAGGCGCGCAACGTTCTCGGCGACGATGTCACGATCGACATACATCCGTTCGACGAAACGAACTCGCGCATCGACATCGCCGCTCTCGCATCGATGATCGAAGACGCGGGCGCGGGCATGGTCATGCTCGTCGGCGTGCAGTCGAATCAATTTCCACGCGCGCTCGATCTCGCGCGCCCGCTGCGTGCGCGCTGCATCCAGGTCGCAATCGGCGGCTTTCACGTCTCCGGCGTGATCTCGATGCTGAATGGTCAGGATGTTGACCTTCAGCGCGCGAAGGCGATGGGCGTCACGGTCTTCGCGGGCGAAGCAGAAGGACGACTCGAGGAAGTTCTCGTCGATGCGTACAACAACGAGCTGAAGCCGCTCTACAACTTCATGAACGACCTGCCCGGCATTCAGGGCACGCCGATTCCGCTCATTACCGCGCTGCGCGCGTGGCGCACGGCGGGCGGTGTGACGTCGTTCGATGCAGGACGCGGTTGTCCGTTCCAGTGCTCGTTCTGCACGATCATCAACGTGCAGGGACGCAAGTCGCGACGCCGTTCGCCGGATGACATCGAAGCGATCGTGCGCGCGAATGTCGCACAAGGTCTCCATTCGTTCTTCATCACCGACGACAACTTCGCGCGCAACTCGGACTGGGAAGCGATTCTCGATCGCCTGATCGCACTGCGTCAGGAAGGGATCAAGATTCACTTCATCATTCAGGTCGACACGCTCTGCCACAAGATTCCGCGCTTCATCGAAAAGTGCGCGAAGGCAGGCGTGCGGCGCGTGTTCATCGGACTCGAGAACATCAATCCGGATTCACTCGTCGGCGCGAAGAAGCGGCAGAACAAGATCGCGGAGTATCGCAAGATGCTGCTGGCGTGGAAGTCCGCACGAGTCCTCACCTACGCCGGCTACATCCTCGGGTTTCCGAACGATACGCAGGAATCGATTCGTCACGACCTCGAGATCATCAAGCGCGAGTTGCCGATCGATGTGCTCGAGTTTTTCTTTCTCACGCCACTGCCCGGTTCCGAGGATCATCAGACGCTGGTGAAGAACGGAGTGGAGGTCGATCCCGATCTCAACAAGTACGACCTCAATCACGTCTGCACCGCGCATCCACGCATGTCGAAAGCGGAATGGGAAGCGACGTATCGCATGGCGTGGGAGCAGTACTACACGAAGGAACACGTCGAAGCGGTGCTGCGCCGATTGACCGCGAAACGCGCCAGCGCGAGTAACGCCATTCTGCTGATGATGTGGTTCGGCGGCTCGATCCACATCGAAGGCGTGCATCCGCTCGAAGCAGGATTGTTTCGCCGCAAGTACCGCACCGACCGCAGACCCGGATTCGCAATCGAATCGCCGTGGACGTTCTATCCGAAGTACTGGCTCGAATCGGTCGGCAAGCTCTTGCGCTGGGCAAAGCTCTACTGCGGACTTCGCATCATTTATCTCAAGGTGAAGTACGACCCGCGGCGCTACGAGTACATGGACACCGCGCTCACGCCGGTGGCCGATGACGATGTCGAAACACTCGAGTTGTTTCACACGCGTCCCGTGGCGGTCTAGCGCGATTCCTGTGGTATCAACGTGCGCAAAGGAGCGCCATGTCCATGAAATCGATCGCAGTCGCTGCTCTCATGCTCGTATTCGCGTTCGGCGCGTTCGCCGATGACGCGGCCGCAACCGTGCCGCAGGAAGGTGCGAAAGCGCCCGGATTCACGCTGCCGTCGCAGGACGGAAGCAAGATTTCGCTCGATCAATACAAAGGCAAGTGGGTCGTTCTGTACTTCTATCCGAAGGACATGACCACCGGCTGCACGATCGAGGCGAAAAATTTTCAGAGCGATGAAGCGAAGTACGCGGAGAAGAACACCGCGGTCCTCGGCGTGAGTCTCGATACCGTCGACTCGCACAAGGAGTTCTGCACGAAGGAAGGTCTGAGCTTCAAGTTGCTCGCCGATACCGACTCGTCCGTCGCGACGAAGTACGGCTCGCTGATGACGTATCAGGACAAGCAGTACACCGCGCGCAACACGTTCCTCATCGATCCGACCGGAACGATTCGCAAGGTGTATCTGAAGGTGAAACCCGCGGGTCACAGCGCGGAAGTGCTCGCGGATCTCGCGACACTGCAGGCGAAGTAAATGCGGAGCGCCGCCGTCTCGGCGG